>ERZ795053.1258-NODE-1258-length-32433-cov-13.746309_pt1 | contig 32433 bp, 15 predicted proteins | sample MGYA00375137_ERZ795053 | MGnify/ENA primary metagenome ERZ795053 (study PRJEB30182, sample SAMN05720284) | activated sludge metagenome | isolation source: Anaerobic digester | place: Hong Kong | collected 2014-12-17 ...
CGGTGGACCTAGAAACCTCTGAACCTGTCAAAACTTCTGTGTCAGCCCACTAGGTCTGCCTTGGCGTCGGTCCCTGTCAGCTTCAGTTTGAAGCGATCCTGCAAAGCCGCGAACACTCTCGGTGTCAGAAATGCCGGAGGCTTCGGCCCAAGCGTAATGCCCTGGACATTCAATGCCAGCAAACTCAATAAGACGGCCACGGCTTTTTGCTCGAACCAGCTGACGACCAAGGTCAAAGGCAGATCGTTGACGCTGCAATCGAAGGCCTGAGCCAAGGCTAGCGCAACCTGAACCGCGCCATAGGCGTCATTGCATTGCCCCATATCCAACAAACGTGGAAACCCGAGATGATTACCATAATCCTGCTGATTGATGCGATATTTGCCACACCCAAGAGTCAAGATGAAGGAATCGGCTGGAGTCGCTGCGGCATAGTCCGAGAAATAATTACGGCCAGGTTCCGCGCCATCACAGCCGCCAATGACGAAGAATCGACTGATTTGGCCCGCCTTGATTGCTTGTACCAAAGTTGTAGCTGCTTCTAGCAGCACCGTGCGATGAAAGCCAGTGGTCAGACTGCCCTGCACGGACTCGCTCAGCGACGGACACTGCCGAGCTTTGTTCACCACCGGGGTAAAGTCATTGTCTCGCAGCCGAGTACCCCCCGGTACCGCCGTGAAACGGGTCGTAAAGACCCGGTCAGCATATTCCGCTCGAGGAATCAGGATACAGTTAGTGGTCGCCATGACTGGGCCGGAAAAATTCGGGAACTCGGCCTTCTGTTGCTGCCATGCGCCACCATAGTGCCCTGCGAGATTCGGGTGATGGCGTAGTTTGGGATACATATGCGCGGGCAGCATTTCCCCATGGGTATAGACTTTCACGTCCGTGCCCGCGACTTGATCCAGTAGCGTCTGAAGATCGACAAGGTCATGACCGGTCACCAAGATACCCGGTCCCGCTTGGGTCCCGCAGCGCACAGTGACAGGTTCCGGTGAGCCGAAATTCTCAAGGTGCCCCGCATCCAACAATTCCATGACCCGGAGGTTGCAACGGCCTACCTCCAGAGCGATCTCCAAAAGACTGTCGAGGTCGAAGTTGACGTTGGTCATCGTGGCAAAGAGCGCCTCCTCGATGAACGCGCTCACCGCTTCGTCGGTCTTGCCAAGCCGTCGTGCGTGACTAGCATAAGCCGCCATCCCTTTTAAACCGTAAAGGATCAGCTCTTGTACGGATTGCACGTCCGAGTTCTTGCCACAAACACCGATGCTGGAAGCACAACCTGTACCCTGAGCCGTTTGCTCACACTGATTGCAGAACATGAAAAACACCCTCGAGTATGGAAACTGGTCACGATAACCGCAACCTTCATTCGTTCGAACCACACTGAATCCGTGTGGGGGAGGGCTGCTATTGTCAACTTGCGCCTAGGTTGGCATCCTTGATTTAGATCAAGTGGGTTTGCACTCTATTGGACAGAAGGATGTTTTTGCTGTTTCCTCCCAACATCACGATTTCTTGATGCGCGCTGAAGCTATTTTGCACCATTGCACGCTGTTTGCCCGCGTGACGGAACCCAGCCGGTCGACGCTGCTGGACATGGCGGTGATACAACATTTTGCGGGTGGCGAGATGATTTTCCGGCAAGGCGAACCGTGTCCCGGTCTCTTTGTGGTGGGTGCAGGTTTAGTCCGCATCTTTGTGCTTGCCCCGACCGGCAAACAGCAGATTTTGCATCAGGTTACTCGTGGCGGCACATTTGCCGAAGTTGCAACGATCGGTCAATTCGCTTGTCCCGCCTTCGCTGAAGCGGTCTTCGATACCGAATGCCTACTACTACCGAACAGCCGTTTTCAGTGCGCCTTGCAAGAAGACCATCAGCTATGCCTGCAACTGCTAGGTGGACTGGCAGGTCGCGTACACCAATTCTTGATGGCGCTGGAAGATATCACTTTACGTGACGCCGCAGGACGGGTTGCACGCTTCATACTCAAAGTGGCTGACAGCGGCCATGACCAGGTCTTCTTACCCGGTTTGAAGAAGGATCTTGCGAATCAGCTCAACTTGACCAGCGAAACCTTTTCGCGGACGCTACGCCGGTTGATCGACGCTGGGATTATCACGCCTACCCAAGGCCAGGAATTGCGGATCATTTCACGTGAGCGCTTGCAACAGATCAGCGATGGATGCTTTCCGCTCCTTTGAGAGTCTGTTCACGAAACGGAAGGTTCTGTTGCGTTAATTCCTTTCAAACACAGCTCAGCGAGCCTCGCTGGGCTTTAGGCGGCCAAGCCAAGCCCATAATTCTGATATTCCTTAACGCGAATTCCGGATAAGGATGAAGGGGTGGCGCCTGAAGCGGAACCCGCTACGGTGTCCCGGAACTGACGTTGTGGTTACCGCGCCAGTTGGGCTATCTCTGAGTAGCCCAAAAATCAACTGATGCTGATCAGTAACTTGGCCAAACGCTGCAACCGGGTTTCCAGCGCTTCGAGCAGATTCAGTGCCAACTGCGGATGCTGTTGAATCGTCGCCCGCAGCGCTTCGCCGGGAAAGCGCAGCGCCACCACGTCGCCCAGCAACGCCTCGGCGGTCAGGCTAACGCGCTTGCCGGGGAACAAGCTCTCCTCGCCCACGAAATCCTTCTCGCTCAGAATGCCTAGAGTGCCAGTCCACCCACTGGTCGAGGTGCTGGAAATTTCCAGAAAGCCATCCATCACCAGATAGAGCGCATCCGCCGGATCGCCTTCCCAGACCAGCGGTTTTTCGTTGCGGAATGCGGTCAATGTCGCCTGCCCGGCCAGAATCGCCCGCGGTTCCGCAGGCAGTTGCGCAAACAGCGGGGTCTGCTCCAGGAAGGCGATGCGTTCGGCCAAGGCTTGGCGAATCATCGGTAAAAGGTTAGGCAACTTCAGTTCCGGCCAGACAAACCCCAGCCGCTCCAGCAGGAATCCGGTGCGATCTGATAATTGCGTGACCAGGGTTTGCTGTTCCATATCGCCGCCCAGCCAGCCCATGTGGGTCAGGATGTTTTCAATATGGCGACTGAAGCCGCGCTGTTCGAGATGGTTCAACAAGGTCTCGACAAAATCCGCGAAAGGCGCCGTGCGCACCGCCAGCCCCAGATTGGGATCGGTCAGCACTTCGGACAACCGGATTCGCCGGGGATTGGCCAGGTGGTAGGTTTCATTGCGCAATTCGGCAGTTTGCATCAAGCGCAGAATCGCCTGGGCCAGACTGTCCACATAGGTGAAATCGATATCGTCTTTCATCGCCGGGGTGACGCCGAGATTAACGAAAGATTGCACCTGACTGAAGAAGCCGTTGTCTTCGATATTCTCCTGATAACGGCCAGTTTCCTGGCTGAACACGATGTTGCCGACCCGGTAGATACTGGCGTTCAGGCCCTGCATTCGGCGGTCGATCAACAACTTCTCCGCCGCCAGTTTGGTCGCAAGGTAATGGTTGCCGCTGACCTGGCCTTCATCGACGTTGTCTTCGGTGAACACTACGTACTCCCGGTCGGGGAACGCGCCGGACGCCACGGATAGCGTGGAAATGTGGTGCAGGTCCTTTGGAGTCCCGGTTTGGGCGAAGTCGATCAGGTGAATGACCGACTGCACATTGGCCTGATAAAACTCCTGATAGTGGCCGTAGTGACGCACGTTGGCGGCGGAATTAAGAATACCGTCGATTCGCTGCACCCAGTGCTGGTACTCATCGGCACTTAACCCAAACTGCGGTTGACTCAGATCGCCGCACAGCACCGTGATCCGGTCGGCAATACACAGTTCGTCCCAGGCGGCGTCACCGAAGTAGTAGGCGAATTTGCTACGCAGACGGGTGGTGGCATCCGCCCGGTCGTGACCTCGAACAATGACGGTCAACCCGGACATCTCCGGTTGCCGCAGGAGTTCATGAAGCAAATAAGCGCCCAGGAAGCCGGTCGCGCCGGTGAGCAGGAACTGTGAGTAATGGCGCTGCCTGGTGAAATCCAGAGGTTCATATCGCGCCCAAGTGGCCCGGTACTGCTGGGTTGCTGTGGCCAATTGCGCCTGGTATGCGGGATTCGCCGCCAGCGGATCGGCCCAGGCTTCGGGATTCTCCTTCAGTTCGTTGAGAAACAGGTTGAGATAATCCTGCCGGGGTTTGATTCTCGGCGCGAGTTCGGCGATGGTTTGCCATTGATAAAGATCGTTGATGGCGACGGCAAAATGCTTTTGCAGCCGGGCGATGACGGTAATCGCTTGCAGGGAATTGCCGCCCAGCGCGAAGAAGTTGTCGTGAATGCCGACGTTCTTGACGCCCAACACGGTGGCCCAGACTGTCGCCAAGGTTTGCTCCAGCTCATTGCGCGGGGCCATATAGCCGCGCACGATCTCTTCCGTAGCGGCGCTGGGTTTGGGCAAAGCCCGGGTGTCGACCTTGCCGTGGACGGTCACCGGCAATTGTTCCAGTTGCATCAAATGCGCTGGAATCATGTAATCCGGCAGCGCCTTTTGCAAGGCGCGGCGCAAGGCGGGGAAATCCAGTTCCGCAGTCGAGGGGGCCGCGACCAGATAGCCCGCCAGGTGCTTGTTGCCGTTCTCGTCATCCAGCGCCACGACCACCGTTTCCCGCACCTCCGGTAGATTCAGGATCGCCTGTTCGATTTCGCCCAGCTCCACGCGAAAGCCGCGAATCTTGACCTGAAAATCCTGCCGGGCGGAAAACTCCAGCGTTCCATCCGGACGCCAGCGGACGATGTCGCCGGTGCGATAGACGCGGGCGTTGAGGTCACCGTCAGCAAACGGATTCGCGATGAACTTTTCCGCCGTCAATTCCGGGCGATTCCAATACCCGCGCCCGACTTGCGCGCCGCCCAGCCACAACTCGCCGGGAATGCCAATCGGTTGTAGTTGACCACGGGCGTTGACCACATACGCTTGCAGGTTCGCCAGCGGGCCACCGATCGGGATGTTGGCGGTCTGGGCCGGATCGACCTGGAAGCGGGTCGCGGCGACCGTGCATTCCGTAGGGCCGTATTCGTTCATCAGCGTATAGGTTTGAGGTGTGACCGTCTTGAGTTTCTCGCCACCCACGATCAGGATGCGCAATGATCGGTTCTGCGTGAGCTGCATGAATTGCTCGCCGAACTGGGTGGGCAGGATCGCCAGGGTAACGCCCTGTTCTTCAAACCAGGCGCTGAGAGCTTCCGGCGCTAGGCGCAGTTCTTCGGGAATCAGATGGGCGGAAGCCCCAACCAGTAGCGGCGAAAACAGGCCAATGACCGAAGGATCGAAGCTGAAACTGACATAGTTTGCGAACGCATCGTCAGCGGTAATCGCATTTTCCCGGTTTTCGCCGAAACACAGATTGATCAGGTTGCGCTGTTCAATCATGACCCCTTTGGGTTGACCGGTGGAGCCGGAGGTGTAGATCACATACGCCAGATGTTCCGGGCGACTCATGAATTCCAGCGGCGTCGCCAGTCCCGCGCACAAGGCGGGATTGCGGACATCCAGCCAAACGCCGGTAAATGCGCCAGCCTTCTCCCGCAGCTCCGTCTGCGACAGCAGGACGCAAGCCTGGCTGTCAGCCAGCATGAAATCAATGCGCGCCTGCGGATACTCGGGGTCGACCGGCAAGTAAGCGCCGCCCGCCTTCATGATCGCCAAGGCGGCGATCAGCATTTCCGCCGACCGGTGAAGCATGATCGGCGCGATGACGTCGGGCTGGACGCCATGTTCCCGCAGGACGCGCGCCAGGGCGTTGGTTTTAGCGTCGAGTTGCTGGTAGGTATAACGCTCGTCTCGATAGGCCAGCGCCAACCGGTCGGGGGTGCGGGCGACCTGTTCGGCGAACAGTTCCGGGAAGGTGCGATGGGTGGGAACCGGCCACGCGGTCGCGTTGAAATCCACCAGGATTTGTCGCCGTTCTTCCGCCGACAGGAACTCAATGTCGCCCAGCCGGATGTCCGGATGATCCGCGACTTGTTGCAACAGCCGGATGAAATGGCCCACCATGCGTTGAATAGTGGCCGCGTCAAACAGACCGGTGGCGTAATTGAAATAACCGGCCAGGCGATCCGCTGCGACGCCGACATGCAAGGTCAGGTCAAAATGGGAAGAAGGCGTCGGTAAGAGATACGGGCGAATGGTGAGTTGCTCGGCTTGCAGCGCCTGTTCAGCCTCCAGGAAACCGAAGGAAGCGGTAAACAGGGGATTGCGGCTGGGGTCGCGGGGCAGATGCAGATTTTCCACCATCCGGTCAAAGGGATAATCCTGATGATCCAGCGCATCCAGCACCGTTTGGCGGATTTCGCCCAAGAATTCGATAAACGGTTTATCCGCCTGCGGGAAACCGCGAATCGGCAGGGTGGTGACAAACATGCCGATCAGGTTTTCCGTATCCGGGTGAGTGCGTCCAGAGGCGACCGTACCGGTGATCAGGTCTTCCTGCCCGGCATAGCGGCTTAACAGGGCTTGATACGCTGCTAGCATCAGCATGAACAAGGTTGCGCCAGCGCGTTGCGCAAGGGCGCTCAGTTGCTCCAGGGCGGCGGCGTCCACGGAAAAGTCGACGACCGCCCCAGCAAACTGCTGGTGCGCGGGGCGGGGGCGATCGGTCGGCAATTGCAGCACCGGCAATTCGCCCGCCAGGGCGTTCTGCCAGTAGCTGGCATGGGTTTGCATGGTTGTGGAATTCAGTAACTGATTCTGCCAGGCGGCGAAATCCCGATACTGAATGGACAGAGGCGGCAGCGCCCCGCCCTGGTACAGGGTGAATAACTCGTCGAACAGGATTTGCGAGGAAGCGCCATCGCTGATGCTGTGATGCATGTCGATGAGCAGCAGATGCCGCTCCGGCGCGAGTTTGAACAGCGCCATCCGAAACAGCGGCGCCTCGCTGACATCGAAGGGTTGCGTGAACTGGTGAATTTCCCGGTCCAGATCGGCCTGCGGGATTTCCTTGAACAGCTTTTTGTAGCGAATGCGCGGATAGACCTGCTGCACGATTTCGCCATCAACCGTGGTGAAGCGAGTGCGCAGGGTTTCATGACGCTCGACCAACTGATCCAGCGCTTGCGCCAACCGCGCACTGTCGAGCGCACCTTCCAGCAGCAGGGTCTGGGGAATGTTGTAGGTCGCACCGATGCCTGGCAGGCTTTGCAGCACATACATCCGCTTTTGCACCGCGGAAGCCGGGTAATAGTCGCTCTCGGGCAGGCGTTCAATCGGCGCATAGCGCTGACGCCGGGTCTGTTGGGCGATGTCAGCGGCTAAATCCTGCAAAACCGGTCGATTGAACAGGTCGGCCAGAGCCAGCTTGATCCCAAAAGTTTTCTCGATCCGGCTCGCCAGCGCCATGATCTTGAGCGAGTTGCCGCCCAGCGCAAAGAAATCGTCGTCCCGATTGAGAGGGCGGCCCACGTTCAGAATCGCCTCCCAGACGCCGGCGAGTTGTTCCTCAATTTCATTGCGCGGGGCGAGATAGGGCCGTTCCGCCGTGTCTTCCAACGGTTCGGGCAAAGCGCGGCGATCCACTTTGCCATGAGCGTTGACCGGCAAGGCGGGCAAGGGAATCAGAAACGCCGGGATCAGGTAAGCGGGCAAGTCTCGGCCCAGGAATGCTTTGATGTCGGCAGCCTCGACCGGCGGTGCGCTGACGTAGTAGCCGCACAGATAATGCCCGCCGTTGGGGTCTTCCCTGGCGATCACCGCCGCTTCCTGTACCGCCGGATGCTGAATCAGGGCCTGTTCGATTTCGCCCAGCTCCACGCGGAACCCGCGAATCTTGATCTGGAAATCGCGTCGGCCAATGAATTCCAGATGACCGTCCGGCAACCAGCGCACCAGGTCGCCGGTGCGATAGACGCGATCGGTAGAATCCTCGTCAGTAAAAGGATTAGCGATGAACTTTTCCGCCGTCAATTCCGCCCGGTTCCAATACCCGCGCCCCACCTGCGCGCCGCCCAGCCACAATTCGCCAGGTGCGCCGATCGGCTGCAACTGGCCGCGCGCATCGACGACATACGCTTGAGTGTTGGCAACGGGCCGACCAATCGGGATATTGGCGCAATCCGCTGGATTGACCTGAAAACGGGTGGTGATCACGGTGCATTCTGTGGGGCCGTAGCCATTCAAAAGCGTGTAGGCTTGGGGTGTGACCGTCTTGAGTTTCTCGCCGCCGACCATCAGGAGGCGCAACGACTGGTTCTGCGTCAGTTGCATGAACTGCTCGCCGAACTGGGTTGGGAAGATGGTCAGCGTGACGCCGTGTTCTTCAAGCCAAGCGCTGAGCGCTTCGGGAGCCAGTCGCAATTCATCGGGAATCAGATAGACGGCAGCGCCGACCAGCAACGGTGGAAACAGACCAATGACCGATGGATCGAAGCTGAAACTGACATAGTTGGCAATGGCGTCGTCAGCCGTCAGGGCGTTCTCTCGATTTTCACCGAAGCACACGTTGATCAGATTGCGCTGCTCGATCATCACGCCCTTGGGCTGACCGGTGGAGCCAGAGGTGTAAATGATGTAGGCCAGATGTTCCGGGCGGCTCAACGGTTCCAGCGGTGCGGACGATCCGGCGTAGAGCGCAGAATCATGCACATCCAGCCACGCGCCGGCAAACGCACCGGCCTTCTCGCGCAATTCCGCCTGGGACAACAGCCATTCTGCATCACTGTCGGCCAGCATGAAGTCGATGCGCGGTTGGGGATACTCGGGGTCAATGGGCAAATACGCACCGCCCGCTTTCATAATGGCCAGGGCAGAGATCAACATTTCCGCCGACCGGTGGAGCATGATCGGCACGATGACATCCGGTTGGACGCCCTGTTCCCGCAGCACCCGCGCCAGGGCGTTGGTCTTGGCGTCGAGTTGCTGATAGGTGTAACGCTCATCGCGGAACGCCAGCGCCAGCCGGTCAGGCGTGCGGGCGACCTGCTCGGCGAACAGTTCCGGGAAGGTGCGGTCGGTGGGAACCGGCAGCGCCGTGGCGTTGAAGTCCGCCAGCAGCATTTGCCGTTCGGCAGCGGGCAATACATCCAGTTCGCCCAGCCGGTGATCGGGATGCGCTGCGATTTGCTGCAACAGGTGTGCGAACCGTGCCGATAACCGCTCGATGGTGGCGGATTGGAACTGGGCAGGTCGATAACTGATCGTGCAGGACATGCCGTTATCGGATTCCCCGACGGTAATCCCCAAACGTAACTGTTCAGTCCCCCCCTTTGCCAAAGGGGGGTTAGGGGGGATTTTGGTCCCCTCGCCCGGTGGGAGAGAGGATAGAGGTAAGGGCGTTTCGGCGACCCGCAGAACCAGCGGCAGCGTTGGGTACAACATATCCGCCGGATAATCAGCGTGTTGAATGCACTCGACTAACAAACAGCGGGTGTGCTCGACGAACCCGGCTACGGTCTCGTCCCAGTCCAGGGTATTGCACACCGGCATCAGCGTTTCCAGCAGCGGGTGATGGGCGGACGGTACGCCGACGATCACAGCGTCCTCTTCGGCATACGGGGCCAGCAGCAGGTCTGCCGCCGCCAGCCACACTGCGCGCCACGCCAGCGGTCGGTCGCCAGCCAGCGCCCGCAACGCCTGGACCGTTGCCGCCGTCAGTGGGCAATCCACCTGGGCTACCTGATCATCAGTGGACTCGGTGCGCGGCGTGTCGGGAATCAGCCGCAACACCGGCGGTTCTGCGCCGAGATGCGCCGTCCAGAATAATTGCTGGCCGCGTAGGGCGGCGATGGCCAGGCGTTGCCGCCGCCAGTTCTCCGCATCGCTAAACTGAAGGTCTGAGCTGTTCAAGCGCTGGATCGCCGTCTGCGCCAATTGCTCAACCAGTGCGCCCAGCGCCTGATCCGGGTGAGCCAGCAGTCCCTCGATCGCCTGGGGATACAAGTCCAACAACAATTCCAAGCCCGCCGCTTCAATCAGGCGTTCGTCAAAAGCGGCTCGCACGGTGATGGCTTCACCGGGGAAGAGAATCAGCGCCAGCGGCATATCGGCCCGCTCCACCGCGACGATGTCGCCCAGCCGCAGTCCGCCAGGCCGCCCGCCAAATTCGCTCACCGGGTAATTTTCAAAGGCGAACAGGCTATGAAACAGTGGCGTCGGGGGACGGACGCCGCTTAGAGCGCGAATCTGCTCCAGGCCGATGAAACCAAGCCGGTTGACCTCGCGGCTGGTTTGCGCGATTTCCTGAAGCGCCTCCCGCGCTGGGAGAGCGTCATCCAGGCGAATCCGCAGCGGCGCCGTGCTAATGAACAGGCCGATAATCCTCTCGACGCCGGGCAGTTCTTCGGGCCGGCCCGAGGATACCATGCCAAAGGTTAGGTCTTTTTGACCGCTGGTGACGGCCAGAGCGACCGCCCAGGCAGTTTGCAGGATGGTGTTGACCGTACAGCCAGCCTGGCGGGCGAATTCGGTACAGCGTGTACTCAGGGTGGCTGGGAAGCGTCGTTCCCGCTCGTGAATTTCCGCTGCGGTCTGACGATCCAGCAGATTGACGCCCGGTTTCTCGATGCCCAGCCGGGTTGGCGTTTCCAGGTCGCCAAGCTGCTGCCGCCAGAACGCTTCGGCTTCGCGGCGATTCTGCTGGAACAGCCAGTCGATCATGCGCGCAAAGGGCGGCGCAGACTCCAGGTGCGGCGCGCGGCGCTCACACAACGCCACATAGCGTTCATCCAACTCGTTGATGAGCAGGGGCAGGCACCAGCCGTCCGTCAGAATATGGTGATCGGTCCAGATAAGCCGGTCACCGTCGGGCCGCCGGATGTAGGTAATCCGCGTCAACCCTGGCCGCCGGAGATCAAAGCCGCGCCGGCGATCCTGTTCGAGGAAGCGCTGGAAGCGGAGGGCAAACTGATTTTCAGGCACTGCGCGCCAATCGAGTTCCACCCATTCAAAGTCGACGTCGGCGTACACGATTTGCACTGGGGCCGGGAGGTCTTTCCAAGCGAAGGCGGAGCGGAACACCGGATGACGGCGCATGGTTTCGCTCCAGGCTTGGCGCAAGGCCAACGTATCCACCGACTCCAGAAAACGCCAGTGCGTCTGATTCAGGTATTCGCCCGCTTCAGGATGCAGACAGGTTTGGAACAGCATCCCTTCCTGCAACGGCGTCAGCCGATAAATGTCTTCGATGTCGCCCGCAGCGGCGAACCGGTCGATGTGCGCCTGGGTCAGTCCCGTGTGCGGGAAATCAGCAGGCGAGAACGCGCCCACGACGGCGGTGGCGAACAGAGATGATAATTGTTCCAGGCTGGACCGGAAGGCATCGGCCAGCGCCTGGATGGTTGCCCGGTCGAAATGCGCCTGGCTGTAGCGCCACAGAAAGGTCAGCGCGCCGCCGGTTTCCCAGCCGTCGATTTCCAACAGATGGGTCATGGGCGTGGCCGGGGAGACGATGTTCTCAACGGTTTCGTCGGTGAACGCCAGAAAGGCGCGGTCATCGCCGGTCAGACTGCCCAGATAGTTGAAACTGAGTTCGGGATTCGGCTCATCGGCGGGTTGCCCGCGCAAATAGCGCAGAATGCCGTAGCTGATGCCGTTGTCGGGAATAGCGCGCAGCGTTTCCTTAATGGTCAACAATGCTTGAACCAGATCGGTCGAGGTCAAAATCCCCCCGCCCCCCCCTTTGCCAAAGGGGGGACTGAACGGTTGCGACTCCGGCAGGCGCAAGCGCACCGGAAACAGGCTGGTGAACCAACCCACGGTGCGCGAGATATCGAGCGGGCCGAGGTCTTCCTCGCGGCCATGACCTTCCAGGTCCAGCAACCCGTCGCGGACGCCGCTCCAGCGGAACAGAGCCAGAGTCAGCGCGGTTAGCAGGACATCGTTGACGCGCGCCCGGTACAGGCCAAAGGGTTTTTCCAGCAAGGGCGCGCTCAACGCCACTGGTAGGCTGACCGTCAGCGTCGCAGTTTCCTGCACGGACGGCAGCGGGGCGTCGCGATCCCGAGGCAACCGGGGAGCGTGCTGCGTGATATGCGCCCACTCGGCTTGTCGGCGCAAGCCAGCCGGACTATCGGCGTAGCGTTGCAGCGCGCTCCCCCATTCGGCATACGCGGCGGTGCGCGGCGGCAAGGTGAAGGACTGACCCCGCGCCAAAGCTTGATAGGCGCTTTCCAAATCCTCTAGCAGAATCCGCCAGGATACGACGTCGACCACCAGATGATGCGCGGCCAGTAGCAGGCGCTGTTCATCCGCAGTCCAGCCGTGAACCAGGATCGCGGCGGCCAGCGGCCCCTGCTCCAAGTCAAATCCGCACTGCAATTGGTTGAGAAGTTCAGCGCGCCGTGCGACCCGCTTGGCCTCGGAAATCGGGCGCAAATCGACCTCGGTAAAGCGGATGATCACACCATCCAACGGCGCGTAACGCTGTTCCCAGTCTCCCGTCGCCGTGCGCCGGAAGCGCAACCGCAGGGCGTCATGATGACGGCCTACACGGTCCAGCGCGCTTTGCAGGTGAGCGGCCTCCAGCGGCTGACCGGGTTTCAGGCAAAAGGCTTGATTGAAATGATGCGGCTCCGGCGAACCCAGAGCAAAGAACCAATGCTGGATCGGCAACAGCGGCGCGATGCCCTCAGCGGGGCGGTCGTGGGTGGTTGGAGTCAGCGTCTCGGCGGCGGCGGCCAGTCCAGCGATGGTCGGATTGGCGAAAAAGTCGGTACCCTTGATCCGTAAGCCCTGACTGCGCGCCCGGGAGAGGATTTGGATGCTCATAATCGAGTCGCCGCCCAGGTGGTAGAAGTTCTCGTTGACGCCCACGTCGTCGAGCTTAAGAACTTCCTTCCAGATGCGAGCCAGGATGTGCTCCCGTTCGCTGCGCGGCGCGATGCGTTCCACGGCGATTTCCGGCGGCAAGGTCGCCAGCAGCGCCCGCCGGTCGACCTTGCCGGCGGTGGTGGTCGGAATGTGCGCGACGATGCCGATGCGGGCCGGAACCATGTAGTCGGGCAGGCGTTCGGCCAGGAAGCGGCGCAGGCCGTCCCGTCCGGTGACGCAAACCCGGCGGTCGCGGTAGCGGTTCAAATCATGTTCGAACCAGACTGCCTGATCAAGATAAACGCCGCGATCCTGGGCCAAATCCACCATAACTGGCTGCATGGCCCCTTCGATTTCGTAAGCGCCGCTGACGGGGAAGGTCTGGCCGGTCCATTCCTCCCACTGGGCGACCGTGCCTTCAATGCGCTGGGATTGTTCACTGTAGGCGAGAATTTTCCCGCCCAACCGGGTATGCACCCGCAGCCAGGGATCGAAGGGGAGCTGATCGGTTTCACGGGTCAGCGCCGCGTAGTCTTGCAAACTCAGGTGCGGATACTGGGTCTTAAGGGTCGGGCGCACCGGCAATACGATCCGCTCGTGGCCAGTGGCGATGGCCAGATGGGCCATGGTGCGCAGAAGTTCATAGCTGACGTTTTGCCCCTTGCGTTCGCCGCTCACCACTCCAGCCAAGACGCAGACGGCGTTTGGCGCGATGCCGGCCTGATGTTCGCGGAAGGAACGTTCAAGAGCGTCATCCCAACCCTGGGGCAGATCGTCCGCCGCCCCCGACCAGTGAAACGGCGTCATATTACCGGCGGCGATGATGTGATCATCGGCCAACAGGGCAAATTGTAATTGGGGAAAAGTCGTATAGAGCTTGCGCCAGTAGCGGGCGTTCATCTTGTCGCCGGCGAAGAACGCCGGCCAGGACTTAGCGTGTTCCTGCTCCATGCGCGGTTCCAGCGTGGGGTCCTGATCGATGGTGGCGACCACATAAGCAGCGTCGCCGGAACCGAACTGACGGTCACGCAGCACGGCGTGAGCGCTGATGAAATCGGCCCCAGCGGCGTTTTGGCCGCTGATCACCGCCGCATCGGCAACGTCTGGATGTTGCTGCAACACCGCCTCGATGTCGCCCAGTTCGATGCGGAAGCCGCGAATTTTGACCTGAAAATCGCTGCGGCCAATGAATTCGAGCAGGCCGTCGGGACGCCAGCGGACGACATCGCCAGTGCGGTAGATTCGGGACTGGGGGGTGGCGGTTGCAAAGGGATTCGGAAGGAACTTCTCCGCCGTCAGCTCAGGCCGATTCCAATACCCTCGCGCCACTTGCGCCCCGGCCAGCCACAATTCGCCAGGAATGCCGATGGGCTGTAACTGGCCGCGCACATCGACCACATACGCCTGGGTATTCGCCACTGGGCGGCCAATCGGGATGCTGGCGTAATCGTCCCGGTCGATCACAAAGCGGGTCGCGGTGACCGTGCATTCGGTGGGGCCGTAGGCGTTCACCAGCGTGTACGGCTGGAGCGCGACGGTTTTCAGCCGGTCGCCGCCCATCAGCATCAGCCGCAGGGAGCGGTTGCGGGTGAGTTGCATGAACTGCTCGCCGAACTGGGTCGGGAAATCGGCGATGGTAATGTTCTGCTCCTCCAGATAGGCGTTGAGGGCTTCCGGCGCGAGACGTAGCTCATCGGGAATGATGTGGACGGCGGCCCCTACCAGCAAGGGCGGAAACAGGCAACTGACGGCGGCGTCGAAGCTGAAACTGTAGTGGTTGGCGAAAGCGTCTTCGGCGGTCGTCCCGTTCGCCATGTTTTCCCCGGCGCACAGATTGACCAGGTTGCGCTGCTCGATCAGCACGCCCTTGGGCTGGCCGGTGGAGCCAGAAGTGTAAATCACATAGGCCAGATGCTCGGGACAGGGCGACCGTTCCAGCGCCGCCGCCGGACCGGCGTAAAACGCGGCATTATGGACATCCAGCCAGACGCCAGTAAATGCGCCAGCCTTTTCCCGCAATTCCTGCTGGGACAGCAACAGGGTTGCGCCGCTGTCGGCCAGCATGAAATCGATGCGGGGTTGCGGATAATCCGGGTCCACCGGCAAGTAAGCGCCGCCAGCCTTCATCACCGCCAAAGCGGCGATCAACATTTCCGCCGACCGGTGGAGCAGGATCGGCACCATCACGTCGGGCTGGACGCCATGTTCCTGAAGTACGCGCGCCAAGGCGTTGGTTTTAGCGTCGAGTTGCTGGTAGGTATAGCGTTCATCGCGGAACGCCAACGCTAACCGGCTAGGCGTCCGGGCAACCTGCTCGGCGAACAGTTCTGGGAAAGTGCGGTCGGTGGGAACCGGCAGGGCTGTCGCATTGAAGTCCTGTAGAAGCTGTTTTTTTTCGGCGGTCGTCAGCAGGTTCAGTTGCCAGAGCGGTTGTTCCGGTTGCGCCAGCGCGTCCTGCAACAGCGTCAACAACCGGCTGAATAACGCTTCGATATCGGCGGCCTGGAAACAGGCGCGCTGAAACAGGAAAGTCATTGCACCGTTCGGATAGATAAACAGGCTCAGCGGCGTGGTGGCGGACATATTCTGGTAATGGTGTACGCCCTCCGGCAAACGGACCTGAGAGATCGAGCAAATGCTGTGCAACGTCGTTCCGTGTTGTGCGCGTAATTCTTCAGCCAGCAGATCGTAGGGGAACCGTTGCGGCCCCTTGAGCACCGTGTCCAGCTCTTGGCTGATGCTGCGCAGAGCTTCCAGGAACGTACATTCTGGATCAAACGTCAGCCGCAGCGGCACCGTGCTGACGAACATACCGATGGTTTGCAAGGCGGCGCGATTATTTCGATTATGGTGGGCAACGTCGATGAGCAGATCGTAACGCTGGCTGGTTCGCGCGAAGTAAATGTATAAACCGGTCAATAACAGCCGAAACGGCGGGATCTTGTGCTGACGGCTGAACTGTCTGAACGCCTGCCACAATTCATCCGGCATCTTGCAGGTTAATGATGCCGCGGAAATATCGCTGGCCGGGCCTTTGGCCAGATACAGGGTTTGTTCTTCCATCGGAGCGGCGAATTTGTCGAGCCAGAACCGGCGATCGTCAGTGAACTGCGCCGATGCCTGGTAGCTGGCTTCTTCTTCGATGAAATTCAGATACGAAACAATGGGCTTTTCCGCGAAACCCTCTTTTTTGACCAGACTCGCGTAAAAACCGGTCAATTGTTCGACAAACGGCCCCCAGCAACTCACGCCATCGGCAATCAGATGATGAAATTTGCCAAACAGCGTCATACTGTCGGCTGTTTTCAGGATCGCGAACTGATAAAGATCAGCGTCCAACAACTGAAACGGCTTGGCGCTTTCGGCCAGACACCAGTCATCGACTTCCGCTAGCGAACCCGTAGGAAGATCAATCACCGGAATAGCGACCGGCTGATAGTCAGCAACGTATTGCCGGGTATTGGCCAAGGCGTCGCCTTCGCCCTCCAACTCCACAAAATGCAGACGCAAACCGGTATTTTTCTCCACAATCCGGTTCACGGCCTGGCTGAGCAAGGCAGGGTTGCCAACGCCTTGAAAGGCAATGCGAAAGGCAATGTTGGCAAAGTCATAGCCGGGCGTCAGTTTCTCGCCGAACCAGATGCGCTTTTGCGGATGAGTCAAGGGGTAGTACTGGCGAGTCATGGCTTTTCCTCGGTCAATTTTTCGTTGTAATTTTTTGTCACTCAGTGACCTTCAAGTTTCGATGCAGGTTGGGGATTAACACGCGCCAGAAAACAGAAACTCATGGCTATAAAACTGGCGACTGCTGCCCAGATAAACATGTGCCTGAAGCCGTTCGTCAGCACTTCAACCGGCAATCCGGCATTGGCTAGCGATCCATGACCGGTGTTCGGCAGGTACCCGGAGAACAAGGTTTCGGTGATGGAGATGCCGACACCTGCGCCAATGGCGAGAATGAAATTAAACATCCCGGAAACTTTTCCCTGATTTTCCGAGTGAGCGAAACTCATCAGCAAATACTCGGCGGGAACCTGAAAGAGGCTGAAAGTTGCACCCAGCCAAGCCAGCGCGATGATCACCCAGAACAGACCACTGATCGCCAGCGTACCGGAAAACACCAGACAGGCGCCACCTAACAGACCGGCAGCGATGATGCATAGACCGCGCGGTGACCATTCATCGACAATTTTCCCCGCGACTGGACTGAGCAGCGCATAACAACCGGAAATAATGATCATTAGCAGGCCATTTTGCTGTGGCTCCAAGTGTTTGACCAGCTCCAGATAGAAGGGTAGTAAAAAGCCGGTTCCCGACTGCACCATGACTACCATTAAAAACCCTAGGAGACCAAACAGGAAATAACGATTTTTCAGTGAATCCATATCCAGGAACGGGTCTGGATAATACATTTCCCGATAGATTAATATCACTGCCGAGACCAGTGAAATAACCAGACTGCCCAGAATCGGCGCTGATTGCCAACCCAGTTCATGACCCGCCCCTAGGCCATAGAACAGCAGAGCAATGCTGGTAAAGCTGAGGAGCGCATTCCAAAAATTGAAGGGTTCACGGAAAAATCGGGATAGCGGCGGATCATCGGCGCTGGACAGAGTCCGTTGCGTGAGAAACAAGATAAATAAACCCAGGGGGATATTGATGAAAAACAGCCAGCGCCAGGACAGATAACCGGTTAGCAATCCGCCTAGCGGCGCGCCCAGCATTAACCCTAGCGCGGCGGCGACTAGAATCATGCTCAGGACTCGACCGCGCAGGGTCAGCGGGATGAACTGGATGACGACCGCGTAAGCGGTGACCATGAGCATGGCGCCGCCGACGCCCTGAAGACAACGAGCGGCGATCAGCAGCAGGATGTTGGGCGCAACGCCGCAGAATACCGAACCCGTTAGAAAGACGATTTGTCCCAGCAGATAGGCGCGCCGCGGGCCGATTTTATCGGTGATCTTGCCGAAGATCATTAAAACGCTGGTGAGGAAGAGCAGATAGCATAACTGAACAGCGGCAGCTTCAGAGGTCGTCGCGTCGAAGTACTCCGCAATCGTCGGAAGGGCAATCAGGATAATCGAGGAATCGACCGTAGCCATGAATTCGACTAGGCACAGGGTCAGGATAATCGGGTAATAGGAACGAAATTCGGTTGACATGATGTTTTTAATTGCCTGTGATCAAAGGTGCAGGTTAGGACAACGCAGGTAACCTAACAACCAGCAATTCCCGGTCTCTTTTGCTCATCTAAATGATTTATAAATATATTTTTTATTAAACACTGATAAATTTTTGAGAAAAAATCCTTATTAATCAAAAGATAGGAAAGAGACCGGGAATTGCTGCCTAACAACCATTCCGAACCGTTCGCTAAATCAGGTTGGATTGCCAAAGAAACGGCAATCTAACCTGCGTTTAGTCGTTTATCACAGGAAAGAATGAATGAGGTTAATCCATCAAGCCGCTGCTTCGCGGACGCGGGCGCGTTGTATCTTGATAATCAACCCCAGAATCAGGAACGCGGGAATCCACAACCACTCTTTGTGCGGCTGATCCAGCGGTACGAGCACCCCATGAATGGTTTGGTCAAACGCCAGTCCCGCCGCTTCGGCTGTGCTGCCGAAAGTCACATTATCGATGAGCAATTTGCCATCATTCTCGATCAATTCGAGTCCCGTATTCCGTAAGCGATCTTCACCAGTCTCGCCCTTGCCTATGGGCAAGATAGCCACGAAACTGCGCGGTTTGCCCACCTCGTCAACCCCATCGATATGCAAACGGATCTCGGTGCCGGGGGTCATTTCATCTGCTTCCTTCATCAATTCGGTCGGCGCCAGTTCCTGATAGGGCGGCGAAATCATATCCATCCAGAATCCAGGGCGAAACAGAGTGAAGGCAATCAGCAGCAGCAGGGCCGATTCGTAAAAGCGACTCCTGGAGAAGAAATAACCCTGCATGGCGGCGGCGAACAGCAACATGGCGATCGTGGCCACGATAAAAACGCCAATGCCATGAATCCAGTCGACGTTGATCAACAACAAGTCGGTGTTGTAAATGAACAGGAAAGGCAGGATGGCTGTTCGCAGACTGTAAACAAACGCGACAATGCCCGTCCGGATCGGATCGCCTCCGGAAATCGCCGCAGCGGCAAAAGAGGCTAGACCGACTGGCGGCGTTACGTCCGCCATGATGCCAAAGAAAAACACAAACAGATGGACCGCGATGAGAGGCACAATCAATCCAGACTGTTCCCCCAGAGTGACAATCACCGGCGCCAGCAGCGAGGAAACTACAATGTAATTGGCCGTGGTGGGCAAGCCCATGCCCAGAATCAGGCTCAGTACGGCAGTGAGAACCAGCATTAGCAGAATATTGCCGAGGGACAGAATTTCCACCAGGTCCGCCAGCACCAAGCCAACGCCGGTTTGCGACACCGCGCCGACGATGACGCCGGCTGTGGCGGTAGCGATGCCAATGCCGATCATATTGCGAGCGCCGACGATCAAGCCTTCAAGCAAATCGTTGCCGCCACGCCGGACTTGTGCTCCAAAGTCGCTCTGGCCGCGAAACAGCGCAAACAACGGTCTTTGGGTCAACAAAATAAACATCATTAGCACCGATGCCCAGAAGGCGGACAAGCCTGGGGACAACCGTTCTACCATCAGGCACCAAACCAGCACGATGACGGGCAGGATGAAGTGCAGGCCGGATTTCACGGTCGGCCCGACTTCGGGTAGACGGATCACCGGGGCATTTGGATCGTCGATCTCCAGCTCGGGATAGCGCGAACCGACCCAAACCAGCGCCACGTAAACGATCAGTAGCAATGCTGAAATCACCCAGGTCGCCGCATCGCCTAACGCTGGCTTCAGCCAGCCAATCCCGTAATAAACCGCCATAGCCAGAATCGCCGTGATAATAAAACCGAATAACGTACCGATCAGGCGCTGCATCCAGGGTTTCACCACGCCGGGCCGAGGCAAACCCTGCATGTTAGCCTTCAAGGCTTCCAGGTGAACGATATAAACTAGGGCGATATAGGAAATGATTGCCGGGATGAAGGCATGTTTGATGACTTCAAGATACGAAATACCGACGTACTCCACCATGAGGAACGCGGCGGCACCCATGACCGGCGGCATGATCTGACCGTTGACCGAGGAGGCGACTTCAACCGCGCCGGCCTTCTCCGCCGAAAAGCCGACCCGCTTCATCATGGGAATGGTGAAGGTGCCGGTGGTCACCACGTTAGCGATGGAAGAACCGGAAATCAGTCCAGTCAACCCGGAGGCTACAACCGCCGCCTTGGCGGGACCGCCGCGCATGTGTCCCAGCATGGAAAAAGCGACTTTAATGAAATAATTACCTGCTCCTGCTTTGTCGAGCATTGCGCCGAACAGCACAAACAGAAACACGAAACTGGTGGAAACGCCCAGGGCGATGCCAAACACGCCTTCGGTGGTGATCCACTGGTGATTAACCACCGCGTTCAAGCTAGCGCCTTTGTGGGCAATGATCGAAGGCATGTAGGGGCCGGCAAAGGTATAGATCAAAAACAGCGCGGCCATCACCATCAATGGTGGACCCAGCGCTCGCCGGGTTGCTTCCAACAGGATGATCATACCGACGCAGGCCACGATGACATCCTGGGTAATCGGCGCGCCCGGACGCTCGGACAGAGCGTTGTAAAACAGGAACAGATAACCGGCGCAGAATGCGCCCGCAATCGCCAGAATCCAATCCATGACCGGAATGCGATTCCGGGGCGAATGCTGAAAGGCCGGATAGGCCATGAACGCCAGGAACACCGCAATCGCCAGGTGAATGGAGCGGGTTTCGGTGTCGTTAAAGACGCCAAAGCCGATCATGAAAGGCAGAGGCGAAGCGATCCAGAGTTGAAACAGCGACCAGCCTGCCGCTACGCCCAACAGAATTTTCTCGGAAATACCGCCGGGCGCTCGAACGCCGGTATCGGCCTGGGCTACCAAATCCCGTAATTGTTCATCGGTCATGGGCTGTTGGGTTGGTTCGCTCATCGGAGTCCTCCACATTGCCTGGCGACAGGCGTTTGTACTGTTTCTTAATAACTCTGTCTTGCTACTGGGAAACACAGGACGGGTTAAGGCATCGGACCGTAACCCACCCACGCACTACAACAACCCTAATTTCACATCCAACCCTTTTCCTTGTAGTACTTCACAGCGCCATCATGCAAGGGCGCGGACAAGCCGGCCTTGATCATCCGTTTCGGATCGAGGTTCTCGAAGGCTGGATGCAGTTTCTTGAAGCGATCAAAGTTGTCAAAAACAGCCTTGACGACTTGATAAATGGTGTCATCTGGGGTTTTGGTGGAGGACACGAAGGTGGCCATAACTCCAAAGGTCGGAGTGTCCTTATCCGTGCCTTGGTACATCCCGGCAGGAATAATGGAGGTCGCATAGTAGGGGAATTGCGCAACCAGCTTGTCTACCGCCGGACCATCGACCGGCACCACGATCGACTCGCAGGAAGAAGCGGCTTCCTGGATGGAGCCGTTCGGATGGCCGACCACATAGACCATGGCGTCGATCTTGTTGTCGCACAGCGCCTGGGCCTGCTCGGCCGCCTTAAGTTCCGACGCCAGTTTGAACACGCTGGTATCCCAACCCTTTTCTTTCATCAGAGCCTCAATCGTAGCACGTTGACCGGAACCCGGATTGCCGATGTTGACTCGCTTGCCTTTGAGATCATCAAAGGTCTTGATGCCGGAATCCTTGCGCGCCACGACCGTGAAGGACTCCGGATGCACCGAAAACACCGCGCGCAGTTCTTTGAAGGGACCCGCTGCCTCAAAATCTCCTTGACCATTTAATGCCTTGTACTGCTGGTCGGACTGAGCGACGCCCATATCCTGCTCACCGGCGCGAATCGCGTTCAGGTTGGCCACCGAACCGCCGGTCGAGGGGGCCGTGCATTTAATGCCGTGCTCTTTCTCGCCACGATTGACTAGCTTGCAGATCGACTGGCCGACCACATAATAGACGCCAGTTTGACCGCCTGTGCCGATAGTGACATATTTTTCTTCAGCAGCAGTTGCGCCGTTCACGCCGAACAGCAGGGCGGTTGCGGCCAGGGTGGTAATCGCGAATTTTTTCATCTGTTCCTCTTCCTGGTTATAAATATAATTGACTCATTGAGTTATTCTTTACCGCCGGAAGAATCGAAACTCATTTCCGATCAAGCAGCGAGAAGGGATAACTAACGAATTTTAAGCTTTTCAGCTTAATCATTATTTTTATAGTCAACCGAAATGCTGATGTCCAACAGCGTCTAACAATTCCGACCGGGAATCCGGTCGAAACTATTAACCCGACTTTTCTCATGTTATTAAAAATCAGTGTTTTTTTAAAAAATTGCGATCGATAAAAAATTTACCGGCAAAATCTAATGCAGAAGTCATCGCTATCGCCTAGATTTTATACTTTGATCCAACGCCGCTTACGGAGCAGGGTGAACCTGATCAACCGGCGATTGGCGGTCAATAATCCGTTATATTGTTGAGAATCAAATTACTATGAGTTCCGAAGCCGTCTTGTTACTGGCGTTGTTCATCCCGCTGGCCAGCGCGTTCTTCATCGCCATGAATGGCGATCAACCGAATCGACGTGAGTTGGCGACGCTGCTGGCTTCGTTGCTGTTGCTGGGATCTGTGCTCTCTCTGCTTCCGGAAGTGTTGGCGGGTGGAAGACCTGCGGTGACTCTCTTCGAGTTTGTGCCCGGTCTGCGCCTGCAATTGAGCGTGGAGCCACTGGGCATGACCTTCGCCTGTGTCGCCGCCCTGCTGTGGCCGCTGAATTCACTCTACTCCATCGGCTACATGCGCGGCAACGCCGAACAACATCAGACCCGGTTCTATGTCTGCTTCGCCATCGCCATCGCCAGCACGATGGGCATCGCTTTTTCCGGCAACCTGCTCACCCTCTTCATCTTCTACGAAGCGCTGACCTTGTCAACCTATCCTCTGGTCACCCACAAAGGCAACGACGACGCTATGCGCGCCGGACGGCTTTATTTAGGCATTCTGATCGGTACGTCCATCGGTCTGCTGCTGCTGGCCATCGTATGGACCGCCACGATCAGTGATACCCTGGACTTTACCCCCGGCGGCATTCTGGCCAGCAAGATCGAAGGGCCGGCGGTCGCCGTTCTGCTGGGGCTGTACATGTTCGGCATCGGCAAGGCGGCGTTGATGCCGTTCCATCGCTGGCTGCCGGCGGCGATGGTGGCACCTACTCCGGTCAGCGCGCTGTTGCACGCAGTCGCGGTGGTGAAAGCTGGCGTCTTCACGGTCATGAAGGTGATTGTCTATGTCTTCGGCATCGACTTCCTCAGCGCGACCGGAGCTTCGCAATGGCTGATGTGGGTTGCGGCGCTCACCGTACTGCTGGCCTCCTGCGTAGCGTTGACCAAGGACAACCTCAAGGCCCGTCTGGCGTATTCCACCGTCAGTCAACTGGGTTATGTGGTGCTGGGCGCGGCGCTGGCGACTTCAATGGGCGTGATTGGCGGCTCGATGCAGATCGCCATGCATGCGATGGGCAAGATCACTCTGTTCTTCTGCGCCGGCGCCATCTATACCGCAACTCACAAGACAGAGATCAGCCAGATGGATGGGCTAGGCCGGGCGATGCCGTTCACCTTCGGCGCGTTTCTAGTCGGCGCGCTCAGTATTATCGGTTTACCGCCGCTGGGCGGCTCCTGGAGCAAATGGTATCTGCTGGCGGGAACCGCCGACGCGGGACAATGGGCGATAATGGCGGTGCTGCTGATCAGTTCGCTGCTGAATGTGGCCTACCTGTTGCCCGTGGCGGCGAGGGGATTTTTCGTGGCCGGTTCGGCGAATGGCGAAGGAGAACACGGAGATCAGGTGATCCGCGAAGCGCCCTTGGCCTGTGTCATACCGCTCTGCCTAACTGCGCTGGGTTGCTTGTTGCTGTTTTTTTACGTGGATTCGCTTTACACCTTACTAGCGCCCATCGCTGGCCGCTGAGGAATCGCTGATGACTTCTTCAACATCTCCCGCCAACCGCCCGGACAAAAAGTACTGGCTGGACGATCCAGGCAACGTAGACAAGATCTTTTACGGTCTGGCGCTCATTTGCATCGGTTTGTTTCTGACTGATCTCTTTTATCACAAACACGCCTATTTTGCGTTTGAAGACTGGTTCGGGTTTTTCGCTTGGTACGGATTCCTTTGTTGCGTCGCGCTGGTGCTTCTGGCCAAACAGATGCGCAAATTGGTGAAACGGAATGAGGATTATTACGGTGATTAACGGTCTCAATCCGGCGCTGATTCTGATCTGTGGTTCGCTACTAGCGCCACTGTTGCCACGGGGCATCGTTCGCAATGTCTTCATGCTGGCGCTGCCCATCGGTGGACTGATCCAGTTTGTGGGGCTACCTGAGGGACAGTCAGCCGAAATCGTATTGTTTAACCTGACGCTGGTAACCCTGCGGATCGATCCGCTGAGCTTCATCTTCGCGGTCGTGTTCCTGATCGCCGCATTGATTGCTGTAATTTATGCCTGGCATCTACGCGACGACCTACAGCAAACGGCGGGATTGTTCTATCCGGGCGCAGCGCTGGGCGTGGTTTTGGCAGGCGATCTGGTCACATTGTTCATCTGCTGGGAACTGGCCGCCGTGTCCTCGGTATTTTTGATCTGGGCGCGGCGTACTGAACGGGCTTATCGCGCTGGTCTGCGCTATCTGGTGGTTCAAGTCGGGTCGGGGGTGCTGTTGCTCGCCGGCGTCATCGTGCATCTTCGGGTTACCGGTTCGATTACTTTCGAGCATCTGGAGCTGGATAGCCCAGGAGCGCTGTTGATTTTCCTGGCGTTTGGCATCAAGGCTGCGTTTCCGCTTCTGCATAACTGGTTGCAGGACGCCTATCCCGAAGCCACCATAACCGGCACTGTCGTACTATCGGCGTTCACCACCAAGATGGCGATTTACGCTTTGGCGCGTGGTTTCGCTGGTACTGAGATTCTGATCACGATCGGTACGGTGATGGCCATGTTTCCGATTTTCTACGCAGTGATCGAGAACGACCTGCGGCGGGTGTTGGCCTATAGCATGAACAACCAACTGGGTTTTATGGTGGTTGGAATCGGCATTGGCACCCCTTTGGCGCTCGACGGTGCAGCAGCCCATGCCTTCGCCGACATTCTGTTCAAGGCGCTGCTATTCATGAGCATGGGGGCAGTGCTGCTGCGAACGGGTACGGTCAACGGTTCGGAGCTGGGCGGACTGTACAAGTCCATGCCGCTCACCACCGGACTCTGCATGGTGGGCGCCGCGTCCATTTCGGCTTTTCCGCTGTTCAGCGCCTTTGCCACCAAATCGCTGATTCTAGCAGCGGCGGCTGATGAAGGTCACTGGGTAGCATTTCTATTTTTGCTGTTCGCCTCAGCAGGTGTGTTTCATCATGCCGGCATTAAGATTCCGTACTTTGCCTTCTTCGCGCATGATCGCGGGATTCGCTGTCAGGAAGCGCCTAAAAATATGTTGATTGCCATGAGCATCGCTGCTGCGCTGTGTATTGGCATTGGCGTATTTCCGCAGGCGTTCTACACTATTTTGCCGTACCCGGTGGTGTTTCATCCCTACACCACGAGCCATATCATTAACCAGTTGCAATTGCTGACTTGGTCGGCGCTGGCGTTTTCAGTGCTGGTGCGCACCGGGATTTACCCACCAGAATTGCGCTTGATCAACCTGGATTTCGACTGGACTTATCGCAAGCTGTTGCCAACGGTGAGCATCCGAGTCTGGTCAATGCTGGATCGCGCCTGGGAAAATTTGTGCAGCGCAGTTGAATGTGGCGTTGGCGGTTTCATGGATGCGTTACTGCGTCACCATGGACCGCACGGCAAGCTGGCTGCTACCTGGCCCACCGGCAGCATGGTGCTGTGGGCGGTGGTGTTGCTAGGCGCGTGCCTGGTGTTTTATTACGTGTGAGTGCGCCTACAACTGACCCCCACAGAATTTGCAATAAACGGCATCATCGTCATGCCCCTCGGCGGCGCAAACTGGACAGGCGCGGGTGCTGATGGATTGTCGAAAGACATTGCCCATCTCAACCGTGACGATGCCGGTCGGCACGGCGATGATGGCGTAGCCGAGAATCATGACGAAAGCCGCTAGAAATTGGCCGGTGCCGGTGCGTGGGGCGATATCGCCATATCCGACCGTGGTCAAGGTAACAATGGCCCAGTAAATGCTGCGCGGAATGCTGGTAAAGCCGCTTTCCTCGCCTTCGATCACATACATCAACGACCCCAGAATCACTACCAGAGTCATGACCGCGAACAGAAAAACGCCGATCTTGCGCCGGCTGGCGATCAGGGCGCGGGTCAATAAGCGCGCTTCTCCTAGGTAGGTGACCAGCTTCAGCACCCGGAAAATGCGCAGAATGCGCAGAATGCGGATCACCAGCAGGTAATGTGTGCCCGAGATGAACAAGCTCAGATAGCTAGGCAGGATGCTGAGCAAATCGACAATGCCGTAGAAACTGACCGCGTAGCGCCAGGGGCGCTGGACGCAGAGGAGCCGCAGACCGTACTCGACGGTAAACAACAGGGTAAAGAACCATTCGAGCATGTTGAGCAAACCGCTATAGGCAGCGCGGATTCCGCTGACGCTGTCGAGCATCACGCAAAGAGTGCTCAATAGAATAAGCACGATCAGCGCGACATCGAAGAATTTGCCCGTTGGAGTATCGGCTTCGAAAATAATTTCATGCAGCTTGGCCCGCCATGGGCCGTAGGCGTCGTCACGCGGTTTTTCCTCTGGCATTGAATGGCTCGTCCTGTCTGTTGTAACCTTGCTAATGATTATCCTTACATTATCAACGCACTCAGCGTTAATCAAATTGTCGGACCATTTTATAAAACCTCTTTAGATAATTATACTTATAGAGTTCTGCTATAAAGGCTTCATGGATGTTTGATGCGCGTAAAATTCCTGGTATGGGCGCTTGCAGGGGCGCATGACTGCGCGCCCCGGTTTTTTTTCGAGCGCCTTCCCGCTCAGGCATTATTATGATTTAATGAGACTTAGATGAAGCGGGGGTGCTCCCAATCGGGAGCTGAGAGAGTCCCTTTGAACCTGATCCGGGTTATGCCGGCGTAGGGAAGCTGTTCCAGTTCCATCCATCTTCCTCCCCGCTCGTCCCCTCTTTCTCCAACCGAGGACGATGCCCATGAGCGCCATTCCCCAGGATCTTCTTCAAGCCACCGACGAACTGTCGGCAGCGGTCACCCGTCCATTCCCCAGTTCCCGCAAGATTTACGCGCCCGGTTCGCGCCCGGATCTGCGGGCGCCGATGCGCGAAATCAGTCAGCAGCCGACTTCAACCGGCTTCGGCATCGAAGCAAACCCGCCAATTCCGGTCTATGACTGTTCGGGTCCCTACACCGATCCGGATGCCCGGATTAATCTGCTCAAGGGTCTACCCAGTGTGCGCGCCACCTGGATTGAAGAGCGCGGCGATACGGAACTGCTGACTGGCCCCACTTCCGACTACGGACGCGCCCGCGCTGCCGACCCGGCCTTGGCCAGCCTGCGTTTTGAACATTTGCGCACCCCACGCCGTGCTAAAGCCGACAGCAACGTCACGCAGATGCACTATGCCCGCCGAGGTATCGTTACTCCGGAAATGGAGTTCATTGCGCTGCGCGAAAGTCTGCGCTTGCAGGAATTGCGTGAGGATTTGCGCTACGCGAAGCTGCTGCGCCAACATCGGGGCCAGAGTTTTGGCGCGGCAATTCCGCAAGAAATTACCCCGGAATTCGTCCGTGACGAAGTGGCCCGGGGTCGCGCCATCATTCCAGCGAATATCAATCATCCCGAACTGGAGCCAATGATCATTGGCCGCAACTTTCTGGTCAAGATCAACGGCAATCTTGGTAATTCTGCGCTTAGTTCCTCGATTGCCGAGGAGGTCGAGAAAATGGTCTGGGGCATTCGCTGGGGCGCCGACACCATCATGGATCTTTCCACCGGCAGGAACATTCACGAAACCCGCGAGTGGATTATCCGTAATGCGCCTGTACCGATTGGCACTGTGCCGATTTATCAGGCTCTCGAAAAAGTAGGCGGCAAGGCCGAGGATCTGACCTGGAACCTGTTCCGCGACACACTGATTGAGCAGGCTGAGCAAGGCGTGGACTACTTCACCATTCACGCCGGGGTGTTGTTGCGCTATGTGCCGCTGACCGCCGACCGGGTGACCGGTATCGTCTCACGCGGTGGTTCGATTCTGGCCAAATGGTGTCTGGCGCATCATCAGGAAAATTTTCTCTACACGCACTTCAATGAGATTTGCGAAATCATGAAAGCCTACGATGTCAGTTTCTCGCTGGGCGATGGCTTGCGTCCCGGCTCGCTGGCCGATGCGAATGACGCGGCTCAATTCGGCGAACTGGAGACTCTGGGCGAACTGACGAAAATCGCCTGGCAACATGACGTGCAGGTGATGATCGAAGGCCCGGGCCATGTACCGATGCAATTAATCAAGGAAAATATGGACAAGGAGCTGACCGACTGCTTTGAAGCGCCGTTCTACACTCTGGGGCCGCTGACTACTGACATTGCGCCCGGCTACGACCACATCACCTCGGCCATCGGCGCGGCCCAGATCGGCTGGTATGGCTGCGCGATGTTATGCTATGTCACACCAAAGGAGCATCTTGGACTGCCTGACAAGGAGGATGTGCGCGAGGGGATCATTGCCTATAAAGTCGCCGCACACGCTGCTGACCTGGCCAAGGGTCATCCCGGCGCGCAGCTTCGGGATAATGCGCTGTCCAAGGCGCGCTTCGAGTTTCGCTGGGAAGATCAGTTCAACCTGAGTCTTGATCCCGAGCGCGCCCGAGAATATCACGACGCTACTCTGCCTAAGGAATCGGCTAAGGTTGCCCATTTCTGCTCGATGTGCGGGCCACACTTCTGCTCGATGAAGATCACCCAGGAAGTGCGCGAATACGCTGAGCGTAAGGGGCTTGAGGATGTCGATATGGCGATGCGGGAAGGTCTGCGCGAGAAGGCGGCGGAATTTAACGCGAACGGCGGACGGATTTATCGCTGAAGGGCAGGGCAGGCAAGGGGAGCGCGTGGTAACCGACTGTTCCACGGCTTCCTGTCCCGGCGGGTTGCGCCGCGCCGAACCACCTTGCGGTTTTGGTAAAGTCCTTCATAGCAAAAACCTTACTGTAGGTTGGAACGGGTGCGCATCTGGCGGACAGCGTTCAACCATTCGTTAGCCAGCCGTTGACGCTCCTTGCGAGGACGGGCTTGAGCAGTAGCGACGAAATAGGCGCGCATGGCTTCGAGAGCAACTCGGGTTTGCTGCTGGGCGGCGGTAACAGGGCTGGGATAGGACATGGCGTTTTACCTCGCTCAGGGTGGATGGAAAATAACTCGTTACATAGGTTCTTGTGGAACCTCGGGCCGTCGTTCGAGAAACATCAGGGTTCCTTGCTCGAGCGCGTTAAAAAGTCGCGGATGAATCGTCGCACTTCCCTGGAGGCGGTCGTGTCCCTTTCTTGGCAGGCTTCGATGAAAGCATCGCGCAAGCCGACCTCAATACGAACCACCAGCTTGACTTCCTTATCCTGGTTTTTGTCAGATTTTTCTTTCTTATGTTTGCCCATTTAAAATACCATTGCGTATATACGAAGTCAATACATAGTCTATGCGATTGAGTTTGTCAAGTTATTCATCCTCTATGCAGTATCCGCATATTTTCATGATCATCGATGTTGGAACTGTTCGCCCTGGGTCCGAACTCAAACGGTTCACAGACCAAAGACATTTCGGCTATCGTATAAAACAAGCAATTGTTAATACGATGAGTAACTCCGTGTTAATTCAAATCGCTATCCCGGAAATAGCGCGCGCCCCAATCGGCTTGCGTCGCCACGCCCTTGATGTCCAATCGATAGACCTTGATATCGGGATCGCTGGAAATATGGGCTGGGGGACCGGCGGCAATGAATTGATTCACCTTTTGGGGATTGCGAAAGATCAACACTTGTCGATACGGTGTCAGGGTGGCACCCGGTTGCAGATCGGTGCGCGCCAGTCGCATGTAAGTTGCCCGCCCTGTGGCTTTTTCAAACACAACGCCCCGCCCATGGGTTTCAGCCAGGATAGCGTTGAGTCCATTGATTTCAAAGACTCCATAACCCGCAGCTTTTCGAATCTCGGCTTTGGTGGATGGCTTGAGCCGGTAAAGCTCCTTCAATGCCTGACGATGAGCCTTAAGAATGGTTTCTTGCTGTTCCCGCCGGGCTTTCTCGCTCAAGGTGGATTGGGGAATGTCGGGTGGCGCAGGCTTGTTGTTTGAGACAGCGCAACTGCTCAACAGGCTGGATAACAGCAGCAATCCCATTATTAGGGCAACTACCCGCCCCATGGCGCAGTAAACACGAATTTGCATGGTATCGGTGGCCATTTTTGGTCGGTTGAGCGGGTCTCAAAAGAGTGAGATGCTGCCGGCTGAGTTGTTGTGCTTTGGGCATGGCCTTACCTCAGTCAACATCAATCTTCCCCTGATTAGCAAGGGCAATGACATGGCAGGGCGGGTTTAAAGTTGCCATGCCGCGCTGATGGCGCTGATGGAGTGACGATTCATGATCTCAACTATTTTCCGCACCGCTGGCTTGAATCGGTTCGACTGCCATCAGCGCGTCGCATTGGGCGCGGCGGACGGTTCTTGGCTTCGTTGCTGAAGCGGAAACGGCCCGCCAATACGCAGCCCTTCATCCCCGGATCGCAGGGGCGACCCTTAATGTGCTGACACGTTCCATTAAGTTCGTGCGGACAACCCCAACCGCTCATCGGTTTTACCTCTTGTGCATCTGCTCTCTCCTCCATGAAGGGAGGAGAGAGGACTGAGTGCTTACCCTATCGCTCATTGAGCCGACCCGCTGCCCCCTGTCCAAAGTATTGCTGGGTAAACTGATAACTAGGTTGATTATGATGGTAGCAGACCTGTTCGGAACGGACGCAGCGCACACTACCCATCGGCGAAAAAACATCCCCGGATTGTTGCTGGCCGCTGTCCTGTTTACCGCCGCCCTGTTTACCGCCGCCCTGCTTATCGCCACCCTGCTTGCCACCGCCCTGCTTATCGCCACCCTGCTTGCCACCACCCTGCTTATCGCCGCCCTCACCCTTCCTGGATAGACGCTTTTCCAAACGCTGAGCCGCCTGATCGCCATAACGCTGGCGGGTCTGGTCGACACTCGGACCACTCCGGTCACGGCAAATCTGTTTCTGATCGTCGCACTTGACTCCTTTTTCAGCCTGGGCGGTTATAAAGGGAGTTGAACCCAGCAGCACCAACGCGCTCAACGTCAGTAGTGTTTTCATTAGCTTCATTGATTTTAACCTCATTTAAATTTTTCAGCACGTTACACGATTATCCCATCCATCATCGGTGGTTCCGACTGACTGGGCAATCATCCTGCGAATGATGTCATTAACATTAGCTGAACATCGATTGGAAATGAATGACCATCGGGTTTCGTTACCTTGCCATCGGTTGGATTTTTAATGATTGCAAGCAAGGATTACTTCATTTCTCGACAATGAGGTCTGAAAGCGGTAAATAGCATCAAATGCGTTGAAATAGGAAATAGGCATCATTTTAGCTTCCCAGGAATCTACCCATGCAAACCATGCAATTTAATTTTCGAACCCTGTGTCGCAATGCCGCCGAACGGGGTGGTCAAATGCAACAGCGCCTATTGGATGCACTGGATGCGCGGCATTCCATCAAGACCCTGCCGGAATTCGGCATCGAGCGCGCGGCGCAGCTGGCCGGTTGTACGGCTAACCACATCCGCAATCTGGAGGCGCGCGGCGATTTGCCCGAACCACGCATGATCGAAGCGGGTTCAACTCAGCGACGAATTTATAACTATAATGAAATCAATATCATTCGTGAAATAATCGGTAAACGACCGAGCCGCCCGTCCAGCGCCGGTTGTGTACGAGTGGTGTTTTCCAATCTCAAGGGCGGAGTGGCCAAGACCACCATGTCGTTGCATTTCACACAGTATCTGGCCCGTGAGGGTTATCGCGTGTTGCTAGTAGACGCCGACCCGCAGGCGACGATTACCGGCGCATTCGGTTTTATCCCTGATCTTGATCTCGATGACGGTGACGATCTTTTTCCGGCTCTGACTGAATCGCCAGCGCTCATCGCCGACGCCATCAAACGCACACACTGGAATAATCTGGAGCTGATTCCCGCGCGGCTCGCATTGCAATACACGGATTGGCGGTTGTCGCAACCGGAAGAGCGCCAGAATGACGCCCTGGGACCGCCACCGGTCCGCTTGCATCGGGCGTTGAAAACGGTCGAAAACCATTATGACGTTATTGTCATCGACACGCCGCCCTCGCTGGGTATGCTGTCACTGAACGCCATTGCCGCCGCCAATTTGATCGTTATGCCGATCATCCCACACATGTACGATATTTCCTCCAGCGTCCAGTACTTCCGAATTCTGGAGCAGATTTGCGCCTTGTACGAGCGGGAAATCAATGTGCAGCGGCTGAATATCCTGCTGACCAAGGTCGACAACACCACCGAAACCCTGAACAATATCGCCGTCATTAACGG
>ERZ795053.1259-NODE-1259-length-32409-cov-36.731502_pt1 | contig 32409 bp, 28 predicted proteins | sample MGYA00375137_ERZ795053 | MGnify/ENA primary metagenome ERZ795053 (study PRJEB30182, sample SAMN05720284) | activated sludge metagenome | isolation source: Anaerobic digester | place: Hong Kong | collected 2014-12-17 ...
CACCAGGAAAACTACCGTAAATCCCACAAAAAGCAATATCAGGCGTGTTTTGGCATCGGCCTTTTTCCGTGAAATCAGGATCCGCAGGCCCCACAAGGCAAATACCAGCGTCAAAAACGGGATCAATCCGGGAATAAGCAATTTCCCGGATCCCATTGTAACGGATGTTACCGGATAAAAGACGGAAAAACCCGCCAATGCTCCCAGAACCAGCAAAAAAGCCGCCCAGGTACCCAGGCCCGGCCGGTTTTGCACCGCTGTATCCTGTGCAGCAGCGGCAGAAGAGGCAAGGATTCCCTCCTTGCGCAGGTTGTCTTCTTCCCACATGGGAGACAATTGGGGCTGTTTGCGCACTTTATTGGCATAACGCAATACAAAAAAGATGGTCCCGGCGGTCAGTACCACCCAGCATACCAGGCGGTACCCCATTCCGGAAAAGATGGGCAATCCCGACAGATCCTGCGCTATGCCCACGGTGAAAGGATTCAGGAAGGCACCGGCAAATCCCACATGTGCGGCAACATATACCATGCATACCCCGGTAATGGAATCGTACCCCATAGACAAAGCCAGGGGCACGATCAGGGCCGTAAAAGCGATGGTTTCCTCACTCATGCCAAAGACCGCCCCAAAAAGGCTGAAAAGTAGCATTACAAGCACGATCACCAGGTTGTTCACCCCAATGCGGCGCATCAGCGAAAAACGCTCCAGTTTTTGCGAAAAAACAAGAAAAGAACGGATCCCGTTGTCTATGGCCCGTGTGGCATTCACAACCCAAAAGGCAGCCCCCACGCAAAGAATGAAGACAATAATCCCGGCCTGTTTTACAAAACCATCGTAAAAAGCGGTAAAGATTTGCCATGTCTGGGGTTTGGAATCCATCGGGTGAAAGACCCCTTCCATATATTTTCCCCCCGGAAGCACCCAGGTAAGCACTGCAGCAAGCACTATCAGTATGAAAATAATGACTTTGGGAACGGGAAAACGTTTGTTCATGAGCACCTAATTTCCTAACAGTTTTAGCGATAACATGAATTGGTTGGTAGACTTTTCTCCCGGACGGAACATTTTGGCATAACCGAACGACCAAGTGGTTTTCAGGTAGGAAAACAATACCAGTTGTATGTCAATTTGCCCGCCGCAGTTGAAAGTATGCGCAATCTGATCCCTGCGGTCGAAATCCGTCATCAGGTGTGTCCCGAACAGGGAAGGCTGGATGTACGTGGGATACAGCCAGGTGAAGCCCACACCCCGCAGCCTGACGGGAAACAGGTTCAGCTCGCCCATGGTTTTCACGTAATTGTAAGCCGGCAGGGCGTCTATCTCGGCTCCGGGGAAAGACAACGTGTTGCGGTATTGCTCAGACGGTTGCCAGTCCACGTAGTTGTTCCCGAACCCGCCGAAATAGAAATGAGACAACGCCGAGGTGCGGTCTCCAAGGGACTGTCCCACGCTGTTACGTATCCAGAAACTGGTGTTCCTTATAAACGGGATCAGAAAACCGATGCTCTGATCGGACATGAATGACGGATAAAACTTCCCTTTTGCCAGGTAAGTGGTACTGCTGATATCCCAGGAAAACCCGAATTCATCGTCTTCACCTCCCAGGGTTTTGCGCAATTTGGAAAGCCCGAAGGACAGGCTGGCTGCCTGCATGTTCCTTATGGGAGCTTCAATTTCCTGGTATCCGGGCAACACCTCCATCATGCCGTAGGTGAACACGGCAGCATCCACGTAATACTTCAACGGACTTTTTAACGTAAACAGGCGCTTGTACCCCAGTCCCACGGAATACCCGGCACGGCTACGCTTGGTAGGTCCGAATATGTCGTAGAAATGCGTAGGGTTGTAATTGGCTTTCAACCGCCAGTTCCAGAAATTCCATTCCAGCATGGCGTGAAATTTCTGTTCCAAACCATAAGGGCTCCAGGGAGAAACGGCCAGGAAAAGATTGATGTTGCTGATGCCCACCGGATCCCTCCAGTTGAGCCTGTATCCCAATGCCACAGTGTTTTTGAACCCGGCAATATCGGGATACGCCCCGGCGATCTTCATCTCTTTGATGGGCTTGTAAGGCTTTTCAATGATGGAATCATTTACGCCTTCCAATGCCGAGGCGGGAGGCAGGGACCATTCTTCCACTTGGGGGTGCGCCTGGTGAACCATATTGCCCAGGAACTCAATGGCGTTGGCATCTTCCAATACTTCCACGGGAATGATCCCGGGAACCATTCCGTCCCTTTCGTATTTTAATACCAGCAATGAATCGTCATGGATCTGCAGCGGCATAAAAAACCCCGTCTCCGTATTGGACAGCAATTCCATTTGTTCGTCCTCCAGCCCAATTCTCCAAACATTGGAAACTCCTGTATAATAAGAAGTTCCTATCAAAGAACTGTCATCGGAAGAAAACCGGAACTGGGTCAGCGTATTGTCCTGGAGTTCTGCTATGGTCCGGTACCCGGATTTTCCGGCATCCAAATCTTCCAGATTAAAAAGGATAAGCGATTGCTCTCCCCTGATCCCCGACAAGGAAGCCGACAGCAAACTGCCGGAATTGGAAATATCCAGATCAAAAAGCACTTTTCCGAAAGGAGCTGAAAAGACAGGAAGCGCTTTATCATAAGGCGGCGGCATTTTTACCAGGATGGAGTACCCGTTATCATTCTGTACACCCCATATGCTGTTGTCTTTAGGATTAAAAACCAGATCGCCTGTACGGGTCAATTTGTTGATCACCTTTTTTCTGCCGGTTTTTACGTCAATTTCAACCAGGTTCCTGTAGTTGTTGTTGTGTTCAGAGATGTAAATCTTTTCCCCTTTTGGGTTATACGTTAAATGCGTGGAATAATACAAATTGGGAGAATCAAGCGTGGCCAGCCTCCTGCGTTTTCCGGTAGCCACATCAATTTCAGCAATTTGGGAGATTATACCGGGATAATTGATGGCAGCATATATTTTCCCGGTAGCGGAATTGTACTCTGTTTTGGAAACATTCCCCAAAGGGTGAGAAGTTACAGGATTGAATGCTGTCAGGGGATACTGGCTTATATTTTCTATAGTCCTGTTTTGGAAATCATATTCCCACCGGGTCCATTCTTCCCAGACTTTTGCTACCGGACGGCCGTAAACCTTTCTAAACTGGCCGGCGTAAAAAGCCTTTGAAGTATCTGTGCGGACATAGAAATCCTTCAGCTTGTCAATCCCGTACGTATAGGCCAGGTAAGTAATGAAACGTGCCCCGTAAAGGTAAGAATTGGCTCCCACCTGGAAATCCACGGTCGTACCTTCGGTCTCCAGACCTATCAGGGAATACAACGGCTCCCCGGCGTCCACAATACTTCTGAAATACATTTCATCATAAAACCCCATGGCCCTGCCAAACCCGCCCGACATCCAGGTTTCCATGAAACAGGCAATTCCCTCGTGGTACCAACGGGGAGAATACCAGCGGGGAGTTGTAAAATAACTCCATAGGGCCGACACGGGATTTTTATCGTCGCGCAATACTTTTCCCATGAAAAGTTTACGGAATTTAGCATCGGTTTTATTGGGCATGTCCGTCATCACTACGTGGGTCAGTTCATGATTGAACAGCCATTGGAACCTCTCGTTGGAAGGGATAATGCTAAAGGCAAAACTATAAGGCTCTATACCCAGAATAACCTGGTTGTAAGGCATCGCTATGGCGCCGCCATGTCCGGAATCTTCAAAATCCGTTAAAAACACGTATGTGGTAGTATCCCTGTAGGGCCAGAATTTGCTGTGAAAATTCATGGCATTCAAGTAAGTCTGATATACGTGCGGCACCAGGTAAGAATACCTGTTCCCGAAATAGACCAGGTGCAAATCGTCTTTTTTAACACTATTGATCAGCTGCGCATGCAAAATCCCGGGCAGGCCCGGGATAATGACTCCTAAGAGCAATATGATGGTTTTGAACTTATTCACCGCCTGTTTGGATCAATAGGAATAAAAAGTCCTCCCAGGCTGGATACGTTAGCTAAGAAAGAACCCAATTGGTTCACATTCCATAATCCCAGTTTTTGAACATTCGAAAATCCGGCTGATAAATTTGCTTTATCAAATGATTCAATACCTCCCAACTCACTTCTGTCATTATAAACCCATCCTAGTTCTCCTGCGGCATCCATGATAATCATAATACTGCCCATAGACAAATCCTGCATATTTTCCAAAGTACTGGAACTTTTATTGATATAGCCCAGCTCACTCATATTGGACATGTAAAATTGCAAAGTCGTTTCATTCAACAGGAATTGATTTCCTACCAAGGCAACGTCTTTAACGATTGGCAGATTGCCTCCTAACGCTTGATCCCCAAGTAATACTAACAGGTTCAAGGAGTTTTTATCATTATAGATATCACTCAAACGACTCAGGTCTTCTACAACAATCACCTGAAGATCCACGCCAAAAGAGCCTTGTATTTCATCGGAAAAAAGTTTTTTCTTATTGAAATATCGTATTACCATTTTATCATTCAGGGCCATGGCATTGGCCAGCTGGTCCATGGTCAGTACGGCATGAACCCCTGCCAGCGTTCCTTCTGGATCAGCTCCTTTTTCTTCCAAGTAAGATCCCATATTATCTATCAAATCCAGAACCGTTTTTCCCCGAAAGCTCATCTGAGAGATCACGTTGTTAGCCTGAACAATGGTATTGCGCAACAGCACCGGATGAATTTCCCCGGGATCGTTGACCATGGCAATAGCCAGCAACAAGCTGGTCCGTGAATTTCCCAGGAACTTTCCGTAACTTGCCACATCTGACAAGACGACTCCGGCGTATTCTTTATAGGTTTCAAGCGGCTGTATTTGTTCCATGGCATACCGGATCTTGTCGCCCTGGGATACAGCACTTACGTAATAATAATTGAACCAGGCGGAAAGGGCCTTGAGCATAACGGTATCGGCAACCAGGTCATTTTTCAGATCTATGTCTTCTTCGGTCACTTTCACGTTTTTGTAATTCTGCACCCTGCCAATGGTCCCGGCAAGTTGTTCGTTTTCGGTTTTTGGGAAATCAATTAAAGTCCCGGCCAAAAATCCGGCAGCCAATGAAATGATAATCAATAGGACAAATAATAAACTGTTTTTCTTTTTCATAATACTCTAAATATACTATCATAATGAATTAAAACACTTTCGGCGGCCAGTTTGGGTTTAATCCGGTGACCATTCCCAGCTCAGAGGCATTGAAGAAAATATCATTCAATTGGGTCATGTTGAAAAAGCCCAGCTTCTGGGCATCCAGAACACTGCCCAACTTCTGGGCATCCCAGACAGTTCCCAGATTGTCCTGATCAGTAATAATAACATAGCCGCCAAGATCGTTTGTGTTCAACATAACACCCAGCTCGCCGGCGGCATCCATGATAATCATAATGCCACCCATAGACAGTTCCTGCATATTTGCCAGGGTATTTGCATTTTTTACATAATATCCCAATTCGGACATACTATCCAGAATACTTCCCAGGGCAGCATCTCCCAGAATAAACTGACGGCCTATCAGGGAGGCATCTTGTATTATGGGGAAATTTTCAATACCGGTTTTATCCGTAAAGCCTGTACCCAGACTGTTCACGTCGCTTGTAATTATGCCCTTAAGATCCGTTGAAAAAGACCCCTGTATCTCTTCCGTGAACAGTTTTTTCTTTTCAAAATACTTTATTACCATTTTGTCGTTCAGCGCCATGGCATTGGCCAACTGATCCATGGTTAACACCAGGTGAATGTCGGCCAGTGCCTGTGAAGAACCATCCTTGTTTTGTTCCAGGAATGCTTCTACGTTCTCCAGGAAATTCAGAACAGTCTGTTTCCTGTAATGCATCTGGGAAATTACGTTGTTGGCCTGTGTAATGGTGTTGCGCATCATGACCGGGTTCGCGTCTTCCGGTTCATTGCAGACCATTGCAGCCAAAAGCAGGTCTTTGCGTGCGTTTCCCAGGAATGTTCCGTAATTTTCAAATTCCGTCAGCACCAGCCCGCTGAATTCACGGAATTCTTTTAAGGGATTAACATTGTCAAGCGTATAACGGATCTTTTCACCCTGAGATACTGCACTTACATAATAATAATTGAAATAATTGGATATAGCCTTTAGAATTAATGTGTCAGATGTCAGTTGATTCTTGAGCTCTATGTCTTCCTCCGTGATTTTCACGTTTTTGTAATTCCGGACCCTGCCAATGGTTCCGGAAAGCTCCGTGTTATCGGTCTTTGGTAAATCCACCAGAATTCCTATCAAAAATCCAGCGGCCAGTGAAACAATCACCACCAATACTGTTAATACGCCTTTTTGTGTTTTCATGGTATTTATAATTTTACATTTCACTAACAAATATGCATGACAGAGATAAAAGTTGGTTAAAAAACGATTTTATGCATGCGGGTCCCGTTTTTTGTGAACAGTATTTCTGAATCAACGGGAGGATTTGTTATTGTAAATATAGCATATTCCCCGCAAATACCATATACGTAATGGGCCCTTTCAACATGTGGTTCGGAGTTGTTTCCGGGCCATATCCGTCTAAAAAAAAAGTTCTCGGAATGATTCTGACCCGGAATAAATTCCACCTTAAGACTGTCCCGGCTTTTTACAAAAAGCGCATTCACAAACAAACCTTCTTTCCGGAATGCTTCCATATCTATTTCAATCCCTTCCTCATGATCTTTGTAGGCGGAAGTGTGCTTTCGGGTCATGGTACCGGCAATATCTTCCTGTTGCCATGTGCCCAGCGGCGGAATCAGGTAATTGGCGGCCAAAACACCCAGGGTAAAGACCAGGATAAACAAGGCTGCATAAGCGTATAAGCTTTTCCATCCGTAAAGAAACACGTTGCGAACTTTTGTCTTGCGTTCAACCGCAGCCATCACATCCCCGGTAACATCCACGGTGGGAATCCCGGCTGCATCATCACGCAATTTTTGTTGGACACATAGCAATTCTTTATACAACTCCGCCGCACGCGGATTGGATGCGGTCAACGCATGGAATACCGTTTCTTCATGTTCGGTCAGCGTACCGTCAACCTTTCTTTGAATGAGCAATATGTCATCATCAGTCAACATACTGTAAATTTTCATTTAATTTATCTTTCAAAAACATCCGGGCATCAAACAACCTGGATTTCACTGTTTTTTCAGGTATTTCCAGTGTTTCTGCAATTTCCCCGTAGGATAATCCTGCATAATATTTCAGCAATACCACTGCTTTATACTTTTCTTTTAATGAGCCTACCGCCTTGCCAACCAACGCATCCCTTGTTTTCAGGTCATATTGGGTTTCCGGTCCGGGGGCCGTTTCTTTATGCAAGGCAATTTTTTCCAAAGGCACATAAGGTTTTTTGTTTCTTGCAAACAGCAAAGCCCTGTTAATGGCTATACGGTATATCCAGCTGAAAAATTTATATTCCGGATTGTATTGGTGCAAAGACTCGTAAGCTTTCACAAAAACATCCTGCGTCAATTCCCTGGCCTCTTCATAATTATTCACCATGTTAAATATGACCCGGAATACCGGATTTTGGTACCGTTCCACCAGGACTCCGTAATGTGCGGTCTTCCCTGCAAGTATCGCCCGGATGATTGTTGATTCGTCTTTCATAAAGGTCCCGGGCGGTCATTGCTAAAATAAATAGTACCCAGCCCGTAAAATGTTGGTAAAAGTTTTTATTGCAACAAGTTCAGTTTCCACAAGTCCCTGTAACTCATGCGGATCAGGGGAGACAAGGCAATCTCTCCCACCGGTCCTATTCTTTTGTGCAAGGCCTTCAACTCGGCAAGTTTGCTTCCAATCCCGGCCTCGGGTTCCACGGGGAAACCGTTTTCCCGGAGCATTATATTCCGTTTGGCTTTCAGCGACAGTTCCAGGTAAAGTTGCAGGTAGCAGTACATGTCCAGGATCACCTCCCCGGAAAAGCGGTCTTTCAGCGAACCCAGGAATTCTCCCGCTCGGGAAGCTGAAAAATGTCCCTGACGGATCATTTTCAGCAATTCCACTTCACTGCTTAATTCCAGCTCCATCCAATCCCGGAGCAATGTTTCATTATGCCTGAATACCAAAATGAACAGCACGGGTAAGGACACCAGAATCACGAGCGTTTGTATAACGGGATGTACATAGAAATGATTGAACAGGGCGTGAATCACGTAAGCCAAAGCCAATCCCCCAAGAATACGGGGGACTGCCATACGGTCCCTGGATTTGGCTCCTATGTATATGATGGCAAATAAAGCAGTACATCCCCCGTGCATTACCGCCGTTCCAAACCCCCTTATGATCCAGGTAAGCATAGAGGCGTCCGGCAGGGAATAAACATAAAACAGGTTCTCACACAAAGCGAATCCGGTCCCGATGGCAAACCCGTATATGGCGGCATCCACCATAAACCCGATTCGTTTTTTGTAGATCAAAAAGAACAGGAATCCCGCTTTGAGCAATTCTTCTACGGCAGGAGCCAGGTAACGCGACAAGTATTCAAATGCGGCACCTGTAGTATCCTGCAAAAAAGAATTGACCAGGTAACTGATCAGGGCACAGAAACATCCCCATAGAATGGCCAGGCCTACCTGCTTTTTCTGAACCAGTTTAAAACTATCCAGTAAAAACAAAAAAGCCAGGAACAACAGTACAGGCAATATGCTTAAACCAATTTTCACCATGTAAAATTAACTTTCTATTTTAGAAGCGCAATAAAAATCTATATCTTCGCAGTTATGAAATCACAAGAATACATTACACTAGAAGAAGTTTACGGAGCACACAATTACCACCCGCTCCCGGTAGTCCTGAGTAAAGGCAAAGGTCCTTATGTATGGGACGTTGAAGGAAAAAAATATTATGACTTCCTGTCTGCCTACTCGGCAGTCAACCAGGGACATTGTCATCCAAAAATTGTTAAAGCCCTGAATGACCAGGCCAAACAGCTGTGCCTGACCTCGCGTGCATTTTACAACGACTGCCTGGGTCCTTACGAAGAATACGTAACCCGCTTTTTCGGATACGATAAGGTCTTGCCCATGAATTCCGGGGCCGAGGCCGTTGAAACCGCCCTGAAACTGGCCCGTCGTTGGGGGTACGAAAAAAAGAATATACCGGAAAACGAAGCATTGATCGTTTGTTGTGAAGGCAACTTCCACGGCAGGACCATTACCATCGTTTCGCTTTCGTCGGACCCGGATGCATACGGCGGATACGGCCCGTTTACTCCCGGATTTGTCCGCATCCCCTATAACGATGTTCAGGCACTGGAAAAAGTCCTGAAAGAACACGGTCCGCGCATTGCCGGATTTCTGGTGGAACCCATTCAGGGTGAAGCCGGCGTTTTTGTTCCTGATGACGGATATGTGAAAAAATGTTACGATCTGTGTAAAGAACACAACGTCCTGTTTATGGCCGATGAGGTTCAGACAGGTATCGCCCGCACCGGAAAGCGCATTTGCTGCGACCACGAAGGCGTTCACCCGGACATTCTTATCCTGGGCAAAGCCATTTCGGGCGGCGTACTGCCTGTTTCGGCAGTTCTTTCCAACAATGACATCATGCTAACCATCAAACCCGGAGAGCATGGATCAACATTCGGGGGATTCCCCCTGGCCTGTAAAGTGGCCCATGCGGCACTTAAAGTGGTGGAAGACGAGAAACTTGCCGAGAAGGCCGCCTACCTGGGACAGATTGTCCGCGATTTTTTGAATGCCATTCCCTCCGACCGTATTCAGAGTGTACGGGGAAAAGGCCTTCTAAACGCCATTATCATCAAGCCCAAAGAAGGCAAAGAAGCCTGGGATGTATGTGTGGAAATGGCAAAAAACGGGGTGTTGGCAAAACCCACACACCGTCATATAATACGCCTGGCACCACCACTGGTTATCAAGGAATCCCAGCTTATGCACGCTCTTGAAATTATTCGTAAAACCATCATGAGTCTGGATGAGTAAACTACTTATGATACGGCCCTGCTGTTTTGGCTTCAATCCCCAGACGGCAGTCAATAATGCCTACCAGGTTTCCACCGGGGAAGATCCGGCGTCTGTACAGGAAAAGGCGATTGCCGAGTTTGACAGTTACGCAGCCTTGTTGCGCAAACATGATATAGATGTGATAGTGGCTGAAGACACACCGGAGCCACACACTCCCGATTCCATTTTCCCCAACAACTGGATCTCTTTTCATCCCGGTCAAATGGCCGTATTATACCCCATGTATGCTCCCAACCGCAGGTTGGAACGGAAAAAATCTGTTTTTAGGGTCATCCAGGAACACGCACCTCGGATTCGCTGGATAGATATGAGTCCCCGGGAACGGGAAAACCGTTTCCTGGAAGGCACAGGAAGTATGGTTTTTGACCGGGAAAAACAGCGGGCTTATGCCTGCCGTTCTTCCCGGACCGACGAAGCATTGTTCCATGATCTCTGTGAAACGCTGGGCTTTGAGCCTGTCTGTTTCAATGCCCTTGACAAAGGATCCCCCATCTATCACACCAATGTAATGATGTGCATGGCAGATAAATACGTTGTCATTTGCCTGGAGGCGGTGCCTTCCAAAGAAGAACGGCAAATGCTACGGGATATTTTTGAAAAAGACAATAAAAAAGTAATAGAAATAAACCGGGATCAAATGAACGGTTTTGCCGGCAATATGTTCCAGGTCTTCTCGTCTGCCAACGAACCTTTTTTGATTATGTCCCGCCGTGCCCGTGAAACACTCACCCCTGCACAGCGGAAAATCCTCCGCTCGTTCAACAAATTTATTACCCCTTCCCTGGATACCATCGAAACCCATGGAGGAGGATCTGCCCGGTGTATGATCGCCGAGATCGTTTAATCCCGTTTTTCTACGCGGTACAATTTATCGGAACGCCTCAACTTCTGCCCCACGGGTACCGAACAAACGGCACCTTGCGGGGCAGTTTGAACAGACACATCCTCCAAGCGTATTTCCCTGACGGTATCTTCCACAACTCCCGTAGTGGGCCCTATGATCATTATCTTGTCTCCCACATGCAGGGGAGCGGTTTCAATTTTTAACTCGGCAATCCCGGAACGGGAAAAGTAATTGGTGACACGGGCAATATAAGTTTTCTTTTCAATGGCCTGGTTTCCATAGGCATCGCTCCATTCTCCCAGCTTTTTGCCCAGGTAATAACCACCCCAGAAACCACGGTTGAAAACAGTTTTCAACTGCATTTCAAGTTCTTTTGCCAGTTCCTGTGTATAGGTGCCGTCCAGAACAGCATGCACACCCCGTTTATACGCCCCGACGGTGGTTTTTACGTATTCCGGAGAACGTGCCCGGCCTTCAATTTTCAGTACTTCTATGCCCGCTTCCAGGATTTTATCCAGGAAAGTAATGGTGCACAGGTCTTTAGGAGACATAATGTATTTATTGTCCACTTCCAGTGCCGCTCCTGTTTCATTATCCGTTACTGTATAGGAACGCCGGCAAATTTGGTAACAGGATCCGCGGTTAGCCGATTTATTGTACTCATGCAGGCTCAGGTAACATTTTCCGGATACAGCCATGCATAAGGCCCCGTGACAAAACAGTTCCAGTTTGACACGTTTCCCCGAGGGACCGGTAATGTTCCGTTCCTTGACCTGGCGGGCAATTTCTCCTATTTGTTCCAGAGTAAGTTCCCTGGCCAGCACTATTACATCTGCGTAACGGGCGTAAAAAGCCAATGCTTCAATATTGGAAACATTCAATTGTGTGGATATATGCACTTCAATACCCAGTGAACGTGCTTCCAGAATGGCAGCCATATCGGAAGCGATCACTGCCGTGATTCCGGCTTCTTTAGCAGCCCGGAGCAAATGTTTCAGGTCTGTCAGGTCCTGATCGTAAAATATGGTGTTTACCGTCAGGTAAGAACGAATGTCGTGTTTCCGGCAAAAGGCAACAATTTCAGGAAGATCCTCCACGGAAAAATTATGGGCGGCGTGCGCTCTCATGTTCAGTTTCCCTACCCCCAGGTATACAGATCCCGCCCCTGCCTGGGCAGCAGCGGCAAGTGAAGCCCGGTTCCCGGCAGGAGCCATTATTTCCGGCTTAAAATCTTTCCAAAAAAGCGATGACATCTTCTACACTGATTTTTTCCATACATTCATAGGTTCCCTTCCAACAGGGCTTTGCCCCGAATATTGAGCAGGGACGGCAATCCAGAGACCGTTGTATGGCCCGTTCCGGATCTTGTCTCCATCCGTAAAAACCGGCTTTGGGATGGGTCGCTCCCCAGATGGAAATAACCGGGATCCCCACTGCCGAGGCAAAATGCATATTTGCCGAGTCCATGCTTATCATCACATCCAACTCCCTGATCACCTCCAGTTCCCTGCTGAATCCCTCTTTATTGTCTCCTGCAACAATAATGCGGGGATTGTCTTTTGCCCATTCTTTAAGAATCCGGTTTTCCTGAGCGCCTCCTCCGAATAAAAAAACGGTAGTCTCTTGTACGGCCAGGTGCTCCACAATGCGTTGCATGCGTTCCAGGGGCCATTGTTTTCCCCGGTGACGTGCAAACGGGGCTACTCCGACCTTTTTCCAGGGACCTTTTTCCAATGGTATTGTATTGGTTTCTTTCAATGAAGGGGTGCTGAATCCCAGCTTGTCCAGGGTTTGTGCATACTTTCGGTACACGGGAATTAAAGGAGGTTCGTTTACAGGGTCTTTGAGCAAACGCCGGCGGGACTTTCTTCCTTTATGCAAATAAACTACGGGATAACCTGAAAGAAAAAACATAGTACGCAGCACAAATGTACGGATGACACTGTGCAGATCGGCAATATGTGTAGGGTGCAGACGTATTAACTGTCTGAATATCTTAAACAGCGACTGATTTTTGTCGACGGGAAACAAGTTCAGATTGGGAAGCCCCTCCAATAAGGGGGCAAGCAATCCCGGGCCCGCCAGCGTGAATGTTACCTCCGGGTTATCCCGCGCACAGGTTTTCAATACGACAGAAGCAATGGCAACATCTCCCAATGCCGAAAAACGCAAACAAAGTATATGCGGCTTTTTATTCCCCTTTTGCATATAAAACGGGATTAAGGAGAGGATCGTTGTACATTTTCATTTGCTTGTACAATTTCATGTATTTCCTCCCCGTTTTCAGGTCCGAGAGCAACTGATCAATAGCCTGTGACAGATCTTTGCGCTGTGTGATCAGAATATCCCATTTTTCCCTGCAGGAAATAGCTTTGGGAGAATCCTTCCTTTCTGCTTCAATCTGCATATGGTAGATCTTCAAGGCAAGAATAGACAACCTGTCTATGGCCCAGGCAGGTGTTTCGGTATTCAGAAAGGCTCCCGGCATTCGTGGCACTCCTGAAAATTCGCGGTAAAAAAGATCGTCCAGTTGCTCTACCAGATCTGTTCGTTGCTGGTTGGAAGCATCTATCCGACGCTTCAACTCCAAGGCATGGACCGGATCAATGCCCGGATCACGGATCAGATCTTCCAGATGCCACTGTACTGTATCTATCCAGTTTTTTTTGTATAGCAATCCGTCTTGTGAATGATCGGGATAAGGATTTTTACACTGGGCATCTACGTTGTCTTCTTTATGATAATCCTTTATTACGCTGTCAAAGATCCGGTTGCAATGATCGCTGAATGAATACGTCTCCATGATTACCTGTTTCTGTTCATCAAGCCTTGAATGTAGTCCGTCAATAATTCCGTTCTGTCTTTATGCGGATGAAGGGTGTACAGGATTTTAAGCGTGTCTTCCATATACCGGCTCACCCGTTCTTCTGCAGCCTTTTTAATTCCCAGCTTGTTGTAAATTTCTAAAATTCTGTGTGTTCTTTCCGGATCCTCCCTGCTATCGAGTAACCGGTTCAATTCGGTAAGATCCTGTCCGGATGCATGATGCAGCGCATAAGTCAAGAGCCAGGTTTTTTTATTGTTGGCAATATCGGTTCCCGTGGATTTCCCGAACACATTGGGATCTCCGTATACATCCAGGTAATCATCCTGTATCTGGAAAGCAATCCCCAGTGAAATACCGGCTTTATAAAGGTTGCCTACAGTTTTTTCCGGGACTTTTGCACACAATCCCCCCAACTGGAAAGAACAGGCAAGCAGAGCCCCTGTCTTTTTGGAAATCATATCTATGTATTCCTCTTCCGTGATATAGGTTTGTGATTCATACTCCATATCCAGCTGCTGTCCTTCACAGACATCTTCTGCCGCTTTATGGAATGCTTTCAGTACCGGCGGCAAAACATCCTTATTGGAGCGGCTGATGTATTTATAGGCCAACATACACAATGCATCTCCGGACAAAATGGCTGTATTGAGATCCCATTTTTTGTGAACTGTCATACGATTCCGCCTCATGTCCGAATTGTCCATGACATCGTCGTGAACCAAAGTAAAATTATGATAAACTTCAAGACCCAGGGCCGGATACAGGATCTCTGAAGGCAGATTGTCAGAAAAAACATTATACGTCATAAGACAAAGAACCGGACGGAGTCGTTTCCCTGCGGAAGAAAGCGCATATTCAACAGGCAGATGCAGCCTGCTGTATTCATATGATTCTATCAGACTTTGAATTCCTTGGTTTACAAAGCCTTGTATTTCGTTTACTGTAAACATTTTACAAAGGTAGTCTTTTTTCAGCATTTTCGTACCTTTGAGCCCTTAAACCCGGGCCTGATGGAACAACAAGTTTTTCAAAACGCGACTGTCATCAAACAGACCGGATCCTTATACAGGCTTACCTTTCTGCCTGCGTGGGATCCTTTTACGGCCGTTTTGAGCGGGAAGCTCAGGCTTAAGGGCGATAAACTGACCAATCCGGTAGCAGTAGGTGACAAGGTTGACGGATACTGGCAACCCTCGGTCAACCGCAAAGAAAACCATGCAGTGATCACAACGATCCAACCCAGGAAAAATTACCTGATCCGAAAATCCGTAAATCTGTCCCGTCAGGCACATATTATTGCCGCCAATATTGATTGGGCTTATGTTCTCCTGAGTGCCACCGAACCGGAAACGCCGTTTCCTTTTATTGACCGTTTTTTGGTTACCTGCCAGGCTTACCGGGTGCCTGTCACCCTCCTTATCAACAAAACAGATGAATTGCAATGGGCTGCCGATTATGCGCCTCAGGCAGTACATATCAGGGAGATCTATCAAAAAGCCGGATATCCGGTCATGGAGGTTTCGGCCAAAACAGGGGAAGGTGTTGTTGAACTGGCGTCCCAATTAAAAAACAAAATTTCTCTTTTTTCCGGAATATCCGGGGTTGGCAAATCATCCCTGGTCAACAAACTGGATCATTCACTGCATCTTAAAACAGCCCCTATATCGCAAGCTCATCTTTCGGGAAAACACACGACCACATTCTACGAAATGCACCCTTTGCAAAGCGGCGGATACATTATTGACAGTCCGGGAATAAGAGGCTTCGGCCTTCTGGAAATAACCAAAGAGGAACTGTCTCATTATTTTCCCGAGATCTTTGCCTCCTCTGCCGGGTGCCGGTTTAACGGATGTTTGCATGCGGAAGAACCGGATTGTGCGGTGAGAGATGCCGTTGAAAAAGGACTGATTCCGGCAGAGCGCTACGAAAGTTACTTAAAAATGCTGGAAGATCCCGACGGTGGAAAATATCGCTCCTGATTCCCCCCTATGAAAACAAGAAGCATTAACAAGCAAATACTGGACCTGGCCCTGCCCAGCATTTTGGCAGGTATCACAATTCCCCTGGTTGGGATGGCAGACACGGCAATAGCCGGACGTTTAGGCTCTGCTACTGCTATTGGCGGTATAGCCATTGGATCTACCTTGTTTGACCTTTTGTATTGGAATTTCGGGTTTTTGCGGATTGGAACGGCCGGCATCACGGCGCAGGCTTACGGGAAAGGAGATCGTCATGAAATGGTTCGTACCGGGTTACAGGGACTTGCCGTTGCTTTAGGCTTTTCGTTACTTTTGATCCTGATACAGTGGCCTTTTGCACAGGTGATCCTGTGGCTTTCACCGTCTTCTCCGGAGGTGGAAATGCTTGCCCGCGAATATTTCTTCATACGGATATGGGCAGCCCCTGCCGTCCTTATGCTCTTTGTTTTCAGGGGCTGGTTTATAGGCGTGCAAAATACCTTTGCATCTATGATCATGGATGTGGTCATCAACGGGTCCAACATAGGATTGAGTATTTACCTGGCTCTTTATTGCAACATGGGCCTGAGGGGGATCGCCCTGGGAACTCTTGCTTCCCAATATATCGGGATCCTCTGTGCTTTGATCCTTATTGTTGTATATTACAGAAAACTTGCCCCCTATGCAAAATGGAAAGCTATCTGGAGAAAAGATGGCTGGAAACGGTATTTTACCCTTAGTGGCAATTTATTCGTGAGATCAATCTGTATGTTGCTGGTTTATACCGGCTTTACTTTTTTGGCAGCCAAATACGGAGATACACTGCTGGCGGTGGCTACCATCATGATGAAATTATTGCTCCTGTTTGCCTATTTTGTGGATGGATTTGCCTATGCCGGTGAAGCATTGACAGGCAAGTTTATTGGTGCACGGGATAAATTATCCCTGGTACGTTCGGTAAAAATGCTTTTTATATGGACAGCGGCCGTCGGAGTTATTTCTACAATTTTTTATATCATTGGAGATCAGTGGCTTCTGCGGCTTATGACGTCCGCTCCCGAAGTCATTAATGCCGCACAACCTTTCCTTCCCTGGTTGTACAGCATGCCTCTTATATCAAGTTTAACCTTCATGTGGGACGGGATTTTCATAGGAGCTACAGCCGGCAAGGCATTGCGCAATACCATGATCGTTTCTGTTTTAGCCTTTTATATCAGCTACCTTATTCTGGAACCCGGCCTGGGAATACAGGCTTTATGGATAGGATACGCAGCACATCTGGTCGCACGTTCTCTGGTGCAAACCGTTCTGGCCCGGAAACATGTTTTCAGGATAATCTGACTCCCTTAATCCTTGGATGCAGAAGAAGGAGGAGGTGTGGGAACAACTTTCTTATCCTCTTTTTTGGATAACTCGGGAGAAATGATCTGCCCGCTTATCCGTACGGTAGGTTCAATGGATAACTGATCCGAATGAAGTTCTCCGGTAAAGATGCATTTGTCACGTAAAGAGGCAAGTTCCGAAACCCTTAATATCCCGTCAAAACTGCCGCTTATATCTACACATTTGCATTGGGCCTCGCCGGAACATTTCCCGGTTTCGCCAATAACCAGTTTCCCATCCGTTTTGATTTGTCCCTCCAGATATCCGTCAATACGGATGTCATGCTGTGTTGTAATGTTTCCTACAATTTTGGTGTTGCCGCAAATACGCGTGACGTTGTTCAATTGAGCTGAACCGTTTTCTTTATCTATTGCCATAATCGTTTTTTTATTTGAAAACAAATATAACATATTATTTGTTGTTGCCTAATTCTGACAATGCTTTTTGGAGTTGTACATCATCCCGGATCATGCTTCTGAGCCGTCCTTCCTGAAGATAGTACCGGCAGGCAATTTCTTCTTCCAGTAAAGGTTGGATCTCCTGACGGTAATGATGCAGGTCTTGTGCCTTGTCTGTGGACAATGATTTTTTCAACACGTCTATCTCTTTTTCTATCAATTCGTTATAACCTTCTGTCTTTGCTGTTTTGGTAAATGTTTCCAGAAGGATCTCTGTGGCGCTGCGATCATCAAATTCCTTTGCAGCAGTCACTTCTACAAAATCATTGTAATCCTGGTTGGACAAATAAAAAGTTTCTGCCGGAGGAATGGAATCGTGCCGGGTGTAATAAAGCAATGAATATTCATGCAAATAGTCCCTGGCTACCAGTTCCATAGCTATCCTGCTATACATGGGTAAAGAGACTGTATGATCCGGAACAATGCCTCCATCTTCATTCAGACCCGGAGTTCCGTCCCCGTTCCTGTGTTCATAATCCAGGGCTTGTACACACCGGCCGCTGGGAATGTAATATTTGGCAGTAGTGATTTTAAGATTGGCGTTGTAACTCAACGGTCTGATGGTTTGTACCAGTCCTTTTCCAAAAGTTTTTTCACCTACAATTATCCCTCTCTTCAGGTCCTGAACGGCTCCCGCCACAATTTCGGAAGAGGAAGCCGAATGGTTGTTGACCAAAACTGCCAGGGGGGTTTCCGTATCCAGGGGTTCTTCTTTTGTAAAATGTTCCACATCAAACCTTTCTATCCTTCCTTTGGCAGATACGACCATAGTATTCCTGGGTAGAAAAACAGCAAGCAATTTTACGGCTTCATCCATAAGTCCGCCGCCGTTCCCTCTCAAATCCAGCACAATCCCCGTAACAGAATGTTCCGCTTTCATTTTTGCCAGGGCTTTTCTCACGTCTGCGGCTCCGCCCTGTGTAAATCCGGTCATCCGGATATAGGCTATACTGTCACGGATCATACATGCCAGTCCCACATCGGAAATATGTACTTTTTCCCGTGTTACCTTTACGGATAAAGTATCTCCGCTTTTTATCTTTTTTACCAAAAATGCCACATCGGTACCGGGTGTTCCTTTCATAAGTGAACTGCAGGTATCGGCACTCAGATCAGCAACCGGCCTGCCATCTATGGCAAGAATAACATCACCTGCTTTCAGGCCGGCTTTTACTGCAGGCGATCCCGCATACGGTTCGGATACCAGTACGCCTTCACCGGGACGTTTTTTGATCAATGCACCTACGCCGCCGTAACTGCCTGTGGTCATGATCTCTATGGACTCATTTTCTTCTTCCGGTATGAATTCCGTGTAAGGATCCATAGTGGAGAGCATGGACCGGATCCCTGTGTAAACCAAATCGTCCAACGCTACGGAGTCTACATAATAGAGCGATATTTCCCGCAACAGAGAATGAAAAATATCCAGGCTTTTGGATGTGTTGAAATCGGCACTCTGGGCATTCGCCATCAAGGGCAACAGGAGTGCAAGAAGTATCGCTTTGAGCTTCATTGTTAAAGGTTCTAAATTTGACAAAATTACTACAATTCTTCTATCTTTGGGTATGGATTTGATTTTCGCCACAGCTAACGTACATAAATGTGAAGAGGCCCGCACCATATTAGGACCTTTGGTTTCAATAATTATGCCGTCAACACTCGGGTTTTCCGGAGAGATCCCGGAAACAGGTGCGACATTAAAAGCAAATGCCCTGCAAAAAGCATTGTTTATCTGGGAAAAATTCCACACGCCATGCTTTGCCGATGACACCGGGCTGGAAGTGGATGCTCTCAACGGGGCTCCGGGGGTATACTCAGCCCGTTATGCCGGTGAAGCATGTTCCCCCCGGGAAAATGTCAAAAAACTCTTGCACCAATTGCAAAACACCTCGGCAAGGACAGCCCGGTTCCGTTGCGTTATCGCACTTATTACGGACGGAAAGCCTGAATTCTTTGAAGGGGTGGTTGAAGGAAAGATCATCCGGGAGCCAATAGGTGCGGGAGGATTTGGATACGATCCCGTATTTGTCCCGGAAGGTTATAACAAATCGTTTGCCCAATTAACAGCCACAGAAAAAAACCTGATTTCGCACCGAAAACGCGCGCTGGAAAAAATGGCGCAGTCATTCAGATGATCACACCACTTACACTAATTGTACTTAACACCAGACCGTACAGGGAAACCAGCCTTTTAATCAATGCCTACACAGACATCTGGGGCCGGGCCGATTTTATGATCAAAGGCATACGAACCCCGCGTATGAGGGCGGCAGCTTCTCTTTTTCATCCGTTAAGCATACTGGAAGCACAAACGTATTACCGGACGGGAAAGGAATTGCATCAACTGAAAGAGTTTCAGAAAAAACACCTTCTGGAAGGACTTTGCAGCGATGTGCGTAAAAGCAGTATAAGCCTTTTCATAGGAGAATTTTTTTACAAAACGGTCCGGGAATCGGAAAAAAATCCGGCCTTGTTCCAATTTATGGAAGAAACCGTTTTAAGATTGGACCGTTCCGGTGAGGATCTGGCAGATATACACCTTTATTTTGCTACACTTTTAGGCAGGTATCTGGGGTATGAGCCTGTGCTGGAAACTTATTCTCCTGAAAGGCCTTTTTTTCATATGAAAGATGCTTGTTTCCGGGAAACTCCGGACACTTGCTTTGCCGCTTTTGACAGAGAAGATTCTGCCTTGATGCAGAAAATTCTGTCCTGTTCTTGGCAAGAGAAAAGCCCGTTATTGTGCTCGGGGTCACGACGCAATCATTTTTTGAACAGCCTTATAGCCTATTACGGTTACCACATGGGGAAAAGCCCCGATATTAAGTCCCTGGAGGTATTGCATCAGGTTTTTCTTTAGTATCTTTGCCCCTCATGTCACTGATCAACACTGCCTATAGGCTCTATAACAAAAGACTCCTGACTGAACTGGACTATTCTTCCCGGGATCCGTTTCCCTTCCAGGAAGCGACTTTTCGTTATCTGACCGATCATGCAGCGAATACCGCATTCGGGAAAGATCACAAAATGGCTGAGATCAAAAACATTGAAACCTTTCAGGAAAGAATTCCCTTGTATTCGTACAACCAGGTTGAGCCATATATTAAACGAAGCCTGGAAGGAGAGGAAAATGTGCTATGGGACAGGCCTGTACAATGGTTTGCCTTGTCCAGCGGAACGTCTTCCGCAAAATCCAAATTCATTCCCATGAACCGGGAAAATTTGCAGTTTTGCCATTACAAAGGCATGTTAACCATTCTTTCTTCGTATGTACGGACGTTCCCCAAATCACGCCTGTTTCTGGGCAAATCACTTACCCTGGGCGGTAACCGGCATATAGACAAAAGCATCGACACTTCTTGTTGCTACGGAGACTTGTCGGCTTTTCTGCTTATTAACACACCTCTTTTGGCACGCATGTTTACCACTCCCACCAAGAAGATTGGCCTGATCCCTGATTTTGAATATAAAATTGAACAGGTGAGCAAGCTCATTGCCCGTCAAAACCTGGTCAGCTTTTCCGGCGTCCCCTCATGGAACCTCATTTTAATGCGCAAAGTGTTGGAGATTACGGGAAAAGCTAATTTAAGCGATCTCTGGCCCCATATGGAACTTTTTATGCACGGCGGGGTCAGTTTTGACCCGTACCGCGTCCATTATAAATCGTTGTTTCCTTCTTCAAACATGCATTACCTGGAAACATACAACGCCTCGGAAGGTTTTTTTGCTTTCCAGACAGATCTTAACGATCCCGGACTGCAACTGCTTCCCAATGTGAGTGTGTTTTACGAATTCATTCCCCTGGACAAATTGGAAGCCGCACAAAACGGTTCGTATACCCGTTTCCTGACCCTGGACAATGTAGAAAAAGACAAGCCTTATGCTATGGTTATTTCAACCAATTCCGGCTTATGGCGCTATTTAATAGGAGACACCGTCCGTTTTACGGGTTTATACCCGCACAAAATCCGGATAACCGGCCGCACAAGCCTTTTTATCAACACATTTGGTGAAGAATTGATGATAGAAAACGCAGAGCGGGCTTTGGCACAGACCTGTGAGGTTACCGGAGCCAGCGTCCACGAATATACGGTCGCCCCGGTATTTATGGATACCCAAAAGAAAGGTGCCCATCAGTGGCTGATAGAATTTGAATCCATGCCCGCAGATATGGACGCATTTACCCGCATCCTGGACAGGTCCCTGATGGATCAGAATTCAGATTATGAAGCCAAACGGCTGGATACCGGGACCATGGACATGCCCCGGATCAACTGTATGAAACCAGGCTGCTTCTACCGGTGGATGGCACTTAATAACAAGCTGGGCGGACAAAACAAAGTACCCCGGCTTTGGAGTACGCGAAAATACGCGGAAGATTTGTTGAAAATCAATGAAGAATTGTGATATCATTGAAACCTTTCGTTACCAGGCACAGCATACGGATGTGTATGCCCGTTACCTGAATTTACTTGGAGTAAATCCCTCCCGGGTACACACACCGTCTGACATCCCGTTTCTTCCTATCCGGTTTTTCAAAACCCATTATGTATACAACGGACCGCAACCTGCCCCGGAAGTTTTTACCAGTTCGGCCACGACCGGTATGGTTCCCTCCCGTCACCCGGTAGACAGCCTGGAACGTTATGCGAAAAACGTCCTGGATATTTTCCGTTATTTTTACGGGGATCCGTCACAATATACCATCCTGGCCCTGCTCCCTTCTTACCTGGAAAGAAAAGGATCTTCCCTGATATATATGATGCAGGTTCTTATGGAAGAGAGCCGTGGGTCTGAAGAAGGTTTTTATCTATACAACAGGCACGCTCTTTATGAACGCCTTCTTGTGCTGGCTGCCGCAAACAAGCCTGTCTGGCTTTTGGGCGTCAGTTTTGCCTTGCTTGATTTTGTGCAGGAATTCACCGTCAACCACCCCGGTCTTACCGTCGTGGAAACGGGAGGCATGAAAGGAAGAGGTGCCGAGTTGACCCGCGAAACCCTGCACCGGCGCTTAAAAGAAGGGTTTCCCCAGAGCCCCGTTCACAGTGAATACGGAATGGCCGAGTTGTTTTCCCAGGCATATTCGTGCCGGGAAGATTATTTTTTTCATTGTCCGCCCGGAATGCAGGTAAAGATCCGGAACCTGCAGGATCCTTTCATGGAAGAACCCGACGGACACCGGGGCGGCATCAATATCATTGACCTGGCAAACCGCCATTCGTGCTCTTTCATAGAAACGGAAGACCTGGGATTCCGCCTTGCCGACGGGCGTTTCCAGGTCTTGGGAAGAATCCCCGACGCCGAACGCCGGGGATGTAATATGCTTATTGATACTTACTGAACAATTCTTCTATCATGGCAGTGTATTTATCCGCCAGTTCCTGGTCTTTGTTTGCTTTCAAGATATCGTTCACATGTACAAAGGTACTGATTGCCGATTCGGCGTCTGTGGAAGAAAGGAACCCGTCCCTGAAAGGACTCAGGAAATATTCTATGGCTGTATAAGTTTCATCCATGAAAGGAACTGCCAGAGCCCTGGCTTTTTCAGGATTATCCAAATAATAATACAACTCTATAGCTTCCATAACCCCTACTTCGTTCAGGGAAGGCTGCACAAAATAATTTAAAGGATACTGTTTCATGACTTCCATCCCTTTATCAATAATGGCTTCTGCCTTTTCCGGTTTTCCCTCCAGGATCAAAGCTTTGGCCACCTGGGTATACATTTGTCTGACAGCCTGTTGTACTAGATATAAATAAGTTACATGGTAATCGAGCAACACGTCGGGCTGGTCCATTCTTCCCCACCGGTATACATCCATAAGCAATGTATAGAGTTTGTCCGTATCCATATAAGGCACTTCACCGCTCAACGAATCCACTTTAAAAGGCATTAGTTTATAGGCCATCCCGTCAAAACGCAAATAATCCCTGATACCAATATTCAGATCCCCCCCCTTGGAAACCATATAAATAGGCCTGTCCCACTGATAATTGGCCAGCAAGTCCAGGAACATCATTTCCACTTTCATAAGTGTATGTTTATTCTCGGGAATATCCAGATCCATATACTCAGGAATCAGGTGTGCATCTTTGGGAGCTACAATCCCACTGGCCAAAACGTTTTCTTTATTGACCGGAACACGTAATTTCCTTGCCGGCAGGTAATTGATCTTTGTGCCGTCTGCCAGCTGGATCTTTGCCTTCGGGTTCCCCATAACACCCACAGCCTGTAAGGCAGAAACCCTTTCGGTAACTCTTTCGTAGACCGGCAATATTTCATTCGTTCCGTAGAGATACGATTCTCGTGGAATAGAAAATTTAAGCGGTGCGGAATCATAGGTTCTCCACTGCATCTGATCAATATACCAGTCCGTTCCCAACAAGGATGTATTCAGAACCCTCACGTCGGTTCGGATTCCCTCCACCTCCTGTGCATACCATAACGGAAAAGTATCGTTGTCCCCGTGGGTCACAATGATGGCATTCCGGTCTTCATCGCATGTATTCAGAAAATTGTAGGCGAAATCCCTTGCCGTATAACGGCCGCTGCGGTCGTGATCATCCCAGTTTTGGGCCAACATCTGGAAAGGTATAAACAAGCACAGGACGGCAGCCGTGACTCCGGAAATGGTTTCAGGCAATTTTTTGCGTAATAAAGAAAACAGTGCCATCACACCCAGCCCTACCCATATTGAAAAAGCATAAAACGAACCGGCATAGGCATAATCGCGCTCTCTGGGCTGATACGGCGGCTGATTCAGGTAAACCACCACAGCCAATCCGGTCAGGAAAAACAGCAAAAAAGTGATCCAGGCATTGCGTTTGTCCCTGGATACCTGGTACACAAAACCCATTAAACCCAATATCAGGGGCAATAAATAATAATGGTTTTTGCCTTTGTTGTTTTTAAGCATTTCCGGAGCCGACTTCTGATCTCCCAAACGCGCTTTATCAAGGAATCCTATTCCACTCTCCCAGTTGCCGCGTATGGGGTCTCCCGGAATGGTTCCCTGTATATCGTTCTGGCGACCGGCAAAATTCCACATGAAATAGCGCCAATACATGTAATTTACCTGGTAATCAAAGAAAAACAGCAGGTTGTCTCCAAAAGAGGGCATGTTTTTTCCGTCCGAATTCAGTTTTCCTTTGCCGGAGTTATAGGAATCGTAAAAAGATGCATGTGTTTCCCGTTTGCTCCACATGCGGGGAAAGAACATTTTATCCGAGTCTTTGTATACAGGCACTTCCGGACCTTTAACCCGTGCATATCGGCCGTCCAGTTTGACTGTTTGTTTTGTGGATTCCCATGTATCGTAAGGAGAATTGTAAATCCCGTCGTATATCAGCGGTGAGGAACCGTATTGTTCACGTGCCAGGTATCGTCCAAGTGAAAACGGGTTGTCCGGCTGGTTTTCGTTGGTAGGTGTGTTGGCGCTTGAGCGAATCACCACCATGGCAAAAGACGAATATCCTATAACGATCACTGCCAGACATAGCAATATGGTGTTCCAAAGAACTTTTCCCTTTTTTTGTGTTGCCAGAACTCCCCAGAACAGAGCTGCGATCAACAGCAAAACAAAAAACAACATACCGGTATTGAAGGGCAACCCAAACATATTGACAAACAACAGGTCAAACCATCCTGATATCTTTGGAAGCCATGGAATGACCCCGTAAAGTATAAACACAATGATCACCACTGAAATCAAAAGCGTTTTTATGGCTCCTTTCCAGGTAAAGGGATACTTTTTGTAAAAATAGATAAAAACCAACGCAGGTATGGTAAGCAGGTTCAGCAAATGGACTCCTATAGAAAGTCCCATCAAATAGGCAATCAGTACGATCCACCGGTTTGCATGGGGCCGGTCGGCGTTTTCTTCCCATTTAAGCATGGCCCAAAAAACAGCAGCTGTAAAAAGGGAAGACATCCCGTATACCTCGGCTTCAACAGCAGAAAACCACGCAGTATCCGAAAAGGAATAGACCAGCGATCCTACTGCGGCAGCTCCCCATATGGCTATGGCATTTCCCGGTTTAAGAGGTATTTTCTGTGCTTCCAGCAACCGCCTTCCAAGATGAGAAATAGTCCAAAACAGGAACAGCACGCAAAAAGCAGAAGCCAGCGCACTCATGGCGTTAATTAACATGGCTGCTTGCTGGTTATTCCCGAACATGGAAAACAACCGTCCAAAAAGCTGGTATGTTGGATTCCCGGGAGGGTGACCTACTTCCAGTTTGTAGGAAGAAGCAATAAACTCACCACAATCCCAGAAACTGGCTGTCGGTTCTATGGTCGCCAGATACACGGCGGCTGATATGGCAAAGACCACCCATCCAATCAGGAGGTCCGCTCTTTTGAATGTTCTTGTTTCCATTCCACAAATGTAGGCTATTTTTTTTACCTTTACCGTTGGTTTTGCTTGAAAATTATGGATTACATTGTATTGGGACTCGTTGTGTGTTTTTGTTTCATCCTCATTTATACAAGAGCCCCTCTTGCCATGTTGCTGACAGGATGTTTCCGGTACAATATCTCCACTGAAAACGAAGAGCAGGGAAACATCCGGTTTTCCCGCAATATTCTTTGTTTTTTCATCATGGCCGTTTTTTCATTTTTTATCTCTTTCCATGACCATTTGCTAACCCCGCTTCCTGTCCCTTTACAGGGACTGTCAAGTCCCCTGGTATTTGGAATCGTTATGATCCTTTTTTGCGCCTGGTTTGTGTTTAAGGTGCTTATTACAAGGGTTATAGGGTGGACCATAGATGCCCCGGCCTTTATGAATTTTTTAGGTCGCACGGGACAGGATTTTTGTATTCTTACCGGGTTGGTTTTTATACCATTCCTGGTAGTGTTTGGTTCCCTTAACGGCCTCTCCGGCAAGGCCGTTATAATTGCTGCAGCTGTGATCATTTCTGCCGGTTATATTATCTATGCCTTACGCTGTATAAGGATTTTTCTTGCAGCCGGCTATTCGCTTTTTTTCTGGATTTTGTATCTTTGCACCCTTGAACTGGTACCCTTAGGAGTATTAATTCATTATGTTGCGGGGATATGACAATGAAAATCAAGAACATACTAATTTCACAGCCAACACCAAACGGAGGTTCCCCCTATGTAGAAGTCATCGACAAATTTGGTCTGTCCATAGATTTTATTCCTTTTATTCGTGTTGAAGGATTATCTGCAAAAGATTTCCGCACACAAAGGGTATCTATTCCGGACCATACCGCCGTGGTTTTTACTTCCCGTTCTGCCATCGACTCTTTCTTTCATTTATGTGAAGAATTACGCATTACTATTCCGGAAACCATGAAGTATTTCTGTATGACAGAGGCCGTTGCGTTTTACCTTCAGAAATATATTGTTTACCGGAAAAGGAAAATTTTCTTTGGAAAGGGCAATATCCCTTCCCTGATAGAATCCATTGGTCCAAAACATAAAAATGAAAAATTTCTGTTGACCCTGGCGGATTGTTACAAACCTGAATTGCCTCAGGCCTTTGAAAAAGCCGGTCTCAAATTTACAAAAGCCGTGTTGACCAGGACCATAATGGAAGATCTTTCCCGCCTTGATCTGAAAAAGTACCAGATGCTGGTATTTTATTCACCTGCCGATGTAAGATCATTGACGGAAAATTTTCCGGATTTTAAACAAAACAATATTTTGTTCGGAACTTTCGGGAACGCAACAGCTCTTGCTCTGAAAGAAGCCAACCTGCTTTCCTGTTTTGAAGCTCCCACCAAGGAAGCCCCGTCCATTGCCCAGGCATTGATGCTTTACCTGGATAAGAACAAATGATCATGAAGCGGACTCTTTGTCTGTTTACTGTTATTCTTTTGGCCCTTGGAGTCATGTCCTGCCAAAAAAATTACAACCATTACCGGGAATTGGTATACGGCAAGTGGGATCTTGTTTCTATTGACGGAGAAACACCCGCACTGAGCGAGCAATTGTACTTCAAGTCCAGCACGGCGGTAACTCTTACTGTTGACGGACAGTCTTATAATGGTGAGTATCAGTTTTACTGCAATCTTCTGACTACTTACTTTGAAACCAATCAAAATTTGTATCAGGAATGGCGTGTGGAAACCATGAAAGATTCCCTGATGCGTGCTGTTATTGAACTTCGTGAAGTGAACGGAGATACTTTGGAAGTGACGGGAACTTTGCTTGAATACAAAAAAATTCCGTAATGAATAACGGAAGATCTTATGCATTTGCTAAAAAAATGCGTCTTAATTCAAAAAAAGAAATAGACTCCCTGTTTACAGGAGGCCATTCTTTTACTAACGGTCCGTTCCGTGTGTTTTACCGGATCGTTAAACGGGAAGATGACCATTCTTCTGCGTGCAGCCTGGTAATCAGCGTACCCAAAAAGCATCTGAAATCGGCTGTCAAAAGAAACCTGGTTAAAAGACGTGTCCGGGAAGCTTTTCGGCTCAATTATCCACAACTGCTTGGTCCTGTGCTGGAAAACAAAGGAATAAGACTCCTTTTTTTATGTTTATATTTGCCTTATGAAGTCTATCCCTACCGCAAACTGGAGGCAAAAATGCAGACACTCCTGGAACGTTTTGCTCAAATACCTGAAAAAGGGATTGATCTTTCCCCTGATCCTGTTGGTTAAATGTTATCAGATCTGCATATCACCATTTACGCCTCCTTCCTGCCGGTTTACTCCCACCTGTTCTCAATATGCCCTTGAAGCACTGCGTAAACACGGTCCGCTAAAAGGATTGTATCTGGCTGTACGGCGTTTTCTACGGTGTAATCCCTGGGGAGGAAGCGGTTATGACCCGGTTCCATGAGCTTTCAGATATTCCCTCAGCCTTTCAGCCGTTTTTGCCGGAATCACTCCGGAAAGATCCTGCTGTGTTGCTGCGGCTATGCGCTTAAGGCTTCCAAAACGATCCAACAGTTTTTCCATGGCACGCGGTCCTATCCCGGGAACATCCAAAAGAACCGAACGGGCAAATCCGGCACTCCGTTTCTTTCTGTGAAATGTAATGCCAAAACGATGCGCTTCATTACGCAGATGCATAATGAGTCTTAGGGAGGATGAATTTTTATCCAGAAACAACGGGGTTTTATCAGTAGGAAGCACTATTTCTTCCAGCCTTTTGGCCAGTCCTATGACTGTTACAGAAGGGATCAGATCAAGGGCTTCAAGCGCTGAAAAGGCTGCGGATAATTGTCCTTTACCTCCGTCTATAACCACCAACTGGGGCAAAGATGCGTTTTCCCTCAACAAACGACGGTATCGCCTGGTGACGACTTCATTCATAGACGCAAAATCATTGGGTCCCTCAACGGTTTTTATGGCAAAATGGCGGTAATCCTGTTTGCTTGGAAGACCGTTTTTAAAAACCACACAAGCTGCAACGGGGTGGGAACCCTGCAGGTTGGAGTTATCAAAACATTCAATATGTTCGGGTAATGACGGCATATTCAGATCTTGCTGCAGTTTTTCCAGAATTTTCCGTGATTTCGCATGGCGGTTTCTTCCTTTTTCCCGGGCTTCCAGGAGACGAACCTGCTCTGTTTTATAATTTTCAGCATTACGAAGACTCAATGTGACAAGTTTTTTCTTATCTCCTTTAAGGGGAACGTGTACGTCGTAATTGCCGGGAACCGCCTCGGGAAGAAAAGGAACCAGGATCTCCCTTGAAAGCATCCCGGTTTGTTCTTTCAACTCGGCAAGAAAAAGGCTCAGAAGTGTTTCCTTGTTTTCTTCTATTTGCAATTTGTATTTGACATTCCGGGACTGAATGACAGCACCTTCACAAACCCGCATAAAATTGCCGAATGCCATGGAAGATTCATTGTCTGTTAACAAGCTGAAGACATCTACATTGGATATGCGGGGGCTGACAATTACCGATTTGTTCTGATAACGCGTCAGGGCTTCCCATTGCTCTTTATATTTTTGGGCTTGTTCAAAATTCAGGTTTGCTACGGCCTCTTTCATTTGTTTTTCTAACAGGATCCTGACGGAAGTAACGTCTCCCTTCAGTATCTTGATGGCATCCTGTATATAATTACCATAAGCTTCCTCTGTCTCTTCTGCGGTACAGGGAGCTTTACACCTGCCTATATGAAATTGAAGGCATTTGCGATAACGTCCCGCAGCTATTGCTTTTGGAGTCAGTACCAGGGAGCAGGTGCGTAAAGGGTACAAATTGTGAATAAGCTGCAAGAGCTGCCTGCAAAAATATGAACTTGTATATGGCCCAAAATACAGGGACTTGTCCCTGACTACCTTCCGGGTTTGCATAATCCGGGGAAAAGGTTCGTTTTTGACACAAATCCAGGGAAAAGTCTTGTCATCCTTAAGCAAAATATTGTACCTGGGCTGTAAGGTCTTTATCAGGTTGTTTTCCAGCAACAGGGCATCGCTTTCGGTTTCTACTACGGTATATTCCAGTGAACAGGCACGGCTGATCATGCGCCGGGTTTTAACAGAAAGATTTTTCCCTTTAGAAAAATATTGAGAAACTCTTTTTTTCAGGTCTTTTGCTTTGCCTACATAAATAACCGTCCCGTCTTTGTTCAAAAAACGGTACACTCCGCTTTGATGGGGCAACAGAGTCAATTGGTCTTTAATATGAGCCATAACATTGTAAAAATACATATATTTGCCAAACCATTTATGAAAAAACTAATAGAAACCAAAGATCTGCGACAGGTCTTCGGGGAAAAATCGGTGGTGGGATTCTTTCTGGCACCGGCCCTGATGAAATTGATGAAGCTTGATAAGATCAACAAGCTTTATGACAAGGTGGCAGATTTTCAGGGACGAGAATGCCTGGAGACTTTTCTGGCCGAAATGCGTATAACATACGAAATCCCCGCTACAGATCTGGCCAACCTTCCCAAAGAAGGTCCTTTTATAACGGTTTCCAACCATGCCTACGGGGGATTGGACGGGATCATTCTGATGCATCTGGTATCTGAAGAAAGACCCGATTTGAAAGTTATCGTTAATTTTCTGCTGTCCCGCATAAAACCGTTGCAAAATTTCTTTTTACCTGTCAACGCTTTTGATAAAAACGTATCATCCCGTTCCAGCATCAAAGGGATACGTCTTGCCAAAGAGTGTTTGCAAAACGGGAATCCTTTGGGACTTTTCCCTGCCGGTGAAGTGTCACATATTGGACCCTCCGGATTGGTGGAAGACCTTCCCTGGCATACGCCAATAGTCAAGTTTATACAAAATGCCGGCGTACAGGTTGTTCCCATTTATTTTGAAGGCCATAATTCGGCCCGGTTCATGCGCAGGGCAAAAATCCACCCTATGCTTCAAACCGCCAGTTTGCCGTCAGAAGTACTCAACAAAAAGGGACAACGCATTTCCATACGCATTGGAGCTCCCGTAAGCGTGGCGGAACAGCAACGCTATGAAGATTACAAAGAACTGGGTGATTACCTGCGTGCCAGGACTTACTGTCTGGCGGCCAACATAGAAAAAGAAGACAAATACAAAGACCTGGAGCAGGCTGCACCCATCGCTGTTGCCAAACAAAACGATCTGGCTGTACGGGAGATCGAGCAACTGCCATCCCGCAATTGTTTGTTCAGGATCAATAATTTTGCTGCTTATTTCGCTCCGTATTCTTTCATCCCCAATCTGATGTACGAGATCGGGCGCAAACGCGAAGAAGCGTTCCGTTCCGTAGGAGAAGGCACCTATCAGCCCCTGGATCTGGATCCTTATGATCGCAATTACCACCATTTGATCTTGTGGGATACCGACAAAAAAACAATAGTAGGAGCCTACCGCATAGGAATGGGCGCAGAATTGATGAAACGATTCGGATCTGACGGCTTCTATAACAGTACACTTTTCAAGTTTGACCAAAAATTTGAACCGGTGCTGCGACAGAGCCTTGAATTGGGCAGAGCATTTATAAGTCATGAATACCGGTACGAGACCATACCCATGATGTTGCTGTTCAAGGGGCTCTTCCACATCATGTTACGGAATGAGGAATACCGTTATTTTATTGGACCGGTCAGTATCTCTTCCTGGTATCCCAAATTGTATCAATCCCTGATACAAAAATATATTATGGAACACCACAGCACCACGGACTACCACGACTGCGTACATCCAAGGTGCCCGTTTACCCCTGCATTCGGATTGGTCAACCCCGACGTGTTGCTGCGTGATGTACAAACCCCCGAGCAACTGGACCGTCTGCTGATGCGGATGAGCAACCGGCAATACCGCCTTCCTTCGCTTGTCAAACGGTACCTGAAAATTAACGCAAAGGTGGTTGTATTCAATATTGACAAGGAATTCAACGATTCCCTGGACGGATTCATAGTATGTGACGTGGAAGATGTGTCAAAAGAAGAGTTGCTGATGGTAACCAAGGATATTACAGATCCTTCGGTAATCGAAAAACGTTTTGGAAGATCTCTTACAAGATAAGATTTTCATGAAAAAGGCCCTGGAAGAGGCCCGAACGGCGTTCTCAAAAGACGAGATCCCCGTAGGTGCTGTTATTGTATGCCGGGGAAAAATCATAGGCAGGGCTCACAATCTGACAGAAACTTTACACGACCCCACAGCGCATGCAGAAATGCAGGCAATAACGGCAGCATGTAATTATTTGGGGGGCAAATATCTGGATGAATGCACCTTGTATGTTACATTGGAACCCTGTATTATGTGTGCCGGGGCCTGTGCATGGGCTCAACTGGGCCGTTTGGTCTATGCAGCAACCGATCCCAAAAAGGGATACACATTATTTTCTAATAATATTCTTCACCCAAAAACAGAAGTATCAGCGGGTTTGCTCTCTGAACCGGCTGGACAGTTAATGAAAGATTTTTTTGCTGGGAAACGCTAATGTTATATCTTTGCACCCTCCGATTGAGCTATGGTGTAATGGTAGCACTACAGATTTTGGTTCTGTCTGT
>ERZ795053.1263-NODE-1263-length-32383-cov-7.244649_pt1 | contig 32383 bp, 26 predicted proteins | sample MGYA00375137_ERZ795053 | MGnify/ENA primary metagenome ERZ795053 (study PRJEB30182, sample SAMN05720284) | activated sludge metagenome | isolation source: Anaerobic digester | place: Hong Kong | collected 2014-12-17 ...
TGCTTTCGATTGCCACACTAATGTATATGCTGGATTCATCACATAGCATTTGTCATTCATCACTAGATTAGAAAGTATGGTTAATAATTCCGGTTCCTCATACATGATAAACTCCCAAGGAATTAATTTGAAAAAGTATTCAAAATGCTCGGAAGTGCCGTCATTATTTTCTAAGAAAATTCCATCTTCATCAAAGATAATATCTTCTAGGTCTGCGTATCGAGCATAAAAACCAGCATTTTGTGCCGCTTTGATAATGATATCGCAGTTTAATTGATCCTCTATGTATCCAAGAGAGCTTACGAGTATGGTTTTGTCTTTTTTCGGATTAAAATGAGCCAATTTTGATAATGAAAATTCAAGATCTCTTAATAAGTAGTTGAATTGACCTTTGGTATCGTTTACTGATTCTACCATCCATGACTGTATCAGAGAGGACTCCGGCAACATGGTTGCCGTGTCGGCATTGAGCTCAAGCAATCTAATGGGCAGATCGTCAATCCCTCCTGCAAAATCGAAACGGCTGTAGAGATGCAAATGCTTTTTCTGCCAACTATATTTGATTAATGGGATGATTTCGGCGTCAAGACCAAGGTCGTCCCATTGGTTGTTTTGAACTATCTCATCCAGTAATTTTTCGAATTTTTGATAGAGAGACAGTGTGGCATTTTGCAAATTTTTACTTTCCTCTGTCCTTATTTTTAAAATTTCAGGAGCTATGTACTCGTCAGCCTCGTCAGAAAAAAACCATTCCAATCCTTCAGATTCAGCTTTTTGAATTGGAAGGTGTTTTAGTTCTTCAATTCTATCCACCATAAGAGCGAGTCGATTTTCTAGACCCAAATCCAGATTTTCCAGCCTTAGGTGTGCGGACGGTTTTTCTAATAGCTGTGGAATTCAGATTGTTTGATGTTGCTTGTGCTTTGTTAAAAGCGGCATCTGAGGCATAAGCCGATCTATTTATGCCAGAACTCAAGGCTCTTCCCATTAAGAAACCCATTGCACCGCCCATCAGTACATTAGAAATAGCTGAGCCTTTTGGGCTATTTGCTGCAACCAACTTGGCTTCTTCCAGGGTGAAGGTGTCGATAGTCCCGTTCATATACTTGGCAATAATTCTCGAATCTTCTACTTTAGGTACTTCGGTTTCATCCGTTATTTTAAATATATCCGTCTCAAATTCCTCTACTTCAGTGACCACTCCATGGGTTAATTCAGTAACTTCTTTGTCTTCATATTCCACATTGTCTTTACAAGAAGTGAAGGCAAAAAGTAATAAAGCCGCAAAAAGTAAATTCATGTTTTTCATAGCATCTAAGTTTAATTTTGAAATAAAGTAACTGATTCTAATTAGAGTGATTAACCTTGGATTAATTCATTAATAGTTTAATTTTGAGTTCTTTTAAAATCAGTATCAATGTAATGAACAAAAGTAATACTATATTTCTCAAACTTACTACTTTTATTGTAGGAATTTGTTCTATTTTATATGAATTATTGATCAGCACGTCGAGCTCTTATTTTCTCGGGAATAGTGTTTTGCAATTTTCAATCATTATCGGTTTTTATCTTGCATCTATGGGTGTTGGATCCTATATGAGCAGGTGGATACAATCAAATAAATATGATGCTTTCATATTGATTGAAATTATTTTGGGTTTGGTAGGTGCTTTTTCTGTGCCATTGATATACATTTATTTTGCTTATGCCGATTACACGGGTTTTCAATTTTTTGTATTGCTCATAATATCTATTATCGGTATCTTGACAGGATTGGAAGTGCCATTGTTGACACATTTATTGGAAAATGAAAACAAGGAGAATGAAAATCTGTCGGATGTCTTGACCTACGATTATTTGGGGGCATTAATTGCGACTTTGGCATTTCCGTTTCTTCTTATTCCGTTCATGGGATTATATAAGTCCTCACTTTTAGTCGGTACGATTAACATAGTGGTGGCTGCATTAGTATTGTTGAAGTTTAGGGATAGACTTAAAACCAAATTTATGACTTCTAATGTCGTAAAAATCGTATTTCTCACCATTTTTGTACTGATGAGTGGGATGTTTTTACTGGCCCATCAGTTTTTAAATCGATGGAATAATGTCATTTTTAAGCATCCAGTGGTCTATCAAACTGAGAGCAAATATCAAGATATTGTCGTTACTCAGAATAGGAATGAGATGCGATTATATCTTAATGGAGCCATTCAATTTTCATCTAGAGATGAGTATAGATATCATGAGGCTCTGGCACATCCGGCAATGCAATCACTTCATTCTAGGAAAAACATTTTGGTATTGGGAGGTGGAGAAGGTCTTCTGGTCAGAGAGCTTCTGAAGTATAATGAGCTTGTCACGATAGATTTGGTGGATTTGGACGAGAAAATCGTGGATATGGCGAAGACTTTTGAGCCATTAGTTGAGTTAAATAATCATGCTTTTGAAGACCCGAGAGTAACAGTACACATAGACGATGCCTTCAAATTTCTTAAGTCTGACAGTACATACTATGATTTGATCATTTGTGATTTACCTGACCCTACGACAGAATCTCTGGCTCGACTATATAGTAATGCTTTCTATCATTTGGCAGGTTCGAGATTGAGGAATAATGGGATATTCGTTACGCAAGCGACATCTCCTGATCTTACGCCAAAAGCATTTTGGTGTATTGACCAAACGCTGAAAGATTCCGGTTTTTTATACACTTATCCATACCATATAAATGTTCCTTCTTTTGGTGAATGGGGATTTATTATGGCCTCTCGCCAACCCATAAGTCTTCGTATAGGCAATGAAATTCCACTAAGATTTCTAAGTGAAGACATGTTGCCGGCGATGCAGTTTTTCAGTATTGACATAAGGCAGCAGGGTATTCTTCCAAACTACCTTGATCAACCCATATTACTTGAATATTATCTGGAACACTATCGGCAATTAAGCAACGAACAGCGCTAATACGGCCTTTTAAATTCTTACTCTACCATCATTCTAAGAGTATAATATTGTTTGTCGGTATTGATTCTGACAATGAAAACCCCCATGTTGAGATTTTTGGTTTCAATACTGGCCATAGATCCGTTGATATTCATGTCAAGTAATATGTGTCGACCTGAAATATCATATACCTCGATATTCTCTATCTTCTCATTGTGATCCAGACTGATGTTGAATTCTCCTTTAAGTACTGGATTTGGCCATGCTTTAATAGTAGAACTAAGTTCAGAAGTAGACACCATCTCTGATGTGAAAAAAAGTGAGCCATTCGAAAATTGAATATCAAAATTATAGGCATTAAAAGGCATTACCCTCCAGTACCACTTACTGTCATTTTCCAATTGCGGCACGAGCATTTCATTATTTTCCACGATGGTATCTAAACTTATTATTGAGAATTGTGAATATTTTGAAAATTGTACCAAATAATAGTCAGCATTTTCTACTTGAGACCATTGGAGATTGATGTTTTGGTAATTTACCGTCTCTTCGTAAAAAGGCTTTATGTGATCAATGTTAAAACTCGTGATAGCACTCAGTGGAACTTGTCCGTAATTTAATTGCGATTTTTCATTTAAAAAGTTGGCTCTCATAGCAGCCATTTGCTCTTCAGAAAATCTAGCGGCACACTTGTCATCAGCATAGGACATAATTAAGGTACCATCAGATTGAAATTTTTCTCCATTGGGGTCTGTTTGCACTTGTTGGCTTATTGCGTTCGTAGAAGTGCAACTCCAACGAGTGTAGAGATAGTCTGGCTTAGTGTCACAAAATCCATCAGCTGCGAGATGACAATTACTCCCATCTATTTTTTCCACCAAAATAGTGTCTATGATGAGGGTGTCTCGTATCAGAGTATCCTTAAAATTAGTGTAGTCGGCAAGTACGTACTCTGGTGCCGGATTGCTATAGTTATGGCTTACGCTACCATCCCATGAAACACCGCCTTCCCAACCATAAAACGGGTGAGGCAAAGACAATCCATGCCCCATTTCGTGAGCCCAGGTGTGATCTTGCAAGCTGGCACAATTATTACTGACGACCATTCCGCCATAAGGCAGATTATACCCGCAATTTCCGGCTGCATCTAGCAGAAAATAACAATTGATCACGGAATCCTGATTCAGCTCAAACATCATATCAGCACCCTCTAGCACGGTGGCATGTTCACTCCATTTAGAATAAAATTCATGTCGAACGACTCGAGGCAAGAAAAACCTTATCTTGGCTTCTGCATAATCTTCGTTGAGGATATTGAGGATTTTTATCAAATTGAGGTCTCCCATGCGTTTTTTTCCTTCATCATCACCGACCACAGTTAGTCCTATGGGAATATAAAGCGTATCATCGAAACGAAGTTCGTATGCTCCCGGGTTTTTCTGGTAATTGACCAGCCACTCCGATTTTTGATTGATAGCACCACAATAATCTTTTTGTGAATAGGCATTTACACTCAAGGAAAGCATAAACAGAATCCAAAACTTATTCATAATTCTTTCAATATTACTTTGTAAAAGTAACATTGTTGAATGAAAATTCAGAATTTAAAAAAAGCAATGGTGCAAAAAATGTGCAAAAAATATTTTTTCTAATTAGTTTTCCAAAAATATGGTGTAAACAACACGAGGACGGTGAATAACTCTAGTCTACCCATAATCATTAATATTCCTAAAAAGCATTTTGCACCATCAGGAATGTCGTAGAAGTTGTCCACAGGACCCACTTCCCCAATACCCGGACCTACATTTCCCAGTGAAGTTGCTACGGCTCCAGCTGCGGTCATGATATCTACACCAAAGGCGACAACCACAACCATCCCCACGAAAAAGGTGAGAAGGTAGATTAACAAGAATACCAAGATATGGGTGAGAATACGTGGTGGAACCAACTCCCTGCTTATCTTGATTCTTATGAGAGCTCTTGGGTGTAATATTCTTTTGAATTCTAGTAGACTATTTTTTGCAAAAACCATATGTCTTATGATCTTGATACCACCTGCGGTTGAGCCAGCAGATGCTCCCAAAAACAACAGCAAGAAAAATATAACCGTAAGCGTTGGATTCCATGAGGTATAATCTGCAGTCACATATCCAGTAGTGGACACAATGGAATTAACCATAAAAAAGGAATCTCTAAATGCTTTTTCTAGGGGCTGCTGAGTACTAGCGTAAATACCTAATGTTACCCCAACAACTAAAAATATCATAATGTAAAAGTACCAACGGAATTCCTCATTGCTCCACGAAGCTTTAAAATGACCTTTGGCAAGATGATATATCACAAAATAATTGGTTCCGGCAATAAACATAAATAACCCTAAAGTGTAGTGAATGGCGGGATTTTCGTAATAGGCAATACTGGCATTTTTCGTACTGAATCCACCCGTCGCCATAGTCGTAAATGCATGATTAACCGCATCGAATAAGTTCATACCCTCGAGCAATAGTAAGACCGCAAGAAGTGCTGTGATTCCTACATAAAGGAACCATAGTCGCTTGGCAGTTTCTTTGATCCGTGGGTGCAGCTTGTCAGCTGTAGGGCCAGGGGCTTCTGCGACGAAAAGCTCAATTCCTGCTATTCCCAATAGGGGGAGTAGCGCTACTGTAAGGACGATGATACCCATGCCACCAATCCATTGCGTTAAACTCCTCCAAACTAAAATCCCTTTTGGAAGTGATTCGATGTCATTGAATATTGATGCACCTGTAGTAGTAAACCCACTGGCGGACTCAAAAAATGCATGGGCATAATTGTCTGTAACACCCGCAAAGTGATATGGCAATGCACCACAAAGTGCCATGATAAGCCATGAGGTCACGACGATAATATAACCTTCACGCTTATTGACGGAAAGGCTATTATTTAATTTGATTTTATAGGACAAAAACCCAAATCCCATGGTAATCAACGAGGAATAAAGGAAAGCCGTCCCGTCAATAGAGTGTATCACAGTTACATACGCATATACGAATAGCATAAATGCCCCATAAATGAGCATGAGCACCCCTATGACATTGGATATTGGTTGAAAATTTAATTTCATTAGTTGAACATCTCTTCTAACTTATAAATACTTTCTGTGAGGGCAAATACTATCACCCTGTCATCAACCTTAAGTTGAAAATCACCGGTCGGCAAGAGGCTTTCTTCTCCACGTATCACCCCCGCGATGAGGGCATTTTTAGGAAATTTCAAATCCCTCAGCACATGCTTGGTCAGTTGATTGTTTTTGTGAATAATGAATTCTATAATTTCAGCATCTACACCATGCAAACTCGTAATGGCCTCGATCTGACCTTTTCTCACGAATCTAAAAATGTTATTTGCGGCTATGAGTTTTTTATTGATTAAGGTGTCCACGCCAATATTTTGTGAAATGTGAGTGTACATCGTATTGTCTACCAACGCAATTGTTTTAGAGACGCCTGATTGTTCGGCCATCAGAGATGTGATGATGTTTGTCTCAGAATTGGGTGTCAAGGCAATAAAAGCATCCATAGATTCTAATCCTTCTTCTTTCAGCATTTCAATATTGGAAGGGTCACCTTTTATTATCAAGCTATTTTCTAATTCTTCAACTAGGGCTTTACAATTTTCCTTATCCTTTTCAATGATGGTGACTTTGTACTTGTTTTCAAGTAGTGTTGCCACCCTACGACCTAAATCGGTACCACCAATAATCATCACGTTTTTTATTTTGCGAAGCCGGGTACTAATTAAATTGACGATTTTCGACACGGAATTTTCCTTTGCAATAAAGTACACATGGTCATTTTTAAGTAACCTTGTGTTGCTTCGTGGAAGTATGGTTTCTTCACCTCTCAAGATGGCAATGGCACGAGATTCGATATCAGGAAACTTCTCATTAATTTCTTTCAGCGTTTTATATACAAATGGAGAATCTTCGTCCATATTAACCCCGATAACGCTTAATTTTCCACCTTCAAATGCAAAATTATCGGTCAGCTGGCTCATGGCTACGAGTCTTTCGACTTCTTGAGCTGCCAATATAGTAGGAGAAATTATTTTATCGACACCGAGTTCTCTAAAAGTGATTTTTTGATCCTCATCATAAAACTCTTGATTGCCGACTCTAGCTATGGTCTGTCGTGCACCCAGCTTTTTGGCTAAGATACAGGCTACAATGTTGTTATTTTCAAATGTTGTGACTGCAAGAAAGAGATTTGCTCGGCTTACCTGTGCTTTTTCCAGTACACTGAGCGAAGAACAATCACCTTTAATGGTAATTACATCGAGTTTGGAATGGGCATGATCCAACACATCTTGATTCATGTCTATTAAAACGATATCCTGCTGCTGTGTTGAAAGCAACTTGGCTAAATGAAATCCAATATCACCAGCTCCTGCTATGACAATTCTCATTTTTTGTTTTTTTTAAATCTTTGTTATAATCGCTTTTGATTGCAATTTGTACCGCACTAAAATCAAGAAATAAATTAATCTGTAAAATTACTAGCAATATGTGACATTGAGAGTAAATGCTTGTAATTATTTAAATAATCTTATAAATGTTTACATATAGATATCACCCAGTGTATCTTTGTGGCATTGGGTGCATTTGATTTTTTTATTCTACTAAGGTTTTATGGGAGGAAATCTTTTTCTCTAATTGGAAATGTATAGTGGTATTCAATATATAACTATAAAAATCAAGCTAAAATTTAAAGTTTTATTTTAAAAAACCATTTTTTGTGGTAAGTATATTTTGATTATTATGAAAAATATAATATATTTAGGTCTATTTTTAATATTTATAAAAAATTTCTGAATGGATAACTCTAATGCATCGTCGCAATCATTTTTAATGGTATGTCTTGGTAATATTTGCCGCTCTCCATTAGCTGAAGGAATACTTAAGGACAAAATCTATAAAAAAGGCCTTGACTGGAAAGTGGATTCGGCGGGTACCAGTGGTTTTCATAATGGAGAAAATCCTGATCCCAGATCGATTCAAGTCGCTAAGAAAAACAATATTGATATCAGTAGACAGATATCTCGGAAAATTACGGTTGACGACATGCTAAATTACGACCATATAATCGTGATGGATAGCCAAAATTATCAAATGGTCAATGAGATAACAGGCGGTGTGGGTATGGAAAAGGTCTCATTTTTGTTGGATTATCTGTACAAAGATGAACACAGAGCTGTACCGGATCCATACTATGATGGTGGATTTGACTATGTTTTTGATATTGTTTCTAAAGCGGTAGATGCTTTGATAGAGACCTATTCTAATTCCGAACAGAAGGTGTAGGCATCCGCTTGATTTCTAGTGAATAGCCCATGGCAGAGAGTATGCCTTTCAGCATATTTTCGATGTCTTTTTTACGTTCGTTTACCCGATTGAGTACTCCACTTTCTATGGCTTTTTCGCGAATAATTTCCTTTGCTTTTTTGTTTATTTGATTATAATCATCAGCTGAAAAACTATTAAAGGTACCTTCCGTAATATCATAATAATCCAAATCATGATCTATGGATAAAATCTCAGCATCAGGAAAATGCGAAATGATTACTTGGTGATTTATACTGTCTACGTAGATTCCCATATTTTCTAAATCGAAGCCCGCCAGTACTTTTGCATTGATTCTGACGAGAGCTTTTTTTCTTAAAAAACTAACATCCCAATTTAAGTAATCCTTGTACGAGTAAAGTTCTGAAAGTTCTGCCTCTATACTGACAAGTTTATTGACCTTTCTAATTTCTTCGATGACAACGCTTGCATTGACCGTACTTGTTTTATTTGTAAATGATTGCCTAATACCATAGAGATAAGCGAGTAGAATCGCCACTATGGATATTAGAAAAATTACGAAATACTTTCTCACGGGGTATTTATTTTAACTTAGCGGTTAGAGGATATCGAAGTCCTTCGTAAGATTTTAACACAGCTTTGATGCTGCCGACACTCACGGGAGATTCGATCAATAGTGGCAACTTATTTTCATCATTGCTCACCCATATTTTCATCTTATCACCTTTCTTAAATACCTCACCTGCCACCAAATCGGGTATGACACGTAAAGTATTGAACTTGCCTAAGTCCTTAATTTTTTTACCATTTTCGATGCCGTCATAAGTAACATTAATGGGAAATGTTTCCTTGTCGAAAAAGACTTTAGTCGGAATATAGTCCCCGACTTTGTATTGGTCCACATCGGTATTTCGTAAAAAATAGAGGATTGATACCAAATCTTGCATACACTCACCTAATGCATGTGCATTCATCTTGGCAGATTCTTTGGTTTTTCCGTTAAAAGAAATGGCAGTTCTATTTTTTTGGTCAAATGCGATGCTATCAAATTTACGATAGTCTCCTTCCTCGACTTTTCTCACGAAATTTCGAGGATACATCGTTTCTTTATCTACTCTAGAGTAATAATAATCTCTCACCTTGAAGAAGCTGTCATAAGAAGGGTAACTGCGGCCGTCGACGCTGATTTCGTAATTTTCCTCATCCTCAGAGACGTAAAATGTCACCTCACCGGCTGGTATCCAGATGAATTTTAGATTATAATAGGTCTTATAAACCAGTTTTTCGCCACTTTGGAAAGCCGTATTTTGGATATGGCAAATTTCAGGGTCAACTCCAATACTTGATGTACTCATACTGGTAAAGACAAGTATTAAAAAAATCGGTATTATTAATTTAATCATTTTCATAACTATTTGAATTATAATCAGTAAAGAGAATAATTGCTATTCCAAATAACGCTGGAATTATCAAATTTATTACCCAAAGTGTAAATGTTGCCGCCAAGATTCCTGAGACTGAAAGATTGTACATTCCCCATACCATGAGTGCAATTTCTCCTCTAGCGAGAATGGCACTAAGAGGTGGTAGAGGGATGCCGGACTGTACCATGAATATCGTGGCTATCCCAGCCATCATCTGACTTATTCCTAGGTCGAGATTAAAAAATTTTAAAATCATACAATACTGTAGAAAATATACAAAGTATCTAACCAATGAATATATTCCTGTCTCCACTAAGGACTTATTACTGACATTTTGGATAAGGTCTAACTTTTTAAACCAACGCTGTAGAAATAACGGAAGGGGTAACTTTTGTGTTACAGCTACCACCTTTCGAATGTTAAAATATAATGAGATTAATAGGATGGAAAGTAAGCATACAGCTACGAAATATTGGTTTAACTTAACATCGTCAAATTGATAATAATCATCTAAAAAATATAGGATGCCAAATATCCCAAAGAAAATATTTATTATGTTTTGTGCCAAGCTGTTGATAAACATCAGAACCACACCTGGCGGCCTTTTTTCGGGGGTTAATACACTTGACCGACCTATATATTCACCGATTCTAGCGGGTGTTACGATGCCCATAGATATGCCTGTCAAAACCGCATAAGTGGATTGGCGGCCAGTGATTTTGTCTATGGTACTCACCAAATTTTTCCATTTTATTATTTCGATGCCCCAGTTGATTGGCATCAAAAGTAGAGCAAGGATTAAATAAAAAATATTTTTTGTGAAGTCCATAGATTTGAATTCCGACCATGTCTTCAGTAGATCCTCCTGAGAAGAAATTTGCCAAATCAAAAGCCCTAATAACCCAATTGCCAAAATTACGTGTCCAAATCGTCTAAAATGAGGCGAAGTCATTCAGTTAGAAATTTTTCTTGCTCAAAGTTTCATTAATTTCTGTATTACTTGCTTGGATAGCTGGAATGATGGCACTTATCAATCCGATTGCTAGAGAGGCCAAGGCAAGTAAAAATTCTTCTTTAATGAAACTAAAAGCATTAAAGGAATATCTAAAATCTTTTTCCATAAAATTACCGGCAAAGTACATCCCTAAATGACTTAAAATTATTCCAATGAGAAATCCGATGATCGAAATAATAAGACCTTCTAAAATAACCAGAGTAAACAATTTAATTTTCGATCCGCCCATCACTCGGATTAAAGCCAATTCATACTTTCTGTCTTTGAGAGACTTAAATAGTGAAATGAAGATACTTATTGCTGATACGAAGGCGATGAGGATACCTAAAATTTTTAATGTATTGGTACCGATACCTACCATATTGTTCAGTTTGTTGATCTCATACGCGGGCGAGGCGGCTTGGAGTTTTGTATTTTCATTGATTGCTCTCGGCATATTGAGAGCTTGTAATCCAGTTTTGTTTTTGTATTGAATCAATATCGAAGTAATCTGCTCTTCAGGATGAGTTAGCAAATCCGCATTGCTATTATCATGGTCGTGCAAAGAACCCTCGTGTGTATGCCCATTATGATGTTCGTGTTCTTCTTCTGAATGTTTGTGATTCTCGGCATTGTCCTCGGTGCTTTCGTGGTTATGTACGTTCCATATAGAAGCGGTGTTAGTGAGTATAAGTTGGTCAAGAACCGTCCCTGATGGTACCAATATCCCAGTCACTTTAAATGAACTGTCGTTATGGGCAAGATCATCATCGTGGTCAAATCCATGGCTAGACACAAATTTATCGCCTACTTTGAGTCCCGTTTCTTGGGCTACATCATGCCCAATGGTTACATCAAGGTCATCATGCCAAAGATTTCCTTCATCAATTTGTGCTTTGTACAGTGGTAATATATCATGATTAGTGCCTACGATACGATAGGAATGGTAATTGTCACCGAGAGACAGAGGAACGGAAGTTTTTAATAGAGGATGATTGGGATTCAAAAACGGCTTGGCATCTTCAATTTTTATATTGCCGGTAGGATTGTCAATGTGATACATACTTGATAGGATAAGCTGTAGCGGGCTTCCTTTCGCCCCGATTACAAGGTCAATATCTGCGAGATTGGCTTCAAATTTTTCACTTACTTGCTTGTTGAATTGTAACAGAAAGGATATGAGACCGATACCCAATGCAAATAAAATGATACTTAGTAACAAACTCAAAGGGTTATTAATGATGTTTTTCCAAGCAAGTTTAATGATACTCATTTGTGTGTTATTTAATGTAAAACAATGGTGTCTAATTCCTTGCTTTTGAGACGACCATCATGGGTCACTACGACCAAAGCACTGTTATTTTGTTTCGCAATATGGCTGAGCAGGTCGATTACTATTTCGCAATTTTCGTCATCCAGCGCAGAGGTGGGTTCGTCTGCTAAAATCAGAGATGGACTGTTGACCAATGCTCTTGCGATGGCGGCTCTTTGTCTTTCACCTTGCGAAAGTTGATTGGTTTTTTTGTTGGCTTTTTCTTCAATATTGAGCTGTTTCAGAGTGTTGAGGCATTTTTTAGAATTGACCTCATTACCAGCTAGACTTTGTGCTAACAACAGATTTTCAAGGACGGACAGGGACGATATAAAATGATTCTGTTGAAATATAATTCCAATGTTTTTTCCTCGATATTGGTCGAGATTGCTTCCTTTCATTTGCGAAATATCCTCTTGGTTGACCCATATATTGCCCGTGTGAGGCGGCATCAGTCCTGCTAATAGGTGAAGTAATGTGGATTTTCCGATTCCACTTTTGCCTAGCACGAGAGTGATGCCTCCATCCTGAGTATCAATATCCGGAAAGAGAAACGAATTTCCATTTTCATATTTGAAGCTTAGATTTTCTGTTTTTAACATGATAAAAATGTATAGGGGTAAAAATAGGAATATTGTAAAACAAATAGGATTAAATGTGAATAAGCTTCATCAAAAAAAGAATTTGATCTAAATAAAAAAGTGCTTGGAAATATTTTCCAAGCACTTTAATCGTTCTAAATTTTAGAATTTAATTTTTTGTTATTCTATGTACTTCCGCATTATTATAACTTTCTAATCTTAACATATATACTCCAGAGCTAAGTTGGCTCATGTCTAAATTTAGTTTGTTACTGCCAATATTGACGCCGTACTTTTCCTGATAAATTATCTTACCTGTGATATCAAACAGTTCAACAGTTATGACTTGATCGCTAATTGAAACAAAGTCAACCGTGATAGAATTAGAGGTTGGGTTAGGGAAAATTCTTTCCACTAAATCCCTAGTTCCAAGAGCCATTTCAACGGCAATAATATTAGATACTTGAGATTTTCCATCTAAATCTTTAGACAAATGTCGGTAATAAGTTATATGTTTCGGTTTATTGTCAACGACTTGATAGTGTTTTTCATTCAATGAATTTCCATTGGCCATAATTCGTTCTAAAGACTCCCAATTTTTTTGATCATAAGACTTTTGAATTTCCTGATATTGGTTTTCGATTTCCGATTGTGTGGTCCACTCAATCATATTGTAATCTCCCATATTTTTAGCATTTATGGAAGCCAACTGGATTGGTAGCGCAGCACCAGCGGCTGTTAGGTCAATAGTGCCGGATCCGATATGATCTATTCTTATTATAATCGTTTGAGACCTTGCTCCAGAATTTTCTTTTCCTTTGAAATTCAGTCCAGAAATAGTCAAGGATTCACTAGCACCCGAACCTCCGGCATCAGAACATCCAAGCAATGTGCCAGAACAAGCATCATACGCATAAATAGAAATGTCTAAAGATCCACTAGAAATGGTTGCTGTAACGGTTAAATCTTCAGACCCACTTCCATCATCGTCGGTAGTAATTGAATAGAATAGATCTCCTTCTCCTGTAAATCCACATGATCCATCGGATTCTCCACTATTCGTTGTTCCATCAAAAGAGATGTCTGTGATCGTGCCGGAACCACCATTTGCTAGTTCGATGGCATTAGAACAAACATTATTTTCGGGTGGGCATTCCAACGAAATCAGAAAATCACCTGAATTTGTAGAATATCCATCAACATAAGCATAGTAAGTTGTGCCAAAAATGGAAGTAAATGTTACTTGAGATCCTGATCCTCCAGGAGGTGTGTTGTCATCATTACCAGTTACACAAGTTAGCGAGCCGCAGGTGCCTGAATATATTGCCAACTGTGAATCGTTAAGGTCATCAGCGTTCCCTGGGTCTGCATTGACAGTTATAATCATTTGATTCCCATTACCTGTAAAGGTGTACCATACACCAGCAGAACTTCCGTCACCGGCGGTACTGCATGTCCCAGGATTATTGTCCGTTCCTGAGGTTGTTGTCCCAGGAATGTCTATGTCCCCACAATTTAATACCGTTGCATCAACACATAAATCATTATCTGGTGGGGGTGGTGGAGTTCCAACACAAACATTAAAAGTTGTAGTTTGAGAAGTGCTTCCATAACTATAAACTCTAATATAATAGGTATTCCCTATTGTTAGACCACTAGGATTTGAAATATTAGGATCTGAGCAAGTTCCTGCAACTAATGACAGTCCTCCAGGGCAAGTACCTGCCCATACTGAGTGATACAAGTCAGTTGTGCTACCAGCAACATTTAAAAGACTTATTTGGTGAGTTGTAGCCGTTGCAACAAAACTAAACCAAACATCATCATTTTCTGTGCCACTACAAGCGGTGGTCGATTCTGGGGATGCAGTAGCTTGACTTACAGTTCCAGCTGTAACATTTGTACAATTCAAATCAGAATTAACTGTTAAAGAATAGGCTCCATCACAATTGTCATTATCTGGTGGTGGAGGTGGTGTGCAAGATGAACATGTAACTGTAGTAACGTGACAACTAGAAGTTGTACTGCACGCTGCATCATTTGTCCAGTGTGCCTGAAGATTTCCAGTTACGGTTGAGGTCCATGATAGAGGTGACATACCCCATGCCAAATTTGTTCCAGAACCATCTTTAATTGTAACATATTTGTCAGTAGAACCAAGCTTGCAACTAAATACGTAATCGTTTCCAGATACAGCACCCGACAAAACGGAATATTCTGAAGTATAATTACATGTACTAATGGTGGTTGTTGAACCATCGTTTGCAATTGTTACAGTGGAAAAGGGATACTGTGATGTATTAGTGCATTGTGAAAAAAGAAAATTTGCATTTAAAAAAAAGAAAAGCAATAGAAACAGTGTAAATGTTTTCCTCATAATTGGTTGGTTTAGTTATTAATCAATCGAAAATTAGTCTAAAATTATTAATTTTAAACTAATCTTTCAAGCTATTATCTTATGTCAAATATATATGCTAATATTTACTTAGCATAATTTTTTTAACTTTATATTTTTTAAAAATCTTAACAAGTTTTTTATGAGTTAATTATGAATTAGACATATTAATCATATATTTTACATTGAATATTTTGATACTTTTGTGTTAAATAGAAACTAAGAGATGATAAGCATTCAAAACTACATAAATGGTGAATTATTACCTGCTAAAACTCAAAAAACTCTCCCAATTTATAATCCTTCCAATGGTCAAATTTATGCTCAAGCACCAGATTCCAATGAAGTGGATGTAAAAATAGCTGTAGATGTGGCGAGTTCTGCGTATGAAGTGTGGTCTAAGTCTAGCATAGAATTTCGTTCTAGCATTCTTATGAAAATTTCTGATTTGATTGAAGAAAATTTGGAAGTATTGGCAAGGGCAGAATCAATGGATAATGGAAAACCACTTTGGCTCGCAAAATCTGTTGATATACCACGTGCTGCCTCCAATTTTAGATATTTTGCCCATGCTATTACCCAATTTAATTCTGAGTGTTTTGAAAATTTGAGTAACAATTCAATCAATTATACATTGAATCAACCCTTGGGGGTAGTTGCATGTATCTCTCCATGGAATCTGCCATTGTATCTGTTTTCTTGGAAAATAGCACCTGCATTGGCCGCGGGAAATTGTGTCGTTGCAAAGCCATCAGAGGTGACACCAATGACCGCATTTCTCTTGTCTGAACTATGCATTAAAGCGGGGATGCCTCCAGGAGTTCTAAACATAATACACGGTTATGGACCAAGTGTAGGCGAGGCTATGACGAGTCATCCTAAAGTCAAAGCCATCTCCTTTACAGGAAGTACACGGGTAGGAAGTGCCATAGCAGAAATCGCCGCAAAGAGCTTTAAAAAAGTCTCCCTCGAGATGGGAGGAAAAAACCCAAACTTGATATTTGCAGATTGTGATTTTGACGAAATGCTCAGAACCACGGTGAGATCATCATTTGCCAATCAAGGCCAGATTTGCCTCTGTGGCTCTAGAATATTGGTTGAAAGATCCATTTATGATAAATTTAAAAATGCCTTTGTTGAAAAGGCAAAGTCACTAAAAGTGGGACATCCTGATGATCCTGAAACTAGGGTAGGAGCTATTGTTTCGCAAGCTCATTTTGAGAAAATAAAATCCTATATAGAAATTGCTAAAACGGAAGGGGGTCAGATATCGTGTGGAGGCAATGTCGTGAAACTAGAGGGCTATGAAGAAGGGTGGTATTTTCAACCAACGATAATCGAAGGACTTAATCAGCAATGCCGTACGAATCAAGAGGAAATATTTGGTCCTGTCGTGACCATTCAACCTTTCGACTCTGATGAGGAGGCGTTGAATAATGCAAATGCGACGGAATATGGGCTCTCAGCTACGGTTTGGACACAGAATCTGACAAGAGCTCATCGTATGGCACGAGATTTGGAGGCTGGTATTGTGTGGATTAATACCTGGCTAAACCGCGATTTGCGGACTCCGTTTGGTGGTGTGAAAAATTCAGGTATGGGTCGTGAAGGTGGCATGGAAGCATTAAGATTTTTTACGGAGCCAAAAAATATCTGCATACAGTTATAGATTTTTAATACATTAAAAAATGATAAAAAAAGCAGTTGATGCCCTCATAAAAGCGTCGGAATCAGGAAAGGTCTGCGAACCAATCAGAGAGATTATTGGTGACGATGACATTGAGGCAGCATATAAAATTCAAAGTAAAATCACGGCTCGCAGGTTGAAATCCGGGGCAAAGATTGTGGGTAAGAAAATTGGATTGACCTCATTCGCTGTGCAGCAACAACTCGGGGTGAACCAACCGGACTTTGGTATTTTATTCGATGATATGGAAGTGTTGCAAGGTCAATCCTTGAGTATATCCAAAACCATGCAAGCCAAAGTGGAGGCCGAGATTGCTTTTGTTCTTTCTAAGGATTTGGATGGTGATGATATCAGACTCATTGATATTATGGATGCTACGGCATATTGTCTGCCAGCGATTGAGATAGTTGGAAGCAGAATTAAAGATTGGAATATAAAAATAACAGATACCATTGCCGATAATGCCTCAGCCAGCCATTTTGTATTGGGTCATACCCCAAAGAAACTTGGTGAATTCGACATTGTAAACTGTGAGATGAAACTTTGGGTAAATGAGTTATTATGTGCCGAGGGAAGCGGTGACCAATGCATGGGTTCCCCTCTCAATGCCGTTTTATGGCTGGCTAAAACCATGAAGTTAATCAAAAGCCCTCTCCGAAAGGGAGACATCATTCTTTCGGGTGCCTTAGGTAAAATGACCAATGTCTATGCAGGAGACAAGGTGAAAACCACAATCTCCGGGCTCGGCGATGTGTCAATGACTTTTTCTGATTAAAAAAATACCACCACCCTACGGGATAGTTATTTCTTCTTTAGTGATGCTCGCAACATTGAAAAATCCTAGGACTCTTTCATGTGTTGTTGTATTAAATACATTCCCCGTGGCATTGGCAAATGGTAGCGCAAAAATGGTATTATCACCATTCGTCAATTGCTCTTGAATAATACTCAAATATGCATAGGCTTCATCACTTAGACTGTGAATCTCCACCCTTACTTTGTCACCAGGCAAATACGGAATATAACCTGCATCATCACTTAATCGATTGACTGCATCACGCAATGGACGTATAAATGGCAATCCATCGTAGGAAGAGCCGGGGTCAAAAGTTCCGTCATAGCTTATGACCAGTTCACGAGGTTTATTATTAAGGGTGTCATTAGTAAAAGTTTTAATCCAGTAAGCATCACCTTTGCCAGCAATATCAACCGCATAACACGAGGCATAACTACCATCATCATATCCGAGTTCATCCATTTTTTCTTCGACCACCAAAGAATCTATGATGGCTGTCCTTTTGAGAGTTGTGCTAGATGATATGTAAGCGTTTTCGTATCTAATGCTTAACTCGAATGCATCACCAATTTCTCCGATCGAGTTATTTCCTGACGGATTCCATTGGTAAATGCCCTTTCCCATACTTGAAAATGAGAGGGTGTCTTGCGAGTTTCTAATGACTTTTACAGTGGCACCATCAATTCCTTCTGGAATCTGACTATCAAAATAATTTTGTGACCAAGTCAGCTTGATAATTTGCGAAGTGGGACTATCATTAACCCAAGCATCAACTACCATTTGAGGCTTTTCAAATTGTGTGTCAATATCAACCACGTCTTCACATGATATAAAACCAAAACTTACCAATAGTATGATAAAATAGGTATAAATTCTCATAGATTTAAAATTTGAAATTGTAAGATATAGATGGAACAATACTTCCGACTACTGCAAATCTTATGGCTTCGGTCTCTACCGGCAATCCCGGTGCTTCTCTACCATCTGCTTGTTTGAAATATATACTGAATGGATTTCTTCGGTTGTAAAGGTTATAGACACCGAAAACCCATTGACCTTTCCACCTTTTGGTCGAATTAGGGTCACTATCTAAAGTAAATGAAATATCCAATCGATGGTACGCTGGAATTCTTACATTGTTTCTTAGATTGTCATCATTGTTTGGAATCACATAACCCTGTTGTTCATATCTGCTAGTAGGAAAAGTGGTTGGAGTTCCGGTATTGAGAACAAAATTGGCACTGAAAGTCCATCTTTTACTCAATTCGTAGAATCCTGTCATACTAAAATTATGCAATTGGTCAAATCGACTCGGATACCAGTCGCCATTGTTGATTCCCTCGACTTTTCTTTCCGTTCTAGCGAGAGTATAGCTGAGCCAGCCGCTGAATTTACCCTCATTTTTCTTCAACTGAACTTCCATTCCATAAGCTCTACCAACGCCTTCTAGAATTTGGCCTTCAAGGTATTTATTCAGAATGAGATCTGCACCATCAATGTAGTCGACTAGATGAGCCATGTTTTTGTAGTACAATTCTGTAGATAGTTCGTATTGGTTATTTGAGAAATTTCGGAAATATCCGGCCGCGATTTGGTCAGCTATTTGTGGTTTTATATTATTGGTACTTGGTGTCCAAACATCCACAGGCGTAGATGCCGTTGTGTTTGAAATCAAATGAATGTATTGTGTGGTACGGTTATAGCTCGCCTTGATGCTCGATAGTTTATTCAATTGATATTTTACAGCAAGTCGAGGCTCGAGGTTCACATATTGTTGAATGCTTTTACCACTTTCAAAATATTCTTCTCCTAAAATCGGTTTTTCCTTGCCTAGCTCCGGTGCATCACCATAATAATATGCCGTTCCTTTTCCTAAGTAGTTGAAATGTGAGAGCCTTAGTCCTGCATTGACTTCCAAGGCACTTGACGGTTTAAACTCGTTTTCAATGAAAATATTGGACTCTAAGGCATATTTTGAGTCGAGGCTGATATCAATGGGAAAGTCATTAGATATGGCAATGGCGTTGGCAGGTTGGAATTCATAAAAAATGCTTTGACCGCCGAATCTCAGAATATTATCGGGGTTTAAAAAGTAGTTAAAATCAAGCTTTAAGCTGTAATTTTTTATTCGAGCATTCCAGTCAAATTTATCTTCGGCAGAATCACCAAAATTGATTTTATAATCGTAATCACTAAAATATGCGGTAACATTTGAAAATAATTTTTCGCTGAATAAATGGTTAAATCTTAGGGTTCCGGTTTTATTACCCCAGTTAAATCCTGCTCTGTCACCAAATCCAAAATTGTCACGACCAAAATATCCTGATGCGAAGAGCTGGTTATTATCATTAAATTTAAAATTGCTTTTGAGTGTCAAATCATAAAAATTAAGCACTGTCCCATCGAAATCTCCACTTAAAAATGGTGCTGCCAAAACATCTATGTAAGACCGACGTCCCGCAACAATAAAAGAAGATTTATCCTTGACAATCGGAGCCTCCAGAGCCAATCGGCTAAAAATGGTTCCTACCCCTCCATTCATTGTAAATTTTTGGTTGTTACCTTCTTTCATTCTTACATCCAATATCGAAGATAATCGACCTCCATAACGAGCCGGAATGCCACCTTTGTAAAGTTGCACATCTTTCACCGCATCAGGATTAAATACGGAGAAAAATCCAAATAAGTGAGAAGAATTATAGACTGGCGCTTCATCAAGGAGTACGAGATTTTGGTCAATACTTCCACCTCTAACATTGAAACCTGCCGCTCCTTCACCCACGGTGGTTACTCCCGGCAATAGCTGAATACTTCTGATAATTTCGGTTTCTCCCAGTAGTGTTGGTACTTTTTGAATGGTTTTAATATCCAATTTGTTGACACTCATCTGGAGATCTCTCACATTTTTATCTTCCGATTCTGCAGTAACTACCACTTCATCGATGAGATTGTTCTCGATGGCGAGTCGGGTGTTGAGAGATTTGTTCTGATCGAGATTGATGGTCGTACTTTGATCTTGAAATCCGAGATAACTGAATACTACTGTATAGTCACCCGGTGGGAGAGTGAGTGAATAAAAGCCGTAGGAATTACTCGTGGCTCCTTGGTTGGAGTCTTTAACATAAACGCTGGCACCTATAAGGCTTTCACCATTGGATGCATCGGATACATAGCCACTTAAGGTGTAATTTTGACCACTTATCAAATGACTTACAGCGAGTAAGAGGATTGTTATGAAATGCTTTTTCATGAAGTTTTATTTCGTTTTTCAGATTGATATAACGATTGACACGAATAAAGGTTTTCTATGAAATTCGATTTTGTATTTGGAAAATTATTGTTGCTTTTGTTCTGCGACGATTCTGAATCCTATGTCGGGACTAGCATTAGTAAATGGTCTTTTTTGAAGTGATTGTGAAGGTATATCATTCCAACCACCACCGACAACATAGCCATCAGAACAAATCTCAGCCACGTTGCCAATCAAATTGTAATAATCACCTTGCTTATAAGCCGTGATATTTCCACAAAGTAAGTATTTGTCATTGTTATAATCGAAGGTGTCAGTTTGTCCAATTTTATATTTAAAATTCCCAGTAAAATCACAGCTGTACTGGTTGATGTAGTCTCGCTTTTCAATAATATTGTGGGATGTAATAATACTAATCAGCTCGTCGCTAGTAGGAAGTCTGTATTCTACATAAGATTTATTGCCTTGTCTTTTGGATTTCTGTGTAAGCCAGTCACAATAAGCTTTGGCCTGAAAAGGTGTAATATTTACTACCGGATAATCATCGAATGCTTGATGCCAATAATAATTTTTACCATGTATAATGCCGATTCCATCATTAAGGTCATTCCACATCGTGGTATCTGGGAGAAAATCAGAAATCTGGGTTTCTTTTGCAAAAGTGCGATATTGAGCATTTGTCACTTCATACGCCGAGATTTCGAATTGCTCTTTGTCCTGTTTAATAAAATGGAAAGAATGATGCAACTTTTTATATGTAGAGTTACAGCTCAACAGCCCAATAATTAATAGTAAGATTAGTTTTTTCATAGTGGAAACAATTATATATTACCCTACAAACCTCTGATCCGGCATATTGTTTAACCGATGCATTGACACCACTTCCAATGTATGAAAGCCAAATTCTTCAGTAACGAGTCCTTCAATTTTATAAATGGCTTTTCCCCGAAAGGGATATTTTTTTGCAACCGGAGGAAAATGTACCGTATCTATCCAATCCCCATTTTCATCGATAAATGTACCGAAGTGCATTCTTTCTCCTTTATTTGTAGATGTGTATTTTACGGTAATGAGATATCCAAAAAGTGTCACCATTTTGTTTTTATATTCTGGGATGTCTCTAGATAATATGTGTGATTCTGTGATAGGTTTTTCTAACAGTAAAAAGGGCGAACAAAGTGGAAATCCCAATAATTCGATTTCATCAAAAGCATTTTCTAATGAATTTTGGTCAAATTGAGGTAGTTCAAATGTTTTGGGCTTAGACTTGAAAAGTGTCAATTGCGGACTCGGCTTTGCAACTCCCGATAGCAAATATCGTCCTCTCCATAAAAGCGTTCTTTTATCTATGCCGAATCCTCTAAATGCATTGATGCGAATCAATATATCGAGTTGTTCGATTCCAATTTCTACTCTCTCGATAAAATCCTCCAGTGATTCAAAGGAACCATTTTTATTCCTTTCTTGAACTATTTGTATTGCCAATTGAGATTCCATACTGTGCAGTATGTGAAAGCCCAAAAATATTTTCCTTCCATAGACCCAAGTAGGATAGTGACTATGATTGATGCATGGTGCTTCTATTTCTGCACCGCAGCGTTTTGCTTCGTGTACATAAAGCTCTGTGCTATAAAATCCGCCACCATTATTGATGACAGCCACCATATATTCGACCGGGAAATAGCACTTTAAATACAGACTTTGATAGCTTTCCACAGCATAAGAAGCACTATGTCCTTTGGCAAATGCATAGCCGGCAAAACTTTCTATTTGTCTCCATATTTCTTTGCTTGTGGCTTCAGGATAGCCCTTATCACGACAGTTTTTCATGAATTTCTCCTGAACCTTGTCAAATTCTTCGCGAGAGCGGTACTTTCCACTCATGCCACGACGCAAGACATCGGCTTCACCTAAGTCTAACCCAGCAAAAAAGTGAGCCACTTTGATGACATCCTCTTGATACACCATAACACCGTAAGTCTCCGGCATGATTTGGTATAATATTGGATGTGCTTGCTTTCGCCTTTGAGGGTTTTTGTGCCTCATGATGTATTCACGCATCATCCCACTCTTTGCGACACCGGGTCTGATAATAGAACTTGCCGCCACGAGACCCAAATAATTATCCACTTCAAGTTTACGAAGCAGCATCCGCATAGCCGGTGATTCTACATAAAAACACCCAATGCATTCTGCCCTACTGACCAATGTATTAATGTGGATATCTTCAAATAGGGGTTTCACATGATGGATATCTGCAATTTTTTTATCAGGCTGATTAATAGAAATGAGAGATATCGCATCTTTAATTTTGCCAAGTCCCCTCTGAGCCAAAATGTCATATTTATAAAGTCCCACATCTTCTGAGATAATCATGTCAAATTGAGTCGTCGGAAACCCCTTAGGTGGTAAATCTGTCGCCGTAAACCAATGAATCGGTTTTTCTGAAATAATGATTCCTCCAGCGTGGATGCTGAGATAATTTGGCTTTCCATCTAATTCTTTTGAATAGATAATCACAAGTTTGGAAAGTTTATCTAGCTTTTCATATTCAAATTTTCCATCACTTAAAATGTCAATTTCATGTTTTGGAAGACCGAAAACCTTACCCAGTTCTCTCACAGCCGCACTGTGCTTAAAAGTGTTGTAAGTAGCCAGTAAGGCAACTTGACCTTCACTTCCAAACCTTTCAAATATATAACGGGTGACATCTTCTCTGTCTTTCCACGAAAAATCAATGTCAAAGTCTGGAGGACTAGTCCTATATAAATTCATAAATCGCTCAAAATATAAGTCTAATTCTATAGGATCTACATCGGTAATACCTAGTAGATAGGCGACGAGACTGTTGGCACCGCTTCCTCTACCTACGTGAAAATAGGACTGAGATTTTGCATAATTTATTATATCCCAATTGATTAGAAAGAAAGGAACAAAATCCATTTTTTCAATCATCTCAATTTCCATATTCATTCTGTCGATGATGGTTTTTGACTCTTGTTCGTAACGGTATTTGAGACCTTTTCGACACAATTCTTTAAGGAGTTTATTGTCTTCTTCTTTGTTTTCTGCGTAGTTGAGTTTGTTTTGGTGAGGTCGATTGGCGCTGAAATCAAAATCAATTTGGCATTGGCTCAATAAATTTTCAGCTTGACCAATTAAGTAAGTTTTGGTGGAATATAATTTTTGAAACTCCTCACGTGTATAGTAAATATCAGATTCAAAGGCTTGCTGCTCTGCGGTTAGTTTACTAAGTAAAATGTTGTTATCGATTGCCCGAAGTAATCGGTGGGTGTTAAAGTCTTTTTTATTTCGAAAGGTACAGCTATTCAATGCGATAAGCTTATGAGCATAAGATTTTTCGATGTCTGTAAATGTGAGTTTGTTTAATTCTGTGTGATGAATCCCAATGTATTCGTTTGGTTGCAGATTGTCAATTTGTGTAAGGTCAATTTTTGAAAAAGGATAAATGATGAAAACTTCTTTGAATAGGGGAGCTTTTTGTGGAATCTCAATCTTATGGTGACTGTGAAAGGATAGAAAATCATTAATTTCTTTAAATCCTTGATTATTTTTGGCTAAAGCGACAAAATTTTGTTGGGCTCCAGTCCTGAAATCCACACCTATCACCGGATTGATCCCAACTTTTTGTGCTAGACGTACAAAATTGAGACAGCCTGAGGTGTTATTTATATCTGTTAATGCTATTTTCGGTATTTTTTGTGCTTGAGCAAATTCTACGATTTCCTTTTCAGAAATAATCCCATACCGAAGACTGTAATATGAATGGCAATTGAGATACACTTGATTACTCGAATAGATTTAGCTGTTCACCATCTCGTCTTTTACGTGCTGTTGTGGCACCCATCCCTTGTAATTCGAGCTCTTGATAAAATTGTATTTCTTGTGAGCTAATTAATGTATCTCCTTGAGGAACAAGGATTTGTAAATCTTTGTTTTTAGGATTTTTTATGCCAGCAGATATCGGATAGGCGTTAAATTCTTCGGGGTCGAAGGGATTCATAATCGAAGTAATATCCTGAAGCTCAGCGTTTTCATCAATCCAGATAGACTCTTGCTCCTGCGTAAGCACCAACGGGGAGCGGTGATGGGGAATACGTTGCATCAGGGAGTTAGGGGCGGTCGTTAGGATGGCAAAGCTTCTAAAGATCTCACCCGTAGTTTTGTCTGTCCATTCGTCCCAGATTCCTGCCATTGAAAATGGTCGAGCATTGCCCATTCTATACACGAGATAGGGTTTATTTAATTTTTCCTTAGTCGTGCCCTCGACGAATGCATCTGCGATCACGAGGCATCTCTGCGACCTAATGGATTTTCTAAACATGGGTTTGTTAATGATACCTCTAGCTCCTGTGTACCTAGGGTCGTTTTCTTGATTGTGGTCACCTTCGCATCGGGCATTGATGACATACATTTTTTTGGATGCCCACTGTGGGGTAAATCCAAAATTAAATAACTGCGCTTTTTTTGGTTCTTTGCTACTTATGACCACACCGAAATCCCCCGGGGCAATATTGGGGTTGAGTCCAAATCTATCCATAATTTCGGACACATCCGCATTAAATTCTTTTTCTATGATTTTTAATTTGCTGACTAAAGTATATCGCCCACACATGGTTTTTTGATTTATTATTGTTTATCGAAACAAGAAGTTAGCTTTTTTACAACAATTCTAATCGATAAATATAGTTACTCTCATTCGATTTTTGGATATATTCAGGATAGATCGTCATCAAGCCATGTCAAAAGATAGTAATCTCTGTAAATACCAATCATTAAACGATTTAATAAATGTGTCTTATCGGTTCGTCTATATTTTAGACCACAAGTGGAATATATCTTTCCTTTATAATATTAAAGTGATGAATTTGATGTCCAATAATATTAAAACCCATAGCCAAAACAGACATTTGATTGTTGTTAAATTTGCAGTTTGACACTAGTATTTCATGATTGAAGGTTCCGAACATTGCTATGGTGGCTGATCGAACGGCACGAAGTTCTGCAAGTAATTGATTAATTGGTAGTTCATTGGCATTTGAATTGACTACCATAATGTTGTGGTCATGTCCGCATGGGATTGTTCCCTCGTTACGTACTGCAAGAATTGTTCTATAAATCCAAATTCGTTCCCAATCTGTCAGATGTTGGATTATTTCATTGACCGTCCATTTCCCGACGGCGTATGTTTTTAATCCAATGCGTTTTAGTTGTTCAATGTTGATATCCTCAATTTGTTCTATACTTTTATCGAACATATCCATAAGTTCGACATCTTCATTTAAGTTGATGTAATATTCAAAATATTCGGTAAATTCTGTGATTTCAGATTTTTTCATGCTGTTTTATTGTCGTTTTTGACGGTTGCAAATGGGATTATTGCTCTGCTTGTTGGTTTTTTACTATGGCTATTAAATATCAACTAATTTTCCGCAGTTTCTGTTGTCATAGTTGGATCCGTCTTTTTGCTTGGACTCTTGAAAAATCGTCGGTAAAATATCAATATTAATACCACACCAACAGTAATAGCTGAGTCTGCAACATTGAAAACCGGTCTAAAAAATAAAAAATCTTCACCTCCTACCACGGGCATCCAATCGGGCCATGTACTTTGTACCATTGGGAAATAGAACATATCGACTACTTTGCCCTGCAGAAAGGGTGCATACCCACCTTCTGGGGGAAACATTGTGGCTATATCCCCATGAAACTTTGATTCTGAAAATATAAGTCCGTAAAAAGCACTGTCAATGATATTACCTATTGCTCCTGCAATAATCAATGAAAAACTGGCTATAAAACCCAAGGATTCATCCGCTTTGTAGAGTTTATATAACACATATAGCAATCCCGAGACCATGAAAATTCTAAAAATACTGAGTAAATATTTTCCTGCTACACCGCCATAACTGAGGCCAAAAGCCATGCCTTCATTTTCGATAAAGTGAATTCGAGCCCAATTTAACCCCAATATATTAAAACCATCACCATAGGGGATGTGAGTTTTAACATAGATTTTTAGTGCTTGATCGATGATTAATACCAGTATTATGATTGAAAAAATTACTTGTTTTTTATTCACTTTCGAAATTTTGTGATTTTGCTCCGCGATTCATTAATTCGTATAAACTGTAAGTTCAACGAATTGTTTTCTATTTTTGAGGCTTAAAAATAATAGAATGTATATAATTTCAGCTATTCAAATCTAAAAATGAAACAGACCAAGCTTGGAATAATTCTTACACTCAGGTGATATGATTAATTTAGATGGTTGATTTTTCACCATGAACCAATTTTTAAACAGATAAAATACGTGATGAGAGCTAATCCATATATCTTATGTATTGACAGTGCAACGACTAAATGCTCGGTAGCACTGGGGCAGGGCATCGAGATGGTTGCTTATGATCAAGATATGGAATCGAATAGCCATTCAGAAAAATTGACCCTTCTTATTCAAAATGTCCTCAAAACAGTGGAAATTACTCCCAAATCACTCGATGCAATCGCTATTAATGGAGGGCCAGGATCCTATACTTCCTTAAGAGTGGGGGCATCGGTCGCCAAGGCCATGTGCTACGCCTTGGATATACCGCTGATTTCCATAAGCATTCATGAAATTATGAAAAACGGGGTCGGGACTATAGACGAAAAATCGCTTTTAGTGACCAGTGTCGATGCTCGTCGGATGGAAGTGTACGTCTCCTGGTATAATCAAAGTGGTGATGAGGTTAAAAATTCGGAAAGTTGCATACTGACTGAAACAAACGTCGAAGAATATGATGCTTATGATAAGGTCTTATTGGCTGGTGATGGTGCCGGAAAAATGTTAAACTTTTATAATAATCCTAAGTTTATCAATTCACAGATTGAAAATGATGCTAAGTATATGTTGGTACCTGCGATTCAACTATATGAACAACAGAAATTCGAAAATATATTTTTATATGAACCCAGTTATTTTAAAACACCAAATATCACGGTGGCTAAAAACTTAATAAAAGGTTAAGCTTGAACTAGTTTTTGATTTGTAATGTTTTATATATTGTAAACAAAACAATATAGGTTTGTTTGGGTGGATGATTCCAAAAGGTAAAATCAATTAGTTTTCATATTTTTTAAAAAAATCTTAAGACAAAGGGGTTGAAAAAGGATTTTGGCACAGCTTTTGAAAAAAGATATATGAAACTATTCCTTGAACAAACAAAATACTTCCTATGAGAAATAAGAAGAACGAAATTGTAACATTAAAAAAAGGTGGTAAAGACGTCCAGCTGGATTATGCTGACCTTAGAAAAGCGGTGCTGGTTCTAAGAGCAGTAAATCATAAGTTGCGTCAGAGAATCATCGACCTACTGGAAGATGGCGAAACCATGACTGTCACAGACATTTATATAAAATTGCGTCTGGAGCAGTCTGTAGCCTCTCAGCATTTGGCTATTCTAAGAAGAGCAGGTGTAGTAAATACTGAAAGACAAGGAAAATTTATTTACTATTCACTTGATAAGAACAGATTGGGTCAAATTTCGACATTGGTGGAAGATTTAGCTGGTTAATTTTTTACTTTAGTTGTAATTTTATAAGTTATTGAAATACAAACTTTTACAATTTAATTTCTTGACATAGAATTTTTTTTATTAAGTTTATTGAAAAAAAAGTTCCCAAGAGCACATATTATTAAAAAAAAAATATAATATTTGCCTTGTAATTGGTAGAATACCCAATTAAAACTAGGTCATAAACTCAAAATTAAGAAAAGAAATTGCTATGGAAAGGACTAAGGTCGTATTCAACAATGAAAAACTACACTATTCATGCGAATTAATGAGAGCACTGGCACATCCGTTGCGGCTCAAGATTTTAAAATTTATTGATTCACATGATATAATTAATGTCAACCAAATTTATCAGACGTTGAGAATTGAACAATCTGTGACTTCTCAACATCTTAAGATCATGAAAATGGCGGGAATTGTCAATGCCGAAAAGGAAGGCAAATTCGTAAACTACTCCATTAATTATGGTCTTATTGATAAAGCAAACGCCGCTGTGAATAAATTTCTAAGGAAATAAAAGAAAAAAAATAACCGATGTGATGTAAAAATCCATCGGTTACACTTTTTTATATCTTATGGTAGTTTTGTGTGATTACGGAATCGTCATTGACCCAAACGAGATAAAATCCACCTCCTCCTGCACCACATAATTTCATGTAATATTTATCGGTATTAAGACCATATTCCCATTTTGCGACTATGCTTTGGACAATCATGGGAGAAAATATTTTAAATTGAATTTCACTAATTAGTGCCATCGTGTTTTGAATCATATTTTGTTTTTGAAGTTTGAAATAGGATGTCAAATCATGATTTAAAATTTTTAGTTGAGACAAGTATTTTTCATTTTTAGCGACATTGATTTTGTTTTGATATAATGCGACCAGAGCAGAAGTGTTCCGTGTGGTTCCAGAGTCATATACATAGAGTGAAGTAGGAATTATTTGGGTGTATTCAAGTATTTCAATCTGCTGATTAATAACTTGTATTGGCTTGTCGAGATAGCTCACTAGGGCATCCATCCCCGAGCTCGTACCATGAAAGATATTTTCTATCGAAATTAAAAATTTTCTAGTTTCTAGATGGTTAATAGGCTTAGGAATGCCAAATTGATCAAAAATAGCTGCACTCAATGCTCCACTAGAACCCATACCATAACCTATCGGGATATTGCTTTGGAAGGTCAAGCCCTGATTTATTTCTAATTCGAATGCCTTGATGTCAATGGTTGATTCTAAATTATTATCAGATTTTATAGTATCGAGTAATGTCAATAGCCTCGAGTCCTTTGATTTTTGATAACTCCACTCTCCGGAATAACCTGCTGAAGGAACCAATAGACTACTGCCACCATTCAAAACGGTATATTCTCCACAAAGCATTATTTTGCCGGGGTATTTTCGTTTATTGGAATCTAATATTTTCAAATCGTAAAATTTGTATATGTTAAAATTTTGAATAATTGACAATTTCGGTACAAAAAAACAAGAATATTACTTATCTTTGAAACATTATTAAATTATCAAAAACCCTACAAATGAAAAAAGTATTATTCTCACTGACCATTATCTTCAGTCTGTATGCAAATTCCTATTCACAAGGGACATGGCAAGATAGTATTTTATGGCCTAATAATGTAATCTATCTTGATGACTGCAATAACTATACTAAAATTGTACCTGAATTTACAAATGGTGACTATGTTACAATTTCCAGCCCAGAAATCACTAAGTTTTATACAAATGAACCAGACAGTATATGGTATAGAACCCTTGGTGTATGGCATGGATTGAATTGGCAAACGAGTGAACTAGTAACTCACATTAGCATTTTTAAATGTCTTGAACCATTATCGGAAAATGTACCCATTCACTGTAAATCAGCACTATATCTAGACACAGGGCTGGATAATGTGGATATTCCTGCAAGTGATTTTATTGAAAATCCCATCAATGAAATTTTATATACCTACGATGCATATGATAAAGAAGATTTTTTAAGAAATTTTGACCTGTCGAGCCCAACTAATATACCTATGACGATTTTTGCACCGGATAGTAGCTCTTTATGTACCACAGAATTGGTGGTGAGGGATTGTAATTTAGGATTTAGCTTTTTAGAACCAAGTGACACGACCATAGACTTGACGGGACAGGAGTATGTGGTTTTAAATGCCAAAGATTTTGAACATCTTGTAGAATATGAATGCGGGGATGCTAATTTGAGTATAAGTATTAAGAAAGATGAGTTTAGGAATAAGCTATTATTTGATGTCAAAAATGTAGGCATGACCTATGATGCCGAACTGAAGCTTAATACCGCGCTGGGCGGAGAGTATGTCAAAGATTTTAAAATTACGGTAATTGGTGAACCGAAATTAAATATCCTAAATTTTGAGAATGTAAGCTACCAAAAAGATGAAGTTTTTGAGGTGGAAGTATGGAGTGAAGATATTGATACACTCGCAAGCTTTCAATTTTCGGTAAGATATCCGGGTCTAGAGTTACTAAGTGTTGATGCCGGTTTGTTTGAGTTTATTTCGAATATTAATAATGAAGAATCATGTTTTAAAATGTCATGGTACGATAAATCTGGCTGGTGTGTTAATGACATTGATGATGCGACTTGGTTTACCTTGAGATTTAGGGCACTGTCGGATGGTGTGACATCTGATGTTTTAAAATTGGGCAATGAACTGCCACAGGAATTTACATATTGTGATGAAGATGATGTAAGCGTTTGGATTGGAAATGTCAATTTTGTTCCGGGTATGAGAACTTCTGCAAGTAAGGATTTGAGTAAAGATGAGGTACTTGTAGTAATTCCTAATCCGGCTTCTACGGAAATTCGAATTGGTGAGGAGATGCAAGGTTATCAATATGGTATTCTGAGCATGGATGGTAGAGTATTAAGTACTTCTAACATACAAGAGTCCATCGATGTGTCTATGCTACCAAAGGGAATGTACCTGCTCCGTATTTCAACAGACAACAATACTTTATTAGCCAAATTTGTAATAGCAAGGTAGTGTATTTGAGACAGGAAGAAACGAATTTAAGCTAGGACCTGAAAATCGGATGTTAGAGCATTCCTGATGCAGGACGTTTGGGCTATGCCGACAAACTATTTTGTTTGTTCAAATCAATTGCTTCCTTTCATCAATAAAGTCTTGGAGATGTTTTAATAGGAAAACTTGATTATTACTTTCGTTCCTGAAGCTTTGTTTTCTTTAATCAGATCTTTAACTTGAATGTCAATGTTTAGGTTATGTGATTGCTTTGTCATGAAAATACGATCTTCGACTATTTGCATGCCTCGGGATTTGTGTTTTTCCTTTTTGAAATTTTTGGAAGCTTCTCTACCAATTCCATTGTCTTCAATTTTACAAACTAAAGTGTCATCGTCTTTTTGAATAAAGGAAACTTTTAATAAGCCTTTCTTATCCATGAGATGAAAAAGCCCGTGGTTGATGGCATTTTCGATATAGGGTTGGATTATCATCGGGGGTATTTGAAAGTCTGTATCGAGATTTTCATCGATTTCAAAAACAATGTCAAATTTGTCTTCAAATCGAACGTGTTCCAATCCTGTATATAGTTTTAGCATATTGATTTCGTCAGAAATATTAATGAGCTTTGCTTTAGAAGATTCCAATATTGACCTCATAAGAGATGCAAAATCATTCAAATATTTGTCCGCTTTTGATTGCTCATTGGTTTGTATAAAATAGGCGATGGAGCCAAGGGCATTAAATATAAAATGAGGGTTCATTTGAGACTGAAGCGCTGATAGACGAAGTTCATTAATTTGATTTTGTAGTTCTTTTTTTTCTTTTTCGGCACTTTGGATTCTTGAGTTTATTATAGTACTAATAAAAAACACCAACAATCCTACGAAGGTGCCGATTATCAAAGTCCATAGGAGGCTTTGAGAAGCATGACGCCGAAATGAGATTGTATCTATTAGTTTTCCATCATTCATATATACATCCAAATTAAACTCCTTCGAACTTAAATTACTAATTACTATTGCGTTGGATTTTTGTTCAATGTTAAGCGGTACATTGACAATGGCATTTATATTTGTATT
>ERZ795053.1264-NODE-1264-length-32382-cov-21.991741_pt1 | contig 32382 bp, 39 predicted proteins | sample MGYA00375137_ERZ795053 | MGnify/ENA primary metagenome ERZ795053 (study PRJEB30182, sample SAMN05720284) | activated sludge metagenome | isolation source: Anaerobic digester | place: Hong Kong | collected 2014-12-17 ...
CCCTGATCGAGCGCGAGGTAGCAACTACTGGCGCGGCCGGTTCTTCAGGATCATCACGATCAGCAGCAGGCAGCCGAGAATCGTCAGGCCACCCAGGGCGGTCAGGGTCCAGGCAACCACCGGCAGGGACAGCACCGGGAACCCGGCCACGCCGCCGGTCAACCCCAGCACACCCAGCGCCAGCAGCAGACAGCCGAAGCCGTCGATGGCGATCAGCAGGGGCGGAATCGGAAAACTCGGTTTGCTCATGACGGTTCCTTGTCGCCGGGTCTGGCGGCTACGTGTGGCAACAGTCACCCACTCTAGCAGCCGGCCTTCCGTCACAACGCGCAGCTGAACGATTCCCGCCGCCCCGCTCGTTTTGACGCATTTCCCCGGTATAATGGGCGGCTAATTTTCGTATATCGCGCGTTCCCTGATGCTTCTGCCCTCGGCAGCTGCGAGCAGAGGCGCGCCTGACGGCCATCCGGCCCACACCACCCGGTACCTTCCGATGATCCAGAATCTCCGCAATATCGCCATCGTGGCACACGTTGACCACGGCAAGACCACGCTCGTTGACTGCCTGCTCAAGCAGTCGGGCACGTTCGACGAACGCACGGTCACCACCGAGCGGATGATGGACAGCAACGACCAGGAAAAGGAACGCGGCATCACCATCCTGGCCAAGAACACGGCGATCAACTGGCAGGGCAACCGCATCAACATCGTCGACACCCCGGGCCACGCCGACTTCGGTGGCGAGGTCGAGCGCGTGCTGTCGATGGTCGATTCGGTGCTGATCCTGGTGGACGCCATGGACGGCCCGATGCCGCAGACGCGCTTCGTTACCCAGAAGGCGTTCGCCATGGGCTTCAAGCCCATCGTGGTCGTCAACAAGATCGACCGCCCGGGCGCGCGTCCCGACTGGGTGATCGACCAGGTGTTCGACCTGTTCGACAAGCTGGGCGCCACCGACGAGCAGCTCGACTTCCCGATCGTCTACGCCTCGGCGCTGCACGGCTACGCCAGCCTGGACGACAGCGCGCGCGAGGGCGACATGACGCCGCTCTACGAAGCGATCATGAAGCACGTCCCGCCGCCGGAAGTGGACCTTGAAGGCCCGTTCCAGATGCGCGTCAGCCAGCTCGACTACAGCACCTTCGTTGGCCTGATCGGCATCGGCCGCATCCAGCGCGGCAAGGTCCGCACCAACATGCCGGTCAGCGTCGTCGACCGCCACGGCAAGAAGCGCCAGGGCAAGATCCTGCAGGTGCTCGGATTCCTGGGGTTGGAGCGTATCCAGGTCGAGGAAGCGCAGGCCGGTGACATCGTCGCCATTTCGGGTGTCGCCGAACTCAGCATCTCCGACACCATCTGCGCCCTGGACGCGCCGGAAGCGCTGCCGGCACTGACGGTGGACGAACCCACGATCAGCATGACCTTCCAGGTCAACAACTCGCCGTTCGCCGGCAGCAAGGAACACAGCGGTGGTCGCTTCATCACCAGCCGACAGCTCCGCGAGCGTCTGGATCGCGAGGTCCTGCACAACGTGGCGCTGCGGGTCGAGGAAGGCTCGGACCCGGACAAGTTCCTGGTTTCCGGTCGTGGCGAGCTGCACCTTTCGGTGCTGATCGAAAACATGCGCCGTGAAGGCTACGAGCTGGCCGTTTCGCGCCCCGAGGTGATCATCAAGGAAATCGACGGTGAGCTGATGGAGCCGATCGAGCAGCTGGTGGTCGACGTCGAAGAGCAGCACCAGGGTGGCGTGATGGAAAAACTCGGCATCCGCAAGGCGCAGCTCAAGAATATGGAGTCCGACGGCAAGGGCCGCGTGCGACTCGACTACATGATCCCGGCGCGTGGCCTGATCGGCTTCCAGAACGAGTTCCGCACCCTGACCCAGGGCTCAGGCCTGCTGTTCCATGTCTTTGACCATTACGGCCCGAAGCAGACCGGCCCGATCGCCAAGCGCCAGAATGGCGTGATGATCGCGAATGCTGCTGGCCCGACGCCGGCCTACTCGCTGGGGCCGCTGGAAGAGCGCGGCAGGCTGTTCGCCGCCGAAGGCGACAACGTGTACGAAGGCCAGCTGGTCGGCATCCACTCCAAGGACAACGACCTGACCGTCAACGTCATCAAGTCCAAGCCGCTGACCAACGTCCGCGCCTCGGGCAAGGACGACGCGATCAAGCTGACCCCGGCCATCAAGTACACGCTGGAGCAGGCGCTGGACTTCATCGAGGATGACGAGCTGGTCGAAGTCACCCCGAAGGAAATCCGCCTGCGCAAGAAGCACCTCACCGAAAACGACCGCAAGCGCGCCTCACGCGCCGCCTGACCGTTTTCCCGGCAGACAAGAAAAAGCCCCGGCCAGTGGCCGGGGCTTTTTTGTTGCGTGATGCCGCCGGTGATCAGAAGCGATAGGTCGCCGTCACGCCGTACATGCGCGGCTGACCCGGCACGTAAGTCGGGATACCGAACAGCAGGCCGGTGTTGCCGGCGTCGATCAGGTACTTGCTGTCGTTGAGGTTGCGGCCCCAGACCTGCAGGTCCCACTGCTCGCCGAAGCGGATGCCGGCACTGAGGTTCAGCAGGCCGTAAGCGCCCTGCTCGATGCCCGGCTGGTTGTCATCCTCGAAGTAGACCTGCGAGCGCCAGGTGTAGCTCGGACGCAGGTAGAAGGTGTTGTTGTCGCCGACCGGGAATTCGGCATCCAGACCCAGCGAGGCCGAATTCTTCGGCGTCAGGCGGAAACGATTGCCAGCCAAGGCCTGCGGGTTGCCGTTGCCGTCGGTGTCGTCGAACTTGGCGTTGATGTACGAGTAGTTGAAGAAGCCGCTGAGGTGATCGCTGAAGCGGTTGCTAAAGGACAGCTCCAGGCCCGAGGCGCGCGCGTTGCCGCCATTGGCGGTAACGAAGAACGGTGGTGGTGTCGGGTTTTCGACCTGCGTCTGGAAGTCGCTGTAGTCGTAGTGGAACACGGCCAGGTCGTACAGGAAGCGGCCGTTGTTGGCACCGCCCTTCAGGCCGATTTCGTAGCTGTTGACGATTTCGGCGTCGACGATGTCCACGCCGTTGCCGTCGACCTGCACCACGTTCGGACGACGACCGCGTGAGAAGCTCGCGTACAGGTGTTCGTCATCGCTGAAGCGATAGCTGCCGACCAGTCGACCCACCACGGAGTTGAAGGTCTCCGATGCGTTGGTGCGCGGCGTGGGCGCGAACAGGGCGTTCGGGAAAGCCAGGTCGTAGGGGAACTCCGGCAGCACCTGGCCCAGCGCGCTGATCGTGCCGTTGAACAGCGCCTGGTAACCGGCTTCGGACTTCTCGCGGGTGAGGCGGATACCGGCGGTCAGGTCGAAGTTGTCGGTCAGCGACCAGGTGCCGTCGGCGAACAGTTCCAGTGCCTTGTTGCGGCCGAAGTTGCTGTATTCCTCGGTGTGGTGCGGACTCAGCCCGATGAAGTCCGGCACGCCCGGAATGCCGAGGTTGGGCAGCGCCGGCGGCACGTTGGCGGTGTTCGGCGTGCCGTCTGCGTTGAGCAGCGGCACCACCGGCAGGATCGCGTTACAGAAGCCGGGGATGGCTTCCGTCGGCACACCCTGCGACGGCGCCAGCAGGGTCTGGCACTGGTAGTTGAGCGTCGGCGACAGCAGCGCGTAGAGACTGCGCTCGTCAGTGGCGAACGGCACGCGTTGCGAGGCGTCCTCGTCGAACCAGCTGGCACCCATGAAGCCGCGGAAGCTGCCACCGTCGTCGTAATTGAAGCGGAACTCCTGGCTGAATTGGCGACCCTCGGCGTCCTCGGAGAAGTTCAGGATGTCGGCCTGCGAACCGTCGGCGTCGAAGTTTTCCAGCGAGTCGAAGCGGCGATAGCCGGTGATCGTGTTCAGCGTCCATGTGTCGCTGAGCGGGAACTCGCCAAGCAGCGTGGCGCCCCAGACCTTGCGATCCAGCCCGAGGTTGGTGCCGCCGTTGAGGTCCGCCGGCGAGTCGAACAGGTCGGTGGTGCCGGCGCGGGTCGGAATCAGGCCGCTGCGGAAGGCGGTGCCCGGCGGCGTGTCCTTCTGGTAGTTGAGGATGAAATCCAGCGCCGACTGATCACCGACATTGGCATGCAGGCTGGCGCGGAAGGCCGTGGTGTCGCGGCCGTTGAGGTCGCCACCGGAGAGGTTGTCCACGGTGCCGTCGTGCTGGTCGTGGAAAACGGCAATACGACCAAACACGTTCTCGGACAGCGGCGTGTTGTAGACCGCCTCGGCGCGACGGTTGCCTTCGTTGCCAAAGCCAATCCGCGCCATGCCGGAGGTCTCGTTCACTGCCTTGTTCTGGATCAGGTGCACTGCACCGATTTCGGCGCCACGACCAAACAGCGTGCCCTGCGGACCGCGCAGCACCTCGACGCGCTCCATGTCGAACAGCTCGACCACCGCGCCCTGCGAACGACTGATCGACACGCCGTCCTGGAACACCGACACGCGCGGCTGCTGGTTGGACTCACCGCTGTCGGAGGTGATGCCGCGGATCACGAAACCCGGCGTGTTGGCGCTCTGCACCTGCGTCTGCAGACCGGGCACATAGCCGCCGATGTCCTCGAAGGTGGTGATGTTGTTCTTGTCGAGGAACTCACCGGACACCGGCGAGATGGCAATCGGCACGTCCTGCGCCTGCTGTTCGCGCTTCTGCGCGGTGACGATGATGGACTCCAGCGTGGGCAGGTCACTGGCTTCGTCGCCGCCCGAGGACGTGCTGTCCTGGGCAAAGGCGGAAGGAGCCGCCACCACGATAGCGAGGGCAAGCAGCGAAAGGCGCAGATGCGGATGGCGTCGGGAAATCATGGGGCAGCCTCTTGGTATGTTTGTTCGTGTCCGGGCTGGACTGATGTGTACAGTCGGCGTTCAGTCTGCCACAGCCGGATTTCAATGGGATGAACTTCCAGCCCTCCCCAGGAACCGCCAGTCGGCCAGCGGGCCTGCATTGCGCCCGGCCCACCCTGGAAGCCGCGCCTTCCGTCATGATGACGAAACCGGCACCTGATCCAATGGGACAGCTCCCGGCCGCAACGCCTGCGACCCGATAACCCGACCTTTCGGGGAAGGCCCTTCGTGGTCGCCTTCCCCCAGAACCAATGCCTCCCACATGCCGAAGACTCCGTTCCAGCCCGAACGCCGAAGCTTTCTCGCCACGCTCAGCGTCTGCGCGGCCGCCCTGTCGCTACCCGCCTGCCGTGATCGCGAAGACACCGAGCAGCCCGCTACAGCCGCACCGCCGACAGGCGCAGTCAGCGTCGACCGTTCGCTGTTCCCGCAATCCGTGGCCAGCGGCGATCCAAGACCGGATCGCCTGCTCCTGTGGACGCGCATCGCCAGCGACGCACCACGCCAGCGCGTCTGGCTGCAGGTCGCCGTGGACGAGCGCTTCGAGACAATCAGCGTGCAGCAGGAGCTGCTGGCCGAAGCGGCGCACGATCACTGCCTGCGCATTCGGCTGACCGACCTGGCGCCGGCGCAGAGTTTGCACTATCGCTTTGTGACCGAGACGCCGGACGGCTGGCGCAGTTCTCCGATCGGCAGTGGCCGCAGCGCGCCGGAGCCGGATGCCGACACGCCGGTACGCTTTGCCGTCCTGACCTGCCAGGACTTTGGCGGCCGCTGGTACAACAGCCTGCTGCCGCTGCTCGACGAGGAGCTGGACTTCATCCTGCACCTGGGTGACTTCATCTACGAAACCGCGGGCGATCCCAGCTTCCAGAACAGCAGTGGTGAACGCAGCATCGCCTTCAAGGATCTCGATGGCGCCATTTCGCTGGGTGAAGGCGATGCCGTGTACTACGCGGCCCAGAGCCTCGACAACTATCGCCAACTCCATAGAACCTTCCGCACTGACCCCGTGCTGCAACGACTGCTGGAGCGCGCGCCGCTGCTGGCCATCTGGGACGACCATGAGTTCTCCGACGACAGCTGGCAGGCCACTGGCACCTACACCGACGGGCGGCGCGACGAAACCAACCCGGAACGCCGACGCAACGCCGAGCAGGCCTATTTCGAGTACATGCCCCTGGATCGCGACCAGCCGGAAAACGATGGTGGCCACGTCGCCCGCGAGGCGCTGTTCCCGCAGGTGCGCATCTATCGTCGCCGGCGATTCGGAAAGCACGTGGAGCTGTTCCTCACCGACACCCGCAGCGAGCGCCCCGACCACCTGATTCCCGAAGATGCCTTCCCGGGTGCTTTGGCCTTTGATGAAACGTCGCTGCGCGAGAAGCTCCCGCAACTGGGGCTCGATGTCGAAAGCACGCTGTCCGGCCTGATGCCCTATGTCGACCTGGACGCCGATCCGTTCCGTGCCCTCAAGCCGACGCTGGTAGCGGCACTGAACGTGGCGTACAGCGCCGCAGGCCTGCCGATGGAAGCTGCCGGCGACTATGCCCGCAAGGCCGCCAGTGGCCCGATCGCCTGGTTGATCCTCCAGGCCACCGTCGCCCAATGGAATGCAAAGGCGCCCGGTCCGATGCAGATCGAGCTGCCGCCATCGCCCGCCGATGCAAAGCGCGGCCTGCCGTGGGCGGCGATCGGCAAGACATCGCTGTTCGGTGCAACGGGCTCGCGCTACTTCGTCACGCTGGACGGCTACGGGCTGTACGCCGCGCTTCGGTCACTGGAAGGCATTCCCGACCCGATGTCAGGCGAACAGCGCGCCTGGCTTGACCAGGCCATGGGTGACTCCGACGCCCGCTGGAAAACACTGGTCAGCTCGATTTCCATGACGCCCATCGTGCTCGACCTCAGCAAGCCGGAAATCGATGCGCCGGCGATGATGCGCCGCCGCTTCCTGCTCAACGTCGACCAGTGGGATGGCTTCCCGCAGGCACGCCAGCGACTGCTGGATCTGCTGGACCGCCACGGCGGCGCCGTCGTGCTCTCGGGTGACATCCATGCGGCATTTGCCAGCCAGCACAGCGAACGAACCGTCGAGATCACCGTGCCGGCGGTGTCCTCGCAGACGCTGTCGGACATCCTTGCCGGCGAGGTCGAACGCGATCCGTCGACGGCGCAAGCCGGTCGCCGGCTGGTGGCCGCACTCGACCAGCAGGTCATGGAAGGCAGCCCGGTGCTTCGCCACGCCGACACACGGGTACACGGCGTCGGCATTGCCGAGGTCGACGGCACGCGCTTCGACATCCGCGTCCCCACCCTGCCCTCCAGCATGTGCCGCGAACGTTTCTACGACGAGCCGGAAAAGGCTGCCGCGCAGGGCAGCACCCACCGCTTCAGCATCGATGCCGAGACACGCACGCTGCAAAAGTCGTAGCGACATTGCCGAAGCAGCCGCCAGCTGAATGGCGGGACCTTCATCACTGGCGCGGCGTTGCCACGGCCGCTAGTCTCGGCACATGGAACAGGGAGCCATACGACGAATCCGGATCGGCGTAAAAGGCCTGGCGGTGGCTGCCGCCCTGTTCTGCTTCGCCCTGATGCTGTGGAGCGGCCGTCCGGGCGACCCGCTGTGGTGGCTGGCCGCGCTGTTCTTCATGATCTGGGCCTTTGCGCCCTATGCCGTGCTTTGGGTGGCATCCCGTCGCAGCCTGTCACAGATGGCCGCGGCCATCGCCCTGCTGCTCGGCGCCCTGCTCTGCATCGGCATCGGTCTTGGCATCTACATCGACGGCTTCCTGCTCGCCAATCCGCCGGACGCGCAGGTTGGCCTGCTGTTCCTGTTCATTCCGCCCTGGCAAATCCTGCTGGCGATCATCACCTGGGTGGTTTCGCTGTGGCTGGAGCGACGTCGCTGACAGCGCGCTAGACTGCCCCCAGCACCGGCCGATGGCGGCCGACGGGGAGAACCGCATGATCCATCCACACCGGCTTCGTCCGCTTGCCCTGCTCGCGGCCATCGCCCTCGGCGCCTGCGCCAGCCAACCTGCCATGCATTCCAGCGAATACATGACAGACGCCGCACCCGACCAGACGCCCGGCATCCTCGACGACCTCGATGCCGCCAACGTCACCAGCCTGCAGGCGGCCATGCAGCGTGGCGACATCAGTGCTGCCGAACTGACCCAGCGCTATCTGGATCGCATCGCCGCCATCGATGACGCCGGCCCCACCTTGAACGCGGTGATCGAGATCAACCCGAACGCCGTCGCCGAAGCGCGTGCTCGCGACAACGACCGGGCCAATGGCCGCGAACTGGGTCCGCTGCACGGCATCCCGGTACTGCTGAAGGACAACATCGACGCGACACCAATGGTGAACTCCGCCGGCTCGCTGGCGCTGGCGGAACATCGGCCGGCCAAGGACGCGCCGCTGGTACAGTCGCTGCGCCAGGCCGGTGCAGTGATCATCGGCAAGGCCAACCTCAGCGAATGGGCGAACATCCGCAGCGACCGTTCGACTTCCGGCTGGAGCGCGCGTGGCGGGCAGACCCGCAATCCCTATGTGCTGGATCGCAACACCTGCGGTTCCAGCTCGGGCACCGGTGCCGGCATTGCCGCGGCGCTGGCCACGGTTGGCGTCGGTACGGAAACCGACGGCAGCGTGATCTGCCCGTCGTCGGTAAATGGCCTGGTCGGCATCAAGCCGACGGTGGGCCTGGTCAGCCGCAGCGGCATCATCCCGATCTCGCACACGCAGGACACCGCCGGCCCGATGGCACGCACGGTCGCCGATGCAGCCGTCTTGCTGGGTGGCATGGTGTCGCCGCCCGATCCAGCCGACCCGGCCACGATGACCAGCCGACGCATGGCCAAGACCGACTATCGCGCGGCGCTGGACGCGAACGCACTCAAGGGCGCTCGCATCGGCCTGCTCCGCGACGGCATGGGCTTCCATCCGGATGTCGACGCTGCACTGGAGGAAGCGGTCAAGGCCATGGAAGCCGCCGGGGCAACCGTGGTCGACGCGAAAATCCCCACGGCCGGCAAGTGGGGCGAGGCGGAATTCACCGTCCTGCTCTACGAGCTGAAACACGATCTCGCCGCCTACTTCGAAGCCAGCGCAGCACCGATGAAAACCCTGGCCGACGTGATCGCTTTCAACAAGGCGAATGCCGACACGGAAATGCCCTGGTTCGGGCAGGAGCTGTTCGAGGCCGCTGAAGCCAAGGGCCCGCTGAGTGACGAGGAATACCAGACGGCCGTGGAGACATCGCGCCGACTGGCCGGCCCGGAAGGCATTGATGCGGCACTCGCCGAACATCATCTCGATGCCCTGCTGGCGCCGGCCACCGGCCCGGCCTGGCCGATTGATCCGGTGAATGGCGACCACTTCCTCGGCGCCGGCTATGGTGCCGCGGCGGTTGCCGGTTATCCCAGCATCACGGTGCCGATGGGTGACGCGCATGGCCTGCCCTTCGGTCTGGTTTTCATCGGCCCGGCCTGGAGCGAGTCACGACTGATCGGCTACGGCTACGCCTACGAGCAGCTGAGCCACAAGCGCCAGCCGCCGAAATTCCTGCCAACGCTTGATCTCGAGCATCCATCCCAGACCGGCACGGAATGAACGCTTCCGGCGAAGTGATCGTGGACGCCCGCTCCCGATCACGCCGGCTGATCGGCTGGTTCGCGCTGTTCTGCGGCCTATTCTGCCTGGTCTGCTACCCGCCGATCCTGGGCGCAGGCTCGCTGTCCGACGCGCAATGGTGGGTGTTCGCCATCATGTGGAGCCCCGGCATCGCCGCGCTGCTGGCGCGGCTCGTGGTGCAGCGGAACCTGCACGGCATGGGCTGGCGCCCCGCCTGGCGGATGGTCACGCTGGCCTGGGCGATCCCGCTGGCGCTCTGCCTGTTGGTCTACGGAAGCGTGTGGCTGTCCGGACTCGGCGGATTCGATCCGTCCAACATTCCCGGGGATGTTCCAGTGGCTGGTCGCATCGCCCTTCTGGCGACGCTCGGCGTTCTGTGGAGCCTGACCCGCGCCGCCGGCGAGGAGCTCGGCTGGCGCGGCCTGCTGCTGCCGGAACTCTCGAAGCTGATGACGCCCGCGCGCGCCGCTGTCATCAGCGCCATCGTCTGGGCGCTTTACCACTACCCGGCGATCCTGCTGACCGACTACAACAGCGAGGCGCCGCGCGCCTATGCACTGCTGATGTTCACGCTGGACGTATTCGCGGTGTCGTTCCTGATGGCCTGGCTGCGACTGCGTTCCGGCAGTTTCTGGCCGGCGGCGATGCTGCACGCCAGCCACAACCTGTTCGTGCAGGTCATCTTCGACCAGTCCACGGTGAATGGCCCGCTGACGCCCTATATCACCACTGAATTCGGCGCCGGACTGACCGCCGCCTACGGCCTGCTGGCATTCTGGCTGTGGCGTCGCTGGCCACCAAAGCCCGCAAGCTCCAGCTAGTCGCGCGTCTCCGGATACTTCTGCCGGTACTTCTCATACAGCCGCGTGTGGCGGCTGCTGAGGTCGATCTCGCGACCATCGATCCAGGCGCGGGTAACCTGCGTGGCCGGCTCCAGCGCATCGCCGTCTGCGAGGAACATCGTCGCCGACAGGCCGTTGCCGATACTGCCGTAGCGATCATCGACGCCGAGGATACGCGCCGGCGCCAGCGTGATCGCCCGCAACGCCAGTGCCGGCGTGAGGCCGAAAGGCACCGCGGCGGCGGCCTGGTACGGCAGGTTGCGCAGGTTGCTGGTATCAAAGCTGCCGCCACCGTTGCTGATGGCGAACTCGACGCCGGCCGCGGCCAGTTTGGCCGGTCCAGCAAAGATGCTGTCCACGCCATCGCCTCGCGTGCGCGGCAGGCGGTTGAGGCCGGACAGGATCACCGGCACGGCCTGCGCCTTCAGTACGTCCGCCAGTTGCCAGGCATCAGCACCGCCCACGATCACCGCCTTGAGATCGAACTCGCGGGCGAAGTCCAGCGACTCCTGGATGGACTGCGCGTCGTCGGCCTCGAAGAACACGGGTTGACGACCTTCAACGGCATCGACCATTGCCTCCAGTCTACGATCCGGTTCGTGCCTCGCCCCGGCGGCCTTCGCCGCGGCATACCGCTTGGCTGCCTCGAAAGCATCACGCAGGGCCACGCGCCCCTTTTTCTGTGCCTCACGGGCACCCTGCTGTGCCGGCGGCGGCAGCCACGATGGAATCGCGCCACCCGGCCAGTTCACATGCAGGGCAGCCGGTGCGAGGACCAGCATGTCCTCCTGTGTCCATCCGTCCAGACGCATCAGTGCCGAGCGGCCAGCGATGACGTTGCCGTTGCCGCTACCGGGCACGCTCAGCGCCAGCAGCACGCCATTGGCGCGCGTCACCGGAATGATCTCGCTATCTGCATTGAAGGCGGTGTCGGCGCGCACGTCAGCGTTGTTCAGGCCGACCTCGGCCACGTCCACCGTGGCGCGCACGGCGGAAACCTCGGCAAGCCCGAGTGTGCCGTCGGCGGCGATGTAGCCTGGATAGAGCTGCTTGCCACTGGCGTCGATCACTTCCGAGCCTTCAGTGGAGACATCGCTGCCACCCACGGCCACGATCCGTCCATCCTCGAAACGCACGCGACCATTGGGAATATCCTTGCCGGACACGGTGTGCACGGTGGCACCCACGATGGTGATGGGCTGGATCTGCGCGCGCGCCGGCACATTATCGTGCGCGGACACGCCAGCCGCCGCGAACAGTGCCAGCAGCGAGCCCATGGTGGCGACCTGGAGCGCCGTCGTCTTGATGCAGAGCTTCATGGTCATCTCCTCAATGCGCTTCGCGATGGCGGCAGGCGGCCAGGTCGCGGCCGGCGTGGTACAGGCCGCGCTGCCAGGCGGCCGCACACCAGGCTTCGGAGCCGGCTTCGGGTGGTGCCTCGGCGGCTTCCGCATTTTCGTCTTCTGCTGCCGGCGCCTTGCGCGACAGCTTCAAGGTTTTCATGCGCTCATCAAGGATGCGCTGGGTGATGCGCTGCCGCTCGGCCTGCGCGGCCTGCTGCAGGCGCGCGTCGTCGTTGCGGTCGAAGTAACGACGACCATCGATCCAGGTCTGCTCGGCACGTGCATAGGCAGACAACGGCGACGCCGACCACAGAACCAGGTCGGCATCCTTGCCGACGGCAATGCTGCCGACGCGATCATCAATGCGCAGCTGTTTCGCGGGATTCAGCGTCACCAGCTTCAGCGCCTGCTCGGCATTGAGACCACCGTAGTGCATCGCCTTGGCGGCCTCGGTATTGAGGCGTCGCGCCAGCTCATCGCTGTCGGAGTTGAACGACACGGTCACTCCCACGTCGGTCATCAGCGCACCGTTGTAGGGAATGGCGTCGAAGACCTCCATCTTGTAGGCCCACCAGTCGGAGAAGGTCGACGCACCGGCACCGAGCTCGCGAATGGCATCGGCCACCTTGTAGCCTTCGAGCACGTGCTGGAAGGTAGCAACCGGCAGCTTGTAGTCCTGCGCGATGCGAACGAAGTTGAGGATCTCGTCCTGGCGATAGCTGTGGATATGGATCAGCCGTTGCCCTGCGAGGATCTGCGCCAGCGTTTCCAGGCGCAGGTCGCGACGGAACGGCGCGGCGCCCTTCTTCGTCGAAGCATCCCGCTCGGCCGCATACTCACGCGCGGCATCGAAGGCATCGCGATCGATCTCGTTCACGCCCATGCGCGTCTGCGGATAGCGGGTGTTGAAGGCGTCGCCCCAGCCGGACTGCTTGACGTTCTCGCCCAATGCAAACTTGATGCCCGGCATCGCGCCATCGAAGCGCAGGTCATCTGCCGTGCCCCCCCAGCGCAGCTTGATGACGGCGTTCTGGCCACCAATCGGGTTGGCCGAGCCATGCAACAGGTTGGCCGTGGTGACGCCACCGGCCAGTTCGCGATAGATGGCGATGTCGGTGGGGTCGAGCACATCACCCATACGCACTTCGGCGGTGATCGCGTCACCGGCTTCGTTCACACCACCCTGCAAGGCAGAATGCGAATGCGCGTCGATGATGCCAGGCGTCAGGTGCAAGCCGCTGGCATCGACAGCGGTGGCGCCTGACGGCAGGGCAAGTCCGTTGCCAATCGCGGCGATGCGACCCTTGCGCACCAGCACGTCAGTGCCCTCGATGATGCCGTCGTCTGTGTTGGTCCAGACCGTCGCGTTGCGGAACAGGACTGCCTCCGCCTGCGCCGGCAGGCCGTTGCGGGCAAAACTCCCGGCCGGGTAGCCGGCGAAGGCGGGAATATCGGCTTCAACGGACGCGACAGCGTCTTCGGAGGAGGTCGAATCGTCGCTCGCATCATCCTTGCTGCCTTCACGAGTGGCGGTGAAGGCGACGCGGCGGCCGTCCCCGGCCAGGCGGTAACCGCGCAGGCGCTCGCCGTCCTGGGTCCAGCTGACGGTCACCTGCCCCACGGCACCGGCGGCAAACCAGTCGCCCGGTACCAGGCCAAAGAAATCCTCGCCGTCCTGCTGCAATCCGGCGCGCTCGCCGCCGGCGGTGACGGCGAGGCCATCGTCAGCCTTTGCCAGCGACCACTGCTTGGGGCCGCGACCATCCGCCCACCGCAACGACCACTGGCCTTCACCGTCGACGCTTGCAAGCGGCTTCAACTCGCTGCGGGCGCCTTCGACCCAGACCTCGTAGATGCTGGCGCCATCGCTGCCGAACAGGTCGTCATCGGCCACCACGAAGCTGGCAAGCTTGCCGGCCTCCAGGGTACCCAGCTGGTTCGATGCGCCAAGCAGTCTTGCCGGTGTCGTCGTCAATGCGGCCAGCGCACGGTCCCTGGACAGCCCGGCCTTTACTGCGCGTCGCAGGTTGGGCCAGAACGCCTCCGCCGGCGTGTCGATGCCATGCGTGCTGAGCGCGATGTCGATGCCAGCCGCCGCCACGCGGGCCGGGTTCGCCGGCGCCTGCTCCCAATGCTGAAGTTCGGCGAGACTGGTCTCGCGGGCGACGTCTGCCTTCTCAAGCTCCGGTGGCTGCGGGAAATCCAGCGGCAGGACCATGGCGAATCCTGCACCACGCAGGCTGTCCAGCACGCGGTACTCGTAGCCGCTGCCGTAGGCTGTCACCCGCAGGCCGAACTCATCGCGCAGACCACGGACGCGGGCGACGTCCAGCTCGTTCTCCAGGCGGAAGAACACCGGTTGCGAACCCGACGCCGCCGGGAACAGCGCGTCAAGCGCGATGTTGGCCTGCGGCCGCGCGGCGTCACGATGCTGCTGTGACCAGGCTTCGGCGGCATGCTGCCACTTCGTGTCCAGCAGGGTCTGGCGGATCAGCGCGATGGCGCCGGTCAACGATGTCGGGTATTCGCTGCCCCAGGCGAAATCGAATCCGATGTGCTCGGCCACGTTGTCGGCCAGCAGCACCGACTTGCTGTCGCCCTGTGGTCGCAGTGACAGCAGGGCGCTGCGGCCCTGCACGATGCCGGCATCCGGTGCTGCCAAAGCGGCCACGAAACCGAGATCACGCAAGGCCTTGGCTTCGTCATCCCGGTAGCTCAAGCGATCCGCGACGCTCAGCTCGGGGCGAACGCGGCGATTCCAGTGACGCGCGCCGGGCTGGTCGGCCTGCTGCTCGGTTGGCGCCGTGCCCTGCTCGCTGCGCGGCGCGATGCCGCCGCGGCGCATGTCGTCCGGCACGCCAACCGAACCGGCCATCTCGATAAAGCCGGGATAGATCGTATGCCCGCCCATGTCGCGTTCGCTGGCGCCAGCCGGCGCAGCAGAACCCGCCTTCACCGAAACAATGCGGCCATCGCGAATTTCCAGCGTGCCGTCGTCGATGACCTTGCCCGGCGACACCACGATGCGCGCGTGGGTCAGCGCATACCAGCTGGGCGCCTGGTCACGGACGGTCGCCACCGGAACGGTGCTGATGTCGGCCGCGGCAACGGGCGTGAGGCTGGCGCCGAACAGCAGGCTCGCGATACCGGCGACAAGTCCGCTACGGGACAGGCGTCGAAGACGCGACGGCGCCAGATGGGACCGGAGGTCGGATGATCGAGGCAGGGATGAGGCAGTCATCAGCGGCTCGTGGCGTTGTCGAGGAAACCGCCACCCTAGAACAGAAACTGAACCGCCCTATCCCCCAGAAGTCATGGTTCGATGTGCCAACGCAGAACCACGTCGCCCAAGCGTGATCATCCGCGCGGATTGTGCCGAGCAGCCAGCTCAGCTGGCTGCCACCTGCCCACGCTTGCGGACGATCAACATGGCGATCTCCAGCGACTGCTCGTAGTTGAGACGCGGGTCCACCGTGCTGCGATAGGCGCGACCCAGATCAGACTCGGTCAGCTCACGCGCGCCACCCAGGCACTCGGTGACGTCCTCACCGGTCAGCTCCAGGTGCACGCCACCCAGGCGCGAGCCGTTGGCGGCGTGGATGTCGAAGGCACTGTCGAGCTCGCTGCGGATGTTCTCGAAGCGACGCGTCTTGACGCCAACACTGGTCGACTCGGTGTTGCCGTGCATGGGATCGCAGCACCACAGCACGCGATGACCTTCGCGATTCACCGCGTTGATCAGCGGCGCCAGCGCATCGCCAATCTTGCCCGCGCCCATGCGATGGATCAGGGTCAGTCGGCCCGGCTCGTTGTCGGGATTGAGCACTTCGACCACGCGCAGCAGCTGGTCGGGCGTCACCGTCGGTCCGACCTTCAGCCCAATCGGGTTGCGGATGCCGCGGCAGTACTCCATGTGCGCGCCATCCAGCGCGGCGGTGCGCATGCCGATCCACGGGAAGTGCGTGCTCAGGTTGAACCAGCCCCACTGGCGCGGCACCTGGCGGCTCAATGCCTGCTCGTAGTGCAACAGCAGGGCCTCGTGCGAGGTGTAGAAATCCACGCGGTTGATGTTGTGCACGGCGGAACCGGACAGCGTTTCCATGAAGCGCACGGCGTCGCCGATGGACTCCACCATCTGCTGGTACTCGGCCGCCAGCGGCGAATGCCCGACCCAGCCAAGGTTCCAGTATTCCGGGTGATGCAGGTCGGCAAAGCCACCATCGATCAGACCACGCACAAAGTTCATGGTCATGGCCGAACGCGCGTGGCCCTTGATCATCCGATTCGGATCCGGACGGCGCGATGCCGCATCGAAGGGCGCGCTGTTGATCAGGTCACCGCGGTAACTCGGCAGGCTGACGCCATCGCGCGTCTCCTCGTCGGCCGAACGCGGCTTGGCGTACTGACCGGCAAAGCGTCCAACGCGGACCACCGGCAGGCGCAGGCCATGGACCAGCACCACGCTCATCTGCAGTAGCACCTTCAGCCGGTTGGAGATCAGCCCCGACTCGCAGTCATCGAAACTCTCCGCGCAATCACCACCCTGCAGCAGGAAACGCCGCCCTTCCTGGGCTTCGGCCAACTGCTTCTTGAGGTTGAGGATTTCCCAGGAGGTGACCAGCGGCGGCAGGGAGCGCAGCGTGGCGAGCGCCGTTTCGAGTTCTTCCGCATCCGGATAGGTCGGCTGCTGTGTTGCCGGATAGCGCTGCCAGGATTCGGGCGACCAGTTGGCCGGTTCGCGGACCGGGGTCACGGGGGATTCGCTGCTGCTGCGGGCTGGATGCTGGGACATACGGAAGTACTTTGGTGCGGTGCGTCACCGCATGATGCCACAGCGAAGCCACCACGCAAGCAATGCGGTGTCACGCTTATAACAAGGCTGTCAGCGACGCTTCCAGCCAGCCCAGAGCGCGCCCAGACCCAACGCGATGAAGAAGATCAGTGACCAGGCCGGCATTGCGAGACCAAGGAAGGTCCAGTCCACCTCGGCGCATTCACCAGAACCGGTGAACACCATCTTCAGCGTCTTGCCCAGCGGGAAGGCATCCAGCATGTATTCCAGCGACGGACCACAGGCCGGAACCTGGTCTGGCGGCAGCGACTGCAGCCACACATGGCGGCCGGCCACCATCAGCCCGAACGCGGTGCCCAATGACACCAGCAGGGAATAGACGCGTCGTCCGATCCGTCCCGGGTTGTGCAGGCCACCCAGCAGGAAGAACACCCCCATCACCATATAGGCCAGCCGCTGGAACAGGCACAGCGGACAGGGATTCAGGTACGGCGGAAAGTACTGCGTGATCATCGCGTAACCGATCAGGGCCGCGCAGATGAAAAAGCCGGTGAGGTACTGCCAACGGAATGACCAGCGGAAAGGGTTCATCGACATACTCGGATTCACAGAAACAATCAGTGGGACCAATCAGGCCGGCAAAAGTGCCAAAACCCGTTCACAGCATGAAACGGTGATCGAAGCCGTTCCATGCCAGCCATCCCGACAGTATCACCCAGGCGGCAAGCGTAAGCCGCTCGGCCCATGCGCCAGCTGGTTGCCGCAAGGCAAGGAACATCACAAGTGGCACGATGGTATAGCGGGGCTCGATCAGCCACGAAGCAGCAACGAAGACCAGAGAGAATGGCAGCCAAAGCCAACCCTGCGTCACAACATGGCGTTGGAATACCAGGCCGCAAAAACCCACCGTCGCCAGAGCACCAAACACCCACCATGCCAAGCCACCTTGCGCCACCAGCTGCAACCACTGGTTATGGAGATTGGTGGTAACGAAATTGAAGGGGTGGCGCACCTTGTATAGCAGTGTGTACAGGCCGAATACGGCAAGTGGCATCAACCAGATCCAAGCTCCCCGCCATCGCATGCCAAACGTGAACAGCCGCCTCCAGCCCGCAAGCATCTGCAGTGGAAAGAAGACCGCTGCCGTGGCGAGCAGATAAACCGGATTGCCGATATCTGGCCGGAAATCGGGATGGGCGTTCTGGCTCTGCGCGCTTGAGTAGGAAATCGAGCCATTCCACGCCCAGTAGACGCAAAAGCAAAGCACAGCGAGCATGTAAGGCCAAACTACCGCCCATAGATCAACAACCGAATGTCGCCAGCGGGTGGACTCCCATCGCAACAAGCCTGTGTCTTTTCGAATCCCTTCGAGCATCGGCCACGCGGCGTAGAAGGCCAGAAACACCACCCACAGCACATTGTTCTGTCGAATCGACATGGAGCCGAGCATCAGCAAAGCCGACAAACGATGCCTTTTATGCAGCGTCGCAAGCATCGCGCCCAGAAGAAACAGCAGTGCGGGTACGTCCGTGTAGGCCAGAAACCCATACACGAACATCGTAGGCAGAAAGAAGAACTGCGCGGTCGCACGCTGGGCATCAACCGGATGAAGACGTGAACGAATCCGGAAGAAGATCCACGCAGACGCCAGCGTCATGAGAGCAGTGATAGCGCGAACTGGCCCCAGCTCATCGATACCGAAGGGAGCCAGGATGGCCGTTATCAGCCAGTGATATCCCGGAATATTGGTCAGAAACTCGTCAAAGATGCGGTAGTCGCCGTGTACGAAGCGCTGAATCTGGCGCCAATGCACCCACTCATCGCCAATGAACGTACCGACGAAGGCCCAAGCCAGCATCGTCACCCAAGCAAAAGCCAGAGCGGTCCAGCCAAGCGCCGCGCGACTTCTGGAACTCGAAAACGGGGCCATCCGCAATAGTCGAAAAATCGAGCGCGGATCATATCCGATATGCCCAGTGCCGAACAGCAAAGCCCCTTGATCAATCAGAAGGAAACCACTTGATGCAGCGGCAACTTGGAGTTTGAAAACGAAAAGCCCGGCGCTGGGCCGGGCTTTTCGAAACCATCGGTGAAGCGTGGCTTACTCGCCAGTGGCTTCGGCACGCGGCCGATCAACCAGCTCGACGTAGGCCATCGGGGCGCTGTCGCCCGGACGGAAGCCGCACTTCAGGATGCGCAGGTAGCCACCCGGACGCTCGCGGTAACGCGGACCCAGCTCGACGAACAGCTTGCCGACGGCTTCCTTGTCGCGCAGGCGCGAGAACGCAAGGCGACGATTGGCAACGCCATCGGTCTTGGCCATTGTGATGAGCGGCTCGGCGACGCGACGCAGCTCCTTGGCCTTCGGCAGCGTGGTGCGGATCAGTTCGTGCTTGAACAGTGACGATGCCATGTTGCGGAACATCGCTTCGCGATGCGCGCTGGTGCGGTTGAACTTGCGACCGGATTTCATGTGACGCATAACTGCGAATCCTCAATAAGTATTTCGGTTTGCTGACATCATCCGTGACACAGCATTGTTGGTTTTATCGTGCCCTTCCGACCATCCTGGCGGCTTGGGCTTGGTCCGGCGAACTTCACCGGACCGGTGGGCTTCAGCCCATCATGTTCTGCTGCAGACCGGCCGGCGGCCAGTTTTCCAGCTTCATGCCCAGCGACAGGCTGCGCTGGCCAAGGACTTCCTTGATTTCCGTCAGCGACTTCTTGCCCAGGTTCGGGGTCTTCAGCAGCTCGACCTCGGTCTTCTGGATCAGATCGCCGATGTAGTAGATGTTCTCTGCCTTCAGGCAGTTCGCCGAACGCACGGTCAGCTCGAGCTCGTCGATCGGCTTCAGCAGCAGCGGGTCGACGCCCGCCGCGGCCGGCTTGTCGGCGGCCTGCTCACGCTTGCTGAAATCACCGAACACCGACAGCTGGTCGGCCAGGATGTCGGCCGCCTTACGGACGGCTTCCTCGGCGTCGATCGTGCCATTGGTCTCGATGTCCAGCACCAGCTTGTCGAGGTCGGTGCGCTGTTCGACGCGGGCGGCCTCGACGGCATAAGCCACGCGGCGGACAGGGCAGAACGAGGCGTCCAGCACCAGACGGCCAATCGCCCGGCTTTCTTCATCCGGGTTCTGGCGAGTGGTGGCCGGCTGGTAGCCGAAACCACGCTCGACCTTGAGGCGCATGTTGATGGCGCCGTCCTTGGTCAGGTTGCAGATCACGTGGTCGGGATTGATGATCTCGACGTTGTGATCGACCTGGATGTCACCGGCGGTGACGACGCCGACGCCGGACTTCTCCAGCGACAGCACCGCGGAGTTGCCGCTGTGCATGCTGATGGCGACGTCCTTCAGGTTCAGCAGGACTTCAATGACGTCTTCCTGCAGGCCTTCCACCGTCGTGTACTCGTGCAGCACGCCGTCGATCTCCACTTCGGTGATCGCGAAGCCGGGGATGGACGACAGCAGCACGCGACGCAGTGCGTTGCCGAGGGTGTGGCCATAGCCGCGCTCGAGCGGCTCGACCACGACCTTGGCGCGGGTGGGACTGTTGCGTTCGACGCCGATGCCGCGCGGGCGCAGCACCTGGTTTGCGGATACCGACATGGTCAGTGAATCTCCTGGAGTATTGCTTCGAGTACGGCTCGACGAACTGTCGCGGACCGAGGCTTACTTCGAGTACAACTCGACGATCAGGCTCTCGTTGATGTCCGAGGACAGGTCGGAGCGCTCGGGAACCGACTTGAACACGCCGTTGAACTTCTTGGCGTCGACTTCGACCCAACCCGGCAGCATGTCCATCTCCTGCGAGACGGTCATGGATTCCTGCACGCGCAGCTGCTTCTGGGCCTTCTCGGTCAGCGAGATCTCGTCACCAGGACGCACCTGATAGGACGGCAGGTTGACCGACTTGCCATTCACCAGCACGCCGCGGTGCGACACGATCTGGCGCGCCTGCGGACGGGTGACGGCGAAGCCCATGCGGTAGACGACGTTGTCGAGACGGGTCTCCAGCATCTGCAGCAGGATTTCGCCGGTGTTGCCCTTGCGGGTCGACGCCTTCTTGTAATAGTTGCGGAACTGACGCTCCAGCAAACCGTAGATACGCTTGACCTTCTGCTTCTCGCGCAGCTGGACGGCGTAGTCGGAAACCTTGTTGCGGCGGCCGGAGCCGTGCTGACCAGGCTTCTGGTCGAGCTTGCACTTGGAATCCAGTGAACGAGCCGGGCTCTTCAGCGACAGGTCGGTGCCTTCGCGACGGGCCAGCTTACAGGTGGGACCGATGTAACGTGCCATGGTCGTGATGCTCCTTAGACGCGGCGCTTCTTGGGCGGCCGGCAGCCGTTGTGCGGAATCGGGGTGACATCAATGATGTTCAGGATCTTGTAGCCGAGCGCGTTCAGCGAACGCACCGACGACTCACGACCCGGACCCGGACCCTTGATGCGGACTTCCAGCGTCTTCACGCCGTAGTCCAGCGCGGCGCGACCAGCGCGCTCGGCAGCGACCTGCGCCGCGAACGGCGTGGACTTGCGCGAACCGCGGAAACCCGCGCCACCGGAGGTCGCCCAGGACAGTGCATTGCCCTGACGATCGGTGATGGTGATGATCGTATTGTTGAACGATGCTTGGACGTGCGCGATGCCATCAGTGATGACGCGCTTGACCTTCTTCTTGGTCTTGGCCGGCTTGCTCATCGTAAATCCTTACTTCTTGATCGGACGCCGCGGGCCCTTGCGGGTACGCGCGTTGGTACGGGTGCGCTGACCGCGCATCGGCAGGCCACGACGATGACGCAGGCCGCGATAGCAGCCCAGGTCCATCAGACGCTTGATGGACATACCCACCTCACGTCGCAGGTCGCCTTCGACCACGAACTTGCCAACTTCGGCGCGCAGGCGCTCGACTTCGGCTTCGGTCAGGTCACGGATCTTGGTGCTGGGCGTGACTTCCGCCGAGGCACAGATCTGCTTCGAGCGCGTACGCCCGATTCCATAAATACTTTGAATTCCAACCCAGACGTGTTTCTGGACAGGAAGATTGACACCGGCAATACGCGCCATGGGCAGCGATCTCCAAAAGCAGGAAGCGTAGTTACGAACTAGCGCAGTGAATCGGCAATTATACAACGGCTTCGGGCAAACAGGAACCCCCAGACGCGCTTGAACGCGTCCGGCAGGCGGCATGGGTTGCAAGTGCCCATGCTCCGACGGCAGCAATGTCTCCGCCAGGCCCAAAGGCCCGACGGTTTCACCACTTACCCGCGCGCGAAGCCGCCGCGCGGACCGCCCTTCAAATTGGCCTTCTTCAACAGGCTGTCGTACTGATGCGACATCAAGTGAGCCTGGATCTGCGCGATGAAGTCCATGACGACCACCACGACGATCAGAAGGGACGTGCCGCCGAAGTAGAACGGCACGCTCCACTGCGTCTGAAGCATGCTGGGCAGCACACAGACGGCAGCCAGGTACAGGGCACCCCAACCCGTCAGACGGGTCAGCACACCATCAATGTACTCGGCGGTCGCCTTGCCCGGGCGGATACCCGGAATCAGTGCACCCGACTTCTTCAGATTTTCCGCGGTCTCCTGCGAGTTGAAGACCAGTGCGGTGTAAAAGAACGCGAAACCAATGATCATGGCCGCGAACAGCAGTTCATACAGCGGCTCGCCCGGGGTCAGCGCCATCGCCAGCGACTGCAACCACGGAACCTGGCTGGCATCACCGAACCAGCTCGACGCCGTCGCCGGGAACATGATGATGCTCGAAGCGAAGATCGGCGGAATGACACCGGCCATGTTCAGCTTCAACGGCAGGTGCGAACTCTGGTTCATGTAGGCGTTGCGGCCACCCTGACGGCGCGCATAGTTCACCGTGATCCGCCGCTGCCCGCGCTCGACGAACACCACGAATGCGGTGACGCCCAGAATGAGTACGCCCAGCACGATCATCGTCAGCGGGCTGATTTCTCCGTTCTGCACCATGCCCAGCGTGCGGAACAACGCGCTCGGCAAGCCGGCGACGATGCCCGCAAAGATCAGCAGCGAAATGCCGTTGCCGACGCCGCGCTCGGTAATCTGCTCACCCAGCCACATGAGGAAAAGCGTACCCGCCGTCAGCGAGATCACCGCGGTCATCACGAAGGCCGGACCCGGCGTGTAGACGACCTGGATGCCATTGGCCCCCTGGCTCTGCAACGCAATCGCCACGCCCGCAGACTGGAACGACGCCAGCAGGACCGTACCATAGCGGGTCCACTGGGTGATCTTGCGGCGACCGCTTTCACCTTCCTTCTTGATGGCCTGCAGGCTCGGGAAGATCTGCACCGCCAACTGGATGATGATGGACGCGGAGATGTAAGGGACCACGCTCAGCGCGAACAGGCTGAAACGCGACAGCGCACCACCGGAGAACATGTTGAACATGTCGATGATGCCCTGCTGGCTCTCCATGAGGCGCAGCATGGCTTCCGGATTGACGCCCGGCACCGGAATATAGGTGCCGAGGCGGTACACGATCATCGCGCCGAGTACGAACAGCAGGCGCGAACGCAGTTCCTTCAGCTTGCCGGCGCCGGCCAGCGACGCCATCGCGGAGGGGGATCCCTGGGCCACGTCTTACTCCACGCTGCCGCCGGCAGCTTCGATGGCCGCCTTGGCACCGGCGGTCGCATTGATACCCTTCAGGGCAATCTTGCGCTCGATGTCGCCACGCTTGACGACCTTCACGAACTTGGCGCGGCTGGACACCAGGCCTGCTTCGCGCAGAACGGCGAGATCGATCGTCTCGGCGTCCAGAGCGTTCAGCTGGTACAGCATCACTTCGTCGTTGTCGATGGCCATGCGCGAGCGGAAGCCCACCTTCGGCAGGCGGCGCTGCAACGGCATCTGGCCGCCTTCGAAGCCGGCCTTCACCTTGCCCTTGCCGCTACGTGCGTACTGACCCTTGTGGCCACGACCGCAGGTCTTGCCCAGGCCCGAACCGATGCCACGACCAACGCGGGTGCGTTCCTTGCGGGCACCGTCAGCCGGCTTGATGGTATTGAGTTTCATGTGATCTCTCCGTCCGGCCTTACTGTTCGACCTGCACCAGGTAGTGGACCTTGTTGATCAGGCCACGCACTACCGGGTTGTCCTCAAGCTCGCTGACATCATTGAGCTTGTTCAGGCCCAGCGCCTTCACCGACAGGCGGTGCTTGGACTGGGTGCCGCGCAGGCCACGGACCAGGCGGACCTTGATGGTTTTCGACTTAGCCTTAGCCATGACCAATGATCTCCTCGACGGTCTTGCCGCGCTTGGCAGCGATGGCGCCCGGCGAATGCATCGCCTGCAGACCCTTGATCGTGGCGCGAACCAGGTTGATCGGGTTGCGCGAACCAACGGCCTTGGCCAGCACGTTGCGGACACCCACGGCTTCCAGCACCGCGCGCATGGCACCACCGGCGATGACGCCGGTACCTTCCGACGCCGGCTGCATGAACACACGCGCCGCACCGTGGCCAGCCTTGACCTGGTGCCACAACGTGCCGTTGTTCAGCTCGACGTTGGCCATGTTCTTGCGGGCGGCTTCCATCGACTTCTGGATGGCGACCGGCACTTCACGCGCCTTGCCATAACCGAAGCCAACCTTGCCAGCGCCGTCGCCGACCACAGTCAGCGCGGTGAAGGTGAACTGGCGACCACCCTTGACGGTCTTCGCCACGCGGTTGACGGCTACCAGCTTCTCCAGCATGCCGTCGGAATTTTCGCGATCGTCTCTGCTCATTTCTCAGCTCTACTTACGGCCTTGGGCCGCTTATCGTTGTATGGAGTCCCGGCGCCAGCTTTCAACGCCGGGATTCGTCGAGAGGACGCCGTCTGCTGACGGCGCGACCTCAGAACTTCAGGCCAGCCTCGCGGGCGGCATCCGCCAGCGCCTTGATGCGGCCGTGGTAGCGGTAACCGGAGCGATCGAATGCAACTGCCTCGATACCGGCCTTGATCGCCTTCTCGGCAACCATGCGACCCACCTTGGCGGCTGCCTCGATGTTGGTGCGGCTCTTCAGGTCCTTGCCAACATCGGCTTCCAGCGTGGAGGCGGCTGCCAGCACGCGGTCGCCATTCGGCGTGAAGACCTGGGCGTAGATGTGCTGGCCGGTGCGCAGCACCGACAGGCGCGGCACGCCGAGTTCGCGGATGTGTGCGCGCGTCGACTTGGCGCGACGCAGACGAGCAATGTTCTTGTCCATGACTAAACCTCGCAAAGCCGAAGGCATTAAGCCTTCTTGGCTTCCTTCATGATGATGCGCTCACCGGCGTAGCGGACACCCTTGCCCTTGTAGGGCTCGGGCGGACGGAAGCCGCGGATCTTGGCCGCAACCTGGCCAACCTGCTGCTTGTCGGCACCCTTGACCAGCACTTCGGTCTGGCTCGGGGTCTCAATGCTGATGCCATCAGGCGCATTGAAGACGACCGGGTGCGAGAAGCCGAGCGACAGGTTCAGGTCCTTGCCCTGCATCGACGCACGGTAACCGACGCCGACCAGCTCCAGCTTGCGCTCGAAGCCATCGGTGACACCGGTAACCATATTGGCGAGCAGCGCACGCAGCGTGCCGGCCATGGCGACGTCGTCGGAGCCCTTGGGATTCATCGTGGCGTGACCATCCTCGATCGCGACATCGACGCCAGCCGGGCGAGCCATCGACAGGGTGCCCTTCGGGCCCTTGACGTTGATGCTCTCGTCGCTGATCTGCAGGTCGACGCCCTTCGGCAGGGCCACTGGTTTCTTGGCAACGCGTGACATGTCGATAACTCCTGCGTCAGGCCACGAGGCAGATGACTTCGCCGCCCACGCCCGCTTCACGGGCCTGGCGATCGGTCATGATGCCCTTGGAGGTCGAAATGATGGCGACGCCCAGACCACCGAGGATGCTCGGCAGCGCGTCCTTGCCACGGTACTGGCGAAGGCTGGAACGGGAGACGCGCTCGAGGCGCTCGATCACCGGACGACCCTGAAAGTACTTCAGGTCGATTTCCAGCTCCGGCTTGGCACCGTTCTCCACGACGCGAACGTCACGGATGTAGCCTTCGTCCTTGAGGACGTTGGCCAGCGCCACTTTCAACTTGGACGACGGCATAGTCACCGCCGGCTTACCGACCGCCAACGCATTCTTGATGCGGACGAACATGTCGGCTACGGGATCAGTCATGCTCATGATTGTTTTCCTGTAAAAGCACCGATATCCGCGGAAAACCGCGAAAATTGTTTACCAGCTGGCCTTGCGCAGGCCGGGCACGTCACCACGCATGGTGGCTTCGCGCAGCTTGTTGCGGCCGAGACCGAACTTGCGATACACGCCACGCGGACGACCGGTCAGCGCGCAGCGGTTGCGCTGGCGAACCGGGCTGGAATCGCGCGGCAGCTTCTGCAGCTTCACCGTCGCTTCCATCTTCTCGTCGTAGGAAGCGGTCGGGCTGCTGATGATCTTCTTCAGCGCCGCACGCTTGTCAGCGTGCTTGGCAACCAGCTTCTCGCGCTTGTTCTCGCGCTCGATCATGGAGGTCTTGGCCATGTTCTAGATGTCCTGAATCAGTTGCGGAACGGGAAACCGAAGGCCTCAAGCAGCGCCTTGGCTTCTTCGTTGGTCTTGGCGGTGGTGGTCACGGCGATATCCATGCCGCGCATTGCATCGACCTGGTCGAAATCGATTTCCGGGAAGATGATCTGTTCCTTGACGCCCATATTGTAGTTGCCACGGCCGTCGAAGCTCTTGCCGTTGACGCCACGGAAGTCACGGACGCGCGGCAGCGAGACGTTGACCAGGCGGTCGACGAACTCGTACATGTGGTTGCGACGCAGCGTGACCTTGCAGCCGATCGGCCAGCCGTCACGGATCTTGAAGCTGGCGACGGAAACACGAGCCTTGGTCACCACCGGCTTCTGGCCAGCGATCTTGGTCATGTCCGCAACGGCGTTGTCGAGCACCTTCTTGTTGCCGACCGCCTCGCCCACGCCCATGTTCAGCGTGACCTTGCTCAGGCGCGGAACCTGCATCACGTTCTTGTAGCCGAAGCGTTCCATCAGCTTCGGCACCACTTCTTCCTTGTAAATCTTTTCGAGCCGTGTCATCACGTCATTCCTCAGGCGTCGATCGCCTCACCACTCGAGCGGAAAACACGAACCTTGTCTCCATTCTCGAGGACCTTGACACCAACGCGCTCACCCTTGCCGGTGGCCGGGTTGAACGGCATCACGTTGGAAATATGGATCGAAGCCTCACGCTCGACGATGCCGCCCGGCTGGTTGGCCTGCGGATTCGGCTTGGTGTGGCGCTTGACGAGGTTGGCATTCTGGACGACCACGCGGTCACCCTGCACGCTCAGCACTTCGCCCTTCTGACCCTTGCTTTTGCCGGCGATCACGATCACGTGGTCGCCCTTGCGAATACGATTCATCTCTCTCTATCTCCCGCTCAGAGCACTTCAGGTGCGAGCGAAACGATCTTCATGAACTTCTCGCCACGCAGTTCACGGGTCACGGGCCCGAAAATACGCGTGCCGATCGGCTCATGCTTGTTGTTCAGCAGCACGGCGGCGTTGCCATCGAAGCGGATCAGCGAACCGTCCGGACGACGAACGCCCTTGCGGGTACGCACGACGACGGCGTTGTACACCTCGCCCTTCTTGACCTTGCCACGCGGAATCGCGTCCTTGATGCTGACCTTGATGATGTCGCCAATGTGTGCGTAGCGACGCTTGGAGCCGCCGAGCACCTTGATGCACATCAGTTCGCGAGCACCGCTATTGTCCGCTGCGGACAGTCGGGATTGCATCTGGATCATGTTGCTATCTCCTCAGTCCGTCAGCCGGCCGCGCGCGAAACGACTTCGACGACGCGCCAGTTCTTGGTCTTGGACACCGGACGGCACTCGGCCACGCGAACCACGTCGCCTTCCTGGCAACCCTGCTCGTCGTGCGCGTGCAGCTTGGTGGAGCGCTTGATGTACTTGCCATACAGGCCATGCTTGATCTGGCGCTCGACCAGGACGGTGACCGTCTTCTGCATCTTGTTGCTGACTACACGACCTTCGATCGTGCGCTGCTTTTTATCGGTATCGGTCATGACGTCCGCCTCAGTTCTTCTTGTCGCCCAGCAGCATCTTGATCTGCGCGATCTCGCGCCGAACACGCTTCATCTGGTGGGTCTGGGTGAGCTGGCCGGTGCCCTTCTGCATGCGCAGGTTGAACTGCTCCTTGCGCAGGTTCAGCAGCTCGGTGTTCAGCTCTTCAGCCGACTTCTGTCGTAGTTCCTTGAGTTCCATCAGCGCACCGTCCGGTTGACGAAGGTGGTCTGGACCGAGAGCTTGGCGGCAGCCAGGCGGAACGCCTCGCGCGCGGTGGTCTCGGGCACACCTTCCATTTCATAAATCATGCGACCCGGCTGGATCTGGGCCACCCAGTACTCGACGTTGCCCTTACCCTTACCCATACGCACTTCAATGGGCTTCTTGGTGATCGGCTTGTCCGGGAACACGCGGATCCAGAGCTTGCCACCACGCTTGACGTGGCGGGAGATGGTGCGTCGGCCGGCCTCGATCTGGCGCGCGGTCAGACGGCCCGTGGTCGTCGCCTTCAGGCCGAACTCACCGAAGCTGACCAGATTGCTGTTCCAGCTCAGGCCCTCGTTGCGGCCCTTGTGCACCTTGCGGTATTTGGTTCGCTTGGGTTGCAGCATGGGTCAATTCCTCACTTACCGGCCTGGCGGCCGCCGCGCTCTTCGCGCGAGTCCGACTTGTCCTGGTCCAGGGACGCGAAGTCGAAGACTTCACCCTTGTAGACCCAGGTCTTGATGCCGATGATGCCGTAGGTCGTCGACGCTTCGGCGAAGCCGTAGTCGATGTCGGCACGCAGCGTGTGCAGCGGCACGCGGCCTTCGCGGTACCACTCCGAACGTGCGATTTCCGCACCATTCAGACGGCCTGCGACGTTGACCTTGATGCCCAGCGCACCGAGGCGCATCGCGTTGCCGACGGCGCGCTTCATGGCGCGACGGAACATGATGCGGCGCTCCAGCTGCTGCGCAATCGACTCGGCGACCAGCTGAGCGTCCAGCTCCGGCTTGCGCACTTCGGCGACGTTGATGTGAACCGGCACGCCCATCATCTTGCTGACCTTCAGGCGCAGCTTCTCGATGTCTTCGCCCTTCTTGCCAATCACCACGCCCGGACGGGCGGTGTGGATGGTGACGCGCGCGGTCTTGGCCGGACGCTCGATCTGGATGCGGGAGATGCCCGCCTGCTTCAGATCCTTGCGCAGCATTTCACGGACCTTCAGGTCCGCGGCGAGGTACTCGGCGTACTCACGCTTGCCGGCATACCACTTCGAGTTCCAATCCTTGGCGATGCCAAGACGAATCCCGGTCGGATGAACTTTGTGACCCATCGTACGTTCCCGGTTACTTGCCCGTGCCCACGACCACAGTAATGTGGCTCGTGCGCTTGAGAATCCGCGTGCCGCGGCCCTTGGCGCGCGCCCTGAAGCGCTTCATCGTCGGACCTTCATCGACGAACGCGCGGCTAACGCTCAGCTCGTCGACATCGGCACCTTCGTTGTTCTCAGCGTTCGACACCGCCGACAGCAGGACCTTGCGGACCAGATGGGCAGCCTTCTTGTCGCTGAACTGCAGCAGGTCAGCCGCGCGAGCGACCGGCATGCCACGAACCTGGTCGATGACCAGTCGCACCTTCTGTGCGGAGATGCGCGCACCGCGCAGGATGGCTTTCGCTTCCATGGTCATCTCCTTACTTCGACTTCTTGTCCGCGATGTGGCCCTTGAAGGTACGGGTCACCGCGAACTCGCCGAGCTTGTGCCCGACCATGTTTTCGTTGATCAGCACGGGAATGTGCTGACGGCCGTTGTGGACGGCAATGGTGAAACCCACCATTTCCGGCACCACCATCGAACGACGCGACCAGGTCTTGATCGGGCGCTTGTTGTTGCTTTCCATCGCCGCTTCCACCTTCTGCTGCAGGTGGTGATCGACGAACGGGCCCTTCTTGAGTGAACGTGCCATGACCGCTTCCCGTTACTTGCTGCGACGGCGCACGATGAACTTCTGCGTGCGCTTGTTGTTGCGTGTCTTGTAGCCCTTGGTCGGCACGCCCCACGGCGTAACCGGATGACGGCCACCCGAAGTGCGGCCTTCACCACCACCATGCGGGTGGTCGACCGGGTTCATCGCCACACCGCGAACGGTGGGCTTGATGCCGAGCCAACGCTTGGCGCCGGCCTTGCCGAGCTTGCGCAGGCTGTGCTCTTCGTTACCAACCTCACCGACGGTGGCCTGGCACTCGGACGGCACCTTGCGCATTTCACCGGAGCGAAGGCGCAGCGTGGCGTAGCCATGCTCACGGGCAATCAGCTGGGCCGAAGCGCCAGCGGCGCGAGCCATCTGCGCACCCTTGCCCGGCTTCATCTCGATGCAGTGCACCGTGGTACCGATCGGCACGTTGCGCAGCGGCAGGGCATTGCCCGCCTTGATCGGCGCATCGCGACCGGCGATAACCTGGTCACCGGCGCTCAGACCGCGCGGCGCGATGATGTAGCGACGCTCACCATCCACGTAGCACAGCAGCGCGATGTTCGCGGTGCGGTTCGGATCATACTCGATACGCTCGACGCGCGCCGGAATACCGACCTTGTCACGCTTGAAGTCGATGATGCGGTAGTGCTGCTTGTGACCGCCGCCGACGTGACGCGTGGTGATGCGACCGTTGTTGTTGCGACCACCGTTGCGGTTCTGCTTCTCGAGCAGCGGCGCGTACGGAGCACCCTTGTGCAGGTCGTCCTTGACGACTCGCACCATGCCGCGGCGTCCCGCAGAGGTCGGCTTGTAATTGATCAATGCCATGATTGAAACCCTCAGGCTTTCGCCATTACGTCGATGTTCTGGCCTTCGGCCAGACGGACGTAGGCCTTGCGCGTGTCAGCGCGACGACCCTGCTTGAATCGGAAGGACTTGGTCTTGCCTTTCGTGTTCACCACGTTGACTGCTTCGACCTTGACATCGAAGAGCTGCTCGACCGCCGCCTTGACCTCGGCCTTGGTGGCATCCCTCGCCACCTCGAACGTGTACTGGTTGTTCAGCTCCTGCAGGCGCGCGCTCTTTTCAGAGACGATCGGCGCCAGGAGGACCTGGAGAATCTTCTCGCTGTTCATGCCAGCCACTCCTCGATCTTCTTCACCGCTTCGACGGTGATGACAACGTACTCCGCCGAGATCAGGCTGACCGGATCAACGCCCTGCACGTCGCGGACTTCCACGTACGGCAGGTTGCGAGCAGCCAGATACAGCGACTCGCTGGCGTCCTCGGTGATGATCAGCGGCTTGCTGACTTCCAGCGCCTTGAGCTTGGCAACCATTTCACGCGTCTTCGGCTCGGAGACATCGAAGCTGTCGACGACCTTCAGACGACCCAGACGGTTCAGTTCCGACAGGATGGCGCTGATGGCAGCGCGATACATCTTGCGGTTGACCTTCTGCGCGAAGCTGCGCGGACGTGCGGCGAACGCACGACCACCGCCGACGAAGATCGGCGCGGTCAGCGCACCGTGACGGGCGCCGCCGCCCTTCTGCTTCTTCGACTTCTTGGTGGTGCCCGCCACATCCGAGCGGGTCTTCTGGGCCTTGGTACCGGCGCGGCCGGCGTTGCGAAACGCCACCACGACCTGATGCACCAAGTCCTCGCTGAATTCACGGCCAAACACGCTGTCGGAAACCGACAGGTCCTTGCCGCTATCTGCAATCGCGAGTTCCATTTCCTGTAACTCCTCAGCCCTTGGCCGTCGGACGAACGACGACGTTGCCACCCGGCGCACCCGGGACTGCACCCTTGATGGCGATCAGTCCACGCTCGGCGTCGACCTTCACCACTTCGAGGTTCTGCTGGGTGCGGTTCACCGCGCCCATGTGGCCAGACATCTTCTTGCCCGGGAACACGCGACCCGGCGTCTGACGCTGACCGATGGAACCCGGCGAACGATGCGACAGCGAGTTACCGTGGGTGGCGTCACCCATGCTGAAGTTGTGGCGCTTGATGGTGCCCTGGAAGCCCTTACCCTTGCTGACTCCCGACACGTCGACCTTCTGGCCCACTTCGAAGATGTCAGCCTTGATCTCGCCACCCACCTCGTAATTGCCGAGGTCGTCGCTGGCGACGCGGAACTCCCACAAACCACGACCCGCCTCGACCTTGGCCTTGGCGTAATGGCCGGTGACCGGCTTGGTCAGCAGCGACGCACGCTTGCTGCCAGCGGTGACCTGGATGGCGCTGTAGCCGTCGTTCTCGTCCGTCTTCAGCTGGACGATGCGATTCGGCGTCGCTTCGATCAGGGTCACCGGGATGGACTGACCATCCTCGGTGAAAACCCGGCTCATGCCGCACTTGCGGCCGATGATCCCGATAGTCATGGTTCTAGCCTCAATACAGCTTGATCTGGACGTCCACACCGGCCGCCAGCTCGAGCTTCATCAACGCGTCGACGGTCTTGTCGTTGGGATCAACGATGTCGAGCACGCGTTTGTGGGTGCGGGTCTCATACTGGTCGCGCGCGTCCTTGTCGACGTGCGGCGAAACCAGGATGGTGTAGCGCTCCATCTTGGTGGGCAGCGGGATGGGGCCGCGCACCTGCGCGCCTGTCCGCTTGGCCGTTTCAACGATCTCGCTGGCCGAACGATCAATCAAACGATGATCGAAAGCCTTGAGTCGAATCCGAATCTTCTGGTCCGCCATGATGGCCGTATCCTGGTAGTTCGTTAAAAGAGCGACGGGAGCGGGCGCGTCCGGCCCGCTCCCCGGTTAGGTATTACTCGAAGATCTTCGCGACGACGCCGGCGCCGACGGTACGACCGCCTTCGCGG
>ERZ795053.1265-NODE-1265-length-32358-cov-6.945795_pt1 | contig 32358 bp, 16 predicted proteins | sample MGYA00375137_ERZ795053 | MGnify/ENA primary metagenome ERZ795053 (study PRJEB30182, sample SAMN05720284) | activated sludge metagenome | isolation source: Anaerobic digester | place: Hong Kong | collected 2014-12-17 ...
TTTCGCGGGGATGTTCTCGACCAGCCCACCGAGTTCCCTGAACCTGGCGATCTGGCCCGCTATGAACTCTGCGCGCGGCTCCATGGCGAGTTTTCCGTTGCGATCGAGCAGGACCGTCGTCGGAAAGCGATCGATGTGAAGCTGTTTGGCAAGCGTGTCATCACGCAGATGGACCCCGGGAAGCTGGTTGTCCCTGATAAATCGCTTCCAGGCTTTCTCCTCGCCGGCGCAGCAGATCGTGACGAGTTCGATGTCGTTGACCCCGTCCGTCGCCAGGACAAGCGACGGGATGTTCGCAAAGCACGATGATTGCCAGAATTCGACGACGACAATTTTCCCTTTCAGTTGCGAGAATTGGAAGCCGACGCCTTTGTGATCCGCGGCCGCAAAGGTCTCAATCCACTTATCACTGTCAGGCGCAAAGCGTGTGATTCGGCGCGTTGGGCTCATGGGTTCGGCTTCGGATTCGTCGTCCGGGGAGATCCTCTTAATTGGCTTTCGGCTAAAGGGCGACGTTAGACTTTCCGGAGAGAACCACCGTGAACGCATGTTGTATTTCTGATGCGCAATCGGATAGGCGTCAACACCGTTGTGCCCGCAAATGTAGGTTTCCGACGAAACTTCCTTCGATATCAGATTCACAAACCAGTAGCCCAGTTGCGGCGCGCTCTCATCGGATTCGGGCGTCACTCGAAGCATGGCGTACGTGTAGCCACCGATGCCGTCGACGCCGCGATGTCGGGCGAACTGCGTGGACACAATCAATGGGATGGCGAGGGCGTACTTCCGTCCGTCGTTCTGGAGCCACGTTCGCATGTCCTCAACACTCACCGTCTCGACCTGGACGCCATTCTTCTGATAGGCGTCGGCGGTCGCCTTTCGCATCGCGACCGCCGCGTCATAGTTGAGACTGTCTTTGGGCGGGTCGATCAGGAGCATTCGGAATGGGGGAGTGGACGGCGCCGCGCCCTGCTGGGGCTGCGCGGCGGGCTGAATCGCCAATGCGGTGTTCGTCAGAAGCGGGATCAATGAGAATATCGTGAGAGCGTGACCGCGCGGATTCATTGATTGGCCCTTTCCTTGAGGTGGCGGCGCATGCTATGTGCCGCTCGTTGGATCATATCCTCCGGAGCGGGCGTGATGAAAGGAAAAAGGGGGGGACGCCTCTGGGTGTCGGTATGGCGGCCCTTCCAGGCGACGCGTTGCGTGTTGTTGATCATCGCGCCCCCACCCCCTTGCAGGCGTGGACCACCTGACAATTCGTCGGATCGAGCGGGCGCCGTACCGAGCCACGCGCGTCAGCGAGTGGCCTGGCGACGGTCGCCGCTACGCGGAATTCAGTGCAACTGGGCGCATCGATGCGCGCCATCGACGCGTCGCTCGTTGATTCAGGCGCTCGCGACAGTTCCGGCGACGCGCGCCCGACTCCCTGACGGTCGCGGCTCGGAACGCGGTGTGCGCCGATGGTTGCTGAACGACCTCGCGGTTCGTCGATCATCGTGAACCCGGGGTTGAAAACCCCGGGCCACCCGCGCTATCGGATTAGCAGCGAGCGTCGTTTGCGGATTCGCCAGCCGATGACGCTCATTGCCGTCAGGCCAAGGAGCGGCGTCGTCGCGGCGCCGCAGAGCGGGCCGCCGGGGCCGGTTCCTCCCGTGTTTGCGCCGTCTTCGAGTGAGACGTTTGCAATGGTCGCGGCGGCGGCGCCGTTACCCGCCGCGTCTGTCACGGCGTTGGCGGCTAGTGTGGCGCTGATGGTTCCCGTTCCCGAGACGCCCGCGACGATGACGCGATAGGTGGTTTCGCTGTCAGCCTCGATCGTGATCGACTCGTGGGCGGTTCCGTCGTGATTGAGCGTGATGTCCTCGGAACTCAGGCCCGTCACGGCTTCGCTGAATGTGATCGTGACGACGAGTTCGTTCGATTCGTTGAGGCCCTCGGGCGCGTCAAGTGAATCGACGACCGGCGCCGTGTTGTCAATAACGACGGCTTCGCTCGCGGCGCTGATCGTGTTCTTATTGCCAATGCTGTCGCTCGCGGCGTTGGCCTTGACGTACAGGACGAGTTCGCCATCGCCCGTGACTCCGCTGAGCGTGACGTCGTAGGCGGTGTCCGATTGCTTCGTGATTGCAACACCCTTGTGCGCCGTACCGTCGTGTTCGATACTGACGTCGTCGGTGTCGTCAAAGTCGCTGACATCCTCGTCGAACGTGACAGTGAAGTTGAGCGTGTCGGCGTTGGTCGGACCGGGCAGCGAAGGTTCGACGGTCACGGCGGGGCGGACCAGGTCGACCGTGTAGACCTCGCCGTTGGTGACGGCGCCGTTGCCCGATCCAGCGCCGCCCAGCGGGTTCAGCGCGGCGTCCTTGATCGAGTCGTTGTCGATGAGGTCGATACTGAGCGATCCTTCGCCGCCGCCCGTGTTGACGCTGACGAGGAAGTTCCCGCCGCCCTGGTCCGTCACGCCCGTGACAGTGGCGCCCGTGAGTCCCGACGCGTCGATCGTGAAGTCACTCGTGTCCACGCCCGTGACGGCTTCGTCGAAGGCCACGAGGAACGTGACCTGCGAGGCCTTCGTCGGGTTGGCGCTGTTGCGCGTGATGGCGCCGCTGGTGAGCGCTCGCGGTGTCCCGCGATCGATTGTGTAGACGACTGAGGCCGTGAAGTCGCCGTTGCCCGTTCCGGTTCCGCCCAGCTTGACGGACGAGCCGTTGGTGATCGAGTCGTCATCGACGAGCTTGAGCTGGACAGTTCCCGAGCCAGATCCGGTATTGATCGTGACGGCGTAAATGGCGCCGCTGCCGACGTCGAGGATCGACGCGTCAACGCTGGCGCCCATGACGCCGGACGCGATGACACTGAAGTCGGCCGCATTCACCCCCGTGACAGCTTCGCTGAAGGTGACGAAGTAGGTGACCTGGCTGGCGTTGGACGGGTTGACGCTTTGTTGTGTCATGGACTGGACGACGGGAATCGCGGCGATCGTGCCGAAGGCGTCGTCATCGTCACCCGAGGTGGCGCCGTCGTCGCTGGCGATGTTGGCGTCGGCGCCGCTACCGTAGTCGGAGTTGATTTCCCTTACTGTCGCGCCGCTCCTGATGTAGATTGCGCCGCCTTTGCCTTCGCCGTCGGTGGCGTCACCGCCACCCGCCGATCCGCCAGTCGCAGTATTCCGATAGAATTCGCAGTCGATCAGTTCCAGCGTTCCTGCTCGAATGAAGATGGCGCCGCCGAGTCCTGCGCCGCCACCGCCATACCCCTGGCTGGAACTGGAGCCGGAACCGCCATCGCCGCCGTGCGTCCCGCCATTTCCTCCCGCTGGCGCCGTCATGACCAGGTCATTGTCTCCGGCGCCGCCGCCGCCGCCGCCGAATCCTCCGTCTCCACCGATACCGCCGTCGCCGTTGTCGAAACTGAAGTCGCCCTCGCCACCGCCACCGCCGCCGCCGCCGAAGCCGCCAAGCTTTCCAGGGCAATGACAACCGCCGGCGCCGCCACCGCCGCCAGCGCCTTCGCCACCGTTTGCGTTGAGTCCACCGCCGCTGCCACCAAGGAAACCACCGCCGCCACCGCCACCGTGGGTCCCGTTGGCGCCGACGCCGCCGCCGCCCGCGCCGGACGAAAAGTTGCCGCTCGACACGCCGCCAATTCCGCCGATCGCCTCATTGTCGGCGCATGCAACCGTGTCGAGTCGGACGAATCCGTCGTTTATGAACAGCGCGGCGCCCATGCCGGCGGCGCCGCCACCTCCACCGCCGGTAATCGTGCCGCCGCCATTGCCGCCCTTCGCGCGCGCATTGGCGACAGACAGGTCGCTTATCGTGACATTCGTGCCTGAGCCCATGACGATGAAGACGCGATAGAGATCGGCGCCGTCGATGATGAGGCTGGTCCTGCCGGGACCCTGGATATCGACGTTGGTTGTGATCGCGGGCAGGTCGGCCGTCAGCGTGATCGTTCCCGTGACGCTGAAGTCGATCGTGTCGTCCTGGCCGTTGCTGTTGGCTTCATTGATCGCGTCGCGCAGCGAGATACCGCCGACGCCGACGCCGTCGTTCTCGTCGGTCAGCGTGTCGACGGTGATTGTCGCGGCGCTGACGGTTGTCGCCAAGGTCAGGAAGCCGATCAGAAGGGCGATCGACAGTCGGGCGATGGCGTTGGCGCGAGGGACATCCATAGAGCGTCTCCGGGTTCGCTTGAGCGCATTCAATAATCAGATTACGTCACATAGGAAATCGGTCAGGGCAACCTGTGAAGTTCGCTAGGGGCGTTTCAGGGGTTATCGGCGCCAACCCCGCGGTGGTGTCGCGGCGTCTTCTCGGACACGCGACAACACGCGCCTGCTACAAGAAAAGCGCGTCCGATACGGGGCGTGGCGAGGCGCTGGCGAGCGTTTCACGAAGGGGAACAACATCGCCGCGGTCGCGTGACGCGTTGTGGCTGATCGATCATCGTGACCCCAACCCCCTGCAGGCGTGGGCCACTCGACAAATCGTCGGATCGAGTGGGCGCCGTACCGAGCCACGCGCGTCAGCGAGTGGCCTGGCGACGATCGCCGCAACGCGGAATTCAGTGCAACTGGGCGCATCGAAACGCGCCATCGACGCTTCGCTCGTGGACTCAGGCGCTCGCGACAGTTCCGGCGCCGCGCGCCCGACTCCCTGACGGTCGCGTCTCGAAACGCGGCGTGCGCCGATGGTTGCCGAACGACCTTGCGGTTCGTCGATCATCGTGACCCCACCCCCCTGCAGGCGCGGGCCACTCGACAAATCGTCGGATCGAGTGGGCGCCGTACCGAGCCACGCGCGTCAGCGAGTGGCCTGGCGACGATCGCCGCAACGCGGAATTCAGTGCAACTGGGCGCATCGAAACGCGCCATCGACGCTTCGCTCGTGGACTCAGGCGCTCGCGACAGTTCCGGCGCCGCGCGCCCGACTCCCTGACGGTCGCGTCTCGAAACGCGGCGTGCGCCGATGGTTGCTGAACGACCTTGCGGTTCGTCGATCATCGTGACCCCGGGGTTGAAAACCCCGGGCCACCGGATTCTCGCGACTTCTCATGCCGACGTCGGGCGTCGGCATGCCACCCATTGGGGGGCGATCCGTTGGATCAGGATTCGGCGCCGGCTTCGCAGAGCGGCTCGCTTTCGCCGTTTTCGTCCGGCAGTTCGTCGTGCGGGCAGACGTTGAGCCCCTCGCATTGTCGGCATTCGCATTGCCGGCTACGTCGATCGAATTCCCATTTGGCGGGGCGACAGAGCGACAACGGAGTCACGATAGATCGATCGGGCAATGCTCAGTCCGATTCCGGCCTGGCTGCCGTCTGCTTCTGTTCGAGATGTTTGAATGTCTCGATATACGCCGCAATCGGATCGCCCGACGGATCGGCGATCAGGCGACCTTCGCGATCCATGATGTAGGTCGATGGAAAGCCTGTGACGTAGAGCTGATTGTAGAGCGTGTCGTCGCGGACATGAATGCCCGGCAGGTGATTGTCCTTCAGGAAGCTCTTCCATTCGGCGTCCTTGCTTCGGCAACAGACGGTGACGAGAACGACGTCGTCATAGGCCTCGGACGCCAGCGAGACTTCGGGCATTTTCTCGATGCAGGGTTGGCACCACGTCCCCCAGAAATCGAGGATGACGATCTTCCCTTTCACGCGATCGAATTTAAAGGGATGGCCTTCGATATCCGTGGATTTGAACTCGCGAATGAACTGGTCCCACACTCGGATGCGTTGGTTGCAGTGGAATGGGCGACGAAGGACTGGCGTGATGTCGAAGTTGAGCGATTCGTTGTTTCGTTTGACCGTTAGCTTGACAGACGCGTTCTTCTCATCATGGATCATGTCATCGAGTGTCTCTTTTGTGACGTCGGCCTGGTCGTTGACCTTGAGGATGACGTCCCCGACTTTGACGCCCGCCACATCTGCGGGGCTCGCCGGCAGAACTTCATCAATGATCTTGTTGCCATAATCGAAGTCGATGCCAATGATCTTCGCTTCGCCGCCTTTGGTGCGCATCGTGTGCATATTCGGGTTAAAGACGGGTGGCATCGCGTCCATCGGTTGGATGGCGCTGTCGATGATCCATTCGAGTTTCTGCGGATCGAAGTGCGACATTCCGGGCGTTGCGAGGTCGTAGGGTTGGTCCGGCGCGAAGTTCATCCTGATGCCCGTGACGTGGCGCTGATGCGTCCTGAGATTGATGAACCAGGGCTTTATCACGCGAACGGACTTCGTCTCGCGATAGGGCGTATAGTCGTCGAATTCAAAGCCGCCGATGCCGTCGGCCTTCCGTGCCTGCGCAAAACGGATGCGCTGAATCCCCGGGACGGCTCGGGTAAAGGCGATGCCGTCGTTCATGAGCCAGGTTTCAAGATCGGAATGCGGCAGGATTTCCACGCGAGCGCCGTGTTGGCGATAGGCGTCGGCTGTCACTTTCGTTTTCTGCCTTCCGGCTTCGTAATCGGGATTGTCTGTTGGCGGCTCAATCAACAGAAGAAAGTAATTCTGGCTTGTTGGCCGCTTGTTTGAGTCCGGCGCCGAATCCGGCGCTGAGCCCAACAGGATTGCCATGGACATGAGGACGACGAATGCCATCAGATTCATGCGCGCATGCATAGTGCGGCCCTATCGAAATGTTGTTTCAGCAACCCAATCAGCCCGGTCGAGAGCTTCTAAACGGAGAGACTACGCGGGTTGCGGAAAATGCAGGGGATCTGATGCGGAGGGCCATGGGAATGGCATTCCGCGTCGGCGAAGGGAGTGTCGATCAGGAATCTGCGCGGGCGTCGCTGAGTTCTTCCGCCGCCGATGTGGATTCGACGGGCCGCGTCTGCAGGTCGACCATGTAGCGATAGCGACCGCTGGTCGCCATGAGCTGTTCATGGGCGCCTTCCTCAACGATGCGACCGTCCTCGATGACGACGATGCGATGGGCCGAGGCGATCGTGCTGAGGCGATGGGCGATGACAAAACTCGTGCGGCCCTTCATCAGCGTACGCAGGCTCGCCTGGATGATGCGTTCGCTCTCGGTATCCAGGTTGCTCGTGGCCTCATCGAGGATGAGGATTTTGGGATCCGCGAGAATGGCGCGGGCGATCGTCAGGCGTTGGCGCTGGCCACCGCTGAGACGCACGCCGCGCTCGCCGATCAGCGTGTTGTAGCCGCGTTCGAGATCGACGACGAAGCCGTGGGCGTTGGCCTTGCGGGCCGCGTCGATGATCTCCTCGCGCGTGGCGTCGCGGCGTCCGTAGCCGATGTTCTCGGCGATCGTGCCGTCGAAGAGAAACGTGTCCTGTTCGACGATGCCGAGCAGGCGGCGATAGCTGTCGACGTCAATGTCGCGCAGGTCGCGGCCGTCGATCGCGATCGAACCGGATTGTGGATCATAGAAGCGAGCGATGAGGTTGCAGAGCGTCGTCTTGCCGGCGCCGCTGGGACCCACAAGCGCGATTGTTTCGCCGGGCGCGACATCCAGCTGCACATCCTGCAGGACGGGCGCCTTCGTGCCGGGATACGTGAACGCGACATCCGTCAGCGTGATCCGGCCCTGCACGCCGGCGCGATCGAGCTGGATCGAAGACGCGTCGCCCGCCATGTCGATCGGCTCGGCGAGCAGATCGAGGGTGCGATCGAGGCCGGCGAGACCGTTCTGGAGCGTCGTCGCGCTCTGCGCCAACGTCGCGATCGGTCCGAGCAGGGCCGTGAGGTAGGCGAGAAAGACGACAAGATCGCCGACACTCAGGGCCTGCGTCGCCGTCAGGGCGCCGCCGCGAACGAGCGCCGCGTCCGCCAGGACGCGCGAGCCGCCGTACCAGAGCAGGATCGCCGTGGCCAGCGGAATCAGCACGGCCCACGCCGCGTCGACACCGCGCATCCACCACCAGGCGAAGAGCTCCTGTCGCGCCATGAAATGGTTGCCCGACGTGAAGCGCGCCGTCTCCGTGCGATCGCGCGCGAAGCCGCGGATGACGCGGATGCCGCCGAACGTTTCCGTCGCCTGACCATCGATGGCCTGGCGCGTCGTGCGGATGTCGCGCCAGAAGGGGCGGATGCGACCGACCCAGGTGCGATGCGTGTACCAGACGGTCGGAATCAGGGCGAGCGAGCCGAGCAGCATGCGCCAGTCGACGAAGATCAGAACGAAGAGGCTGCCGAAGAGCTGAATGATCGCGCGCCACGGGTTGTAGATCATGGAGAAGACGAGCTCACCGATGCCGCCGGCGTCCTCCCGCAGCACGCTCGCGACGCCGCCACTCTTGATCGTGTAGATGCGATGCAGCGGCAGGCGCACGACGTGGTCGAAGAGGCGGCGCCGCGCTTCGACCGTCACGCGCTTGCTCACGCGCGTCGCCTGCCAGCGGCCCCACATTCCCACGACGAGCGAGATGACGGACAGACCGACCATGCTGATCGCGATGACCGCCAGCAGTGTTCTCGGCTCGGTCGGCAGGTGGAGCCACGCGGGGATCCCCGGCGGCATGGGCTTGTCGCCGAGAACGTTGTCGACCACAAGCTTCGTGCCGTAGAGCGGGACGAGCCCCAGCAATGTGGAGACGCTCAGCGTGCAGAGCGCCAGGTAGAGCGTGGCGTGATGACTGCGGAGAAACCCCCAGAACGCCGCAAACAGCTGGCGAAAGCTGCGATGCCGCTTCGTGGATTTGATCTTCGCGGTCTCAACAGTCAGCGCGGGGTTGGCGTGAGTCTCGTCGCGTCCCGACGACTTCGACGAGCCGTCGGCCTTGCGATCGCGGATCTGCCGGCGGTACTGGTCGTAGCGCCGGCGGCTTGAGTGGCTGGTGGGCATAGGGGGGATTGTAAGCCCGACGCGGGAGGACTTCTCGACGATGGCGCCGGCCATCCGTCGGGCGTTTTTACCCCGGCGGGCGCCGCGTCAGGTTCCCGGATTTTCGGGATCGGGCAAAAAAAGTTCGCGATTCATGAAAGATCCGGTCCTCGAGGCGGCCAGTCTCCCTAACGGCGGGGTTGTGGGCCCCGCGTTCGCTTCTGAATCGAGATCAAAAGGGAGACACGACATGCATCGAAATCCGAAATCTGTGCGATCGTTCGCGCTGCTGACGGCGGCGCTGATTGTGGCCGGAACCGCCGTTCCGGCGCTCGCGGGGCCGATTTTCTCCACGGAGACCAGCCGGATCAGCTTCCAGGCGCTCCTCACGGACGGCGTCGGCGATCCATTGCCCGATGGCCCCGTCAACCTTTCCTTCACGATTTACCACCCGGTCATCGGGCCCATTGAGGGACCGATCGTGGTGGCGACGACCGTCTCCGGCGGCGTCGTGAACGTGATGGTCCCCGTCTCGCGGAGCAGCTGGGACGGCGGCGCCCGGGAACTGGGCGTCAGCGTGAACAACGATCCGGAGCTGTCGCCGCGGATCCCCCTGGTGTCCGTGCCGCACGCGTTTCGCGTGGATCGCGTGGAGAACGAGGAACTGACGAACGACGTCGTCCTCGGTCAGCCCGGCGACGCCGGCACGATGAAGGCCCTCGATTCGGCGGGAACGACGACGGTTGAGACCGACGGCGCCGCGGGTCGCGTAAAGACAATCGCGGGAACCGTCTCGACGACGCTGCTCGGCAATTCGCTCAGCGGTGGCGGCTTCATGGAGATCTACCAGGCGTCGGGCGCGCTGGGCCTGAGCCTCGACGGCGATCAGTCGGTGGGCACGTCGGGCGGCGACGAAGGTGGCGCGATCAAGGGCTACAACGGCCAGGGTGTCTTCACGTTCTCGCTGACGGCGGACGACAACGGCAACAGCGCGTCGCTGCTGACGATGCGCGATCACATCACGACGACCGTCCGGCTCAACGCCAAGGGCGCCGGCGGCGGCGGTGGTCTGACACTCTTCAACGACGGCGGCGTCGAGACGCTTCAGCTCGATGGTGACGAGGACAACGCGGGTGAAATGATCATCTATGACGCGAATGGCGTCGGCACGCTTCACGCCGATGGTGATGACGGTTCGAACGGCGCCCGTCTGGCGCTGGGTGATGGCGCCCGCGAGATCTTCCGGTTCGACGCGGGAACCCCCGGGGCGAGCGTGCCGGGCGGACCTCAGATGCACGTCTGGAACGCCGCCGGCTCGGAGATCTTCCGACTGAACGGCAGCGGCACGGGGAACGATCCGGAGTTGTCGCTGCGAAACTCCGCCGGCGAGGATGTCTTCTCGTTCATCACGGATGACGACGACAGCGGTCGCCTGGTCATGAAAGAGGGCGTGAGCACGCGCGTCATTCTCGACGCCGACAACGACGACGACGGTGGCCGACTCGAGCTTCGCTGGGCGAACACGACGGCGGCGGTCCTCGACGCCTGGAGCGTCAACGGCGGCGCGGGCCTGGAACTGTACAAGAACGGAACCTCCGGCGCGCGACTGCTCGCCGATGACGGCAGCGGCGGCAGCCTGACCCTGCGACGCGCGGGCGCCGTGGCGGCCGTCATGGATGGTGACGACGGTAACGACAGCGGTCGCATCACGCTCTACCAGGCGGGTCAGACGGCGGTCGTGATCGACGCCAATCAGAACAGCGGTAACGGCGCCTACATGGAGCTGCGCGACGCCTCGGGCAACGCCAAAATCATCCTGGATACGGATGTCAACGGTGACGCCCGTGTCATCACGGAAGAGCTTCAGATCACGGGCGGCAGCGACCTGTCGGAGCAGTTCGAGATCCGATCGGCGACGGGCGTCGAGGCGGGCATGGTCGTCTGCATCGACCCTGCCAGGCCCGGTTCGCTGGTCGTGTCCGGAAAGACGCACGATCGAACGGTCGCCGGCATCGTCAGCGGCGCGGGTGGCGTTCGCACGGGCATGATGATGGGACAGCAGGGATCGATCGCCGACGGTCGCTACCCAGTCGCCCTGACGGGCCGCGTTTACTGCAAAGTGGACACGTCGAAGGGTGACATTCAGCCGGGCGATCTGCTGACGACATCGGACAAGCCGGGCTGCTGCATGAAGGTCACGGATCACGATGCGGCGCAGGGCGCAATCATCGGCAAGGCGATGACGTCGCCGTCGAATGGTCTCGTGCTGGTGCTCGTCAGCCTTCAGTAAGGCGGCGACTGTGGTCATTCCGGAAACACGAGGACCCATCATGCAAACACAAACACGATACAGGCATTTCACTGGCGCTGCGATCATCGTCGCGATCGCGTCACTCGTCGGCGTCGCCCGGGCGGACACGTTCCGCATCGAGATCGACTACATGGGCAGCGACGGTTCACACGATCATCAGCCGAGCCAGATGGTGCTCGACGCCGTGATTCAGATGTTCGCGTGCCAGGGGCATACGCTGATCATCGATCTTGACGATCAGATTCCGCACTGCAACGCGCTGTTGACGGACCCGATGACGAACTGCGGGAACTTCTGGACCTACGACGGCGATCCCTGCACGTTCAAGGCGATCAAGGACACGTATTTCGATCATGCGGGCGACGATCCGGCCTGGTTCTACTGCGTGTTCGCCCATCAGTATCGATCATTGAACTCGGCGAATCCGCCCGCCTGCGTCACGTCGGGCAGTTCGGGACGCTCCGACGGCGGTCAGAACCTGATCGTGACGCTGGGGAACTTCGGCGGCCAGACGGGAACGCCCTTCGAGCAGGCGGCGACGCTGGCGCATGAGTTCGGTCACTGTCTGGGCCTGTCGCACTGCGGCACGATGGACTGTTCGTCGAACACGGATACGGGGGACCCGACGTTTGTGGGGCCCCAGGTGCCGAACCTGCCCAGTGTGATGTCCTATCGATATCAGTTGGCGGGCGTTCGCACGCAGACACTGATGCTGGGACTGGCGCCGGACGAGTCGCTGTTCAAGGACATCGACTATTCGTTCGGGCGCATGTGCAGCCTCGACGAGAACAACCTCGACGAGACGCGCGGCACGACGATGACGCCCGTGGACTGGGATTGCGATGGCGTGATGAACGTCGGCGTCGTCCAGGACATCAACGGCGGCAACTCGGGCTGGTGCGGATCGACGGGCAACACGACGACGCTCGATGATTACAACGAGTGGGCCAATCTCGTGCCCGGCGTTGGTCTGATCGGCGGCGGCGTTCCACGAGCGGCGGACATTCTCGCGGAGCGTCGGGCCATGCTGGATTCGCAGCCCTGTATTTCCGCGGAGGAGTGGGCGCAGGTGCAGCTGGAGATCGGCATGCCGCGCGGCGGCGGCCCCGCGCTGATGATCGAGTCCTGCCTCAACGGTATCAACATCTACCTGACGCCCGACGACCAGCTCTTCATGACGGGCTCCTGCACGGCGCCGATCGACTCGGTTCTGATCGCGAACGCGTTCGCCCCGGCGGGAAGCGTCTGTTACCTGGAGCCCGGTGTCTACCAGGAAGGGCAGGAGATCCTCCTCGACAAACCGGTGATCTACCTGTGCGAGATCGGCACGGCGGTCATTGAGCCGTGACACACGCTTGATGCGAGACCGGTCTTCAGGCGCCGGAGGCGACCTGGGAGAATGTGATGAACGCCAGATACCTTTCAATGATAATCATGACGACACTCGCGGCCTCGTGCCTGATCGCCGCAGATCGAGTCGAGGCGGGGACGTACGTCGGGACGCAGGCCGAACTGTGGCCGAACGGCGTCGTACCGTACGAGTGGGCGCCGGATTTCATTGCGGCGAACCAGCAGTATGTCCTGGACGCCATGGCCGTCTGGGAAGGCGTCGCCAATGTTCAGTTCGTTCCGCGAAACGGCGAAGACGACTACGTCCTGATCCAGAACGCGGGCGAAGGCGAGGGCAGCAACGCCCGCGTCGGTCGCGGTGAAGGTGGCGCCCGGACGTTCAATATCCGCGAGAGCTGGTCGGGCTGGTCGCCGTCGGCGATTCTGTACGGGCTCGCTCATGAAGTCGGACATGTGCTCGGATTCCATCACAGCCATCAGCGACCGGATCGCGACCTCTACATCGATGTGAAGTACGAACGGATCAACGACTGCAAGTTCGGCAACTTCGACATCGATGCGGGTTCGCTGGGCTGGCCGCGCGATCGGATGGACTTCGATTCCATCATGTCTTATGGACAGTGCATCTTCTCCACGTGTAACTATGACCTGGACGATGAGTGCGAATGCAATGACGAGGAGTGCCCGCGCTGGGCGGGACGCTCGTGCGCCGAGGAATTCTGCTGTTCGGATGATCCTTCCATCTGTGCGGGTCTCGACATTCTGCCGCCCAATGAATCCTGGCAGACGTCCATGGGACAGCGAAGTCACCTCAGCGATATCGACATTCAACTCATGTCGTTTCTGTATCCGCCCGCTGACTGGAAGTTCGTGGAGAATGACGCGCCTAGCCTTCCCGGTTCGGGATCGTTTCATCGGCCGTACAAGACGTTGCCTTTCGCGTCGTTCCTGGCGCCTGAGGACACGATATTGTGGATCGTGCCGGACACGTACCAGGGATCGGCCAGCGTCTATGACAAACCCATGCTCTGGAAGGCGACGCACGGCGTCGTCGTCGCGGAGTAAACGCTAACCATCGGCGACGGGAACAAACCCCCTGATTCGCCGCGGAGAAATACGATGATGACACGCAATCGAATTCAACTCACGCTCATCGCCCTGGCGGCCACGTTCATGGCGGCGCCGAGAATCGACGCCGATCAGGCGTGCAGCGTCCTGTCCGTGGGCGCCCAGATCGGCGCCAACCCAGGCTCGGTCATGATCGTCGGACAGACGGCGATCGGATTCGCGACGGACGGCAACACGAACCTGTACGCGGGGGCCCTGCACTGCCTCAGCGGCGACGCCGGCGCGGGCTGCCTGCTCGGCGATGTGGACAACAACGGCCTGATCGACGGCCGGGATATCGATGAGTACCTCATGGTCTACATTGACGGTCTCGGAACGCCGCAGCAGATCTGCGCCGCCAATATCGAGGTGGCGGACTTTGTCGCGCTGCTGCTGGCACAGTAACGGCTGAGTGATCGTGAATCCCAGGGGCGGTCCGCGCTTGAAATGGCGCGGGCCGCCTTTTTTCGTTGGGTTCATCCGGCGTTTCAGGGAACCAGACATCCTGGTCAGAGCCTCGCTGTCCTCAGCGTAATAAGCACGCACTGCGCGCCGGGCGCGTTCCGCCATGAGGACACGGCGGCTCTGAGTGACGCCGCCGCCAGGCAGGCGCATTCCACATCGTCGCGCACTGTCGATATACTCCTCGCCAATCGCCGAGGGGCGACGCGGATGATGGAGACGACGAGATGGGCCGACGGGACAGCGAAATTGAGTCGGGACGAGTGTATCGAAGCGTCGGCCGACATCGCGCGTGGTTGAACCTGTGTCTGGCGCTCGGGATGTTCGGCGCGCACGCGGCGTGCATTTTTCCGGAGACCGTCAACAAACGCCTGAAGCGATATGAGCCGTCCGGCGGTTATCGCTTCGCGAATATCGAAAAAGGGCCCAACAACAGCGACGAGACGTTCGTCTGCCTGACCTTGTCGGGCGGCGGCGCGCGGGCCGCGGCCCTGGCGTATGGCGTGATGGAGGGGCTGCGTGAACTTCCGGCGCCCGGCGGAAAGGGCGTGATGCTCGATGAGCTCGACATCATTTCGTCCGTCTCGGGTGGATCCTTCGCCGCCATGGGATACGGCGCCTGGGGGGACGCCTTCTTCGAAGGCGAATTCCGCAGACGCTTCCTGGATCTGAACCTGCCGATGGAAATCGTCCGGCAGATGCTGGATCCGAGGATCGCCTTTCGCCTCCCCTCGGCGGTGCTCGATCGGACGGACGTGGCGGCGAGCTACTACGACGATCGGATTTTCGAGGGATACACCTACGGCGATCTGCGGCGGCGAAATCAACGACCTTTCATCGTTATCAACTCGACAAACATCGCGACGTCGACGCGCGTCGAGTTCACCCAGCAGGACTTCGACCTGCTGGCGTCGAATCTGGACAGCGTGCCCGTGGGCTGGGCCGTGGCGGCGTCGTCGGCGTTTCCCGTCGTGTTCAGTCCGCTGCGGATGAAATACCACAAGCCGCTCGCCGAGATGGATGTCATTCATCATCACGTGATGGCCGCGAAGTCGGCGGACTACGAGTCACGCCTGCAGAAGTGGGCGCACCACATCGCGACGCGCCAGCCCGATCCGGGGACGGGCCAATATGACCTGGATCGATCGCGGCACAGGTATCTTTTCCTTGGCGACGGCGGTCTGGTCGACAACCTGGGCCTGCGTCATGTGATTGATTCCATGCAGCACGGCGAAATCGAAGAGATGATCGACGCGGGTCGAATCAAGCGGCTTATCGTGATCACGGTCGACGCGGGCGTCAGTTCGAATATGCCCATTGAGGATCGCGCGACATCGCCGGGAATCTTCATGCAGACGTTCCAGGCCGCCTCCATCGGCGTGGACAACTACTCCGACGCGCTCGTTCGGATCATGAATCATCTGATGTGCGAGGAACCCCGGATCTACGAGTCCGCGGCCCTTGCCGTGGGCGCCGCCTGTCCCGAGGCCGAAGTGAAATTTCGATCGAATCGCGCCGAGGTTCAGCGAGAATTCCTGCACATTGGTTTTCACCAGATTGAGGACGCCGAGCGCCGCGCCAGGTTCGACGAGATTCCGACAAGCCTGTTTCTGCCGAAGCGTGATGTGGACGATCTGATCGCCCTCGGCAGGGAGTTGATCACGAAATCGATGACGCGCGAATGATGGCGCGACGCGACCCGACGGGATCACGTCGTGGCGCACAGCCTGGCGAGACGATCGAGTCCCTTTTCCAGGTCCGCCATGCCAGGTCCATAGCTGAGGCGGACGAATCCGTTCATTCGCGATGCGATGTTGCTGCGGCGCTGTCCGGGGTTCACGTCGAAGAAGCGGCCCGGCACAGTGATCGTCTTGTAGTTGAGCGCTTCGTAAAAGAAGTCCATGCCGTCGCGCAGGTGGGGCGGCAGATTCTCGAGCGACGCAAAACAGTAGAAGCCGCCCGGCGGTTCGAAGTCGAGGACGAATCCGATCTCGCGGATGCGATCGATCATGTATCGCCGCTTGCGAGCGAACTCCGCCTGGATGCTGCGGGCCTCGGCGTCGGCGATTGCAGGACTCAGCAGCTCCACGGCCGTCGCCTGGACGGCGTGCGGCGCGCCGCCGTCGAGGAAGGACGCGGCGGACGTAATCGCCTGAATCACGTCGGCCGGGCCCAGCGTCCAGGAAAGTCGCAGGCCGGGATAACGCCAGCTCTTCGTCAGGCCATCGAGAATCAGCACGGGATCCGCGTTGACATCATCGACATGGGCCGCGGCGCTGTTGGCGACGCCGTGTCGGGCCGCGTCGTCGTAGATGTAGTGCGAATAGAACTCGTCGAAGATCAACGCGCAGCCGGACTCGCGCGAGAGATTCACCCAGCCGTCGAGGGCGTCGCCGTGAATGACGTCGCCCGTCGGATTGCAGGGATTCGATACAAGCAGGGCGCCGAGGCCGCGGCCGATGATCTCGTCCCGCAGACGATCGGCGTCCGGCAGGCGGCGATCCTTGTTGAGGATCGGAATGGGCAGGAAGTCGCGGAAGAGTTCGAGCAGTTCCTCGTAGGCCGTGTAGTCGGGTAGGAAATGCCCGAGGTGTACGCGATTCAGCGCCGCGGCGACACGCGTGAGACCCGCCCGGCCGCCGGAGGAGATCGCCACGTTCTCCGGGCCATACTGCGACGACTTGCCCTGTCGATAGCGATGGTTGTACAGCGCGGCGACGGCGGCGCGGAGCTGGGGCAGACCGCCGACGGGGGCGTATTCGCGCGCGGTGTCGGCCACGACGATCTGATCGACGCGTGGCGGTGAGCCCGGCAGGGGCCCGGTTTCCGGCGCGCCCTGCCCCAGATTGACCCAGTCGGCGTCGCCGGCGTGATAGCCGCGCGACATGGCTTCTTCCATGACGAAGATGACGCCAGTCTTCGGAACGGGCCGAAAGGCGCGGAGCGGCGCGTTGGACGGAAGCGGTTGCATGCGATCGATGATAGGTGCTTTGCCAGCCGACGTAAAAGGAACGGCGCGCGAATTCGAGGCTGACCGGATAGCGGTTCCCGGACGGTTGGACCGCCTACCGGCTACTGGGCGCCTGCGGTTGAAGGGTTGTGTTTCGGAAATGAGGCGCGTGGCCCACCACTTCAGTGGTGGTGGGCGCGACGATAGGCGCGTGAGAGATCGTGTTTCGGAATTGAGGCTTACTCTGCTTCGTATCGTCGCGCCCCCACCCCTGGAAGGGGTGGCCCACCCGTCAAGGCGACTTTGACACGCTACGGCGCGATGGCGGACGTGAAGCCGCTGATATCGGCGCCGTTGACGACACCATCCGCGTTCATGTCCGCCCTGAGCCGCGCGACACAGTCCGTATTCGCGCCGAGCAGGACGGCGACAAACTCGGGGATGTCGTTCAGGTCGACGCCCGCCGGCGCGACGAAATCGCCTGCGTCGCCGTAATGGACGTCGATGCGCGTCGTGGACGCGACGCCGGCGTCGAGGGCCCCGAGAACGCGCACGCGGCCAGTCCCGGCATCGTAGCTGTCGACACCCGCGGTGACGCAGTCGAGCGCGTCTGTCCGCGTGGCGCCCAGCAGATTCGCGCCGGCCGGAATTCGGATGACGGTATCGAAGTCCAGCGCCCCGCCGGTCTCATTCGTAAACGTGTTTCCGTTGACGCCATCGGCCTCGTCACAGGTGACGCTGACGCGGACATTGCCGACAGGGATATTGGCGAAGGACATCGTCGACCAACCGCTCGGCAGCTTGGGCTCGATGCGGAGCGTGTTGTTCGGCGCGTCGGGTGTGACGTCGAGGAAAAGCATCATCGAATCGACGAAGAAGCTCATGGATTCCCATGCGTTCGGCCAGGCCGTCTGGAGGAGGAAGTCCGGCGCGCTGGGCTCGAGCAGGCTGTTGCTGGGGGCGATCTGTTCGGCGCCGAATCCGATGGGGCCCAGGCGATCGAGCAGGAGTTCCGTGCGATAGCGATGGTTGTCGATGTCGCCCTTGCCGGGGTTGATGTCCTGCCGCATGCCGTAGTAGCAGCCGTACCACATCGTCGTGAGGAACCACGGGCTGCCGTTGGCGTTCGGAGCGCCGGGGTTGTTCCAGTAGCCGTCTCCCCAGTATCGATTGATCAGGTCATTCCATTCGCCGCCGAAATTCACCAGCGGATGGTTGTTTCCGAACATGTCGTTGGCGACGCCGTTCATGCGATCCATCAGGAGTTCGGCCCGCGCGTGGCCCGGCGGGTAGATTTCGAAGGGATACGTAATGCCGATCTGCGAGATGTCGGTGTTCTCGCCGTTCCAGACAAGGCGCGCGTCGAGACCGGCGCGGATCGCGTTGGCGCGGGACTCGAACAGGGCCTTGTCGCTGTGGTAGCCGCAGGTACCGGGACCGCCGGGGCAGACGTTCTGATCGAGAATGTCGGCGACGCGGGCGGCGTCTTCGAGACCCCGAATCACGCTGGCGTTGGAGTAGTTGAAGACATCGAAGGAGTCTTCCCAGAGGTTCATGGAATAGACGAGATCGACGGATTCCTCGTAGCGCAGGCGCGAATCGTTCGTGCTGTCCTGGCTGGAGGCGAGACCCGCCTCATACACCTCATCGTAATGATCCTCAAGAAACGTGATGTCGCCCGTCACGTCATAGATGTACTTGACGCCCCACGGATAACACGACGTCTCGTCGACCTGCGGCGTGCCCCAGATCGTGAACCCATCCGTCGAGTATTTCTGCTTCCAGAATCCCTTCCGTCCCCAGCCCTCGGTATCGCGATAGGCGATGTCGCGCAGGAATCGGAAGATCTCCCTGCCTTCGTTGATGTGGCCCGTGCGCGCGAGCGTGATGGCGGCCCATGCGGCGTCGCGCGGCCAGACGAAGGGATAGGCGCCGTTGTGCATGCCGGCGATGATTCCGCCGTTCCTGCCGTCGAGGTGCAGGGCCGTCGCGAGCAGGCCTCGCCTGAAGGTCTCGTCGAATCGATCATCGGGGAAGTCGATTGTCACGCCGCCGTTGATCCAGTTCGTCCAGTAGTTCTCCGTCGCCGTCTGCGCGGCGGCGAGATCGCTGTTGAGAAACCAGTCGATGGCGTTATCCATCTGGAAGTCATAGGTCCCCGTCGCCCCGGCGAAGTTGTCAAAGCCGCCGACGTAGATGACATCCACTTCCTTCGCGGCGCCGGCCGGAATCGTCAGCCGGCTGCCGATCCAGCCCTGACCCTGGTCAGCGCTGGAGTCGCTCCAGAAATCCGTCGCGGGCGTTCCGCTGGCCGCGCCGAGCGCGTCGCTCGTTCGCATGGCGACGCCGAGATAGACGCTGACATTCTTGACGTAATCACCAAACGTCGTCGGATTGTATTCGCCGCTGGAAGAGGTCAGGCGCTGCGTGTTGTCGTAGGCGATCATCGCGCCGCGGGCCGCGTCGGTGAACATGCCGTCGAAGCTGTCGCCCCCATTGAGGGCGAAGTCGGCGTAGTAGTAGAAGTCGATCGTCTGGGCGCTCGCCTCGTTATTCGTGATGAGGTATCGCTTGATGTAGAGACCGCGGTTCGGGCTGGCGCCGTCGTCGAGCGGGAAGGCGATGTCCTTCGGGCAGAAATCGTACTGGTCGATCGTGATGTCCGCGTTCTTCAGTTTTGCCGTTGTGAAGATGACGTTCGTGTCGTCGACATACTGCTGGGCGTTGTTCTCGTAGCCCACGCCGGCCTCGTTGCTGAGCCAGTAGGTGACGCCCCCCAGGCGAACGCCGGCCATGCCCTGGTTCATGTGCATCTGGCCGCGGGCGCCGGACGGAAGCAGCGGCGGGAAGGTATCCGCGCCGTCGACGTAGCCTTCATTCTTCGTGCTGATTCCCTGCACGCAGCCGGCCGACGGGTAATACACGTCATAGACCGTGCCGTTCAGATCAAGCATGACGTTCATGTAGTTGTTGCCGACGACGCCTTCCTCGAGGTAGTGAGCGACGGGCGGGAAGCCCTCGGATGGATTGGCCGCGCCGGCGCCTGCGCCGGGCCACGCGATGTGGACCTCGAAATCCCGGACTTCGCCATCGCCGGCGAACTTCTCGCCGGGTTCGCCGCTTTGCCACGCGCTGATCTTGTAGCGGATGGTGTTTCCGTAGTTGAGGGCGCCGATGGGGAAGTTGACGCGCCACCAGTCGTCGCCACCTTCGTTGTACTGGAAGAAGATCGTCGGGAAGCCGCCGACATTGCGCAGGGCGGTCGTCGCTCCGAAGCCGATTCCCTGGGCGCCGTTGGGTGTGTCGCCGTTCGTTGTGTAATAGACGGCGACGTTGTCATAGCTGAAGGAGGGACCAATCTTGATCCAGAGCTGAAGGATGTCGTTTTCCCGAACGACCAACGGGTTTCGCTGTGTGACGCCGCCCGGCTGATTGAAGACGGCGTCAGCGGGCGCGTGGGAAACGAAGGACGGCTCGGCGCGGAGCGTCTGGCTCGCGACGGCGAAAATCACGAAAAGCGAGAGACGTTGGATAGACATGACGGGCCCTGATAAAACGATTTATCTGGTCGGCGAACAAAAAGGCGGGGCTGGCCCGCCTGACGTTTCTTTTAGCGTATCGAGTCCCGGGATCGCGGGTCAAGTCGGTCTGCAGCGTCCAATAAAAACCGCGACTATCGCCGATGGGCGAAGTCGGCCATGACGAGCGTCGGCGCCCGGAATTCGCGATGGCAGTCGGCGCAGGTGTCGAGCATGTCGCGGAGATTGTTGCGGAGCAGCGGCAGGTCGTTGTCGTGGGCCGCGGCGACGACTTCCTCGGCTTCCAGCCTGAGGCGCGTGGACATGGATGTCATGAGTCGGCGCGCTTCGCTGGTCATCGTGGAATTCTCGAGCAGGAGCGGAAGCAGCTGGGCGTCGGCGGCAAGGGATTCCGCCATGGTTGCGACGTCGCAGATATCCCGCTGAAGCTCGCCCGTAATTTCGATCTCCTCCGTGATCTCATTCAGTCGCAGGGCGTGCAGCTTGTTCATGATCATTCGCAGATCGGCGTTGCGAACGGTATGCAGACCGTGAGACTCGACTGTCACCTGAGCCGATCGATCCGATGACGGGGCGGTGGTCTGTGATCCATCGCTGCAGGCGATGCCGATCGAGACCGCCACACACAGGAATCCTGCGAGAAGAAAGAGCGCCGGCCGAAGCGCCGGCCGAATGTGAGAGTTGTTCGGCGCCTTGAACATGATCGAATCCTCCTCGGAAACGAATCCGCGTCAGGGCCGAATCCGGCGTCGCCCGGCCCTGCGCGTCTTTCCACGAACCATGCAATAAGAGTCTGTCCACCACAATTGTATTCGGATTGTGGAGCGCCGCATCCACAATTTGTCGGCGCCGCCGGATTGCGGCCGGGATTCTGACGAATTCGGGACGGATTCAGGGCTGGTTTGCGGAAGGACGAGCCCTCCATAAGATGGTGGGGGGATGAGGAATTCCAGGTGATGAAGCGCGACGAATTTATAACAGTGGTTTCGGGGCTGCCGCGAAGCGGGACGAGCATGATGATGAGCATGCTCGACGCCGGCGGTGTGCCGCCGATCAGTGACGGGATTCGGACGGCCGACGACGACAACCCGAAGGGCTACTACGAGTTCGAGCGCGTCAAGAAGATCAGGGAAGACACGGCCTGGATACCGGAGGCGCGCGGCAAGGCGGTCAAGATGATCTCCAAACTCGTTGTCGACCTGCCGGCGGGCCATCACTACCGCGTCCTGTTCATGCGGCGGCGCATGGAGGAGATCCTGGCGTCGCAGAAGCGGATGATGGAGCGGCGCGGGACAGTCCGCGACGACGGTCCCAGCGACGAGGTCATGGCGCAGTTCTTCGAGAAGCATGTCGCCGATACGCTCGGCCGTCTTCAGGCGGGGTCGCAGTTCGAGTACATCGAAGTGGACTACAACGCCATCATGACGGGCGGCGCCGACGCCGCAATCGAACAGATCGACACGTTTCTCGGCGGTGGCCTGAATCGGGCCGCGATGCGAAAAGTCGTGGACGACAATCTCTATCGACAGCGCGCCTGACGAATCGGCGCGGTTTTCGCCGACGTGAAGACGAACGAAAGAAAAGGGCCCCGAGACAGGTTGTCTCGGGGCCCTTTGTCATTCAGGGGTTCGTGTGTCCGTCGCGCGATCAGGGCGTGACGGGGGGCAGTTCGATGACCTGCCATTCAATGTAGTTCGCCTGGCCCCAGCGCTGTCGCTGGAACTGGAAGTTCGAGCTCGATGTCAGCACCCCTGTCGCGTACGAGCGCGGATAGGCGGTACCCGTGCCGTCGCAGGTCAGGCTGTGGAAGGTCATCGTGCGCGACGTGTCCACGGCCGACAGGGAGGCGTTGGCCGTCGACCAGTTCGAGTTACTCGTGAGATCGAGCTGTCCGCCCTGGGCCGCGGCGCCGGCGCCGAAGTCGATGACCGTGTACTCAACGGTTCGAACGCCGCTCGAACCCGTGTGCTGATAGAACTCAACACTGGTTGCCGACGCGAGCTGCCCCGCAACGGCCGTGTAGGTGAGGCCGTTGACGGACGTGCGGCTCTGGAAGAGCAGGATCGAACTGTTCGGGTTGACGGCGCTGATCGTCGCCGACGCCCGGTTGTTCTCGCGCGGCGAACTGAAGCTCAGGGCGCCGTGCTGGATCGAGTCGATCTTCGACGTGTCGAATTCGACGACCTGCCAGTTGAAGTTCACGCTCGAACTGCCGGTGTCGGCGCGTTCGATCTGAACCGTCGTCGTCGAATCGACATTCGCCGTCAGGTGGGCTTCGCTGTAGTAGTTGCGGCTGTTCGAGTTCGAATCCGCGTACACAAGCGCGAGGCAGTCGGCCGGGTTCACGCTCGCCCCGATGCTGAGCGAGGCGGCGCCCTGTCCGTTGGAGAACGAACCGGTACCGCGATAGGTCGTGAACTCGTCGCCGGCGCACTCGATGACCTGCCAGCTGACCCACGACGAATTGCCGGAGTTGCCGCGATAAAGTCGCAGCGTACTCGCGTCGAGCAGATCGCCTCGGACCATGACCTGGTTGGCGTTGGTGTTACCGTTCCTGTAGCCCGTGCCGTAGCTGAGCAGAACGAAGGCGTGATTCGGATCGACCGGCGAAATCGTGACGTCCGTCGTCGAACCCGTCACCTGTGTCCGGCCCGACTGAACGACATAGCCGCTCGGCTGCGCGAGGCCCGGCGTGACGGCGGCCTCGTTGCTGTATCCGCTCTCGTTGCCGGACGTATCGACGGCCGAAAGCACGTAGTAATAAGTCACGCCGTTCGTCAGGCCGCCATCCGCCCACGCCGTCGCATCATCGCGGTCGACTTCCGTGTAGGGACCGCCGCTCGTGGTTCCGCGATAGATGACGTATTCGCTGAAGTCGGATTCCGAATTGGCGTCCCACGACAGGTTGGCGCCACCGTCTGTCGGCGTGGCGACGAGATTCGTCGGCGCCGCCGGCGGGAAGAAGTCGCCGGGAGTTCCGTTGACCTCAGCGCTGTAGGCGCTTTCGCTCTGGTGGTTGTAGATCGTGACGACGACGTAGTAGTACGTGACGCCGGCCGTGACGTTGTAGTCCGTCCACTGCGTATCCTGCACGGCGCCGGCCTGTGCGTAGGGGCCGCCGCTCGTCGTCGAGCGATAGATGCCGAAGCCATCGACGCGGGGATCGTTGACCCAGTCCCATGCGAGCCGAACGTAGGTCGTCGTCGAAACCGCGTACACGTTGGATGGCGGCGGGACGGGGACCGGCGGCGTGGCCGAGACTTCGTTGCTGTAGGGGCTCTCGTCGCTGAACTCGTTGGTCGCCGTGACGACGTAGTAGTACGTCTGGCCACCCGTGACTGTCGTATCGACGAAGGCGCTCGGGCCGGGCGTGGCGATGGCGGTATAGGGGCCGCCGGAAGTCGTCGCCCGGTAGACCGTGTAGAACTCGAACGAATCGAAGTTGTCCGACCAGTTCAGCGTGACCTGGTTGTCCTGGGTCGTCGCCGTGAGATTTCGCGGCGCGAGGGGCGGCGGTTCGCTGGCGGGAATCGCCGAGACCTCATTGCTGTAGGCGCTTTCGTTGCCGTCGTCGTCGAAGGCAGTGACGACGAAGTAGTACGGAACGCCCGTCGTCAGACCGAAGATCGGGAATTCGCTCGGGTCGTCGTTGTCATACTCCTCGTAGGGGCCACCCTGCGTCGTCGAGGTGTAGATGGAGTACGAGTTGAAATCCGGCTCCGAATTGTCGTCCCAGTCGAGGAAGACACCGCCGCTGTCGAAGATATAGGCCGCGAGGTTCTGCGGCGCCGCCGGCGGGATGCCGTCGGTCGGGATGGCCGTCGCCTGATTGCTGTAGCCGCTCTCCTGGTTGGCGTTGTCGACCGCCGTGACGACGTAGTAATAACGAACGCCGTTCGTGACGCTCGATTCATCAAACTGGCTGACGACATCCGCGTCGAGCTCCGTGTAGGGCCCGCCGTAGGTCGTGCTTCGATAAATCCTGTACTCGTTGATGTCGCTTTCCGGATTGTCGTTCCAGTCGAGGTGGATGACGCCATCGCCGGGCGTTGCCGTGAGTCCCGTCGGCGCCGACGGCGGCAGGTCGCTGGTCGGCGTGGCCGAGACTTCGTCGCTGTACACGCTCTCGTTGCTGGCCGTGTCCGTCGCGGTGACGACGTAGTAGTACGTGACTTCGTTGGTCAGGCCGCTGTCGAGGTACTCGGGATCTTCCGGCGAATCGACAAAGGTGTAGGGACCGCCCGAGGTCGTTGATCGATAAACCGTGTAGTAGGCCAGTCCCGGATCGCTGACGACGTCCCAGGAAAGCTGGACGGCGCCTTCACCGCGCTGGGCGATGACGTTTTCCGGCTGGTCCGGCGCCTGGTTGTCGACCGGCGTTGCGGCGACTTCGGCGCTGTAGGGGCTCATGAGGGTCGACGCGTCTTCGGCGGCGATGACGAAGTAGTAAGTCACGCCGTTGGTCAGCCCGCCGACGAGCCACGACGTCGTGTCGTCGTTGTCGATCTCCTCGTAGGGGCCACCGCTCGTGAGCGAGTAGTAGATGAAGTAGGAGTTGAAGTCGGGTTCCGTATTCGGATTCCACGTCAGGTAAACGCTTCGATCGCGCGGTTCGGCCGTCAGGCCCGTCGGCGCGGCCGGCGGCAGGTTGACAGGTGTCGCCGACGCCTCGGCGCTCTGAGCGCCATCGTTACCGTTGGCGTCGCGGGCGAGGACAACATAGTAGTAGGTGACGCCGTTCGTCAGGCCCATGTCGCTGTAGTCGCTCGACGTGACGAGGGCGCTGTTGATCCGCGTGTACGGCCCGCCGCTCGTCGTTGCGCGCAGGACGTGGTAGCCGAGGAGGTTCGGCTCGCTGTTGTCATCCCAGTCCAGTGTGATCGTCTCTTCACCGGCCGTGGCGATGAGATTCTGCGGAGCCGCGGGGAATGCGACACCGGCCGTGCCGAGGTCTTCGTTCCCCGTGTCGCTCTCATTGCCCTGGGCGACGGCGGCGACGACGTAGTAGTACGTCACGCCGAGCGTCACACTCGTGTCATCGAACTCGCTCGTCGTCGGGGACCCGACGAAGGTGTAGGGACCGCCGGAGGTCGTCGCGCGATAGACGACGTAGTTCGTGATGTCGGGCTCGGGATTGTCGTTCCAATCGACGAAGATGCTGTCGGCGTCGGCGGTCGCCGACAGGCCGGTCGGCGTGCCGGGGTAGCCGCCCTGGACGAGCCAGCTGCGCGTGTCCGTCATGTAATTCGTTCGGATGCTCTCGTCGCGGACGCGCGACGTGTTGTCCACGACCGTGACGCTGACGGTATGGAGCGTATCGCTCAGAGCCTCGTAGTCCGGCGTGAAGTTCGCGCCCGTGGCGCCGGGAACATCGACGCCGTCGATCGCCCACTGAATGTCGAGGTCATGATCCGCCGGCTGCATCGGCGTCACAAAGAAGCTGGCGCCGGCCAGGTAAGCCTCGGGCGACGCGGCTGTCGCGTCGTCGATCGGCGAGACGGTTTCATAGACCAGTCGGACGAGCTGCTCGACGTTGACCTCCTCGAAGTCGCCGCTGAGGGTTCGCATCTTTGATGCGTTCGTGGGTCGATAGACGCCGAACTGGGCGTAGTGACCGCCTTCAAATGTGTCCACATTCGGCAGATCGAGCCAGCGGAACCACTTGCGCTGCTGGGCCGTCTGCGTGGCGGCGTCGTAGATGCTCACGTTCGCCTGGCTGGGCTCGTACGGCGAGTGCGTCACGCCGGTCGTGTAGTATTCGTCGGCGAGGTTGCCGAAGGAGTGGCCGAATTCGTGCAGGGCGACCTGCGTGGCGAGACCGTTGCCGCCGGGGAATGTGCCGACGTCTGCGGAGAAGTAGCCGCTGCCGCCGTAGGTCGTCGTATTGGCGACGGCGAGGACCTGCTCGAACTGCGGTGCGCTGGCGGCCGCGGCGCGGGCGAGGCTCGTGCTGACGCTGATGCCCGTCGAGGTGGCGCTGACGACCATGTTCAGGGCCGTGTCGCGGACCTGGCCGATCGCGGGCTCATCGACGCCCGATTCGTTCGAGATGACGTCCACGCGATGAACGTTGTAGTAGGACGCGTAGGCCGCGAACGGTTCCTCGGCGAAGAAGCCGGGGAGGACATTGTCCACATGCGTGGCGTAAGTCGGCAGATCCGCCACTGTGTAACCGTCGCCCACGAACACGATGTCGAGTCGGTTGTCGACGGGACCGTTGTCGATCAGCGTCGTGTAGGCCCAAGTGGTGCGCGGCATGGCGAATCCGCGCCGAGGTCGCTCCTGGAGTCGGGCGTCGACATGATCCGGGTCACTCAGCTGATCAACGGCGCAGTCGTGCGCGTGGAGTTGCAGGACGCGCGCGTCGGCGTTTTTCTTCAGCGGCGGCGCGGCGCTGGCGGTTCGCGCCGTGGCGAGAAGTGCGATCATCGCCATCATGGCGAGCGCAGTGTTGAGGGTTCCTGTCCGTCGTTGGGTGTTCATGCGTGCTTCTCCTGAAGTTTGTGATGGATGTGATACGCGAGGGTCTGGCGTGAATTCAGGCATTCTCGATTCCCTGCCGCCTCCGCGCGTAAGGTACGGCGCGACGCGGGATCGACAAGGTGGAACCCCGCAAATCCAGTGTTAAGATCCGGCAAATTTCACGACGTTTCGTCGAACGATGATTGAATCGCGACGTGACGCGTCTTCGTTCGGCGCTTCCGGTGAGGATCGCCGCTCGGTAGAATGCCAGTCGTCTGGCGTCCATTGTTCCGCTTAGGTGAATTCGATTGCGATCGATCGCGTCCGGATGGATGTTGCGTCGGCGTGTCCAGGAGTCGTGTCATGAAGCATGTCGGTAGTCGCATTGTTATTACGTCGTTGCTGGGCCTCACCGCCATGGGGATGAACGGATGTCCGAACACGATGTCGGGCGTGACCGGAAACACCAATACCAACGGCGGCGCGAACACCAATACCAACACGAACACGAATATGAATACGAGCGGCGCCAGCATGAGCGCCGAAGAGCTTCAGCTCGCGATGGACGCCCTGACGGCGATCAACAACCATCGGGCGGGTAAGAGCTTACCCGCCTACACGTGGTACGCCGCCGGCGCCAATGTTGGGTACGCCCATTGTCTGGCCATGGAGGCCGGCAGTTTCTTCGAGCACGTCGATCCGAACACGGGCAAGGATCCGGCGACACGGGCGCTCGATGCGGGGATCATGCACGATCCGGATGGAACGATCGATCCGACAAGCGGCAACCCCTTCGTCGGCGAGAATCTCTACATGGCCGTCAACGCGGGTCTCACAGGGCAGGATGCGGTCGACGCGTGGGTGACGTCCCCCGGGCATCACACGCAGCTCGATGCGCCGATGCCCGTGAGCGGTGCGCAGACGATGCCCGCGTGGACCCATTGCGGCATAGGTGTTCGCCGAAACGGCGGCAATGTCTGGTACACGGCGATGTTCTTCAGGAACCCGAACTGAGATCGGGCCTCGTTCGGTTCAGGCTTTTCTTCCCCGGGGGAATCGGGACCAGCGGGCGGCCGGGATGACGGACCGCGGGAGACTGCGAATGCAGAGCAAAGCGACAACGATTGAAGCGTATCTCAAAGCGTTGCCGGAGGATCGGCGCGTCGCCATCAACGCGATTCGAAAAGTGATCAACAGGAATCTGGGCAGGGGATTCCAGGAGGGCATGCAGTACGGAATGATCGGCTATTTCGTTCCGCACAGCGTGTATCCGCCGGGCTACCATTGCGATCCCCGGCAGCCGCTGCCGTTCGTGCAGATCGCCTCTCAGAAGAACCACATCGGACTTTATCTCTTCTGCGTCTATATGGATGAGAAGCTCAAACGCGAATTCGAGGACGCATGGAAGAAGACGGGTAAGAAGCTGGATATGGGCAAGGCGTGCGTTCGCTGCAGGAACCTCGAAGGGATCGCCCTGGACGCCATTGGCGACACGATTCGCAAATTCAGCGTCGAGTCCTTCATCGCGACGTACGAGTCGATTCTTCCGCCGTCCAAACGGAGCGGCGCTTCGGCGTCGGGTCAGAAGAAGACGCCGGCAAAGAAGAAGACGTCGGTGAAGAAGAAGCTGACGAAGAAAGCGCCCGCAAGGAAGACGGCCGCCAAAAAGGTCCCGGCCCGCAAGGCGGCGACGAAGAAGAAGGCCGGCGGGAAGACGTCGAAGGCGTCGTGATGTCGATCGGCCGTGGCGCCGGGTGAACAAACACCCTCGCAGCGTGATGAATGAAAAGAGCCGTTCCGACGGGCGCGAGGCCTGTCGGAACGGCTCCTGTTTTTTCATGAGTTCAACGCGGTGTCAGCGGCGTCGTCGGTTTCGGCGACGCATGGCGACGCAGCCAATGAGGAGCATCGGCGCCATCAGTGCGCTCTCGGCGCCATTGCCGCAACCGCAGGTGTTCGGAATCATGTCATTCATGTCCTGCGTGTTGTCGTTGGTGTTGTCCGTGTTGTCATTCGTGTTCGTCGTCGGGTTCGTCGTGGGCGGACCCGTCGGAACGCCGAGGATGACGCCGGCGCCGCCCGGGTCCGTGATCATCCCGTTGGCCATGAGGTCGATGTCGCCCCGGCCGCCATCCACATAGTGGAGCTTGATGAGGTTGGCGCCCTCGATCAGCGTGCCCGTCGTGCCGTCGAAATCGAAGTTGTACCAGTGCGGCGTCGTGTTGTCGGGCGTCGGCCCGTACTTCCAGTAGCTGTTGATGGCCACATTGCTCGGAAGAATGATCGTGACCTGAACACTGCCGCTCGACGGGATGCCCGTGACCTGGTAGGTCAGGAAGCCGACAGGGAAACCAACGTTCGCCGGCGCGTCGGACGGCGATGGGTTGGGGATGATCGCCGCGTTCTCGATCTTCGTGCCGGCCGGAGACACGATTGAGATTTCGCGATTGTCCGGTGTGAGCAGGCTGACGACAAACGGCGGCTTCTCCTCTTCGGTTTCTGACAGGACTTCGGATTCACCGCAGGTCACAGTGTCACAGGTCGTGTCCGTTCCTGTCCAGACGCCGCCGAGACTCACGCAGTCCACGCGCGGCAGGGCGTTGAGGCACTCCGTGCTCTCAAGACAGCAGGCCCCGCGCGGGTCGGCGGGGGCCTGGAAGCCGCCACCGAAGGCGGGCGCGTCGTTGGTGACTTCTATCTGGTCGAGACCGATGCGTCCCTGGGTCGATCCGAAGGAGGGACCGAATTCAAACCGCACGGCGGCGATGTTCGTCAGATCGAGACCGCTGCCGTTGGTCAGGAAGTCCGTCAGGCGGATGCGAATCGTTTCGAACTCATTGCCCCAGCCCTGGCCGAAGCCGGCGCCGGTCCTGGCGTAAGGTTCCTCGATGCCGCCGCCGTAGGCGCCGATGTTGATGCGTCGCAGGGCGCCGTTGGTATCGCGAAGGGCGACGCTGAACGTCAGATCGCCAAGCTCGGCGATTGTGAGCGGATGGCGCGTCGTCTGGCAGGCGCGGAAGCTCAGGAACTGATATTCGTTGAAATTCCGTCGATTCGGGATGATGCTGATTTCGTAGAAACGATCCGCCTGGTCCCAGTCCAGGATGACGCCGCGCGACGTGTCTGTGGCGCTGGCGTAGGTCATGCCATTCTCCGGATCGCCCTCCGTCCACGTGAATGACAGGTCGCCGTCGTCGAACCGATCCTCAACGGGATCGCTGACGTTCGTCGTCACGAGCCCACCTGAACTGGCCCGATTCACCTGGAACTGCGCCTGGTAGTCATCGATGACAAATGCGCTCTGGTCCGCGCCGTTGTGGAACGTGTGCGAGACGACGATGCAGTTGTTGGTCGGCGCTCCGATCGAGTGGAACGCCTCCCATTGCCGGGTGAAGAAGTCCTGCGCGGGCACATTGCCCTTGTTGTAGTATTCAATCAGGGCTCGCAGGTAAGGCAGCAGGATCCTGTGCGTGTCGGCGCGGCCGATGAGGCAGGGACCGAAGGCGACGGACCCTGTCGGACCATCGTGGAAGTCGCCGTGGCCGGCGCCCTGCACGATCGTCGAGTGGCGATAGTTCGTTGCGCGGTCGTGCAGGTGGAACGTCTGGCCGATGTCGCTCTCGGGGCCACCGTCGACGTCGGCGTCGGCCGCGGCCGTCCACAGGTGGTAGTGGGAATTGTGCGGGTCGGAATTCCCCGTGCCGAGAAAGTCGGTCGGCAGCATGCTGCTCAGCAGGCGAAGATTGTTGATGCTGAAGTTCACGGGCACATAGACGCCGTCGAAAATGCGATCGTAGGCCCGCGTGATGGCTTCGGCGCCGCGGCTGTGGCCGATCCAGGTGATTTTCGTCGTGTCGATCTTACCCGAGAGGGCGCCGCCGTTGATGACGCCGCGCTGCGCGAGGAACGCCTCGGTATGGCCGATGATCGTTGTGGCCGAGGTTTCGATGCCGGGGACCGTGTTGTTCTGGTGCGCCATGACGACATAGCCGTAGGAAGCGAGGTACTCGCCGATGTGGTCGTACCAGATGTACTGATGGCCGTTGCCGTGGGAGACGACGACGAGGGGGCGGGCCGTCATGCCCGAGATATTCGATGGGTAATAAATGCGTTCGTTCGTGAAGCCCGCGGGAATGTCGAACACGGTTCCCACGCTGTGCTCGATCGTCGTGACATCGAGGGGCCCCATCTGGTTCAGGTCATTGACGACGTAGAACCCGGAGGCGGCGCTGTAGCCGTCAATGATGTCGCCGGTGTCAAGCAGACCGTTCTGATTGACGTCGATGACAACGTCGTAGCCGACGCCGAACCCGATTCCGGCGTCGCCGGAAAGTTCATTGGGGCCGGCAATCTCAATTGTGTTGGCCTGGATGTTGGCGCCGTTGAACGTCACGGTATCGGGGCCGGCCGCGCGGGCATCGACAAGCATGTTGTCAGCGCCCCACTGTGCCGTGTTGCGGGCCTCCGTGACGTAAATATCGACCGGCGAACCGTTGACGCCGGGAAATCGCGTCGGGTCGATGGCGAGTGACACGGGCGCGTTTTCATTGAACGCGCGAACGTACTCGAAAAACGGGTACTGGGTCAGCGGGTTGCCGGCGAGTTCCGTCGATGTCACGGAAAGCTGGGCAAGCGCGGGCGCGGTTTGCGCCAGTCCGAAACAGAATACGATTGCGGCGAGTTGATGAATTCGATTCATGTCAGATGATTCCTGATGATGGCGCGACGTTTCGGGGGGCCTGTTGTCGCCACGCCGTATTCCCCCAATTGTGGAACCTGTTGTCTCGCGGGGCGCCATTCAGCGCCCCGATTCAAGCCGGGAGTTCGACGACTCAGGCGCCGGCGCCCGAAACGGGCAGTAACTGCTGGGCGACGTCCGTTTCCGTGGGCGACTCCTGAACGATGAGTTCGGCCGCCGTCTCCAGGAGTTTGGCGCGATCGGAAACGACGAGCGGCTGGCCACCGGCCGCGACGGCCGCCGCCATTGCCGCGGCGGACGGGCTGGAAATACCGGCCTGGTCGGCCAGGGCGATCTGCCGCTGAATCTCCGCCAGGTCGATTCGTTCCGGCAGCTCTCGACTGCCGAACCAGAACTTCGCCGTCGCCAGATCGACATCGCCCGGAACGATCACGACGATATGCCCCTGTTCGTTGCCAGTGTTGAGGCGCTCGGCCGTCTGAGCGCCCACGTAGAGCACAGGCTCCGCCGTCTGCCGAGGCGTGACGAGGTGCGGGTTGACCTTCAGGACAAACAGATAACCGTGGTTCACCTGGGGCCGTTCCTTGCGCCACCAGTGCGTGAAGGGCGTGTCCGTTCGGAAGGCGCGGGCGTAGAGCGCGTCATCGACGGCGGCGGGCAACGTCGGCGCGGACGCCCGCGGTCCCTGCG
>ERZ795053.1268-NODE-1268-length-32270-cov-15.251839_pt1 | contig 32270 bp, 30 predicted proteins | sample MGYA00375137_ERZ795053 | MGnify/ENA primary metagenome ERZ795053 (study PRJEB30182, sample SAMN05720284) | activated sludge metagenome | isolation source: Anaerobic digester | place: Hong Kong | collected 2014-12-17 ...
AAAAGTTATAATCAATATTTATTATCCGGTAATTTTTTGTTATATTAGTTCTGAAACCTGAATTAAAACATACAGGAAAAGTCTGATAACAGAGGTTTTATGAAGATACCTGAATTTAACATGAATGGTTATTTTAAAACGATCAGTGGTAAAACCGTAACAATCTTATGCGGTATCACTTTTTTTGCATTATTTTCAGTATCTGTTTTAAGTTATATATCCGCCAGTATAATGATTAACAATGAAATTGATAATAAAATGGATAATAAACTTGATAGTATAAGTCAGACAATCAATGTTACAATGACCGAAGCAGCCTCTATATCCGTTCAACTTGCACGATTCGCAGAGATTACAGGAACAGCTTATTCAAGGAATAATTATTTCAGTCTCATGCGGAATTTCATTAAGAATCATGAACATATATTCGGTACCGGTATATGGTATGAACCTTTCAGGTACAATAGTGTAACAAAATATTTCGGCCCTTATGTCTATCGCGGGGAAAAAGGTTTTGAGACCACTCTGGAATATGAAGCACCGGACTATGATTATCCTAATCAGAATTGGTATAAAAACACAAAAGATATAACACATGGGTACAGGTGGGAGGATCCCTATTATGATGATGTCTCCGGAATTACCATGGTAACCTGTGCGACACCATTCTTTTCGAAAGAAGGGATTTTTGAAGGGGTTACAACAACTGATATTAACATGCAGGAGATACAAGCCTATATTGCAAAAATAAAAATCGGCAAGACAGGATATGTCTACATGGTTGATAAATCAGGGTTATGCATAGCTCACCCTAATGAGAAATATGTCATGAAAATAAAATTTCATGATTTTCCCAGTGAGTCTGTTAAGAAGTTCGGTCTCGGGCTTCTGAATCATACCAGGGGTAACGGCCGTTATGAGATAAATGGTAAACAATACAGAGGATATTTTACAACTGTACCAAAAACAGGCTGGAAAATTATAGCTGGAATAACTGAAAAGGAAGTTTCGGCGCCTTTGACTAAACTTCTTATTATAATTTCTTTAATCGGTTTTATATTATTGATTGCTGCAGTACTGCTTGGCCTGTTCTTCTCTTCGAGGCTGACAAAGCCTGTCGTAAGACTGACAGAAAGCGTTAAAAAGCTGTCAGATGGAGATCTCGACGTTGTCGCGGCGAATGTTGCTGATGAGAATATCAATAAAGATGATAAAGAAAAGAACGAAATTGCCATATTGATAATTAATTTCCGTTATCTTGTCGCCAGGCTGAAAGAGATTGTCTCGGCTTCAGGGGAAATTTCAATGATGCTGTCATCAGCTTCTAAAGAACTTAACACTTCAGCCAGCACCTTTTCAAATAATGCACAGAATCAGGCTGCTTCAGCGGAACAGATTAATGCCACAATTGAAGAGATATCAGCAGGATCGGAAAATATAGCTGCCATTGCTGATGACCAGGCAAATAATCTTAATCTTCTGGCTGACAGTATCGGTGATCTCGCACGGGGGCTTGGAGAAATAGGTAACATTATAGATGATACTGTTTCAAAGATAATGATTATTACAAAAGAGGCAAATGACAGCGAAAAGTCTATAAATTTGATGAATCAGTCTATGATGACCATTGCAAAAAGTTCAGCGGATATGACAAATATAATTGACATGATTACAGGGATAGCGGATCAGATTAATCTGCTTTCGCTTAACGCAGCAATTGAGGCGGCAAGGGCTGGTGAAGCTGGTAAGGGTTTTGCGGTGGTAGCTGATGAGATATCCAAACTCGCTGACCAGACACAATCGAGTATCAATGACATTAACAGGATTATAAAGAATAATGAAACTGAAATAAGCCGCACTCTTTCAGGTGTTGAAGATACTACTTCTAAAATTGAATATATTATAGATGGTATAAACTCAATTTCAGAAATTATGGTCGGTATTCAGAAGTTTATGCAGGAGCGGGTCCAGGATAGTGCGAAGGTCAGTTCGGATGTTGAATCAGTACACGAAAAGTCTGAACAGATCAGAACAGCTACAAGTGAACAGAAGATCGGCATTGAAGAGATCGTGAAATCTATGTCTTCGATAAGTGAGTCCACACAGCAGAATGCTGAAGAATCAACTGAGATGGCTAAAAATAGCGATTCAATATTTGAAATGTCTGAAAAATTAAATAATGAAATTTCATTCTTCAGACATGGTGAAAAATAAAGTCAGCTGACAGAGGGAAACGTGCAGCTGCGCGACCCCCGCAGGGGGAGTGAGGAAAGTCCGGACATCAAAGGGCAGGATGCCGGGTAACACCCGGGCGCCGTGAGGCGATGGAAAGTGCAACAGAAAATATACCGCCTGCTTGCAGGTAAGGGTGAAATGGCGAGGTAAGAGCTCACCGCGCAGACCGTAAGGGATGCGGCAGTGTAAACCCCATCCGATGCAAGGCCAAGTAGTCAGCCGCTAAGGGCTGCCCGCCCGTGGCTGAGGGTAGGCCGCAAAGACGCGTATGGAGACATCCGCGCAAGATAGATAGCTGCTTAAACAGAATCCGGCTTATGGTTCCCTCTGTCAGGTGATTTTATTTTTATTATTTAAATATTTCACTTAATAGTATCTCTGTCTGTGTATGTATGTCATACGGTTTTTCTTCTAAGCTGCATTTGCGAATATTAGATTGACATTATACCTCCACATTAATTATAATATTATCAGTATTATACCACATACATGAGATGACATATGGAAAGAGAGAGAAAACTTACAGTGGCGATTCTTGCCATGCTTATACTTGTTGCAGTAATTGCAATTGTTGATATCAGCTTCAAGATCGAAGAGAAACGTTCCCGCGAAATTAAGCTTGTTATGCCGGACACCGGAGCAGGTGTAGGCATTGTCCGTGTTGAAGGGCCAATTGAACTCTCGGCTCCTTCCGGCCCATTCGGACTTCCGTCAGGTGCTGAATCCATAGTTAAACGTCTTGATGCTCTTGCTAAAGACAGCAGTATTAAGGCTGTTGTCATCAGGATAAATTCTCCCGGCGGGACTGTTGCAGCCACGCAGGAGATTTATGAAAAGATCATGAAGCTCCGTAAAAAAAATATCCCTGTAGTTGCATCAATGGGTGATGTTGCTGCTTCAGGTGGTTATTATGTTGCGGCAGCATGCAATCATATAGTTGCGAACTATGGGACTGTAACCGGTTCCATCGGTGTAATTGCTTATTCTCCCAATCTTCGAAGGCTTTTTGATAAATTCGGTATTCAGATGAATGTTATTAAAAGCGGGAAGTATAAGGATATACTGGCAACTCACAGGGATATGACCAGTGAGGAGAGAGCCCTGCTGCAGGAGATGATCGATTCATCTTACGGGAAATTCGTCAAAGACATTGCTGCAGGACGGAATATGAGTGAAAGTGATATAATTAAAATTGCTGATGGAAGGGTTATGAGCGGATCCACTGCTCTTCAGAATAAACTTATTGATCAGACAGGAACATTTGAAGATGCAGTAATGAAAGCGAGAGAACTTGCCTCGCTTGATGAAGATTCTCCTGTCTATGAAGAGAGTACATCACCTTTTAATGAAATATTCGGGCAGCTGAACAGGTTTATGGGGAACAGAAACATGCCCGGAAGCGGGATGCTTTATCCTGTTTATAAACTTGAGTACAGGTATATGCAATGAATCTTGAAAAATTCAGATCACTCTCCTGGGCGGATTTTTTTCTCTATTCTCTCATTGATCCCAGGGCATTATATAGAAGAGTTAAGCAGAAAGACCCTGACGCTTTCTGGATAAGTTTTATAGTACCGCTATTTGAGTCCCTTTCAGGTATTCTTCTTCTTTCTCTTCTTGGACGTGAATCAGCATTTTTTTATTATAAAATAAGTTACGGATGGATTCTTGTTTTCCTTTTCACTTTTATTAAAATACTGATCTATACATCACTTGTTGATGTGGCTGCACAGTTTTCCGGGTTGAAGGGGAATATAAGAGAGCTTATTACGCTGATGAATTTTTCTATGCTTCCGGCGCTCTTTGTTCTCCCTGCTGCTTATCCTTTTATAGTGGGGGATTTTGTCCCTCTGTTTTTTTATGTATTATTTTCACTGGCATGTTTCATCTGGCATATTCTTATCATAGTTCAGTCTATTTCTGAAATGCATACAATTGAGTTTGGACGGGCATTTCTTATATATCTGATGCCTGCGGTTGTAACCGGTATAATTCTTTTACTTACCGGCATAATGCTGGTAATCAATACTGCCGGGTATATATCAACATTCATGTAATAAAAAAGCCGTCAGATTTCTGCCGGCTTTTTTTAAAGAAAAGATATTAAATATTACTTGGCTTCTTTTGCAATACCTGCAAACCAGAGAGCTGTAGCTCCATCGCCTTCAAGCTTTAAAGAACCATTCTGAAGCGCTTCCATTGTTTTCCCGGATTTCATAGCATCAAATGCTGTTGCCGCGTCTTTCCATGTGAGAGATACGGCAGGATTATCTGCAATACCGCCGGTAGATGTTATAGAACCATTGCTGAAAGTATAATATCTCCCTTTACTGTTGTCAGCGGTTTTAATCTGTACAACACAGTTTTTTTCTGAAACTTTTTTCTTGAAATCGGCATCCTTACCGGCTTTTTTTATGAGTTTTTTGCCGAGAATGTAAAGCAGGATTTTAAATTTCATGAACTACCCCCCTTAGTTTTTATAATAAAGCGTTACCGCTTGTATCCGGAATCTAACAGAGCTTCTCAACCGCGTCTCTTATTCTTTTGAGGCCCTCTTTAAGCTTCGCATCTGAGGTGGCAAATGAAATTCTGATGTAATCGTCAGAACCGAATCCGATTCCCGGTACAACAGCTGTTCTTGCTTCCTCCATGAGGTATGCACATAGAATGGATGACTTATATGTATCTTTATATTTTTCGGAGACTTTTGCCCAGCCCTTTAGGTCGTATATACCTGAAACCCTGGGGAACGCATAGAAAGCCCCTTCCGGCTTATAACAGGATATTCCGGGTATTGTATTGAGATCATTGACTACGAAGTTTCTCCTTCTGTCAAAAGCTTCAAGCATATTAGCAAGGACTGTCTGATCGCCGGTCAGTGCTTCAACTGCTGCCCACTGCGAGATAGTTGAAGGGTTTGATGTAGATTGTCCCTGTATTATATCCATCTTTTTAATAATATCTTCACTGGCCGCGGTATAGCCGATTCGCCAGCCGGTCATAGCGTAGGTTTTTGATATACCATTGAGAACTATAGTTCTCTGTTTCATCGTATCGGATATATTTGCGATGTTGAAAAATTTAAATCCGTCATATATTATAGTTTCATAAATATCATCAGAGATCGGAATGACATCTGTTTTTTCAAGAATTGCAGCAAATGCCGCAAGCTCATCTTTTGTATAAGCTGCTCCTGTGGGATTGGATGGTGAATTTATTACAACAGCCCTTGTCCTCGGTGTGATTTTTGACGCAAGCTGTTCAGGAGAAAACTTAAAACCTGTATCGGAATCTGTTTCGATGAAAACAGGGGTTCCACCTGCAAGTTTTACCATGTCCGGGTAGGAAACCCAGTATGGTGAAGGTATTATTACCTCATCACCTTCATTAAGCATAATCTGCATAAGATTGTAAAAAGAGTGTTTTCCGCCGCAGTTTACAATAACTTCTGATCTTTTATACTGAAGATTGTTATCCCTTTTAAATTTCTGTACAATGGCGTCTTTAAGTTCCGGTATTCCGCCAACCTGAGTATATTTTGTCTTGCCTGCTTCTATAGCTTTAATCGCAGCCTGTTTTATATGATCCGGTGTATCAAAATCAGGTTCACCTGATCCGAATCCGATTATATCAACACCCTGCGCCTGAAGCTGAGCTGCCATTGCAGTTACCGCCATAGTAGGGGAGGGTTTTACCTGTAAAATTCTGTCAGAAAATTTCATTTCCTATCCTATTAATTTATGAAAGATTTTGTGAGTCTATGGAGATTATTTAAAATTGTGTAATGTAATAATGGCGAAGTTTCCCTGATGTCAAGTTTTTTTCAGGAGGGACATCATTTCTTGTTCTTTGAGTTAATTTCTTAAATCATTTTACGGTTCAATTGATTAACTTGCTGAGTTAATATTTTATTGCTTCGAAATCTCAAGATATTTACCGATTATTAATTTATATAGTAATAAGCTACTTTATAACGCAAAATGACAAACTTGTAATAATTACTTATTGAAATTTATATGCATGTATATTATAAAGTCAGAATTTGTTACTAATGAATGTTAATTAAAGGTAATCAGGATATATATGAAGGTTAAACTCTGGGGAGTAAGGGGGTCTATTCCAACCCCTCTCAGTTCTGAAACAATTGAACAGAAGCTTATCAAGGCTCTTACATTCGCAAAGCCCGGAGATATTTCATCTGAAGAGGCGGTTGTTTCTTTTGTGGGTAAGCTCCCGCAGTATATAAAAGGGACTTACGGCGGCAATACAACCTGCATTGAAGTGAGGACCGAATCGGGAGAGCTTATTATAATTGACTGCGGTTCAGGACTTATGCACCTGGGGCGGACTCTCATGTCCGGTGAATTCGGTAAAGGTGCAGGTGTGGCCAATATTTTTCTGACACATACACACTGGGATCATATTCAGGGAATTCCATTTTTCGGACCATTTTATATCAAAGGGAATCGTTTTAATTTTTACTCGCCGCTTGAAGATCTTAAGGCAAGAATTGATTATCAGCAGGCGGATACACATTTTCCTGTTACATTTGATAATATGCAGGCATCAAAACGTTTTTTTAAAGTAAACCAGGATGAAACATTTTATATTAATGATGTTAAGATATTCACAAAAATGATGCCTCATCCCGGAAGCGCCTTTGGAATAAGGATTGAAGAGGGGGACAGCGTTTTTGTATATACCAGCGACTGTGAATTCAGTATTAATGAAATTGATCATATACATACTTATGAACCGCTTTTCACAGGAGCCGATATTGTCCTTTTCGATGCGCAGTATACGTTTCAGGAGTCCCTAATCGATAAAATATCCTGGGGGCATTCTTCAGCATCTATTGCAATTGATATTGCCGCAAAATATGATGTGAAAAAACTGATACTATTTCACCACGATCCAAACTATGATGATGAAAAACTTAACAGCGTTATATCAAACGCCAGGACATATATCAGTGTTAACAGGAAAGTAAATGATGGCCTTGAAGTTGATCTCGCTACAGAAGGTATGATTTTCGAATTCTGATTATCCCAGTTTCTCCATTCTTTCAATCGCAGTTGTTTTACCCAGAACTATCATTATATTACCCTCTTTAATTATTTCATCAGCAGGAGGAGCAATAATTGTCTTCTGAGGAGTTTCATCTGAAGCGAATTCATCAGCAAAATTTTTGATTCCCAGAATCTGGCACCTGTACCTTGCTCCGATATTTAGCTCCCTGAGGTTTTTACCAATAAAACTCGGGGGCGGTGTAACTTCTATAATAGCATACTCCTCCGTCAACGGCAGGTAATCAACAGCGTTTTTCATTGACAGGGCTTTCCCTATTCTGGCAGCCATGTCTTTTTCAGGGAATATAACAGTATCAACTCCTAATTTCATAAGTATCTTTTCATGATCATCAGAAATTGCGCGTGCAATTATTTTTTTTGCTCCTATTTCCTTCAGGTACAATGATATAAGGATGCTTGAAACCATCTCCTGGCCAATGCTCAATATTACTGCGTCATACTCGGTGATACCCACTGATTGAAGAATCGCTTTGCTTGCAGGATTGGCTGTAATTGCGTAGGTCAGAAAATCCTTTCCGCGTTCAACAGTATTTTTATCTATATCAATTCCCAATACTTCACAGTTATTTTCAATAAGGCTGCGGGCTATGTTCATCCCGAAATTCCCGAGTCCGATTACAGCAAATTTTTTCATATAATCATCCTATCATAATATTTTCGTCAGCAATGTGAATATCAGCAGCTTTTCTATTCACTGTCAATGCAGTAATAATAGCAAAGGGTCCGACTCTGCCGATGAGCATGACAAGTGAAAGTAACAGTTTACTCATATCAGGAAAATGCTGAGTTATACCGGTCGATAAACCTACTGTACCAAATGCAGAAACCACTTCAAAAATAACCTGCAGAAAGGAGTTCTTTGCATCAAAAGAGTGAACAGACAGAATTGATATAGTAGATGCGTATATAAAAATAAAGGCAAGAATTACCAGTGTCATGCTTTTATTGATTATTTCATTATTAACTGCTCTATCCCAGAAAATTACCTGGTTTTTCCCTCTGAACTTTGATATAACCATTCCGGCAATTACAGCAAAAGTCGTTGTTTTGATCCCCCCTGCAATTGAACCCGGAGATCCTCCGATAAACATTAAAAGCATCATTACTGAGAGGGTGCTGTCTCTTAATGAACCGATATCAACAGTATTGAAGCCGGCTGTTCTGCATGTGATTGACTGGAAAGTTGAGATAAGGAGTTTGTCATAGAAATTCATACCTTTTATTAAATTGTTCCATTCGAGCGCGAGAAAAAGGGCTGTTCCAGCAGTAATAAGAATTAAGGTAGAGGTCAGAACAATTTTACTGTGAAGAGAGAATTCATGGAATACAGACATTTTTTTTCCAAATCTTATATTTGCAAGTTCAGTCAGTACGAGGAACCCGAGTCCTCCAAGAATAATGTTCGCGCTTATCGCAAGTACTATTACTGTATTGCACTGATATGATATAAGGCTGTCACTGAAAGTGGAAAATCCTGCGTTACAAAATGCGGATATTGAATGAAAAACAGAGAGCCAGATTGAATCAAATAATCCAAAATGTTTAATAAACTGTGTGAAAAGAACAATGCCGGTTAATGTTTCTATCATAAAAGTATAAATCAATATTTTTTTCAGGATCTGTCTGGTCGGAATAATTGTTATATCATTATAAATTTCACTGAACGCAAATCTCCATTTAAGAGAGAAGCCCCCTCCGAGCATTGAAAATATCCCTATGGTAAAGGTCATTATGCCAAGGCCGCCTAACTGTATAAGTATAAGGATTATAGACTGGCCGATAAATGTGAAATCTTTGCCTGTATCGAGAACAACCAGCCCGGTAACGCAAACTGCTGAAGTAGATGTGAAAAGTGCATCAATAAAAGATATTCCTTTTACTGTTGCTGCGGGGATTTTTAGAAGTAAGGCTCCTGTTAAAATCAGCAGTAGAAAACTCGCAACAAACTGCTGCACAGGCGATAATCTGGAAATAGTTTTCCGTCTTTTTTTCTTCATAAAAATAATTTATACAGATGAAGAAGGAGATTCCATCTGATGCAGAATAAGTCAATTTAAAAAGAAAAAATAATTCAACCGGGAAGTTTTGAATCTCTCGGATAATGGATAATCATGTCAAAAAGGAGATCTGAAAGTGACTGCATATGTTTTAGCCTGCTTTCAGGGTTAATACCGGGCAGTTTATTGTAGGAAACTGAGATTCCTACAATACTTGCGTATATATACCTTGAAAGGGGACGGGGATTATCTGAAAATTTCATCAGTCTGAATATCCGGTCGAGACGTAAAAGGGATTCATTCATGACTTCCACAAGAGCTTTGCTTGATTCAATATTCAGGTTCCCCTGCGACATAAGAATTGTCATCATGCGGAAGTAAGTATCATTTTCAGAAATAAAATCTATATAAATCTTCAGGACTCTTTTCAGGCTATCTTCAGGTTTCTGTTCATCAAAGTACTTATCAAGTGTCTGATTGAATTTTGACTGGGTTCTTACTGCGGCCGCTATCAGTATGGCTTCCTGATTCGGAAAGAATCTGTATATGGATGAAGTAGCCATGCCGGCTTCATCAGCTATTTCACGCATCGTAGCCTTATCTACCGGTTTTGTCGCAAAAACTCTTTCCGCAGCATCAATAATGAGATCTTTTCTGGCTTCTTTCTCTCTGCTTTTCAGGGTTTTGAGTGTAACTTTTTCATCCATAAATATAACCTGTTTTTTATAAACAATTCACTCATCTAAAAACTAAAATCAAGCAAAAAAAAGAAATTTGTTTTTTTTATGAGAATATTGTTCATATTAAAACAGGTTGATGTATAAATCAGCGGAGCCTGCTCAGAGGTTTTCCGTTTTTTTCCATTATTGTAAGAATATCACTTTCAGTTCTGGCATCTTTCCTGTAGTTTTCATATTGGTCGCTGATACCTGATACTTCCAGAAGTCTTGCGAGAGAGACATCAAACTCATACAGTGCCTGAAGCCTTTCTATCTTTACCTTCGAGAGATTTAAACGCGCATCAACAACATCAATGGAATTACCGAATCCGGCCTTAAAAGCGGTATCTCTCACTCTGAGGTATTCTTCAGCAAATTCAACAGATTTTTCAAGGGTCTGTATCTGTTCAACGTCTTTCATCAGTTCATTATATGATTTTTCAACAAGAGTTTCTATATCCCTGTTTGCCTGTCGCATGGCAGCTGCCACTCTTTTTTCTGTTGCTGAAGCTGACTTTACACTGTTATATCTTGAAAGACCGTCAAAGATTGTCATTGTTGCACCGGCCCCGACGTACCATTCAGGGGTGCTTTCTCCAAGATTGTTATGAAGAACATTGGCTGAACCGAAAACAAAAATATCCGGTGAGTATCGGGCAATTTCTTTCATGTATCCCTGGTGTGCAAGTTCCTGGTTTGCTTTCATCTGTGCAAGTACAGGGTTAAGCTGAACAGCTTTCTCTTTGTAGTAGCTTATATCCCGGATATTTTCAGACATAAATAATTCTGATACAGGTGTGATTTCAGCATTTGATGACAATGTATTTTTTAATGCTGAAAGAACAGTGTCTTTGTCACGGAGAGCTTTTTTATATTCACGTTCAGCTTCAGAGTAGGCAACCTCTGCGTGAAGTTTTTCTGCGTTAGATATCATTCCGTTTTCCTGCATCTTTGTTGCCTGGTTCAGATGAGCTGCCATTCCATCAAGCACCTCTTTCCTTACATCAACAACTTTCATGGCAAGCCTGAGGGAATAGTATCTCTGTGCAAGCTCAGTTAAGAGAGCGTTTTGTGTATATCTTACCTTTTCACTTGCGGCTGCCCTGTTGGCTTCTGCTGCCCTGTTTGCTGCAAGAATTTTTCCGCCGGTGAATACAGGCTGTTTGACAGTTGCAGCAACTGTCCAGAAATCCTGTTCCTGAAGAGTTTCAATGAAGTTAGATCTCGCAAGTGACGGATTGCTGTTCGCCTGATTCGTAAATGCTGTTGCTCCCGGTATACCTGTGCCGGTTGCTCCGGCATATGCCTGGGCACTTAAACCAATCATCGCGTCTCTGAGAGGATTAAAATCCATCTCTATCGGATCATTTAAATGTGTATATGTGAAGTTAATATCAATTTTCGGGAAGAAGAGTCCCATGGCGCTCTTTTTATCATAATCACTCTTCTCCTTTTCATATCTCACTGACTGGAGAAGGGCGTTAGTATTGTTCATCTGCAGTATCGCGCTGCTGAAATCGAGCTGCAAAGAGTTATCTTCCGCTGCAAGGGGAATTCCCGCAGTTAATAATAATGAAAAGAGCACTGCTGAAACTTTTTTATATTGAATCATGGTTGTTACCTTCCGTGTAATTTGCTGATTTGCTGATTATTGTTTTCATTGCAAACACTGACATTAAGAAATAGGCTGCAACAAGACCCCATAGGAAAATCCAGTTGAACATAACATCTCTCAGCTCCGCTCCCAGTATGCTTATCTTCATAAACCCGTCAATGCCGGTGGTTGAGGGGAGGAGCATCGCCAGGTTTTTCAGCCATACAGGCATTGCAAGAATTGGCCAGCTGAATCCGCTGACAAGTATAAAGGGCATCGCAGTACATAACAGAAGAAGCATCGCCATCTCCCTTGTACGAAAAACTGTTGATATCGCAATTCCCAGAAAAATTACAGCCAGTAAAAAAGGTATTATGAAAACCATCAGATTAAAAAGATTCGACTTCATCGGGAGTCCGTGAAACCTGAAAATGATCCCGAAAAAGTAGATTGAATGGAGCAGAAAAAGTGACATGTATGCCCCCGCTTTACCGAGCACAACTGATATAATTCCCCCCCTGTTTGATATTACAGGTAAAAAATAGTGATATCTCTTCTTCTCATACGACAGGCCTCCAAGCGAACCTATCCCGATAAGAAGTGTCTGCTGCAGAATAAGTATCAGCAGTGCAGGGATCAGATAATTTGTGTATGAGTTTGACGGATTAAAAAGCGGAAATGATATAAGAGGTAACGGATCGCGCGCCGCCATTGCGGCAGGCCTTGATAAACCCTTTGACTGGAATCTTTGAATCTGTATTCCGGCAGACATGTATGACGCCGCGTATTTTACTCCTGTCAGCACCTGCTTGTAAAGATAAAAATAACTTGCATCGCAGTACACAGAAACAGATGTCTTCTGGTTCCTGTAAATATCTCCGCTGAATCCCTGTGGTATAACTATTATGCCGTTAATCCGGTTTTTAAAAAAATCATTCTGCGCTTCTTCAAGCGATGTGTGGTGTACGGCAACTCGTATGTTTTCGTTAACGTCGCACATCCTGATAAATTGTCTGCTTAATGATGTTTTATCATCATCAATAACAGCTACCGGAACTTCCCGTACAACATCATGCCCTTTGTAAAATGGTATAGGATATAGAATAGGATAGACCAGGTGAGCCAGAACAAAAAGTGACAGGACTCCGGCATCGCTGAAAATGTTTTTGTATTCATAATACCATGTATAAAGCATGGCATCGAATCCGTCCTTTATCCATGAAACAATCCGGTTTTCCCGGAGTAGATTTATAATCTGTTTTTTATTCATCACAGGCTCCCCCAGTCTCCCCACATCCTTTCGTCTGTGAATAGTGTCTTCAGCCGGGGTAATACAAGGAACGGTATAAACAGAAAAATTGTAAGCGGAATAAATGATTTAGCTGTTACACTCATCGGTGAACTTCTGAAAGCCTGCTCTACAATTATGTTCAGATAGTGTGTCAGCGGCAGAAACTGCGCCCAGACTTTTGCAGGCCAGTACATTGCCACCATGGGGTAAGTCATACCGGTAAATGTGAATGCTGAGCTTGAGTAGAACGATGCGTTAAGCATCCCCTTCAGCAGGTTACCCGTGAGACCGATAAAAAGAAGCCCCACAGCCTGGTACGCCAGGACAAAGAGTAAAGTCGCACCGATTATCAGATACACATTCCCCTGAAGCGGAAAACCGAGGTATTTAAACATCAGTGTAAGCATGAATAGTCCCATGACTGAAAAAATCATAGTGTACGGAAGAAGTTTCCCCGAAAGTACAGTTATTACACTCATACCCCCGGTTTCCATTGCGGATTGTATTGTACTTTTTTTCAGCTCTATCCCTACCGTATATATAGTGGTAAGGAGAATAAAAAATTGCAGCATGGTGGGGAGTATCCCGCTTAAAAGATAATACATGTAATTGGTGTACGGGTTGAAGAGAACATGTGTATTTACAGCAATGGGCTCAGCCATCGCCTCGGTCTGTGTTTGGGACATCCCTTTTCGCAGCAGGTTATCTTTCAGGAGCTCCCCGGATAGTTCGCGTACGGTAGAAGAGACATCCTTGAAGATAGTTCCTCCAACAAGCTGGTTTTCATTATTATAATAATGAATTATTTCTGACGGGAGTCCTCTTGCGGCTTTTGATTCAAAATCATCCTGAATATATACAAGTGAGTAAATTTTTCCCTGGATCAGCAGTTTGCGTCCCTCCTCAAGGTTAGTGACCGGATTTTTAACTTCAAGAGAAGGCACTGCGTTCAATCTCCGGACAAGCTCACGGGAGAGCCTGGTATTATCAGCGTCAATTATACCTATGGGAATATCGCGGGGCACACCCTGTCTGAACATCGATATAAAGAAGAAGAACATTATTAGAGGAAGGACAACAGTCATAAGGATAAATGACGGCTCCCTTGATATCCATTTCATCTCCCGCCTGAAAACTGCTAAAAGCCCTTTTTTTTCTTTTTTGTTCATGATTCTCTATACCGGAACTTCAGTTGGATCCCTTTTGATTATTGTTAAGTCTGTTTACTTCATCCCAGTTTACAATGGCACTCATACCGGGCCTTAAACCATCGGTTTTATCAACGGGTACAGCCCTGACTTCAAATGTTTTCATGTCGAAATCACCTGAAGTTTTTGTGGCCCTCCATGTGGCAAAATCGCCCTGAGCTGAAATGTAGTTTATTTTAAGTTTAACTGTTTGATTACCTAATGCAGGGATTTTTGCGTTCAGATAGTAACCCATCTTAATATCCGCAAGAAGGTCCTCTCGCAGATTGAATGTAACCCATATATCATCAAGATTAACCAGTGTTATGACCGGATAACCGGGGCTTGCAAGTTCGCCGAGCTTTAATACAATTTCAGCTACTTCGCTTTTTATAGGAGCGTAGAGATCAGTTTCATTCATATAAGTCTGAATTTCTGATACAGCTCCTGATGCCTGGTCAAACAGGGCCATTGCTGCTTCTCTGTCTTCGTGCTGTGCGCCGGCAACAGCCATGTCATAAGAAGCTTTTGCTGCTTCCTCTGTTGTTTTTGAGGATTTGTATTGCGCTTCAGCTTCATCAAGTTTTTGTGCCGGAACAACACCTTCAGCATAAAGTTTCCGGATCCTCTCAAGGGTTTTACCGGAAAGCTCAGTACCGGCTTTTGTTTTAAGCCACATGTTTCTGGCTGATTCAATCTGTTCTTTACGTGTACCGCTGTTTGCTTTAGATCTTTGCGCATTGGCGGCTTTCTGTGCGGCTTTAGCCTGTCTCAGTTTTGCTTCTATCTCCGGACTGTCTAATGAAATCAGGAGTGCTCCCTGCTCAACCTGTTCACCTTCCCGTGTGTGTATGCTTTTTATTCTTCCGGCAATTTTAGATGCGACTTTAACCTGTGTTGCTTCAACTTCCCCCTGTATTGTCAGCGGAGGGGGAATAAGCATGAACCACCCGGCTATACTTAACATGAGAACAATGCTGATTACGATTATTCCCAGTGATAGAGTTCTTCTATTTCTTATAGAAAGCGGCATTACAAGCCTCCGATTCAAAATGTTTGCGATATGGTTATAGACCAATTAAAAATTGGTTTACCAATTGTCAATAAAAAATAATAAAAAAATTTAAAATGAAAGAATGGAGGTTAAAAGGGGAATTCGGAGTCCTTAACCGGGGTTTTTTCTTTAACTTCAGGGAGATCTGCTGTGAGGTGTTTTTCATTTCCTTCAACATAGATCGCTTTCAGCGGCCTTACCGGGCATGCGAATTCACATGCACCGCATCCGGTGCATATTTCCGTATTTACTTCCGGTATAACAAGACTTTTTTTAAAGGGAACCATATGAACAGCTTTGGTGGGACAATGTTCTGAGCAGGCACCGCAGTCTGTACCGTTGGTGTATGTTACACAGTTTTCAATGATGAAAACTGATTTACCTGTCTGTATCATTCTTTTGGCAGCAAGTGTCTGTTTTTTTATTGCATCTGTGGGGCATATATCACTGCAGAGAGTACAGTCATAATTACAGAAACCTGTATTGAAATCCATATATGGCTGCATAATACCGTGTAATCCATATTGCAATACCGCTGGCTGAAGAACATATGTTGGGCAAGCGGAAATACAGAGCGAACATGCGGTACATCTCCTGTTAAATAATTCGATTGAAACTGAGCCGGGCGGTGATGAATAACTAATCCGTTTATACTGCTTCTGTTTACCGGGATCCTGATAGTATAAGACATTTTCATTGTTATCTTTCGGGGAGAGGATCCGTGGCAATAAAAGTAACCCTGCGAGAAAATTTAATCTTGAGATTGCCGCACTACCTTTATTTTTATCAGGTGGAACTCTATTTTTATCTTTCTTAAAAAAAGCCGGTAATGTCATGGAAATACTCTGATTAGGGCAGAGTGATATACAGTTGAAACATGCGACACATCTTGCAGTATCAACAAAGCTTTTATTGTAATCAATACATCCGCTCTTGCATACTCTTTCGCATTTTCCACATTGAATACAGTTTTCATGATTTATACGAATTTTAAAAAGGGAGAATTTTGAAATAATTGAAAGCATTGCACCTGCCGGACAGATTAAATTACAATACAATCTCCCCCTGAAAAAACTTAAAACCATGATTAAACTGAAAAAAGAAAGTGAAAAAGCTAATCCTGCAATTGATGGTCTGATGTTTAATGAATGAACAGAAAACACATTTTTTTTAATAAGAAATGAAGCAAGGCCGTTATTTACTTCAATTAAAGGATATGATGCAGTATATGTGATAAACCTTCCGAATATACTGAAAGGATCAAGCCAGAGTATGATAACAGTTCCTGATGTGAAAAATGTCAGAACAGATATAAATAATATAGAATAAAAAATTATATAATGGGATTCTGAATAACCTGAATTTTTCTTTTTTAAAAACATATTTCCCAAGCGTATGAAAAAATCCTGGGAAAAACCAAGCGGACATATAAATGAACAGTAAATTCTTCCCGCTGCCAGGGTGAGTATTATTATCAGTATAAATCCTGTACCTTCAGGTGAAACATAATTTATAAAAGATAGGAGAGAGGGGATGAGCTGAAAATATGTCAGTTTACTGCTTAAATGTTGAGGGATAAGTCTGTAGTAATCAGCGAAAATAAAAAACAGCAGAACTGTAAGCGTCAAAGAAATTACTATACGGAAAGTTCTGAGGGTCTTCATTTTATACTTGTATTCGTTTAATCGTGATCTTTGAAAGATCATTATTTCCGAGTCCCATTTCACCTGCAAGTTTTATATAACGGATATCTGCCGGGCTCTTTAATCCTGATGTCTTTGCAAGTACCATTGCTGAAGCTGAGTCAGCAGCAACAGGATCTGTAGAGAAAAAAAGATACTTCATATTTTGAGTGTCAGTTATGCCGTAACCCCTCGGACCGTTTCTTGTCATGACTCTCCATCCGTCAATAATCACAAGGTCAGGTTTTCTGAATGTTGAAAAATCAGCTATGCACTGGTGTAAATCTCTTCGATGCCATTCACCTCTGTCCCATACAACACCCATCAGGTTTTTCATCGATGCTGTAAGCCCGGTTGAGGAGTGGTGTTTCAGTACCGGTATGTTGATTACTGTATCGCATTGAATAAACAGTTTATGTACCAGTGTTTCCTTCAGCACTCTCCCTTTAGGTAGAGAAGTTTGTATATAGTATTCTTTTGATGAAGCAGGAACAAGTTCAGCCCCTGTTTTTGCTGCGGCATTCTGTATTCCGCTTTTTTTATAGCAGTTCTGCCACTGGTCACATGTATGATCAAACAGATAAACTTTAGATGCTCCTGCTTTGTAACATTCTTTTATCACTGCTTCAACAAGGTCAGGATTGGTATTGGCGCCGTATTCCGGAGATCTGTCCCATCCTATGTTCGGTTTTACGAGAACTGTACCACCTTTTTTGACAAAGCGCTGCATTCCCCCCATCTGGTTAATCCCTTTATTAAAGAGATCCGCCGGGCTCTTCCCTCCTCGTAAAGCAATAAGATCAAAACCGGATTTTCCGGAAGATTCAGCTATGAGATGCTTAGTGAAAAAGGATGGGATCAGAAAAGATAAAAATGATAAACTCAAAATTTCATTAATTGCTTTTAAAAATCTTTTTCTTGTCAGCATAAGCTTTACTCTTTTTTTAATGAAGGAATATGGCCCATAGACCTGTTATTCAGCCTTGCTCGCAACAGGTTCTCTCAGTTTGAAAAGGTTGTCAACTGTCTCCTTTATAACCGGGTCATTTGTGTCTTTACAATAAACAGAGTATTTTAATACCGGGATACGGGTGCTTAAAAAACTTTCCCTGTAAAACTCGGTTTTAAAAATCAGATAGTATCCTTTAATGGCTTTACCGTAACTGAATATTGCTGAATGTTTTTTCCGGTCATCAACATCAGAATACTTTACACTGAAACCGTAAACATCGGGAAAAATGCTGTGAGAATCTTTTCGCTTAAGAACGCTTTCCAGTGCTCCAAGTGACTGCATTGTGTCAGTATAATTATTTTTGAAAATTGAACCTGTTATTATATCCCTTTTAAGTTTATTAACATCTGTTGTAAAAAACTTTGATATTGACTCATCCAGTGTTCTTATTTCATCAGTTTCGGGAAGGTACTCGGTCACAGATTTTATGGTAGTATAATCTTTTTCCAGGGTGATCATGACAATCCGCTTTTCGGGCTGTGTGAAGTCTCCAATAATAATTCTTGTCACATTATTAATAGACTGAAGGAAGAAGTAGTTTTTGTTATCTGCTGTAACAGGGAAAAATCTTAACCTGTCGGGATCAACCGGCTTAACAAGAAGATCCATTGTTACAGCATAAATTATCCCTCCGGTCATAAAGAAAAGAATAATGAAGGATATCATTTTTTTCATTTTCATATACCTCTAATTAGATATTAATAAAAAAATGATAAAATTTCAATATTTCTATTAAAAATATACTTTATTAGAATTTTTTCAATAAAGAGGTATATGAAAAAAACTATTGTGAAAGCTGTCCATTTTGTATAATAACATCACTATCGCCGTTAACTTTTAATGTTGCCCCTGTTTCCTTTATCCGGATTATTGAACCATCCGGTGCACCGGACATCTGTGTTGTATTTCCGCTAATGGAAGTATGAGTTGTTCCTGTCTGCTCAACTTCGATGCTGTATCCCCTTGAATCTTTATTCACAAGATCCGCCGGATAGAGATTAACTGAGATTAATATAATTAAAAGTATGAAAAGTTTTTTCATAATAGATCCTCCTGTAGTTACAATAATCCTAAAAAAAAATAAGTCAAGGGTTCTAAATCTGTAAGGATATAATTTTATCTTGATTTAATAAAATAGTGTTTTATGGTTATAGCAGTAGTGCATGCAGAATAATTCAAGAGGTGTGTATCATGTTGATGAGGCTTTTTATATCCTTTATTACATTGCTGCTGGTTATTTCGTGCAGTACTGAAAAACCTGCTGTTATTAAAAAAAATGAATCATTATTTAAAAGTTATAAAGGTACAGCAAGAATAGTATCAATTACCCCTGTAAAAGATTCAGTTGATACAGAAGACAGTTCGTATATGCAGTTATATTTTGATTTTTCACCGGCGGATCCGGGTGCAAAAAATAATTATCAGTTTCCTGAAGCGGCTGATTCAAATATACTTTTAAAATATGATAATAGAAATAGTTTTCATAAAAACTGGATTTTAAAATGGGGTTTAAAGCCTGGGAATGAATATCCTGCTGTCAGATATGAAAACAGCGGTAAAGTAACCGGTGCTCACGTTTATTATGATGTAGAGTTATCTCCATTTAAATAGATACATATAAAGACTGACCGATCGTATTTAAAAAACGTTTGTTATAAAACTGTTCATCCGTTAGAGCACTTTTTTTTCTTGATTTTTTAATGAATACAATATTTTTATTTCTTTATATATATAAAATCTATTAACCGGTTTATTAGATAGCAAAAATTTTAACTTCACGGCTCCCCGCAGGATACCTGTTGTGCATTCAGTATCTTAAACAGACACCGTATATCTACATGTTTTTTGAATAAGTATTATTATTTTCGGAGTATTAAATGGATAATACAGGCGGGACCATTCTCCTGGTTGAGGATGAAGTTCTTATTGCAATGGCTGAAGAGAGACAGCTTGCGGCAGCAGGTTATAATGTCATAACAGCTTTCAGCGGAGAGGATGCCATTGAAATTGCTGTAAATAGTGAACAGCAGATTGATATTATCCTTATGGATATTGATCTTGGCAGAGGTATGGATGGTACCCAGGCTGCAATGGAGATCCTGAAATACAGGGAGATACCGGTGCTTTTTCAATCATCTCATACCGAAAAAGATATTGTTGAAAAAACTGAAAAGATAACTTCATACGGATATGTTGTTAAACATTCAGGCATAACCATTCTTGACGCCTCGATTAAAATGGCATTTAAACTGCATAAAGCATATAAGGAACTAAAAGAAAAAGAGGAGAATCTCCTTATAAAAGAGAGAGCTATTGAATCCTCCATTAATGCAATAGCAATTTCAGATCCTGATGGTAAAATAATATACGTCAATCCCTCTTTTCTGAAATTATGGGGATACGATGATATTAACGAAGTGATCGGCATGAAAGCATCAATGCTGATGAAGAAGAGCGGAAAAAATGAAACTGCATGCGATAATCTTTATACAGCCGGAGGTATGCGAGGTGAGATGATTGCGCTCAGAAAAGACAACACGGTATTTGATGTCGAAACATCTGCCAGTGAAATTTTCAGTCAGCAAAATAAACATCTCGGATTAATTGCCGCATTTCAGGATATAACTGAAAGAAAACTTGCTGAAGCGTGGATTAATGAGAGCAGAGAAAGTTATCGTGTACTTGTCGAAAATATTGAAAGCATGGTTTGCGAGGTGGACTGTAATGGTTGTTATACATACTTAAGCCCTTCATATAAAAAAATCACCGGATATTCTCCTGAAGAGCTCATGGATAAGCCTGTAACGGAACATATTCACCCGGATGACTTTAAGCAATGGAGTACTATCTGCTGCTCCAATAAAAAGCCTGATAATTCAATACGCGGTACATGGCGTTTTAAAATTAAAAACGGAGAATGGAGATGGCTTGATTGCTCCATAACTTTTTTTGAGAAGACTCCGGGCGGCCTGCGTGCAGTAGTTATATCAACTGATATTACAGATCGTATAAATGAAGAAGAGAAGATGAGGGATATCATCAGACAGAATGAATTATATCTTGTTGAACTTCGTGAACGTGTTGCTAACAACGCGGCAATAATACATACTTTTGTCGATTTTCTGATGGGTAGATTCGAAAATGATGCATCAAAATTAATCTTTATACAGGCGGAATCCCGTATCCGTTTTTGTGTCTCTATCTACGAAAAGTTTCATGCACTACCGTGCCCTTCCGGCATTAATTTATATACTTGTATTCATGATATACTTGATTCAATTAATATAATTAATAATGAAATGAAAGAGAGCATAAGTGTTTCAGACAAGATGTCTGAGATTATGCTTAACATAAAGTGGGTCTTGCCGCTTGGGCTTGTTCTTAATGAGCTGATAAGTAATTCGTTAAAATATTCTTATTCCGGAGACATGCAGGGTGAGATCGAAATCAGTCACCTGTGTCATCCCGGTAAAATTACTCTCTGTATAACCGGCAAAGGAAAAGCTTTCACAGGGGTTGAAAAAAATAATAAAACAATTAATTTAGGGCTTAGCCTTGCTTTAAAGGTTGCTGAAATGATTAATGGTGAAATTCAATTCAGCGATGAATCAGGAACAGGATGCTCCTTTACATTCTCCCCATGAATCAGTGAATTAATATCTTGACACTTAACAGAGTCAACCGGGTTAATCCATTAGTATATTGAATAATAAAAGAACCCGGCAGAAACTGATGAAAAATAATAAAAAAAATTATTCCAGCCCTGTTGAATTTTCAAAAGAAAACAGTTATCTATCGCGTCTCAATTATGAAACCGGGATAAAACTGACTGGTCCTGAACCTCTTGCCCGAATGGACTATACTGACGAGTTGAGGTGCAAAGACAGGGCATTTTCTTCTTACTGGTATGAATCCGGTGCGAACTGTCCGGCTTCTCATATAGTTGAATCTCCACTTCGGCGATATTATCGTACAACAACCAAAAGGCGGGTTCATAGAAAAAGCGGCAGTATTATACTCTCATCAGATGAAGTTTCCATAAGTGATAAACCATCCCTGCTTGAGCCTGAGTTTCATTCATCAATTTATTCCATGCTGGGTTCTCTTCTTAATGAAAAAATCAATACCCGTATCGGTGGTCTTTTAAATTTTATTATACTGCGAGGCAGCTATGAGGCTGCTGCTGTTATTTTCAATGTGCGGGTTTTAAATGGTGAAACAGTTAACGGCCTGACGAAAATTGCGGAACGTCTTCGGGAATCTTTTAATAATGTTGAGGCAGCATTCCTCTACCATGATCCTGAAGGTTCAAAATATTATCTGAATACATCATCAGAGATTGACGGCCCCAGAGTTAAGAGGCTTTTCGGCAACAGGAGCCTCAGTATAAAGGTTAATGATATAATTTATACTTTTGCTCCAGAGGGTTTTTCGCAGGTCAATCTCTCCATCTGTCCCGAAATGCTTAATAAAGCTGAAAGTCTGCTCAGGCATGAAGGCGGCGGGCGGCTTATCGATTTGTACTGCGGGTACGGCTTTTTTTCATGTTTTCTTTCATCCGGATACAATGAAATTGTCGGTATAGATTATGGTGAAGCAGCAATCGATTCAGCAAGGGAAAATATTAAGCGGATAAAACCGAAGGCAAAATGGGACTTTTATGCCAGAAGGATTGACAGAAAAACTCTCCCGGCTCTTCTTGGAACCAGCCGATTTCCGGAATATCTGATTCTTGATCCTCCGAGGAATGGAACTGCTCAGGGAGTTATAGAAATACTTGCTGAGCGTAATCCGGAGAGTGTTCTTCATATTTTCTGCGGGCTTGAAACAATTCCATTCGAGCTTGAAAAATGGAAACGGGGAGGGTATCACCCTGTTAAATGCGTCCCTCTTGATATGTTCCCCGGCACCCCGGACCTGGAGGTAATGATACTGTTTAAAAGAACCGGAAAGACTATCCGGAAGCCGTCAGGCACCGGAAGATGATTTTTAATCATTAAAAACTGAGCTGTTATTAAAATCGGGGAGATAATTTTTATGACTCTCCAGTTCCTGCAGGAGAAGATTTTTAAAACCAAGAGTATGAGCATAGTCAACAATTCTTTCGTATTCTTCATGGAGAAGGGTACGGTTTAATTCCGGATAGTCATGATCATAATTACCCTCGCAGGGATGGAACTGTGACATCAGAGATATATAATTTCTACGATCAACTGTTTCAAGAAAATCAAGTACCTGCATTGAACTATCCAGGTGACCGGGGATTACCAGGTGACGTATTGCGATTCCTTTAACAGCTTCGCCTCTTTCATTAAACTGCATCAGCCCGGTCTGGTTATACATCGCTCTGATTACATCTTTACCATGGGTGTACATTGATGGAGCACCGGAAAATTTTTTACCGGTCTCATCATCACCATATTTAAGGTCAGGTAAATATATATCAATCAGTCCTTTCAGAAAATCAATAGTATCGATTGAATCATATCCGTGTGTGTTGTAAACGAACGGTAAATTAAAACCGCTATCCTTTGCTTTGCTGATTGCTTCCCTCAGGTGATGCGCATAAGGTGCAGGTGAGACTAAATTAATATTTGCAGCACCCATTGATTCAAGTTCCCTGAATATATCGACAAGTCTTTTGACCGATACAGTTTCGACTCCGGAAGTTCCTTTCCGTATATTCCAGCGGTTAATCTGCCAGTTCTGACAATACCTGCACTGTAAAGTGCATCCCGCAAAAAAAATGGTCCCGGAACCTTTTTGGCCGGTCAAAAAAGGCTCCTCTCCTGTGTGTAATCCGTAATGAGCTATATATATTTTATTATCAATACCGCAGCTTCCGGTTTTTAAATTCCGGTCAACTCCGCATCTGAAATTGCAAAGATTGCAGTTCAAGTATAACCTCTTGTGTAATTATTACTGAGTTAAAAATAACAGGTGTAATAAAAAAAGTGATATCAAAAAGTCTATCAGTAATTTACTATTTTTCTTAAAAGTATTTTCTGCATAGCTATATTTTAAAATTAGTGTTATATTATAGATAATTATCATAATTTAACGGGGGAGCAAATGAATAAAAAAAGGATACTGGTTGTAGATGATGATTCAGATATTATTATGTCAATGAAAGCAGTTCTTGAACAGAACGGCCATGAAGTGGAAACTGCAAGAAGTGAAAATGAATGCATGGAGAAATATGCATTTTTTAATCCTGATATTATTTTTCTCGATATGATGATGGAAAATATGGATTCCGGGTTCAGAGTATGTAAAGGGATACGGGAATCGGATCTGGATGTTAAAATTTATATGCTCAGTTCGGTGGGAAGTGATAACGCGGGGACAGGTGATGTGCATGAAGTAGGTTTTAACGGTTCAATGGAAAAACCTGTGAGTCCCGAATATCTTTTGAAAATGGTTGAATAATATATATTGTTTTTAATTTTCAGGTGTTGTATATTTTTCGCAAGGGAGATAGTTTGATAATGCCTGGAAATGATGTGACATGTGAAAGAGGCGGTCTGTCCAGAGCCAGGATTGTTGAGTTGCTTTGTCTCAGAGGTGATGAGCAGACTGCACTTCATAATAAAGCTTCCGCTATAAGAAAAGCTAATCTTTCAGATTCAGTATATATACGCCCGCTTGTTGAATTTTCAAATATCTGCAACAATGACTGTTTTTACTGCGGATTGAGAAGGTCAAATAATAATATTAAAAGATTTGAGCTTAAGCCGGAGGAAATTCTTGCAGTGGCGGATGATGCTTCTGATGCCGGGATAAATTCAATTGTTCTGCAGTCAGGTGAAAGACGTGACAGAAAGTTTACTTCATATGTATCCTATACGTTGAAACTGATAAAAGAAAAACATCCCCGTATGTGTATTACTCTTGCTGCAGGTGAACAGGAACGGGGAGTTTATGAAGAATTTTTTGAATATGGGGCTTCACGTTATATCCTCAGAATTGAAACAACCAATGAGGAGCATTTTAAAAAACTCCACCCCGAATCGCAAAGCTTCAAGCATAGACTGCAGTCTCTACATGAATTGAAAGAGATAGGATTTCAGATCGGCACCGGTGTTATGGTTAATGCTCCATTTCAGACCCTGGAAAATCTTGCGGATGATATATTTTTTTTCAGTCTCCTTGACCTTGAGCTCTGCAGTCTCGGGCCTTATATACCGCATAGTGATACACCTTTCGGCGGAATTGAATATCTCCCTGAAGAGACGCTTAATCTCGGACTGAATATGATTTCAGTTGTCCGTCTTGCCCTGCCTGATGTTAATATAGCTTCAACGGCATCTCTTGACAGCCTGTCATCTGACGGGAAGGAGCTTGGACTTGCTGCCGGCGCTAATGTAATACTCCCCCGGTTATCATCAAGTGGTATAAACAGAGAAGGAGCACTTGATGATGATAAACTCCGGGGCGTAATGGAATACAGGTCGCTTCTGAAGAATCTTGAAGCCAGGATAATAGAACTTGGTTATACCCCTGATGCAGGTGAAACCGCAGATAACCGGTATTATATGCAGAAAGTAAACAGTGTTGCTGATAAGTAAAATCTATCCTCCCGAAGAAGCTATAACGTAATTCTGATTGACACCATGTTATACCGGTGGATATCTATATCAGAAATTGCAGCAAAATCTCTGTTTTTGGAATAATAATACTATTTTTTGTGCATTATTAGCGCGGGGAGATGCTGCTGATGATAAGGAGGAGTTGTAATATGAAAAAGGGTTTTTTAGCAGTATCACTTTCCATGATCCTTGTTGCTTTTATAAGTGCTGGATGCGGTAAAAATAGTGGAAAGAATCTTGTTCTGGCCACAGGAGGAACATCAGGGACATACTATCCATATGGCGGAGCAATGGCTCAGATTTTTAACACAAAAGTACAGGATATGAATGTTACAGCACAGTCAACAGGCGCTTCAAGCGAAAACCTGCGACTGGTAGGCAAAGATGAGGCAGATCTTGCGATAGTTCAGAATGATGTTATGGATTATGCTTATAACGGAACAAAGCTCTTCAAAGGGCAGCAGATTAAAGGGATCAGCACAATCGCTACACTTTATCGCGAAGTTGTTCAGATCGTTGTAAGCCCTGACGCCAAAATTAATACAATCTCTGATATGAAAGGAAAAAAAATATCTGTAGGTGATGCGGGTAGCGGTGTTGAAGCTAACGCTATGCAGATACTTGCACCGGCAGGTCTTACATTCGATGATCTCAAGACAAGTCACCTTTCTTTTAAAGAATCAGGGAATGCATATCAGGATAAACAGCTTGATGGTTTTTTTGTAACTGCGGGTATACCCAACGCGGCGATACAGGAGATTACAGCTCTTCAGAAAGTTAAAATTCTTGCTCTTGATGCGAAAACAGTTGATCAGCTCGTAAAAGAATATCCGTTTTATACACCATATATAATCAAGAAAGAGATATACAAAGGTATGACAAGTGACGCTCAAACTGTAGCTGTCAAAGCAACACTCATTGCCAGAGATGATCTTGATGAAACAGTTGTATACAATCTGACAAAGGCTCTATTTGAAAATAAAGATGAACTCGCTAAAGCGCATGCAAAGGGAGTTGAACTTGATATAAATGAAGCAGTAAAAGGTGTATCTGTCCCGCTTCATCCCGGTGCTAAAAAGTATTACATGGAAAAAGGTATCATAAAATAGCACCGGACTTTTTAAAAATAAATGACAACGATATGGCTGGCAGAACCTGTACTGCCAGCCATGCTACGTTTGTCAAAATACTGGCTGTCTCAGTGTTTCTAGTCGCTCTTTTACTCTTTCCTGTTTTTAAAGGTATTACAATTACTGATTATAAAACAGGAAAATTGCTTTATTTCAATTCTGCTGATACGGGTGACAGATTCAGTGTAAGGTATATTCATTCAGTCAATAAGAGTCCTGTGGAGGATTTTTTTAGAATTGATGATGATACTATTATCATAGAGAGATCTGTATTCACTGCATTTGGTGCGGGTGTACCGGCATCACCGGATGATGGCGGAATTCTGAATGTGTATAATGACAGAATAGAAGTTACAGAGATAAACAGAAGAATAGACGATTTTCTTCTGTTTATCGGTGTAACTGCTGAACACAGGTTTAAAATTGATCAGGATGAGTTTCTGCTTCGGGATATCAGTTCTGTGCAGCGGAGTCTCAGAATAGTAGTAAAAAGAATTTCTCTTCTCGATATAATTAAGCTCCGTTATTATTAAGCAGTTAATCGGCAATAGCTTATCAATGGTTTTTTATAGTTGCGAATCAATATAATCAAATAAAAGAAGGTCAGTTATGTCTAAACAGTCTGCCGGAAACCAATCAGGGCATGAACCTGTAAGTATTGAAAAGATTCAGGAAGTCATGAGTAAATATGATAAAGAATCCTTCTATAGAAAACTCGGAGGTAAGTGGGGCTTTATAATTGCAGCAGTCGCAATCGGCTTTTCTCTTTTTCAGTTATATACAGCTGCATTCGGCATGCTCCCGGCACAATTGCAGAGATCTGTTCACCTCGGATTTGTCCTTCTGCTGGTTTTTCTGCTTTATCCTGCGCATAAAGGGAAAATTCATAAAATTACAGTTTCTGATCTTATGCTGGCCGCAGCAGGCGTCTCTTCAGCAGGTTATATAGTATGGAATTACCGTGACCTTATTTCACGGGCAGGAGCTTTTACTACTGTTGACGTGATTATCGGAGCAATTGGAATTCTTGTTGTAATGGAAGCGTGCCGCAGGGTTGTCGGTCTTCCTATGCTAACTATTGCTATAATATTTATTCTGTATGCATATTTCGGATCATATATGCCGGGTTTTCTTAATCACAGGGGTTACTCTGCGGAGAGGATAGTAACTCATCTCTGGTTTACAACAGAAGGTATTCTCGGTGTACCTCTTGGTGTATGTTCAACTTTTATCTTTCTGTTTATCCTGTTCGGAGCATTTATGGAACAGACAGGTATTTCAATGTTATTTATCGATCTTGCTAACTCCATAGCTGGTTTCGCTGCAGGAGGTCCCGCGAAAGTTGCTGTTTTTTCAAGTGCACTTATGGGGACAATTTCAGGAAGTTCTGTTTCAAATACCGTCGGATCCGGAAGTTTTACCATACCTATGATGAAAAAAATGGGTTATAGCAGAGAGTTCTCTGCAGCGGTTGAGGCTTCAGCTTCAACAGGGGGCCAGCTTATGCCTCCGATTATGGGAGCTGCCGCTTTTCTTATGGCCGAGGCACTGGGGATGCCGTATCTTGATGTTGCTGTTGCAGCCATTATTCCTGCTGTACTTTATTTCTCAGGTATATGGATTATGGTGCATTTCGAGGCAAAGAAAAACGGGTTAAAGGGGATGAACAGGGAGGAGATCCCGAAATTCGTAAAGGTTATAGCTGAAAGAGGGCATCTCCTTGTACCCCTTGTTGTAATCGTTTATTTTCTGGTTTCCGGAGCGACTCCGGTAAAGGCCGCATTCTATGGAATCATTTTTTCAGTAGTTGCCTCCATGCTTAGAAAAAGTACACGTCTTACGTTCTCCCAGTTTATTGAAGCGCTGCAGGCAGGTGCGAAGAGTGTACTCGGTGTTGCTATTGCATGTGGTATAGCTGGTATTATCGTGGGAGTGGTTACACTTACGGGACTTGGCTTGAAAATGGCATCGGGGCTTCTTGTTTTATCCGCGGGAGTTAAATATCTCACACTTATTTTTGCGATGTTTGCGTCTCTTGTGCTTGGAATGGGAGTTCCAACAACAGCAAATTATCTTATAACATCAACAATAATGGCTCCGGCTGTAGTGCAGCTTGGCGTGCCGGCTCTCGCCGCGCATATGTTTGTCTTCTATTTCGGTATAGTCGCGGACATAACACCCCCTGTCGCCCTTGCCGCTTATGCGGGTTCGGCAATTTCAGGAGGAAACCCCTTAAGAACCGGTGTTACCGCGGTTAAACTTTCTATTGCCGCATTTATCATACCGTATATTTTTGTAAATGATCCGGCTCTTCTTCTTATAAATGCATCAGTTATGCAGATAATAAGTATATCTGTGACTTCAGTTATCGGTATGGTGGGAATCGGTGCTGCGTTGGAGGCGTTCTATCTGACAAAAATGAATTATATAGAACGTATTGTCAGCCTTGCAGGTGGTCTAATGCTGATAGATCCCGGTTTGTTTACGGATATAATTGGCGTCGGTCTGTTCAGTATGGTAACTATTTCGCAGATTATAAGAAGAAAAAGAGAAAGTCATTTAAACGCATAAATAACCATTGAACTTGTAAGAGCAAAATCACCATAGTGGATTTTGCTCTTCAGGTGATATGACGCAATTTTCATCCATGCTTTATAGTCGGAGAGGGTTCTGAAGCTCCCTCTTGATTTAAGCAATTTCGGCAAGAGTCCGAACTCCACGGGCTGGAATACTTTTACATTTTTAAAACCGCTTTTTTTAAGGAGCAATGTAAGATTGCTCCTGCTGAAATATGAAAGATGTCCAGGCATGAAGTATTCATAATCGGGACCAAGAACTTTTGCCTGCCTTCCGTCCATGTTTGCTGTCTGTATCAGCAGCAGCCCTCCGTCTGTAAGAAGCCTGTAGCACTCTCTGACAGCAGAGGCGGGATCATCAAGATGTTCAATAAGCTCAATCATCGTAATAACAGAAAATTTTTCATTCTCGAAGGGGTGGTCTTTCAGGGTACCGCAATGGATCCTCTCTCCGAAAATTTTTCCTGCAAAAGCAGATGAGTATTCCGACATCTCTATTCCGTAAGTGGTATAATACTTTGAAGCCGATTCGAGAAATCCGCCGAATGAACAACCGACATCGAGAAAATTCCCCGATTTTATATATTTATAAATTATTTTTATTCTGCTGTCCCAGACGTAGCTTGAGTATTTTTTAATGTTTCTTTCGTCAATATATGAATATTCTGCTTTACCGTTATAGTAATCATCTGAATAGAAGCTCTTTACTGTGCAGTCATCAAATAAAGGGTTCATGAAAATAAAACCGCATGACATGCATACGTCTGTGTTAAAATGGAGAGAGTATCGGTTGATTCTGTATTTGTTTTTTATATTACTGCTTCCACATAGCGGGCAGCACTCTTTTTTTTCTCTGAACATCCGGTAGAATCCTCATTAGATTATTAAAACCGCAACTTATTATAAGTCAATTAAAAACGGATTTTTTTATTTACATTACGGGAGCGGTATGGTTTCATGAATGGCGAGTGTATGTAAAAAAGATCTTCATCCGGGAATATTTTTCAGCAAGGTATGATGAATAAAAATAAAGTTTTAAGCCCCAGGAGAATTCAGCGGGTCTATATTATAGATAATCAGCCTTTATACAGACTCGGGTTCAACCAGATTTTGTTAAAAAGCGGTTTTTTTGAAGTTTGCCTTGAGTCTGACAGCTATGTTTTTGACAAAGAGGAGCTCGCATGGATTAACCCTGACATCATTGTGATGGATCTTATTTATGACGGTAGAAGCCCTTTTGATTTCATTAAGTGGGTGAATGATAATTATCCAGCTATACCGGTGCTGGTTTTATCAATGTCAGATGAAAAAATTTATGCTGAAAGAGCATTAAAAACAGGGGCGACAGGCTATATTATGAAAAATGCAGACGGGAGCAGTATTCTTGCAGCTCTTAAATCTGTCGCAAAGCATGAACTCTATGTTAGTAATAAAATATCCTCTCAAATACTCGTTAAATATGTGGGCGGTTCTGAAAAAATTGATCTTGAGCCCACATCTGTGCTGACAGACAGGGAGCTTGAAGTATTTGCACTTGTGGGCGGGGGGATGAACTCCCGTGAAATCTCCCGTGTATTGAATATAAGTATTAAGACTGTGGATAACCATAAGACGTCAATCAGGGAGAAACTTTCATTGAAAAACCACATAGAACTTTCGCAGAAAGCGGCACTCTGGCAGGATAAAGCCGGTTCATGGCGATAAAACACTTTAATCATATTATATTCGATCTGGATGGTACTCTCACAGACCCCGGGGTCGGTATAACCAGGTCAATTCAGTATGCTCTGGCAAAATACGGGAAAACTGAAAAAACTGCTGCGCTTTATAAATGTATCGGCCCTCCGCTGCGGGATTCATTCTGTAATTATTTCGGATTTACAATGGAGCAGGCAGAGGAGGCTGTTTCGTATTACAGGGAATATTTTTCAGAACATGGTATCTTTGAGAATGAGGTATATCCAGGTATCCCTGAACTTCTTGAAGAGCTTAAAGCTGATAACAGAATAATATATCTTGCTACAACAAAGCCTGTTATCTATGCCGAGAAAATACTGCGCCACTTTAATCTTTTTGATTATTTTACAGCGGTTTCCGGAAGTAATCTTGACGGAACAAATGGGGCGAAGAGTGAGCTTATAGCCGGTATAATCAGGAATTACAGAATAAACCAGCCGGTAACTGCTGTTATGATTGGAGATAGGAAATACGACATCGAGGGCGCAAAAGCCAATGGTATATCTTCTATCGGGGTTGGCTATGGGTATGGTGAGCCCGGCGAACTGGCTGATGCATTTCCTGATTATATTGCTGAAACCGTCCCTGCTCTTAATAAAATTCTTCTTTAGTCTGATAAATCAATTAACATTTTCCGGTGGTTTTCAATGTAAATATCTCATAAGAATGACTTTTTTTAAAAAAAATCTTATGTCACATAAAAAAGTGCTTATCAAATTTAAAATTCTACCGAATACTATAATATAAAGGTTTAAAGGGGGATTTTCCGATGTTTGATGGAAGCGGAATGATGAGTACAAATTACATTATTGAGAAATCGATGAATGTTGAATCGCTCAGGCGCAAAGTAATTGCTGATAATGTGGCAAATGTTGATGTTCCTCATTTTAAAAGAAGTGAAGTTAACTTTGAAAGTGAACTTAAAAGAGCTCTTTATCAGAATAAGGATGTGAATGAAAACCGGCTTCCTGCAATTTTAACAGATGACAGGCATATACCTTTTTTCACTGAAAGAGATATAAAGTCCGTATCCCCGAGAATAAACGTTGATTATACAACTTCTATGAGAAACGACGGCAACAATGTTGATATTGAAAAAGAGATGGTGGATTCTTCAAAGAATATAATGAGGTATAATGCTCTTGTATCAGCTTTAAATCATAATTATAAAATGCTGAAAACAGTAGTGAGAACAGTATAAGGAGCTGTGAGGTAAGCTATGGGAATGTTTGATAGTTTTAATATATCGTCTACCGGTTTAACGGCACAGAGGCTCCGGATGGATGTTATAAGTGATAATATAGCAAACGCAACAACTACCAGAACACCTGAGGGGGATGGCCCCTTTGTAAGAAAGCGGGCAATATTCGCTCCTGT
>ERZ795053.1269-NODE-1269-length-32243-cov-10.748074_pt1 | contig 32243 bp, 31 predicted proteins | sample MGYA00375137_ERZ795053 | MGnify/ENA primary metagenome ERZ795053 (study PRJEB30182, sample SAMN05720284) | activated sludge metagenome | isolation source: Anaerobic digester | place: Hong Kong | collected 2014-12-17 ...
TCGCCGGGGTGATGCCCGCGACCTTGATGTCCATCTGGAGCGAGGTGATGCCGTTCGAGGTGCCCGCGACCTTGAAGTCCATGTCGCCAAGGTGATCCTCGTCGCCAAGGATGTCGGTCAGGACCGCCCACTTGCCGTCGTCCTCAAGGATCAGGCCCATGGCGACACCGGCAACCGGCGCCTTAAGCGGCACGCCCGCGTCCATCATCGACAGCGACGACCCGCAGACCGTGGCCATGGAGGAAGACCCGTTCGATTCCGTGATCTCCGACACAAGGCGGATCGTGTAGGGGAAGTCGGTGGGGGCCGGCAGAACCGCCTGAAGCGCGCGCCAGGCAAGCTTGCCGTGGCCGATCTCGCGGCGGCCCGGAGGACCGAAGCGGCCAACCTCGCCGACCGAATAGGGCGGGAAGTTGTAGTGCAGGAGGAAGTTCGACCGGAAGTTCCCGTGCAGCGCGTCGATGATCTGCTCATCCTCGCCGGTGCCGAGCGTGGTTATGACAAGACCCTGCGTCTCGCCACGCGTGAACAGCGCCGAGCCGTGGGTGCGGGGCAGAAGGCCCACTTCCGACACGATCGGACGCACGGTCTTGGTGTCGCGACCGTCGATACGCTTGCCGTTGGTCACGACATCGCCGCGCAGGATCGAGGATTCCAGCTTCTTGATGGCCGAGCCGAGGTTGGCATCGGCAAGGTCTTCTTCCGACAGCGATGCCTTGATTGCCGCGACGGCGGCAGAGATCGCGTTGGTGCGGGCCTGCTTGTCGAGGATCGCGAAGGCAGCACGCATCTGCGTCTCGCCCGCGGCCTTCACCCGGCCATAAAGATCCGCGTAGTCCGGCGGCGTGAAGTCGAAGGGCTCCTTCGCGCAATCCTCGGCGAAGTCGATGATCAGGTCGATGACCGGTTGCATCTGTTCATGGCCGAACTTGACCGCGCCAAGCATCTCGGCTTCCGAAAGCTCGTAGGCTTCGGATTCCACCATCATCACGGCGTCCTTCGTGCCCGCGACGACAAGATCAAGCCGCTGCTCGGGGTTCATGCGCAGTTGGTCCATGTCGCTGACTTCGGGGTTCAGCACATATTCACCGTTCGCGAAGCCGACGCGCGCCGCGCCGATCGGGCCCATGAAGGGCACGCCGGAAATCGTCAGCGCGGCAGAGGCCGCGATCATGGCGACGATGTCGGGATCGTTCACGAGGTCGTGGGACAGAACGGTGCAGATCACCAGCACTTCGTTCTTGAAACCGTCGACGAAGAGCGGACGGATCGGGCGGTCGATCAGGCGCGAAGTCAGCGTTTCCTTTTCCGAAGGGCGCCCTTCACGCTTGAAGAAGCCGCCCGGGATCTTGCCGGCGGCATAGGTCTTTTCCTGGTAGTGCACGGTCAGCGGGAAGAAATCCTGCCCCGGCTTCGCTTCCTTGGCGAAGGTCACGTTGGCCATGACGGAGGTTTCGCCCAGCGTGGCGATCACCGAACCATCGGCCTGACGGGCGATCTTCCCCGTTTCCAGCGTGAGCGTTTCCTGGCCCCACTGGATGGATTTTCTGGTCACATTGAACATATATCGGTTCCTCAAGGGACGGCCCGGCCCTCCGGGTGTCCCGTTCATATGGCGGCCCCATTGCCGCCGCCCCCAATCCTTCGCATGCGCCCGGGGGCATGGGCTCACGTCACAGATGGACGGGGGCCATACAGGAAAACCGGCTGGTTGGGAAGGGGCGGGTTGGGCCCTCGCCGATCTGCTGCATCCGCGCGCTCAGCCGATCAACCGCCGGCATCTTGCTGTGCGATTTCTTCCAGCCAAGCACCGCGATCTCGAATCTCTCTGCATTTCTTGGTGAATTGGATGGGGAGTTCGACAGGGATAGAGCGGGCTTGAAGGCCAGCCCGAAACGAAAAACGCCCGCACCTTTCGGCGCGGGCGTTGCATTGCGTCAAGCGGAACGGCTTAGCGGCGGATGCCAAGGCGCTGGATCAGCGTCTGGTAACGGCCTTCGTCGTTCTTCTTGAGGTAGTCGAGAAGCTTGCGGCGCTGGGCGACCATCATCAGAAGACCGCGGCGCGAATGGTTGTCCTTCGCGTGGGTCTTGAAGTGTTCGGTCAGCGTGGCGATGCGCGACGACAGGATCGCAACCTGGACCTCGGGCGAACCGGTGTCGCCTTCCTTGGTCGCGAATTCCTTCATCAGGCGGGCTTTTTCTTCGGCAGTGATCGACATCGGGGTCTCCTTTCGAAAAGGGGTTATGGCGCAAGCCGGGATGTCGTCCAGCAGGGCCCCTGGAGGGTCCGCCATTTCTGGCGGATGCGCGCGTATAGGGGAAAGATCCCCGAAAGGAAAGCGTGAATCTTCGTCAGGCCGCCGCGTCCGGCGGGATCAGGACGATCCGGGAGGGATCGACCGCAGGCGCACCAAGCAGTTCTGCGATCGGTGTGCCGTCAAGGCAGATCCGCGTCACCGCGCCGGGCGCGCCGGGATCCCCCACGGTCTCGGCGGTGATCTGCGGGCCGGAGTCGGGATCGCACATCAGGTAGAGCGTATCCGAGGCGGGGTCGTAGTCGTCGATTGTCGCCATTCCGCCGGCACCCGAAAGCCAGCCACCCAGCACGAAACCGTCCGCGCCCGGGCCGCCGCTTGCCCGGTCGGCGCGCCCGATCAGGATGCGGTCATCGCCCCGGCCGCCATTCAGGAAGTCGCCCACATCGTCATCGCCGCCCGCGCCGTCGTCGACACGGCCGTCCAGCGTATCGTCGCCCGCGCCGCCCTGAAGATAGTCCTGGCCCAGTCCGCCAGACAGCCTGTCGTCGCCGTCCGAACCGTGCAGAGCGTCATCGCCCGCCCCACCATCGAGCGCATCGTCCCCCGCGCCGCCGATCAGGGAGTCGCGACCATCGCCCCCCAGCAGCACATCGTCACCAAACTCTCCGCAAAGCGTGTCATCGCCGCCGTCGCCCGACATCGTGTCGTTGCCGTCGCCGCCGGTCAGATGATCGCCGTCCTCTCCACCCGACAGAATGTCATTGCCGCCGCCGCCCAGCAGATAGTCGCGCCCTGAACCACCCCGGATGACGTCGTCTCCGCCCTGCCCGTTCACCTGGTCGTCGCCCGCCAGGCCGTCCAGCATGTCGTCGGCCCCGGAACCTGAAAGAATGTCGTCACCGCCGGTTCCCGCGATCGCAGGCGCGCCGGCATCGCGCTCGGCCTCGTCGCCGGCATCCTCGCCGCGCCCGTCGTCACCACCCATGTCGAAGATCGCGCCCAATGCGAACAAGGCCAGGACACCTGCCAGAAGTAGCATGTCTTTTCCAATGTGCCGGTCGGGCATCTAGCCCGCGTTACCCCAGTCCGTATTGGGCCGGAGGACCGGTAAAGATTCGCTCAAGGAAACCGCCGGCCCGTCGAATTGTCGATATCTCAGGACCAGCGCTCGGGTTCGCGGGCATAGGCAACGTAAAGCGGATGGCGCGGTTCCCCGGCCTGCGTCAGGCCCAGGTGCCATAGGTCAAGCCCGGCCGCGCGCAGCCGCATCGCGACCGCATCGCCCCGCCCGAGGTGGCAGCCGTGAACGCCCCAGCCGCAGATCAGCCGTTCGGCCGCTGCCGCCGCCGTCAGAATGGCTTCGTCGTTGCCCGGGCCGACCGGGGCGCCGGCCCGTTTCAGATCCTCGGGGCGGGTGGCGCGAAAGGCAAAAAGGTTCGTCACCGCAAACCCGCCGTAGCCCAGGGCGCGGGCACGGCGTTCGCAGCGTTCGACCGTCGGATCGTTGTGTTCCTCGGTCGCCGTCGAGGGGTTGAGAAGAATGTAAAGCAGGCTGCCGCCCGCCCCCCAGCGTCGGGAAAGAAGATACCGGTAGGTTCCGCAGCGCGAATACCGCGCCTCGGATGCAAGGCCCGCGGCCTCGTGGCGGCGGACGATCACCGGAAGGGGCAGGGCGCGGTGAAAGTCATGCCCTTTCCGGTTTCGGGGTGATTGAAACGCAGGCTTTCGGCATGAAGCATCATCCGCGGAAACGCCCGCGCCGGTCCTTCGGCATAGAACGGATCGCCCAGGATCGGATGGCCGGTTTCCCGCATGTGGACGCGCAACTGATGGCTGCGCCCGGTCACCGGGAAAAGACGGACCCGTGTCGTGCCGTCCTCGTCATGGCCCAGCACCTTCCAGTCGGTCTGCGCCGGCTTGCCGTTCACATGATCCACATGCTGCAGCGGCCGGTTCGGCCAGTCGACAATCAATGGCAGATCGACCCGGCCTTCCTTCGGCACGAGATGACCCCAAAGCCGTGCGCGATAGGTCTTTTTCGTCTTGCGTCCCTCGAACTGCGCGCCAAGGTCGCGCTGGGCGTGCCGCGTCAGGGCAAAGACCATGATGCCGGAGGTGTCGCGATCCAGACGGTGCACCAGAAGCGCGTCAGGATAGGCCTTCTGCACGCGCGCGATCAGGCAGTCGGCCAGGTGTTCGCCGCGTCCCGGCACGCTCAGCAGCCCGGCGGGCTTGTCGACGACGACGATCGCATGATCGGCATGGATCACGCGCAACGGTTCATCGGGCGGTGCATAGGCGGTAGCGGTCATGGCCCGGCGTTAGCATGGTTGGCGGAGCGCTGGCCAGAGCGCTCAGACGATCCGGTGGCCCGTGGCGCGCAGACGTGCGGCGATCTCGGCGATATGGGCGGGCGTCGTCTCGCAGCAGCCCCCGATGATCGTCGCCCCCATGTCAACCCAGCGCATTGCGAAATCGGCGTAAAGGGCGGGCGTCATTTCGGGCCGGGCATGCAGGACATCGACGGTCGGGCTGTCTTTCAGGAATTCCTTGGTGATCTGCTGGAACCCGTTCGCATAGGCGCCGTAGGGCAGGCCGAAGGTGCCGAAAACCGTCATCGCCGCCGCCATCGCCTCTGGCGCGGAACAGTTGGCAAGGACGGCGCCTGCGCCACCACCCCGCAGCACGGGTTCAAGATCGCGCAGCGGTTCGCCCGACCGCAGGCGGCTGCCGTCTTCGTCATCAACGGTCACCGACAGCCAGACCGGACGGCCCTGCCCGCCCGCGCCTTCCAGGATCGCACTGGCATGGGCGAGCGATGCGACCGTCTCCGCCAGCAGGATATCGACAGCCGGCGCGAGAATCGCCGCCACCTCTGCATACTTGCGGACCGCCTCGGCATAGGGTGGGTGGGCCTCGGGCCGGTAGGATGCGACAAGCGGGCCGATCGACCCGGCGATGCGGCCGGAGCCATGCGCGGCGCGGGCGGCCGCAGCCTCCGCCAGGGCCTGGGTATGAAGCGCGGCAAAGCGATCCTCTATTCCCGCTTTCACCAGCCGGTCGCGATGGATTGCGTAGGTGTTCGTCGTCGCAACCGAAGCACCCGCGCCGAAGTAGTCTTCGTGCACCTGCCGGACAAGCCCCGGATGATCGATCATCACCTGGGTAGACCAAAGCGGGGTCGGCGCATCGCCCGACCGCGCGACCAGTTCCTGCCCCATGCCGCCGTCCAGCAGTGTGATATCTGTCATTCCTTGGTCCTCAATCCAGCAAAAGCTTTCCCGCAAGTCCTGTAAACAGAACCGCGGAAATCTTGTCCAGCTTGCCTGCTCCGCGCGCAAGGGATGCACCGAAGCGTCCGGCCAGTGCGCCGTATGACATGGTAACGACCGTTCCCGTCAAGCTGAAGACCAATCCCAGCAGCAGGATCTGAACCCAGACCGGGCCATATTCGGGATGCGCAAACTGCGGCAGAAAGGCCAGAACGAACAGCGCGACCTTGGGGTTCAGCGCATTGGTGACGAACCCCCGCCAGAGTGCGCCCGACGGGTGCCGCGCACCGCGCGTACCTGCGGCAAGACCGCCACCGCGCCACGACCGGACCGCCAGCCACAAAAGATAGGCCGCGCCACCATAACGCAGCGCCGCAAGTGCGGCGGGTTCGGCCGCGATCAGCGCCGAAATGCCCAGCGTCGCCAAACCGACATGCCAAAGCCCGCCAAGCCCGACGCCAAGCCCGGCCATGATTCCCGCGCGCGGCCCGCCCGAAAGTCCGCACGCGGTGGCGAAGATCACATCGGCGCCCGGCGTCAGGTTCAGGACCAGCCCCGCCACGAGAAACGTCAGGAACTCCGTCAGGGGATAGCTGATGAAAAACTCGTGCACATCGTCCTCCGCAACGCCAGCCGTCCCGCATCGACCCGGCGCAGTCAAGGGCTTCCGCACCGGCGTTGACTGGTGCGCATGTTGCTGGGACTGTTCCCGGGTAGATCGGAGGAAATGCCATGGATTACGAAACGGTTTCTGCCGAGGATTTCGGACGATCGCTTTCCGGGCTGGGGCTCAACCTTCTGGTCCGCGATGTCGCGGCCGAGGCGGGGTTCCTGTCATCGGTCTTCGAAATGTCCGCACATCGCCAGAGCCGCGATTTCGCGATCATGTCCTATCATGGCGAAGTCTTTCAGCTTCATGCCGACGGGACGTTCGGAAGCCACCCGCTCCTGTCGCTCTTGCCCGAATCCGGGCCGCGCGGCGCAGGGCTCGAGATCCGGCTGTACGAGACCGACCCGGACGCGGCTGCGGCAAGGGCCGGGGCGTTCGCGGATGCACTGGTGCTGCAGGCGCCGGCGGACAAGCCGCATGGCCTGCGCGAATGCGTGATCCTGTGCCCGAACGGCTATGCCTGGGTACCAAGCCGCCGGATCTGAGGCCGCCCTTCGGTCCCTTCACCAGCGGGTCGCACAGGGCAGACCGTCGTCGATGTCGTAATAGTCGCCCTTCGATCCCGCGAAGATGTGTTCGGCAAGCCGCCCGCCCGTTTGCCCGGTGACCGCCCCCGCCTCGACCGAGAATTCACCCGCTGCGGACCTGAACCAAAGGCTCGATCCGCAGCGAGTGCAGAATCCGCGCCGGCCTTTCGCCGGGGTTTCATATTCCCCCAGCGTCTGCCGGCTGTGCCAGGTGATCGTGCTTTCGTCGGCGTCGAACGAGGCCGAATAGTGCCCCGACAGCTTGCGGCACTGGGTGCAATGGCAGGCCGTGATCCGACCGGCGGGGCCGGGCAGGCTGAAGGCCACGTCGCCGCACAGGCACGCGCAATCAAGGCGGTCCGCCGGCGCGGCCGGCGCTTCGGGGGGCGGCCCTTCGGGCCGGTAATAGTCGCCTGCATCCTCGGTGAAGATATGACGGGTCAGCCGCAGACCGGTCGCCCCGTCGAGCGCCCCTGCGGCGATAGCCATGCGGTCCTCTCCGGCGGGTTTCCAGAACAGGCTTGCCCCGCAGCGGGCGCAGAATCCGCGCCGCGCGGCAGGGGAACTGTCATACCAGGCCAGCGTCGCGGCCGAGGTCACCCTGAAACGGTCGAGATCCGCGGACGTCGCGGCCCAATGATGCCCGCTGGATTTTCGGCACTGGCCGCAATGGCAGGCCCAGACATCGCGCAAGCGGCCTGAGGTTGCAAACGTCACGCCGCCGCAAAGGCAGCTTCCGGTTTGAGAGTGTTCATCATGCATCGAGGCGCCCCCTTTTGCAGGACTGTCGCCCCCGGTCCGGCGCCCCGCTTGGTGGCCCGCGTCACAGATCGCCGAAAACCGACCTCAGGATCGCGGAAAGCCCGGCGGAATCGGCTTCGGTGAAGGCCGCCGGCCGATCGCTGTCGATGTCCAGAACGCCGATCAGGCGGCCGTCGCCGGCGCGAACCGGCAGGACGATCTCCGACCGGGTGGAGGAGGCGCAGGCGATATGGCCGGGAAAGGCATCGACATCGTCCACCAGCTGCACCGCGCCGGTCCGGGCCGCCGCGCCGCAGACACCCCGCGAGAACGGGATGACAAGGCAGCCGTGCCCGCCCTGGTAGGGACCGATCTTGAGGAGGTCCGGCGCGACGACCCGGTAAAAGCCGGTCCAGTCGAAGCGATCGTCGGCGTGGTGCAGTTCGCAAACGACCGTCGCCATCAGCGCGACCTCGTCGGTCTCGCCTTCGGTCAGGCTTGCGATGATCCGTCCGGTTTCGGTGTAGTCGATGATCATGCCGGTTTTCCCGCCCTGTAGGCCGGGGGGCTGTCTGCCCCCCGGACCCCCCGAGGATATTTGTGAAAAGAAGAGGTCAGATGCGTTCGATGGCGATGGCCGTCCCCTCGCCGCCGCCGATGCAGATGGCCGCGATCCCGCGCCGCAGGCCCCGTTTTTCAAGGGCGTTCAGCAAGGTGACGATGATCCGTGCGCCCGAGGCCCCGATCGGGTGACCAAGCGCGCAGGCGCCACCGTTCACGTTCACCCGGTCGTGCGCGATGCCAAGTTCGCGCATGAAGGCCATGGGCACAACCGCGAAGGCCTCGTTCACCTCCCACAGGTCGACGTCATCGGCCGACCAGCCGAGCCGGTCGAGTAGCTTGCGCGCGGCGGGAACCGGTGCGGTGGGGAAAAGCGCGGGCGCCTGGGCATGAGAGGCGTGGCCGAGGATGCGGGCGCGGGTCTTCAGCCCGGCGGCCTCGGCGGCCGAACGCGAGGCGATGACAAGTGCCGCCGCGCCGTCGGAGATGGACGAGGAATTGGCCGCCGTGACGGTTCCGTCCCTGCGGAAGGCGGGCTTCAGCGTCGGGATCTTTTCAGGCCGCGCCGTCGCCGGCTGTTCGTCGGCGTCGATGCGGACCTCGCCCTTGCGCGAGGCGACACTGACGGGGGCGATCTCCCCCGCGAAGGCGCCGCTTTCCTGCGCGGCGAGCGCGCGCGAGAGGGATGCGAGGGCGTAGGCGTCCTGGTCGGCGCGGCTGAACTGGAACGCCTCGGCGCAATCCTCGGCGAAAGTGCCCATCAGGCGGCCCTTGTCATAGGCGTCCTCGAGACCGTCGAGGAACATGTGGTCAAGCGCCTGGGCATGGCCAAGACGCGCGCCGCCGCGCATCCGCGGCAGCAGGTAGGGCGCAAGCGTCATGCTTTCCATGCCGCCCGCGACCATGATGCCGGTCGTGCCCAGCGCGACCTGGTCGCAGGCGATCATCGCCGCCTTCATGCCCGATCCGCACATCTTGTTGAGGGTCGTCGCGGGCACGTCCTCGCCCAGACCGGCAAGAAAGCCCGCCTGGCGCGCCGGGGCCTGACCCTGCCCCGCAGGCAGGACGCATCCCATCAGAAGTTCTTCGACCTGGTCGGCGCGGGCGCCTGCATCTGCCAGCGCGGCGCGGATCGCCGCACCGCCGAGAACCGCGGCTTCGGTGGTAGCGAAGGCACCCTGGAACCCGCCCATCGCGGTGCGGGCAGCTCCTGCTATGACGACCTCGTTCATGGGCTCTCCTTTCCTCGCGTCTCCGATCAGGACATACAGAATAGTAAGGAATGCCGTCTAGCCTGACCGCGGCGGAAAGACTGCGGAGGGATGGATGAATCTTGAAACGACGACGCTTGGCGATGCGCTTGTCGTGCAGGTCACTGCGGATCGCATCGATGCGGCCTGTGCGATCCAGTTCAAGGACCGGATGCGCGAAATCGCTTCCAACGCGCCGCCGCGGGTCATCATGGACCTCGGGCGGGTGCGCTTTGTCGACAGTTCCGGTCTTGGCGCCATCGTCGCGGTGATGAAATTCCTGGCCCCTTCGCGGCGGCTCGAGCTTGCGGCGCTGACCGCAAATGTCGCAAAGGTCTTTCACCTGACACGCATGGATGCGGTCTTCACGATCCACGCCACTCTGCCCGCGCCCGGAACGGATCATGGCGGCTGAGGCAAGGGTGCAACCGGGCAGCGGCAGGACCCGCGATGAGCCGGCGGGGGGGCCCGCACGCTTCGTCGCGCGGGTCGAAGCGCGGCCCCTGGCCGTGCGAATGTTGCTATATGCCCTTCTGAAGCGTTTCGAAAAGCATATCGGCCCCTCCGACGCCGGCTCGGTCGAACTTGTTCTTGCGGAGATCCTCAACAACATCGTCGAACACGCCTACGGCGAGGAAAGCATCGGCGAGGTCGAGGTTGTCGCGGACATGCTGCCCGAAACGCTTGTCTGCAACGTTCAGGACTGGGGGCGCTCCCTTCCGGGTCTGGCCATTCCCGAAGGCGCGCTTCCGAGCTGCGGGGCCGGGATCGAGACACTGCCCGAAGGGGGTTGGGGTTGGGCGCTGATCCGCACGGTCGCAAGCGACCTCGACTACCGGCGCGATGCGGGCTGCAACCGCCTGCGCGTCGCCATTCCGATCAGTTTCGAATAAATCCTGTCCGCCGCAATCATGCCCCAATTCGCTCAAAACTCGGCCCGATTGGCGCGAGAAAGTAAAGATGTAGCTTCATAAGGCTTCCCTCGGCGTCGCGTTTAACAGCCCCCACCCATAGCGCGACGCCGAGGTCTTCCCTTCTGCGAAATTGCCGCCTAGCTTCCGCTCAGATACGGAGGACGAGATGCGCGATTTCCAGTTTCCCGGACGATCCCCAGTACTGGCCACGGAAGGGATGTGCGCGACCTCGCATCCACTGGCCGCGCAGGCCGCGATCCGCATTCTCCAAGACGGGGGAAATGCCGTCGATGCCGCGATTGCCGGTGCGGTCCTGCTTGGTTTCGCGGAGCCTCAGTCCTGCGGCATAGGTGGCGACTGCTTTGTCCTGCTCAAACCTGCGGGCGACGACCGGATTGTGGCGCTGAACGGTTCGGGGCGGGCGCCCGCCGGCCTGTCCGCGGCGGCGCTGCGCGACCGGGGGTTGGCAGCGATCGGTACCGAATCGATCGAGTCCGTCACGGTTCCTGGGGCGGTCGACGCGCTGTGTCGCCTGTCGGAAGACTGGGGACGTGTCGGAATGGCCGCGAGCCTTGCACCGGCGATCCACTACGCCGAAGCGGGTGTTCCGGTCGCCCCGCGGGTGGCCTTCGACTGGCCCGAGGCGGAAACGCGTCTCAGCGGTGCCGCACGGGGTTTCTATCTTGACCAGGGCAAGGCCCTTTGCGTCGGGCAGGTTTTCCGGTCGCCCGGCCAGGCAGAAGTCTTGCGCCGCATCGCAAGCGAGGGGCGCGCGGGTTTCTACTCCGGCGAGGTCGCGGAGGACATGGTCGCGTCGCTGAAGGCGGCCGGTGGATCCCACACGCTTGAGGATTTCGCTGCGACCGCCTGCGCTTACACCGATCCGGTCAGCGGCAGTTACCGCGATCACGACCTTGTCGAACATCCGCCGAACGGTCAGGGCGCGACAGCGATCCTGATGCTGAACATCCTGTCGCATTTCGACCTGCCCTCGCTTGATCCGCTGGGCGCCGCGCGCGCGCATCTTGAGGCAGAGGCGACCAGACTGGCCTATGACGCGCGCGACCGGTTCATCGCCGACCCCGACCACACCAGCCGCCTGGGCCATATGCTTGCGCCCGAAACGGCGGCCGGGCTTGCGGCGCTGATCGATCCGTCGCGGGCGATGGACCGGGTCACTGAACGGACCGAGGCGGTGCACCGCGACACCGTCTACATCACCGTCGTCGACCGCGACCGCATGGCGGTTTCGCTGATCTATTCAACCTACTGGGGCTTCGGCTCTGGCATCGCATCCGACCGTTTCGGCATCCTGTTCCAGAACCGCGGCGCGGGATTCACGCTCACACCGGGACATCCGAACGAGGCGGGCGGCGGCAAGCGCCCGATGCACACGATCATTCCCGCGATGCTGTGCCAGGGCGGACGGGTACGGATGCCCTTCGGCGTGATGGGCGGGGCCTATCAGCCTACCGGTCACGCACGGTTCGTGACCAATCATCTGGACTACGGGATGAACCTCCAGGCCGCGCTTGACGCCCCCCGCGCCTTCGCGGTCGACGGATCGCTGAAGCTGGAACGGGGATACTCGCCCTCGGTTGCCGCAGAGCTGGAAGCCATGGGCCACCGCGTCATCGAGGCCGATGAGCCGTTGGGCGGCGGACAAGCGATTCGGATCGAGGATTCGGGGGTCCTGACGGGCGCGTCCGACCCGCGCAAGGACGGCTGCGCGCTGGGCTACTAGCGTTCAGTTCATCTGGAAATGAAGCGGGTAGCTGCCGTCCTCGAAATCCCCGAAAAGATCGGGAAGATCGGGGTGTCCCACCGGGCCGGACGCCCCGTCGGGCAGAAGGTTCTGCTCGGAGACATAGGCGACGTAGTAGCTTTCGTCATTCTCTGCGAGAAGGTGGTAAAACGGCTGGTTCTTCGCTGGCCGGCTTTCCTCCGGAATCGCGTCATACCATTCCTGCGTATTGGAAAATTTGGCATCGACATCGAACACCACACCCCTGAACGTGTGCTTGCGATGCCGCAGAACCTGCCCCAAGTGATACTTCGCCGTCGTCTTCAACATGGATTTCGTCCCCACCTTCCCTTAGCTACTCCCGAGGTGCGGCCAGTGTCCATCCTTGAAGGCGAATCACGCGGAAACAGTCTGTGAACGTCATCCTTACAGTGCTCCAGACCATCGCCCCGGTGTTCCTCCTCGGGGCTGTCGGCTTCGTCTGGGTGCGGATCGGTCTGGAGTACAAGGTGGAGTTCGTGACACGCCTCGCGATGACGCTTTCCGTGCCTTGCCTGATCTTCGTGGCGCTGATGAAGACGCGGATCGATCCCGCCGCATTGACGACGGTTTCGCTTGCCGCGTGTGCGGCCTATGCGGCGCTGACGGTGATCTTCTGGGCCGTTCTGCGCCTCGGAGGTCTGGACCGGCGCACCTACCTCGCGCCGATGATCTTCGGCAACACCGGTAACCTCGGCCTTCCGCTCGCGCTGTTCGCGTTCGGAGAAGCCGGCTTCGGCTACGCGGTCGTGATCTTCGCGGTCATGGCAATCCTGTCGTTCACTTTCGGGCTCTGGCTGGTGTCGGGTGGCGGGTCCCCTGCACGGGTGCTGCGCGAGCCCATGGTCGCGGCAACGCTGCTGGGCGGGCTGTTTCTTTGGCAGGGCTGGCAGACACCGCAGTGGCTGACCAACACACTTGAACTGACCGGACAGATGGCGATCCCGATGATGCTGATCACGCTTGGCGTCGCCATCGCGCGACTGCATCCCAGCCACTTCCTGCCGCCCCTGGGGCTCAGCCTTGTGCGGGTCGCGATCTGCACGGCCGTCGCCTGGGCGGTCGGATACGGTTTCGGACTGGAAGGTGTCTCGCTGGCAGTGACCATCCTTCAGATCGCGACCCCGGTCGCCGTGACTTCCTACATGCTGGCTGAGAAATACGGGGCCGACGCGGATGCCGTCGCCGGCCTTGTGGTGGTTTCGACCATCGTTTCGGTCGTTTCGATTCCCGCAACGCTGGGTTTCCTCGTTTGATATCGACGGGATTGTGATTCCAACCTGCGTCCAAGTTCGCTAAAATCGCCAAAAAACATAGAACGAGAGGCAGTATGAGCAGACTTGTGTGCATCGCGCTGGTGATGCTCCTGGCCGCGTGTGGCGGCCACCGGGCGCCACGCAACCTGGACGATGCCTGCGACATCGTCGACGAACGGCCCGCCTATCTCAGGGCGATGAAGAAGACCGAGAGCCGGTGGGGCGTTCCGGTCGCCGTGCAGATGGCGACGATCTACCAGGAATCAAAATTCATCGGGAACGCCAAGACGCCGCGCAAGTTCGCGCTGGGGGTCATTCCGATGGGGCGCCAGAGTTCTGCCTTCGGCTACAGCCAGGCGATCGACGGCACCTGGGACGACTATCGCGCCGCAACCGGCCGCCGTGGCGCCAGCCGTACGAGGATCGAGGACGCGACCGATTTCATCGGCTGGTACATGGATCAAAGCGAACAGAAGCTGGGCATTCTGAAATACGACGCTACCAACCAGTACCTGGCCTATCACGAAGGCCAGTCCGGCTATTCGCGCGGATCGCATCTGCAAAAGGCCTGGCTGCTGCGCGTCGCCGACGATGTAGGTACGCGGGCGCAGATGTATCACCAGCAGCTTTTCACCTGCGGCAAGCTCTAGACGCGGTCAGTTCAGACCGCGCCTTCCCACTTCGAACGAGATGGAGAAGGTCGACGGCTGGTAGGTCATGCCGGTCCGCAGATCGTCAAGGACCACAGTGGTCCGGTTGCCGGACTCGTCTGTCACCGTCCATTGACGCAGTGCGATCGGATCGGCGGAAAACGCCAGCGTCAGCGTCCCGTATTCCGGGTGATCTGGGTCCTGGGCAATGACGGTCGTCAGCGGACCTTCTTCGGAATGGCCGACGACCATCTTGGCCCTTGCCAGATCCACGGTCCTCGCAAGGATCAGGTTCAGCGGGGTTTTCGCCAGTGGATACTGTTCCGGGGGTTGGTTCGACTTGGGGTCGAAGATCGCAAGCTGCCCGCCTGACGCCAGCACCAGCGTCGCGTCCGGCGCGTATTCGAAGCGCATCCGCCCCGGCCGCTGGATCAGCACACGCCCCTCGGAGGTCGTGCCATCGGCGTTGTACTGGATGAACCCGGCCTCTGCCGTGGTCAGTCCGTTCAGATAACCTGAAAGCTGCGACAACGACAGTTTCTCGGCCAGGGCCGGGGCCGCGACAAGCGACAGGAACAGGGCAAGGATCGGTGTTTTCATCCCCTGTATCTAGGCGCTCTCGGAGTGTAATGCCATAACATCGGCGGGGCGTCGGCAGCGGGTCGGCAAGAGGTATGGCAAGAATTCGCCACCTCCGACTGGCCGCGCAGACCGCGCCCTCACGCCTTGTCGCGCAAATACGGTTCCATACCCCGGCGCTTGTGTTCTAGCATCGTCACGCCGGCCCATGCTGATCGCGGCGCGGGGCATGGTCTTCGAAGGTGTGACGGATGACCGACGCTTCCCTCATGGATCCCTGCATCATCTGCGTTGCAATCACCGGATCGGTACCGTCGAAAGCCGACAATCCGGCGGTGCCGATCACCGTGACCGAACAGATTGAATCCACCCACGAGGCGTTCGAGGCCGGTGCGTCCATCGCGCATTGCCACGTGCGCGACGATGATGGCAAACCGACAAGCGATCCCGACCGTTTCGCCCGTCTTCAGGAAGGGCTCCGCAGGCACTGCCCGGGCATGATCATCCAGTTCTCGACCGGCGGGCGTTCGGGCGCCGGAAGGGCGCGCGGTGGCATGCTGCGGCTCCGGCCCGACATGGCGTCCCTGTCGGTCGGCTCCAACAACTTTCCCACCCGCGTCTATGAAAACCCGCCCGACCTTGTCGACTGGCTGGCTGCCGAAATGGTCGAATACGGCGTCAAGCCCGAGATCGAGGCCTTCGACCTGTCGCATATCCTCCAGGCACATCGGATGTGGCAGGCCGGGCAGATCGCCGCGACGCCCTATGTGCAATTCGTGATGGGCGTGAAGAACGCCATGCCCGCCGACCGCGAGGTCTTCGATTTCTACATCCGCACGGTACAACGGCTTTTCGGTGCGGACGTTCCCTGGTGCGCGGCGGGCATCGGCGCGAGCCAGATCGTGTTGAACGAATGGTCGGTCACTTCGGGTGGCCATGCCCGGACCGGGCTTGAGGACAACGTGAGGCTGGACCGCACGACGCTTGCGCCGTCGAACGCCGCGCTGGTGCGGCGGGTTGCGCACTTGTGCGATCGCCATGGCCGGGCCATCGCGACCCCTGCGGAGGCGCGCGAGATACTTGGCCTCGCGCCGTCCGACGACCCTTCCGCCTGAGCAGGCCCGGCGTTGCCGTTCGCCGGCGCGCCGACCTGACCCGCGCCGTTGCGAACGGCCACCCGGCCTTGCGCCACGGATCAGACGTGCCGTGTCAGCCCGCCATCGACGCGAAGGCTTTGGCCGGTGATGTAGCTTGAGGCATCCGTCAGCAGGAAGGCTGCGGCCTTTGCCTGCTCCTCCGCCCGCGCGATCCGCCTGAGCGCCGGAAGATCAGCGAATTTCCCGACGTCGAGGCTATCGGTGAAACCAGGCATCAGGCAGTTCATGCGGATGTTCTTCGGGCCGTAGCGATCCGCATAGAGCTTGGTGAAGGACGACACCCCGGCGCGGTAGACACAAGACGCCGGAAACCAGGGAGAGGGCTCGAACGCGGCATAGGTCGTGACATTGACGATGGAACCGCCGCCCTGCGCCTCCATCACCGGGGTGACAAGGCGCGCCATGCGCACGACCGACTTCACGATCATTTCGTTCGCGAGATCCCAGTTTTCGTCCGTGATCTCTAGCAGGTCGCCTTTCGGCGGATGGCCGGTGTGGTTCAGCACCGCATCGATCCGTCCGTAGGTCCGCATCGCCAGATCGACGATCCCCGCGATGTCCTCCGCGCTTTGTGCGACGCCGCGACGCGCCACGCCGCCCAGTTCGACCGCCAGCGTCTCACAGCTTTCGGAGGGCGACATCAGGGCCAGCGCATAGCCCTGTGCATGCATTTCGCGCGCCACCGCCGCGCCGATACCCCGGCCGCCGCCGGTGACAAGACAGACTTTCCGGGTCATCCATTCCTCCCTGCAATTCGATAAAGAGACGGGCGCCGGCCTGCGGCATCGGCGCCCCGATGGACCAAGGCTATCGCCCGGGCCGCGCCTTTGCCAGCCCGCCATCGCGCCGCGGGGTGCCGCAGATTCCGCCCCGTTTCATCGCGCTTGACAGGTCGCGAAACCGGGCGCAACTATACTATAGTTCAACAAAGGAGCGCCGATGGCCCGCGACCCGCGATTCGACATCCTGTTCGAACCGGTCGCGATCGGTCCGAAGACCGCGAAGAACCGGTTCTTCCAGGTTCCCCACGCATCGGGCATGACCAATGCCAACCCCCATGTCCGCGCGGCGTTCCGGGGCACCAAGGCCGAGGGTGGCTGGGGTGTGGTATCGACAGGGGCCTGTTCGGTGCATCCATCGTCCGACGACAGCCCATTTCCCTTCGCCTCGCTTTGGGATGCGGCGGATATCCGCGCCCATGCGGTGATGACCGACGCCGTGCATGCCCACGGCGCGCTTGCCGCGGTGGAGCTTTGGCATGGCGGCGCGGCGGCGGTGAACCGCACGACGCGGCACGCCCCGCTTTCGCCTTCGGGTGTGCCGTGGATGGCAACGCATGTCGGCTTCATGTCCTCCGCCCGGCCAAGGGTGATGGACGCGGGCGATATCCGCGACCTGATCCGCTGGCACGCCGAGGCGGCGGTAAGGGCCGAACAGGCGGGGTTCGACATTCTTTATGTCTATGCAGGCATGGGCTATCTGCCCTACCAGTTCCTTCTGTCCGACTACAACCACCGCACAGATGCCTATGGCGGCAGCGCGACGAACCGGGTGCGGCTGGTGGCGCAACTGATCGACGCGGTGCGCGAGGCGACCGGCGGGCGCTGCGCGGTGGCCTTGCGCGTGTCGCTTCAGGAGCTTCGGGCGCGGGCTTCGGAAAACGCGCCGTCCGAGGCGCATGAGATCATCGGACTGCTGAAGGACGCACCGGACCTTTTCGACGTGAAGATGGATTACTCGGCGACCGATTGCGCCCCGTCGCGCTTCACGCCCGAGGGCAGCCACGAACCGGTGGTGGATTTTGTAAGGCAGATCACCGACAAGCCCGTCGTCGGCGTCGGCCGCTTCACCTCGCCCGACACGATGGTTTCCATGGTCCGAAGGGGCGTTCTGGACCTGATCGGCGGCGCGCGGCCCTCCATCGCGGATCCGTTCCTGCCACGGAAGATCGAAGAAGGACGGGCCGAAGACATCCGCGAATGCATCGGCTGCAACATCTGCATCTCTTCCTGGCATGACGGGGTCTGGGTACGGTGCACGCAAAACCCGACGGCGGGGGAGGAATGGCGGCGCGGCTGGCACCCCGAGGTCGTCCGCAAGGATGCCGAGGGCACGGCGCTTGTCGTCGGGGGCGGGCCCGCGGGGCTGGAGGCGGCGCTGACGCTTGCCCGGCGCGGGTTCGCGGTGACTCTGGCAGAGGCCGGGCGCGATTTCGGCGGCCGGCTCTTGTGGGAAACGCGGTTGCCGGGCCTGCGCCAGTGGTTCCGGGTGGCGGAATACCGGCTGGGCCAGTTGCGGCGGATGCCCAATGTCTCGCTGCATTCCGAAAGCGCGCTTGGGGCCGAAGAGCTGCGCGACTTCGGCGCCGATCATGTGGTGATCGCGACCGGCGCAAGGTGGACGACGAACCTGTGCGGCCCGAACGAGATCCCGACAGGCCCGATCGACGCGCCGCGCGTCTATACGCCCGACGACATTGCGCGTGGGGTGCGGATCGAAGGGCCGGTCGCGGTCTTCGATTTCGACAATTACTACATGGGTTCGGCCATCGCCGAACATCTGGCCGCCGAGGGGCTTGCCACGACCTATGTGACCAGTGCCGGGTCGGCCCAATCCTGGGGCGTCATGACCAATGAACAACCGCTGGTGCATCAGGCGTTCCGCAAGGCCGGGATCGCCTGCCGGACGCTGGAAATCGTGGAGGGTTTCGACGGCCGGAACCTGACCCTCGCCCATGTCTTCTCGGGCGAACGGAGCACGATTGCCGCGCGGTCGCTGGTGATCGTCGGTCAGAGGGCGGGCGGCTCGGCGCTCTATGACGCGGTGGTCGCGGAAGGGATCTTTCCCTCGGTCGCGCTGACGGGCGACGCCAACGCGCCGGGCGCCATCGCCCACGCGGTCTATCAGGGCCACCGCACCGCGCGCGAGATCGGGGCGGCGCCGCGCGAGGTTCTGCGCGATGCCCCCTACGCGATGCGCGACATCGCCGCCCCGCGCGAGGCCGCCGAATGACCGCCCGGCGGCGCCAGCGTGGGGGCCGGGCGGCGGGCTTTGGCCAACCCGCCTATGGCCAGCGTCGCCGCCCCTATGCGCCGGTCCGGGTACTTGGCGACGATCAGGTCGCCGCGATCCACGAAGCCGGGCTGGAGATCCTGTCGCGGATCGGCATCCGCGTTCTGGACGACCGCGCGCGCGCGCTGTATCGCGGCGCCGGCGGCAAGGTTTCGGGCGATACCGTGCGCCTTGACCCCGGCCTTGTGGCCGAACGCCTGCGCACGGTGCCCGCGACGTTCACGCTTCATGCCCGCAATCCTTCGCATAACGTCGTTCTGGGCGGCGATCATTGTGTCTACACCTCTGTCGGGGGTCCGGCCTATGTGATGGACAACGACCGGGGCCGCCGCGACGGGACCTTTGACGAGATGTGCGATTTCCTGAAGCTGGTGCAGGTCCTGAACGTCATCCATCAGGAAGGCGGCGGCCCGTTCGAGCCGATGGACCTGCCCGCAAACACCCGGCATCTGGATATCTATCGCGCGCAGATCGGCCTTCTGGACAAGACCTGGCAGGGACAGACCCTTGGCCGGGCGCGCACCATGGACGGGATCGCAATGGCCGCGATTTCGCTGGGCACCACGCCCGAAGGGCTCATCGACCGTCCGGCGCTGGTTGGCGTGATCAACACCAATTCGCCCCTGCAACTCGACATCCCGATGGCCGAGGGGCTGATCGCGATGGCCGAACACGGGCAGGCGCTGGCCATCACACCCTTCACGCTCGCGGGTGCGATGGCGCCGGTGACGCTGGCGGGTGCGCTGGCCCAGCAGCACGCCGAGGCGTTGGCAGGCATCGTCCTGACGCAGATCGTGCGGCCGGGCGCGCCGGTGCTTTATGGCGGCTTCACATCGAATGTGGACATGCGGTCGGGCAGCCCGGCCTTCGGGACGCCGGAATACGTCAAGGCCGCGCAGGCGTCAGGGCAGCTTGCCCGGCATGTCGGCGTGCCCTTCCGGTCCTCGAACGTCACCGCCGCGAACGAGGTCGACGCCCAGGCCGCCTACGAAAGCCAGATGGCGCTTTGGGGGGCGCTGATGGGGGGCGCGAACCTTCTGGAACACGGGGCCGGCTGGCTGCACGGCGGCCTGACCGCCAGTTTCGAGAAGCTGATCCTTGACGCCGAGCTTCTGATGATGATGGACGCCTATTTCGACCCGATCGACACCGGGCCCGATGCGCTTGCGCTGGACGCTGTCGCCGAGGCGGGACCGGGCGGGCATTTCTTCGGCACCGCCCATACGATGGCGCGCTACGAGACGGCGTTTCATGCGCCGCTTCTGTCGAACTGGGACAACTATCCAACCTGGCTCGAACGCGGGGCCATCGACGCGCGGGCGCGTGCCAACACGGTCTGGAAGACACTTCTGGCGGAATACGAGGAACCGGCACTCGACCCCGCGGTGGCGGAGGAGCTGGATGCCTATGTCGCACGGCGCAAGGCCGAGGGCGGCGCACCGATGAACTGAGGGGGACGAAACCATGGCAGCGATCCGGAAGGATTTCCCGAACGAGGTCGAAATCGTCGAAAGCATCTTCGTGCCCCTGCCCGACGGTACCCGCTTGGCGGCAAAGCTCTGGCGGCCCAGGGACATCGGGCCGGTACCGGTCATCCTGGAATATCTGCCCTACCGCAAGCGGGAAGGCACGCGCGGACGCGACCAGAAGATGCATGCCTGGCTGGCGGGCCACGGCTACGCCTGCATCCGGCTGGACATCCGTGGCACCGGCGACAGCCAGGGGCTGATCGACGACGAATATACCGAACAGGAGATCCGCGATGGCTGCGACGCGATCGCCTGGATCGCCGCGCAGGACTGGTGCGACGGACAGGTCGCGATGTACGGCATCTCCTGGGGTGGGTTCAACGGCCTTCAGATCGCCGCGCGCCAGCCGCCCGCGTTGAAGACGATCATCACCGTGGGTTCGACTGATGACCGCTATGCGACCGATGTCCACTATATCGGGGGCTGTCTGTCAAAGGACAATCCCGACTGGTCGGCGACCATGTTCGCCCACAACGACCTTCCGCCGGACCCGGAAATCGTCGGCCCGGGTTGGCGCGACATGTGGCGCGCGCGGATGGCACACAACACGCCCTGGATCCTGACCTGGCTGGCCCACCAGCGGCGCGATGCCTATTGGAAGCACGGCTCCGTCTGCGAGGATTTCAGCGCCATCACGATCCCCGTCTACGCGGTTTCCGGCTGGGCCGACAATTATTCGGAAAGCGTGCCGCGCCTTCTGTCGGGGCTGTCCGGGCCGCGCCTTGGCCTGATCGGCCCCTGGGCCCATTCCTTTCCGCACGACGTGGCGGTGCAGCCTGCGATCGGCTGGTTGCAGGAGGTAAGGCGCTGGTGCGATCACTGGCTGAAGGGGCGCGATACCGGGATCATGGACGAACCCATGTACCGGGTCTGGATGCAGCAAAGCGCGCCGCCTTCCACCTGCTACCTCGAACGTGCTGGCCGCTGGGTGGGCGAGGCGGAATGGCCCTCGTCCCGGATCGACTGGCGCGACCTTTTCCTGAACGCAGGGGGGCGGTTGCAGGGCACAGCCGCCAAAGGCACCCCCGTCCCGATCTGTTCACCCCTTTGGGTCGGGCTAACCGCGGGCGAGGTCGGCCGGTATGGCGAGGATGCCGACTGGCCGCCCGACCAGCGCGAGGATGACGGCGGGTCACTGGTCTTCACGACCGACCCGTTGCCCGCGACGCTGGAGATCTTGGGGGCGCCGCAGCTTCACCTGAGGTTCAGCGTGGACAAGCCCATGGCGCTGGTCGCGGTCCGGCTGAACGATGTGATGCCGGACGGAAGATCGACGCGGGTGGCGTTGGGCTGTCTGAACCTGACCCACCGCGACAGCCACGAACAGGCGGCGATGCTGGAACCCGGCCGCGTCTACGAGGCGGTGGTGGATATCGACGACATCGCCCATTCCTTCCCGGCGGGGCACCGCATCGCGGTGTCGATCTCGACGACCTACTGGCCGATCTGCTGGCCGTCGCCGGAACTCGCGACGGTGACGGTCCATACTGGCGAAAGCCGCCTTGCGCTGCCGGTCCGGCCCGAGGACCCGGCCGACGCGCGGCTGCGCCGGTTCGACCCGCCAGAGATGGCGGCGCCGACACCGTCGGAGGATCTGCCCGCCGAAAAGACCGTCCGGCGCGGCGTCCGGCGCGACCTGCTGAGCAAAGAGATGGTGGTGGAGTTCCCGCGCTGGACCTATGCGCACCGGATGCCGGATATCGGGCAGACCGTCGCCTCCGACGCCTTCGCGCGCTACAGGATCACCGACGGCGATCCGCTTTCCGCCGCCTGCGAGACAGGCTGCACCGTCGAAATCACCCGCAAGGACGGCGTCTTCGGCCATCATTCGACCAGCCGAATGACCTGTGACGCAACCCATTTCCGGATCGAGGTCAGCCTGCGCGTCACCGAAAACGGTGCGTCGGTGTTCGAACGGTCCTGGGACGAACGGATACCGAGGGACCATGTCTGAGACCGGAGGCCCCCGCGCGCCATGCTGAGATATGCCGTCAAGCGCATTGCCCTGGCTGTCGTGATCCTGATCACGGTGATGCTGGCGATGTATGCGATGGTGTTTCTGGTGCCGGGCGATCCGGCATCGCTGGCGCTGGGACCGCGCGCGACGCCGGAGCTCAAGGCGCTCCTGCGCGAAAGGATGGGGCTTGACGAACCCGTTCTCTGGCAGGTCTGGCACTTCTTCCGCAGCGCGGCGACCGGCGACCTGGGCTATGACGTCTGGTCGAAGCGGCCGGTGCTTGACCAGATCCTCGAGTTCTTCCCCAACACGCTGATCCTTGGCGTCGCGGCGTTGGGCTGGGCGCTGACACTGGGCATCGCGCTGGGCGCGACAGCGGTCGTCTGGCGCGACACGGTCGCCGACCGGCTTCTGGGGATTCTGTCGGTCGGCCTGATTTCGGTTCCGGCCTTCGTGGTGGCGATCTATGCGATCCTGATCTTCGCCGTCTGGCTGCGCTGGCTTCCGGCGATCGGCGCGGGCAATCCCGGCGATCCGCTCAGCCAGTTGCGCGCGCTTGTTCTGCCCGCCTTCGCGCTGGGCGTTGGTTGGGTCGGCTACCTCGCGCGGCTTGTCCGCGCCTCGCTGCTTGAGGTGATGGGCGAAAACCACATCCGCACCGCGCGCGCCTTCGGCCTTCCCGAAAGCCGCGTCGTGCTGCGCTATGGCCTGCGCGTCGCGATCATCCCGACGATCGCGCTGATGGCGGTCGGCCTTGGGTCGATCCTGTCAAGCGCGGTCTTCGTCGAAACCGTCTTCGGCCGTCCCGGCATCGGCACACTGATCACCGGTGCGGTACAGAAACGCAACTATCCGGTCGTCATGGGAACGGTCCTGTTCATGACCGCCTTCTACCTTTTCATCGTCACCGCCGCCGATCTTCTGATCGCCCGGCTCGACCCGAGGGTGCGCGATGTCCTCCGCCGGTAGAAAGACGGTCCTCGGCGCGCTTCTGCGCGACCCGATGGGCGCCTTCGGGCTGGCGCTTGTGGTGCTGTTCGTGGCCATGGCGCTTTTCGCGCCCTGGATCGCACCCGCCGACCCGATCAAGCTGAACGTGACGCAAAAGTTCCAGCCGCCCAGTCTTGACCATCTGGCGGGCACCGACCAGCTGGGGCGGGATCTTCTGTCGCGGATCATCTTCGGGGCGCGGACGGCGCTGTCGATCGCCGTCACCTCGGTCGGGATGGCCGGGCTGGCGGGGCTGATCCTTGGCATGATTGCGGGGTTCGGTCCGCGCTGGCTGGACGCGATCCTGGTGCTGGTCTTCGATTCGCTGTCATCGCTGCCGATGATCATGTTCGCGCTGGCGGTGATCACCGTCGTCGGGCCGGGCACAGGAACCCTGATCCTGGTGGTCGTTCTCGTCTCTGTTCCGGCCTATGCGCGCCTGATCCGGGCCCAGACGCTTGCCCTGGCGGGGGCCGATTTCATCGTTGCGGAACGGGCCATGGGGGCATCGGGGACGCGCATCCTTCTGCGTCACATGCTGCCGAACGTCGTCGGGCCGCTGGTCATCCTGCTGTCGATGGACATCCCCGTTGTCATCATGCTCGAGGCGGGGCTGTCCTACCTGAACCTTGGGGTGCGCCCGCCGACACCGTCCTGGGGCAACATCCTTTACGATGGCTACACCTCGCTGCGGTCCGCGCCCTACATGGTGCTTGTCGCGGGCCTGCCGCTCGTGTTGTCCACGCTTGGCTTCACCTTCCTCGGCGAAGGGCTGCGCGACGCGCTTGACCCGCGGCTCAAGGGACGGGGGCATCGATGACGGACCCGGTCCTTTCGGTCGAGAACCTGTCGCTTCGCTACCGCGTGCCGGGCGGGTCGCTACAGGTGCTGCGCGATGTCAGCCTGTCTGTCCAGCCCGGCGAGGTTCTGGGGATCGCGGGCGAAAGCGGTTGCGGTAAATCCACGCTTGCCGCGGCGATGATCGACCTGACCGGCGCGAACGCGGAACGGACCGCGGGGACGATCCGGCTTTCGGGGCGCGATATCCTTTCGCTAGGCCAGGCCGACCGCCGCCGGATGCGGGGGCGCGACGTGGCGATGGTCTTCCAGGATCCGATGACCGCCTTCAGCCCGGTCCTGACCATGGGGTCGCAGTTGGTGGACTTCCAGTGCAACCTCGATGGCGTTTCACGGCGCGAAAAAAGCGACCGCGCGCGCGCGATGCTGGCGCGAGTCGGTCTTTCGGACCCCGACCTGGCGATGACAAGGTTCCCGCACGAGCTTTCCGGCGGGATGCGCCAGCGCGCCGCCATCGCCGCGGCACTTCTGATGCGCCCCGCCGTCCTCATTGCCGACGAACCGACGACCGCGCTCGACGTGACGATGGAGGCGCAGATCATCCATCTCCTGCGGGAACTTCAGGCGGACTACGGCTGCGCCATCGTCATCGTGACACACCATCTGGGCGTGATCGCGGAGCTTTGTGACCGCGTTGCGGTGATGTATGCCGGCCAGGTGGTCGAAGAGGCGCCGGTCGACGCGCTTTACCACGACCCCCGCCACCCCTACACCCGCGCGTTGCTGGCCTGCGACCCGGCCCGGATCGAGGAACACACCGGGCGGCTGCCCGCGATCGGCGGGCGGTTGCCGGACCTCACGGCACCGCCGCCGGGCTGCGCCTTTGCCCCCCGCTGCCCGCTGGCCAGCGACCGCTGCCGCACCCTTCCGCCGCCACGCGTGACGATCGGCCCCGGCAGGGCCGCGCTTTGCCACGAGGTCGCGCCATGACGCCCCTGCTGTCGATCGCCGGGATCTGCGTTGACCTGCAATCGGGCGGCTGGCTGTCGCCCGGCGGCGGGGCGCGGATCAACATCCTGTCGGATATCTCGCTTGACCTTGCCGGTGGCGAGACGCTGGGGCTTGTCGGCGAAAGCGGGTCGGGCAAGACCACGCTGGCGCGCGCCGTGCTGGGGCTTCAGCCGACCAGCGCCGGCACGATACGGTTCAAGGGCGCCGACCTCTGCGGCCCAGCCGATTTCCATGCCATCCGCCGCAGCACCGCGCTGATGTTTCAGGATGCCGCCGCATCGCTGTCGCCCCGGATGACCGTGGGGCAGGCCGTGATCGAACCCTTCGCGATACACCACGAATCCGTGGCCGACCGCCGCGCGAAGGCTGCCGAACTGCTGGCCGAAGTGGGCCTGCCGCCAGAGATGGCCGCACGTTTTCCGCACGAGCTTTCGGGCGGACAGGCGCGGCGGGTCGGTGTGGCGCGGGCGCTTGCGCTGAAGCCGGCGCTGGTGATCGCTGATGAACCGACGGCGGGCCTGGACGTGTCCGTGCAGGCGGAAATTCTGAACCTGATGGCCGATCTGAAGGATCGCCACGGGCTGAGCTATCTGATCATCACCCACAACCTTGCGCTGGTTCGCCATGTGGCCGACCGGATCGCCGTCCTTTACCTTGGCCGGCTGGTCGAAACCGGGCCGACCCGGCAGATCTTCGCGGCGCCCCGCCACCCCTACACCCGCAGCCTGATCGCCGCGGAACCGAAGCCCGACCCCCGCAGGCGGCGGCGCGACCTTGCCATCAAGGGCGAGATTCCAAGCATCCTGCGCCGCCCCCAGGGGTGCGAATTCCACACCCGCTGCCCCGTCGCGAAAGATATCTGCCGCAGCGCCGCCCCGGCGCTGCAAGCCCTCGGCCCCGGGCATTCCGTGCGGTGCCATTTCCCCGAAACGCATGACAAGGGAGGATGAAATGAACTGGAACACCAACAGACGCGATTTCCTTAAAGCCGCGGGCGCGGGCCTTGCCGCGGCGGCCGCGGCACCGAACTTCGCCTGGGCGGCTGACGGCGATACGCTGCGCATCCGCATGGATGCCGATTTTCAGGTGCTGGACCCCTGGGGCATCATCGGCGGGTTGGACGAGGTCATCCCGCGCTGCACGCAGGTGTCGCTGGTGCGCATGGGCGACATGCGCGACGGAAACAACTGGGAGCTCTACGCAGCCGAAAAGCTTGAATGGCTGGACGGCACGCGCCTTGCCTTCACGCTGCGCGACGGGCTGATGTGGACGGGCGACTTCGGCCCGGTCACGGCCGAGGATGTGAAGTTCTCCTACGAACGTATCGCCGGTTCCGACAGCGCCTGGGCCTACCAGTTCGAGAAACTGAAAGAGGTCGAGGTGATCGACGCGCGGAGCGGCGTGATCCATCTGACCGAGGCTTTTGCGCCCTTCATCGTGATCGCGATGCCCTATTATGGCGGTCACATCGTCTGCAAGGCCGCGGTCGAGGCGGCGGGCGGCAGCTACACGACCGAGATCCCGGCACAGTGCGGCCCGTTCCTGCTGGACAGCTGGGAACAGGCGCAGAAGGTGACGCTGAAGGCCAACCCCGGCTGGACCGGCGCAGCGCCTGCCTTTTCGACGGTCGAGATCTACATTCTTGGCGACGACCAGGCCGCGCAGCTCGCCTACGAGGCAGACGCCTTCGACTTCACGCGCATCGCGCCCGGCGCGGTCCGCCAACTGAAGGAGGCGATGCCTGAGGGCGCGACATTGATCGAGGCGGAATCGACCCGCTATGTCTGGCTGACGATCAACCAGAACGCCGAACCGCTCAAGGATATCCGGGTGCGGCAGGCGATCCAGTATGCCTATGACAGCGACGCGGTCCTGCAAGGCGCCTACGACGGGCTTGTGGGAAGGTCGGCCGGCGTGGTCCAGCCGGGCACGACCTATGCCCGGACGAAGAACCTCATCGACACCCGCGACGTGGAGAAAGCGAAGGCCTTGCTGGCCGAGGCGGGCGCCGAAGGGTTGACGCTGAACCTTGTCGCGCTGACGGATTCCACCTCGCAGACGATCGCGCAGATCATCCAGGCCAGCCTTGGCGAGGCCGGGATCACGGTCGAGATCCAGCCGACGGAGGAAGCCGCCTACTGGGCGCTTGGCGACAAGACGGCCGGCGACGACTACCTGTCGCTGGAACTGGTGCTGCAATCCTTTGCGGGCGGCGTCGATCCGACCGAGAACCTTGTCTGGTTCCGCCCCGACCAGATCGGCGTTTACAACTGGACCTTCTTCGACAGCGCCGAATACGAGGATCTTTACCAGACCTCGCTGACCGAGCTGGACCCGGACAAGCGGCGGGCGATGTTCAACCGGATGGAAGACCTGATGGAGCTTTCGGGCGACTTCGTCTTCATCTGTTTCGAGCCGCTGGTGGCGATCCACGATTCCGACCTGCAGCCGGTGATCCTTGCCGATGGTCATCCCGACCCGGTACGGTTCACGCGGGTTTGACGACCGCAGGCGGCGGCACCCGCAAGGGTGCCGCCACGGCGAAGGGAACGGAATGGCTACGAAACAGAAAGCGCCGCGCTTCAACCGTCTGACAAGCGGGGAACGACGCGCCGAACTGATCGCGGCGGGGCTGGCCTGCATGGCGCGCGGCGGCATCCAGGAATTTACCGTCGATCGGATCTGCGCCGAGGCGGGCGTGTCGCGCGGCCTGATCACCCATCATTTCGGGTCGATGAACGCGCTTCTGGCGGCCGTCTACGCGCGGATGTACGACGAATCCACCAAGGTGACCCGCACCGTCGTACCCGGAGAGACGCGGCTTGCCGCACTGCTGGATGCGTTCTTCGCGCCCGAGGTGTTCAACCGGCAATCCTTCAACATCTGGCTCACGCTCTGGGGTCAGGTCACGCTGAACGATGACCTGCGCGGCGAACACGCGGCGCAATACAGTGTCTTTGTCCGCGACGTCGCCGGCGCGATCGGCGAGGCAGCGGATCGGAACGGGCGGTCAGTCGATGCCGCGCTGTTGGCAAGAACGCTGATCTCGCTGGTCGACGGTCTGGGGATCCAGCATTGCATCGACCCGGATTCAATGCCGGTCGAAGTCGCCCGTTCGGCCTGCCGCACGCTTCTTGAGCCGCATCTGGGCACGTTCTGAGGACGATCGCGCCGCGGGCCGCGACGGGGGACTTCAACAGGGGGCTTGAACCCGGCGCGCCGGCGGCGTTTTCTGCCGCGCGCCGGACCGGCCGGCACACCAGGGGAGGAAGGGATGACAGTCACCCGCCGCAAGGACGGAACCATCGGCTATGTCGAACTTGCCAATCCGCCGGTCAACGCCATCAACCGGGAAATGCGTCAGGGTCTTCTGGACGCCGTCCAATGGGCCGAGGCGGAGGCCCTTGAACGGGTGATCCTGTCCGGCGCGGGCCGCGGCTTTGCCGCTGGCGCGGATGCGCGTGAATTCGACCGCGCGCCGGAACCGCCGCACCTTCCCGAGGTGCTGCGGCGGATCGAGCTCAGCCCGGTGCCATGGATCGCCGCGGTGCATGGCGCGGCCCTTGGCGGCGGCGCGGAGATCCTGCTGGCCTGTCGCTATCGCATCGCCCGGCCCGACGCGACACTCGGGCTGCCCGAGGTGACGCTGGGCGTGGTTCCGGGCGCGGGCGGGACGCAACGGTTGCCCCGCCTTGTCGGCATGCCAGCGGCCCTGGATCTGATCCCGACCGGCCGCGCGGTTTCGGGCGACGCGGCGTTGCGGATCGGGCTTGTCGATGCCCTGGCGGACGATCCCGTGGCGCTTGCTTCTGCCGTACCGTCGAAGCGCCTCAAGCTGGCGTTGCCGGTCGGCCAGCGCCCCGCGTCGACCGCGCCCGAAGTGGCGTTCACCGACGCGCGCAACGCCGCCGAAAGAAGCATGAGCGGCCAGATCGCCCCGCGCCGCGCGATTGAACTGCTGGAGCTCGCTCAGACCCAGCCCCTCGACGACGGGCTGCGCCATGAGCGGGAGACGTTCCTCGCCCTGCGCCAGTCAGACCAGGCGCGGGCGCTCCGCCATGTCTTCTTTGCCGAACGGGCTGCCCGGGCGCCGGCCTGGCTGACTGCAACTGCGCAGCCACCGCGGCATGTCGCAATCACCGGCGACGCGACGGTGGTAGCCGGCATCGCCTGTGCGATGCTGAAAGCCGGTTTCCGGGTGACGATCCTGGCAACCGGTGCCGCCGAAAGGGAACATGCCCAGATCGACAGGATCATCGCGGACAGTCTGTCGCGGGAAAGTCTTGATACCGATGGCGCCGACCAGATGCGCGCACGACTGGCGATCAGAGAGGACTTCGGTGCCGCTGGTGCCGCCGATCTTGCGGTCGAAGCCGCGTTCGCGGACCTGCAGGCGACGCGGGCGGCCATGGAACGACTGCAAGCCGCGCTGCCTGGACACACGATACTTGCCACGACCACCCCTGGCCTTGATGTCGACCAGATCGCCCGCGGCCTTGACGAACCTTCCCGACTTCTAGGGCTTCGGCTTCCGGCCCCGGCCCATCTGACGAGACTTCTGGAAATCGTGCGGGGCGCGGCGACTTCCGACGCGGCGCTTGCAACCGCCTTTGCCCTGGCCAGGACGCTGCGCAAGGTTCCGGTCCTTTCGGACGCCGGCGTCGGCCCCATCGGTGACCGAATCCTCGCGCGCCGTGACGAGGCCGCCGATACGCTTCTTTCGCTGGGTGCGCGGCCCCAAGAAGTGCACGCGGCGATGGTGGCGTTCGGTTTTCCGGCCACGCCGGCCGCCGCCGACACGCCACGCGATCCCCTCGCGGGGGCGATCCCCGCGGCCGAGATTTCGCGCAGGCTGGTGCTGGCGATGATTGATGGGGTGGCGGGGGTTTTGGAGGCGGGGCGGGGGGCGGATATCGACCTGGTGTCGGTGCTGGGCCACGGATTTCCGCGCTGGCGGGGCGGCTTGATCCACTATGCCGACACCCTCGGGGCCGGGCGGATTCTTGCGGAACTTCAGGAGCTTGCGTCACAAGGCGGCGCAGCCGCCCGGACCCCCGACCCGGTCATCGAGGACTGCGCCCGCCGCGGGATTCCGCTGTCGGAATGGCGACGGTAAGACGTCGGCCCCGGGTCGGCAAAGTGTCGGCAAAACGTATGGCAAGCGGCTGAGGGGGGCAGGTGCCGGCGCAAAGTCCGAAGGTCGCGCGGCGGAGATGCGCGAGAAGGTGAAGGGGTTGAAGGCGCTGAGGGATGCGCGGTTGGGGAGGTAGGGGAGCAATGCTTGCGCACTGCACACGCGACCATTTGGCGTCACAATTTGAACTCCAACCCATGCTACAAACGACGTAACAGACGATTCGCAATGGTCAGTTGGCTTGAATTCTTCGGGCGGAACATTAACTGAACAGCAATCGAAGTGACTGAAAACTAGCGTGTTAGCCTGTTGCAAACACGCCGAATCGGCGGAATTTTGACTGTCAACCCAGTTGTGCCGATGGAACAAACGTGGGACAAGTGTGTTCAAGGGTTGACAACCTTGGCGTCCCAGAGCATGGGCGCGGCTTGGAACCTTGGAGGGCATATGATGAACGAGAGTGGAAAATCTAAGCTCCATTCTCTTCTTTTTGGTGGAGAGACAGAGCTTGTAAATGTCAAGTTCTTTCCCGGCTTCGGGAAGGATTTGACTGTTGATGCGCTGAGCGGTGCTGCGGCAGACGCTCTTCGCCAAGCTATTGACGCAATGAACGCGGGAGTTCCCAGCAACCCGCCGTCAACCGGCATGCAAAAACGCCCACTTATGGGTTGATCTAGTCCATAAGTAACAATATTTTGTGGAGGCTCGGCCGTTGGCCGGGCCTTTTTCATTAGAGGCGGTGATGCTTAAGAAACTGATCGAACAGTTTTCGGGCGGGACAAATCTACCCATAGAGGTAGACGATATCGTTCGCGCAATCACCGAAATGGGTGTCCAAGATGAAATACACCTCTTTCAGGCGGACACCGACCCGGCTGTGGTGAGGGGCGTTTTCCACCAGTATCGCCGCCCTAGAGGTCTCTACTGTGAGCCGGATTGGATCACACAAATCGTCTATACCAAGAACATAGACGTCGCGTGGCAGCGAGTAATTTGCTGCAAAGAACTGGTGCATCTTTTTGACGCACACGTAGAACAGACGGACACCGAGGAAGAGGTCAGTGAGCTACTGAAAAAGCTGCTTGGCCCCTTATCGACCGAGGACTATGGCCTCGCTGACCTAATGGCGGCCAAGGATAGGATTGCGCTGTACCAATCCCTACCTCTCCTTTTCCCAAGAGCGAGTCTCGAAGAGGCGAGGTGGGCGGTTCAATCCGGGGAAAAGACCCCCGAGGAGATAGCAGACTGGGCGTGTATACCCGTTCAATTCGTTCGCCTGATGCTCAGTGAACATTGGGAACACCTAAACGGCGCTCTGATGGAAGAATAAAGATCCTGTCCCGCCCGGCGGCAACACCGGGCAGCGCCCGACCCTCACCCTGGGAGGGCGCTTCTCGCCCACCCAGGGTCGGGCGCTGCCCTCTGGGTGGGGTTCGGACGTTCGGGAGAGGGGTGGCGGGCTGAAGCCCGGCCTACGCGGGCGTCACCGTGGCTCCGGCCCTCCGCTTGCGCTACGGGCGTTCGCCGCTGACGATCTTCCACTGGAAGATCGTCCGGGCGCACCTCACTCCCACCACCTGTCAATCGTGGCGATTTCCTCGTCGGACCAGCCGAAATGGTGGGCAAGCTCGTGGATCATCACATGCGCGACCAGCTGGCCAAGGCTCACGTCGCCGCGTTCGGCCCATTCGTCAAGGATCGGGCGGCGGAACAGCCAGATCATGTCGGGCCGGTCGACCACGTCCATCACCGATTTCTCGGTCAGCGGAATTCCGTCATAGATGCCCGTCAGCTCAAAGGGGTTCTCGATCTCCATATCGTCGAGAACCTCATCGGGGGCGAAATCCTCAACCCGCACGATGACGCCGCGCGCCGGGCCCGCGAATTGCGGCGGCAGCGCCGCGATGGTGTTCAGCGCCATCTGCTCGATCGTCTCAAGATCGGGCGCGACACGCCCCAGCCAGTCATTCATGCGTCCGTCCTTGCGGTTCCAGGGCTTCATATGGACAAAATCCGCGTCCTGTGAAAGAGGGGGGCGGACAGGAGACAACCCATGACCGTGACCCGTTTCGCCCCGTCGCCCACCGGCTATATCCATGTGGGCAACCTGCGCACCGCGCTGATGAACTACC
>ERZ795053.1270-NODE-1270-length-32232-cov-5.155297_pt1 | contig 32232 bp, 30 predicted proteins | sample MGYA00375137_ERZ795053 | MGnify/ENA primary metagenome ERZ795053 (study PRJEB30182, sample SAMN05720284) | activated sludge metagenome | isolation source: Anaerobic digester | place: Hong Kong | collected 2014-12-17 ...
GAGATAACCGAACGTGACTGGAGTTCAGACGTGTGCTCTTCCGATCTGACCCGCTACCACTCGCTGGTCGTCGAGCGTTCGACGTTGCCCGACGTGTTGGAGGTCACCGCGGAGACCGACGACGGGTTGATCATGGGGTTGCGTCACCGCGAGCTCGACGTCGAGGGCGTCCAGTTCCACCCTGAGTCGGTGCTGACCCACGCCGGTCACGACCTGGTCGGCAACTTCCTGCGCCGCTGCAGCTGACCCCGGGCGGGTCGCGGTTCAGGGGGCGGTCGTGGTCGTGGCTCCCGGAACCGTGGTGGTGGTCGGTGGAGCGGCCGCGACCGCCACCGTCAGCTGCAGCTGCATGCCCGGCGACACCGGGGTTCCCGCCGGGATGCTCTGGGCGATGACGCGCCCGGACCGGCTGTCGTCGAAGGCGACGGTCTGGTTCCGGTAGCTGATCACCAGCGGGCTGTCGGCAAGCGCCTCGGCGGCCGACGACCTCAGCAGTCCGGTCACCGAGGGGGCAATCAGGCTGGGAGCCGACTCGGTGACGACGACGTCCACCGGCTGGTCCCGGGGAACCGCCGAGCCGGCCGGCGGATCGGTGGAGACGACCACACCGGCGGGGGTTCCCTCGACCACTGTGGCGGTGACCTTGCCCAGGCCGACTCCCGCACGCCCGAGGGCGGCGAAGCCCTCGGCGATGGGCGTTCCTGCGATGGCGGGCACCTGTCGCGGCGCGGGGCCGTCGGAGACGAGCACGGCCACGGTCGCTCCCGGAGCCGCTCGGCTGCCGGCGGCGGGATCGGTCCGCAGCACCTCACCGGGCCGGACCTTCTCGTCGTGGGTCGGCTGCAGGACCGGGGCCAGTCCGTTGGCCTCGAGGAGCTTCACCGCCTCGGATCCCTGGAAGCCGGTCGTGTCGGGGACCTTGACACCGGCGGGACCGTCGCTGACGACCAGGGTCACCTCGGTCCCGACCTCGAGCTTGGATCCCGCGACCGGGCGTTGGCCGAACACCGTCCCCGTCGGCACGGCCTCGTTGGGCTGGTACTCCACGGCGACCAGCAGCCCCAGGCCCTCGAGGGTCCGGGTGGCTTCCTCGAGGGTGTTGCCGTCCAATCGGGGAACCGGGACGCGGGCGGCGAGCACGGCCCGTTCGCCGTCTCGCATGGAGGTGCCGACCGCGAAGCCGGTGAGCACGAACAGCAGGCCGACGACGGCCAGACCGATCGCGGTGGCGCGGGGGTGGCGACGGGGGTCGACGTCCTCCGGACCTCCGATCGGCGTGACGGGCGTTCCGCCCCGGACCCGGACCGCCCGGTCGTCACGGTCGGAGCGCCGACGTACCGAGCGCGACTCCGCCGCGGTCAGCTCGACCTCTGAGTCCGGGTCGACGACGCCGGCGGTGTCGGAGCGTGCTCGTCCCATCTCAGCCCACCGTCCCGATCTGTACCGTGACCACGGTTCCGGGACGGGCCATCGTGGTCGGGGCCGGGTCCTGGGCCGTGACCGCGTCGACGCCGGAGCCCCGGATCACGTTGGGAACCAGCCCGAGAGGCTTCAGCGCCGCGGAGGCGTCCTCCGCGGTCCGGCCGTTCAGGTCGGGCACCGCGACGGGGGGAGCTCCGGCAGCCTGGGCGAGCGCGATCGGAGTGTCACGGTCCGCCATCGCCCCCGCGGCAGGGTCGGTGCGCAGGATCGATCCGAGCACCGCCGAGGCGTCGTCGACCGGGGTCACCGCTCCGACTGTGAAGCCGGCCTGACCCAACCGGAACGCCGCTCCCTCGAGGGCGAGGCCGGTCACGTCGGGCACCGCACGGGGAGCGGCCCCCTCGGAGACGACCAGACGGACCTCGTCCTCGGCGGTGACCACGACCCCCGGGCCTGGCTCCTGGCTGATCACGACGCCCTTGGGCACGGTCTCGCTCGGCTCCCGGGCGACCGTCACGTCGATGCCGGCATCGTCGAGCGGCGCCCGGGCCGCATCCAGGGTCTGTCCGACAGCGGCGGGCATCTCGACCCGGTTCAACCCCCGACTGACCACGACGTCGACCTCGGCACCCTCCCGAACCCGTGAGCCCGCCGGGGGCGTCTGGGAGATCACGGTGCCCCGGGTGCCGGTCAGGCTGTAGCTGGTGCGGACCTTCGGCACGAGCCCGGACCGGCGCAGGTCGGCCTCCGCTCCGGGCTGCGGACGGCCGGACACGTCGGGAACGGTCACGATCGCTCCCCGTCCGAGGAGCGCGTCGAGCGGGTTGAGCGTCGAGGAGAACCCGAGCAGCCCGGCGAGCAGCGCCGCCCCGGTCAACGCCACCGCCAGGGCCACCGCTCCCTTGGCGATGGGGTCGGTGCCGGCCCGCCGCCCGGCCATGTCAGGGAGTGGACGACGACGTCGGTGGGGTCGAGGTGGTGCTCGTGGCTGCGACGCCGACCACGATCTTGACCGTCGAGCCCTTGTCGGCCTGCTTGCCCGAGGTCGGGTCCTGGCTGATGACCCGTCCGATGTCGGAGTCGCCCGCGGGGACGGTCTTGGTGGAGGTGTCGACGTTGAAGCCGCGGCCCTGGAGGGTGTTGGTGGCGTTGGTCTCGGTCTGTCCGACGACGTTCGGCACGCTGACCTGCTCGACACCTGTCGACACCGTGATCGTCACCGCCGCGCCCTTCTTGGCGGTCGTCCCCCCGGCCGGGTCGGTCGAGATGACCAGACCGGACGCGACCGTCGCGCTCGCCGCCTCTTTGGTGGCGGCGATCTTGAAGCCCGCGGCGCGGAGTTGGGCCTGGGCGTTCTGGAGGTTCTGGCCGGTGACGTCGGGGACGGTCTCCTCGCCGGGCGATTTGGCCACCTCGAGGGTCACCATCGAGTCCCGGTCGACCTCGGTCCGCGCCGCGGGGTTCTGGGCGATGACCGTTCCGGTCTCCGCCTCTTCGCTCTCGACCTCGGTGGCGGTGACCTTGAGGCCCGCCGCGACGAGAGCGGCCTCTGCCTCGGCGCGGGGCTTGCCGACGACGTCGGGGACTTCGACGCGCTCGACGCCGGTCGACACGACCACCTCGACCGTCGACCCCTTGTCCACATCGGTCTTGGCGGCCGGGTCCTGGGAGATGACCAGACCGGCGGCGACCGTCGCGTTCGGCTCCTCGGTGAACTTGGCCTCCAGGCCGGCGTCGTCGAGGAGCTTCTGTGCGGCAGCCCGCGGCAGGCCGATCAGGGCGGGGACGGCCACGGTGTCGGACCGCAGGCTGCTGGCGAACCAGAACAGCAGTCCGGCCAGGATGGCGAGCAGCACGGCGATGACCCCGACGAAGAGCCCGGTCCGCGACTTCGGGGCGTCGTCGGGCGGACCGTCGACGTCGTCGACCGGCTGCACCGTGCCGGGATCGACCGCCGGTTGCACGGTGGTGGCCGCGGCGGCGACGCCCGCTGCCACACCGGATGCGGCCACGCCGGCCGCGGTGCCGGTGAGGGCCCGCTCGGCGGCGGTGAGATCGCCGTCGAGGTAGCGGTTGAGATCCGCCCGCAGCGCCTCGGCCGACGGGTAGCGGTCGTCGGGACGCTTCTGGAGGAGCTTCATGATGATCGCCTCGAGGCCGTGGGGGACCTCGGGGACGATCGTGGACGGCGGGGCCGGCTGGTCCTGGACGTGCTTGTAGGCGATGGCGAGCGGGGTGTCGCCGCTGAACGGGGGCCGGCCGGTCACCATCTCGTAGAGGACGACGCCGAGCGAGTACAGGTCCGACCGCGGATCGACCGGCAGTCCCTGGGCCTGCTCGGGCGAGAAGTAGGTGGCGGTCCCCATGACCGAGCCGGCCTGGGTCAGGTCGTCGTCAGGAGACGAGAGCGCCCGGGCGATGCCGAAGTCGGTGACCTTGGACTGGCCGGTGGCGGTGAGCAGGACGTTGCCCGGCTTCACGTCGCGGTGCACGACGCCGCGGGAGTGGGCGAAGCCGAGAGCGGCGGCGACCTCACCGGCGAGCTCGGCGGCCCGGCGGGGGTGCAACGGTCCGTCGCGACGGATGACCTGCGACAGCGACGGGCCGTCGACGTACTCCATGACGATGAAGTAGGTGCCGTCCTGGGTTCCCCAGTCGTAGACGCCGACGATGTTCGGGTGCGACAGGTTCGCGGCGGCCTGTGCCTCGCGGCGGAAGCGTTCGACGAAGCTCGGGTCGGTGGCGAACTCGGGCACCAGCTCCTTGACCGCGACCGGGCGGTCGAGGCTGCGGTCACGGGCCAGGTACACCTGGGCCATCCCGCCGCGTGCGAGCCGTTGATGGATCTCGTAGCGGTCCCCGAGGACCCGTGGTTCCTGCTCAGCCATGGCGCCGCCAGCGTAGAGTCCCCGACCCCTCGGATCGTGTCATGGGCACGCTCAGCCCGACACCCCGAGCGCCTTGTCCAGGACGGCCTTGGCGACGGGACCGGCGGTTGATCCGCCGGTGGCGGCGCTGACGCCGGGGAGGTCCTCGACGATCACCGCGACCGCGACCTGTGCGGGCTGACCGGGCTGACCCGCGAAGGCGATCATCCAGCCGTGCGAGCGGGGCGGCTTGGTTCCGAGCTGCGCGGTTCCCGTCTTGGCCCCGACCTCCCAGCCCGGCGTGGCCATGACCGCCGCCGTTCCACCGGTGACGACGCCGACCATCGCCTCGCGCATGGTCGCCGCGACCTCGGGCGTCATCGACTCCTTCCACGGGAAGGGAGCGAACTTCTCGACGACGTCTCCGTTGCGGGCCCGGATCTCGGCCATGACGTGCGGGGCCATGATCTGGCCGGTGTTGCCGGCACCGGCGGCGACCATGGCCATCTGCAGCGGCGTGGCGCGCACGTCGTTCTGGCCGATGGCGGTCTGGGCCAGCTTGGGCGTGTCCTCGTAGACCGGAGCCGAACCCTCGGGCCGACTGACGACCGCTCCGAAGTCGGTCGGGTACACCGACCGCGCCGGGCGGGGCAGGTCGAGCTCGACCGGCTGGTTGAACCCGGCCGCTTCGGCCGCGTCGATCATCGGATCCGGACCGGTGGTCTCGGCGGCCATCTGGGCGAAGGAGCTGTTGCAGGAGCGGGCCAGGATGGGGAGGAGCGTCCCACCGCAGGCGTTGCCGTCGAAGTTGGAGATCGGCTTGCTGGTCAGCGGCGGGGTGTACGACGTCACCACCGGATAGGTCGGCGAGTCGACGGTGACCTTGCCCGAGGTCAGACCAGCGGTGGCGGTCACGACCTTGAACGTCGAGCCGGGGAAGTAGCGCTCGCGGTACGCCTTGGGCAGCAGCGGCTTGGTCGGCGCCGCCTCGTACAGGGCCTTGGCCCCGGCCGCAGCCTCGGCGTCGTTGTTGGACAGCAGGTTCGGGTCGAAGGTCGGATTCGACCACATGGCGAGCACCGCCCCGGTGCGCGGGTCGAGCGCCACCACCGACCCCCGACGGTCACCGAGGGCGTCGCGGGCGGTCTCCTGGAGGTCCTTGCGCACCGTCAGCACCACGTCACCCTCGCTCGAGGTGTCGGAGAAGAAGCCCGACAGCCGGTGCAGCTTGAGCGACGGTGTCCGCCCCGCCAGCTCCTCGTTGTAGGTGCGCTCCACACCGTCGGAGCCCAACGTGAACGAGTAGTAGCCGGTCACGGCCGAGAGCAGCTCGCCGTCGGGGTACACCCGCTGGTAGCGCAACGCGGCCCGTCGCTCCTCGGAGGTGGCGGCGGTCTTGCCGTCCGCGGTGAGGATGTCGCCGCGGGGCTGGTTGAAGTCGCGCTGGAGCTGGCGGGTGTTGTCGGGGCGGTCGCTGTAGGCCTGCGCCTGCAGGACCTGGACCTGGTTGAGCTTGGCGAACACGGCGACGTAGCAGATGATCACGATCACGCCGAGCGCCTTGATCTGACGGTTCATCGACGGACCCCGCTCACATCGCCACCGCCCGCTCCGGGGCGCGACGCGCCGTCTGGTCCGAGATCCGAACCAGGAGCGCCAGCAGCACGTAGTTGGCCACCAGGGAGCTGCCGCCGTAGGAGACGAACGGCAGGGTCACCCCGGTGAGGGGCAGCAGTCGGGTGACGCCACCCATGATGATGAAGGCCTGGAACGCGATCAGCACGGTGAGCCCCACTGCCAACAGCGACGGGAACGGGTCCCGCGACTCGCGGGCCACCCGGAGTCCGGTGCCGGCCAGCAGCAGGAAGGCGCACAGGATGGCGGTCGTGCCGAGCAGGCCGAGCTCCTCGCCGATGATCGCGAAGATGAAGTCGGTCTCGTCGTAGGGGATCCGCTCGGCGATGCCCAACCCGGGCCCGACCCCGGAGGTTCCTCCCCACGCGAGCGCGTAGGCGGCCTGGATGATCTGGTATCCGGATCCCTGCGGATCGGCCCACGGGTCGATCCACACCGAGACGCGCTTCTGGACGTGCTCGAAGCTGAGCCAGCTGACGAACGCCCCGACCAGGAAGAGCCCCATCCCGACGAGCAGGTAGCTCACGCGGCCTGTCGCCACCCACAACATGACGACGAACAGGAGGAAGAACAGCAGCGCCGAGCCGAGGTCGCGCTGGAAGATCAACACGACCAGCGACGCCCCCCACGCCAACAGGATCGGGGCGAAGTGCTTGGGGTCCGGGGTGTTGAACGGACCGACCCGGAACGTGGCGACGCTCAGCAGCTCCCGACGCTCGACCAGGTAGCCCGCGAAGAAGACGGCGAAGGCGATCTTGGCGAACTCCCCGGGCTGGAAGCTGACCGGCCCGACCGACACCCAGATGCGGGCCCCGTTGATGCTGCGCCCGATGCCCGGCAGCAGCGGGAGGATCAGCAGCAGCACGCCGATCAGCCCGGCGGTGTAGCGGTATCGCTGCAGCAGCCGGACGTCGCGCACCGCGAGCAGGGTCACGACGTAGGCGACGATGCCGACCGCGGTCCACGACGCCTGGAGCGCGGCCAGGTCCTGGTCGAGCCGGGCGATGAACACGTAGCCGATGCCGTTGAGCAGCGCGGCGATGGGCAGCAGCAGCGAGTCCGCAGCCCGGGCCAGACGTCGGTTCGCCAGGTGCGCCCCGACCAGCAGGGCCAGGAGGACCGCCAGGAACGGCCAGATGTCCGCGGGGAGCGAGGCGTTGCGACCCAGGCTGGCCAGCGCGTACGCGCCGAGGATGATCAGCACGGCCAGCACGAGCAGGCCGAGCTCGGTCGTGCGACGCCGGGTGCCGAGGGCCACGACCGCCGGCGAGGGCTCGGGGCGGCGCCGGGTGACGGCCGGTGCGGTCACGGACCCGGGACGGGTGCGGGCACGGGAGCGGGCGCGAACGGATCCGGTGCCGCCGGCACCGGCGCCACCGTGGTGGTGGTCGACGTGGTGGTGGTGGTCGTCGTCGTGGTGGTCGTGGCGTGGCGCTGGATGCCGATGATGTAGGCCCGGGCCTCGCGTTCGGATCCGAACGTTCGACCCCGGTCGACCTGACGGCGGTCCGCGTCGGTGAGCGAAGCGACATCGATGTCCTCGAAGCGCTCCACGTCGGTCGGGCCGATGAACAGGATCCGCTCCCTCGGCCCCTGCTGGAGCACCACGATCCCGTCCTCGGCCGCGACGACCCACCCGATCCTCGACCACAGCACCAACGCTCCGACCATGACCGCGAGCACCGCCACGATGGTCACGATGAAGAGGGTGGTCCGCCACCGGCTGCCCCGACCGGCATCGACGGTCCCCTCGGCGTCGACCGCGTCCCCATCGTCGACCGGGTCCCCGTCGTCGACCGCCGGCGGTCCTGCCGCCGGGACCTGGTCACCTTCCGATGCCGCGACTCCCTCGACCCCGTCGACGCCGGACTCCTCTGGGAGCGTGCCCGCGTCGGCTTCGTCATCGAGCGGGTGCTCCGGGTCGGACCCGTCCCCAGGATCGTCTCCGAGATCGTCCGAGACCCCGGAGCCACCATCGGGGTCGGCCGGGACCACGACCGCCATGATCGTCTCGGTCCGGTCCCGTTCGTCGTCGATGTCGGACAGGTCGACCGCCGGCGTGCTGATGCGCCGGTAGCGCCCTTCGATCTCGTCGGCGGCGCTGCCGGAGTCGACCACGTCGACCACGACGGTGGTGATGTTGTCGCGTCCACCGGCCGCGTCGGCCTCGGCCGCGAGCCGGCGGGCGACGACCTCGGGGTCCTGGTCCTCGGCCAGCAGTTCGGCGATGCGGTCCTCGCCCAGCTCGCCGAACAGACCGTCGCTGCACAGCAGCAGTCGGTCGCCGTCGACCGGTTCGAGCAGCCAGGCGTCGACGACGACGAGGGGCTCGACGCCCAGGGCCCGGGTGATCACGTTGCGCTGGGGGTGGTGCTCGGCCTCCTCGGCGGAGATGCGGCCCTCCCGCACCAGCGTCTCGACCAGGGAGTGGTCCTCGGTCAAGCGCGTCAGTTCGCCGTCGGCCATCAGGTAGGCCCGCGAATCGCCGACGTTGAGCACCGCGACCTGCTCGCGGTCGTCGTAGCGGACGAGCCCGGCGACGCACACGGTGGTGCCCATCCCCCGCAGGGCGTCGTCGTCTGCGGCGCGTTCGTGGATCCGACGGTTGGCCCGGTGCACCGCCGCGACCAGGTCCTGCACCGACCGCGACCCGGCCGCGTCGCGCAGCACGTCGACGGTGTCGGCAGACGCCACCTCGCCGGCGCGGTGTCCTCCCATGCCGTCGGCGACCGCCACCAGGTCGTCGGTCACCAGGTACGAGTCCTCATTGGCGCTCCGGACCTGACCCACGAGCGACGCCGCCCCCGAACGCAGCGTGGTCATCGGACCTCCATGACCACGTTGCCGATCTGGATGCGGTCGCCGAGTCGGGCCGGCATCTGGCCCACGGCGCGGGTGCCGTTGACCCACGTCCCGTTGGTCGATCCGAGGTCCTCGACGAACACCGAGCCCTCGCGGCTCAGCAGGCGGGTGTGCACCTGCGAGACGTACTGCTCGTCGAAGACCAGGTTGCAGCCCTGGGCGCGGCCGACGGTCATGTCCGGGCCGAGCGGGTACTCGGTTCCGGCCCGCGCCGCAGGTTCGACCACGACCAGGCGGGTCGGCACCACCTGCTTGCGCCGGCTGCGGGTCGAGGCCCGGGGGGAGGACCGTCGGGAGCGGGTCGCGGCGCCGGCCGCACCCGACGCCGCCGGGGAGGGCGCCGAGGGAGGGTTCACCTCGGTCCACACCGCCCGGAGCACGCGCAGGAAGAAGAGATACAGCAGCGCCAGCAGGCACAGCTTCAGGACGGTGAGCAGCTGGTCGGGCACGGGTCCGTCCTACGAGGCCTCGAAGCGGACGGCGGTGTTGCCGAACCGGACCTCGTCACCGTCGCGGAGCTCCTGTTCGGCCACCCGCACCCCGTTGACCTTGGTGCCGTTGGTCGAGCCCAGGTCCGCCACGACGAACCCGTCACCGGCGGGGCGGACCTCGGCGTGGACCCGGCTGACGTTCGGGTCGGCCAGCACGATCGTGCAGTCGGCCTGACGACCGACCGACACGACGTACTCGCCGAGAGGAACCCGGTCACCGGTCGGCAGCACCAGCGACCCCGGGGGCAGACCGCCGGCCCCTTCGACCCATCGGGAGTCGACCTCGAGCAGCCCGGTCCGCATCCCCGGGTCTCCGGCGACCTCGATCTCGACGGGGCCGACGAAGGAGTAGCCCTCGTCGCGGGCGTGCTCGCGGGCCGCGTCGGCCAGCTCGCGACGCAGGGTGCCGTCGATGTGGGCGAACTGCTCGTGGTCGGTCTCCGAGACGGTGAAGCGGTACCAGTTCGGGACGATCGTGCGCCCGTCGACCGCGACGGAACGACGGGCGTCCATCTCGCGTTGGAGCTTGCGACCGAACTCGACCGGCTTGACCGAGGAGCGGAAGAGACGGCTGAAGGTCCCTTCCACCATGCGTTCGAGGCGGCCCTCGAAGCCCTGGGTAGCCATCGGCCCCACGATAGCGACGTCAGCGGTCACCACCCGGGGCACCGGGTCGGGGCGACCCTGGGTGGCCGGCCGGATCAGTCGGTGGGCCCGACGCGTCGGGCGTTCAGGTCCACGTCGTCGGCGAGGCCGTCCGCGAGCCGCTCGGCCCGCTTCGTGAGCGTCCGGTGCCACGACGGGGCGAGAGCGTCGAGCGACGCCAGGGATGCGGCGGCGTCGAGATCGTCGCGCCGGTGGTGCATGACGTCGTTCGCCGCGGCGACGCTCCAGCGGGGGTTCGGTCTGACCTCGAGGGTCCAGGTGTCGTCGGCGGCGACGACGCCCGGGGTCACCACCCGCAGGTACCACCCGGTGCGTCCCGTCTCCTCCATGAGGGCCACCAGTCCGTCGCGCCCCCAGCGATGCTCCACCTTCCAGCACGGCTGGCGGGGCTGGGAGATCTCGAACAGCGCGGTCCCGACCGCCCAGCGGTCGCCGATGCACACGTCGGCCTCGGTGAGGCCCGACACGTGGAGGTTCTCACCGAAGGCCCCGGGCTCGCCCAACTCCGGCTCGATGGCCCGCCAGGCCTCGGAGTGCTCGGCGGAGTAGGCGAGCACCGCCTTGTGGGGCCCGCCATGGACCCGCAGGTCACCCTGTTCGTCGCCGTCGAGGTTGGTCGGTTCCACCGCTACCGGGCCGTCGACGACCTGCTTGCGGAACGCGGTGCGCACGACGCGGCCGTGGGCATCGACGTGCTCGACCGGGCGCCCGACCAGCACGACGAGGGTCCGGGGGTCGGTGGTCATGGCGGCGACGGTAGTGCCGGCGGCGACGGTACGGTCGGGGCCATGTACGTCGTCATGAACTCGATCGCGGTCGACCCGGAGCACGCCGAGATCTTCGAGCAGCACTTCTCGCGCTCCATGGACGGGACGCTGGGCTCGGTCGGTGGCCTGGTGCGCTCCACGCTCCTGCGCCCGGTCACCGCCGGCGAGCCGTACGTCGCCCAGATCACCTTCGACTCCGAGGAGTCGTTCCAGGGTTGGCTGAGCTCCGATGCATTCCGTGCCGCTCACGGCCACGGCCCGTCGGGCGGTTCGGGCAGCTCGGGCGACGGGCCGAACGTGGTCGCCTACGAGGTGGTCAACGAGGTCGCCGCGGGCTGATCGCCTTGGGAGCGGCCCGCCCGGGCGCGCTACAGTGCGTCGCTCACTCGCGCGAGTGGCGGAATTGGCAGACGCGCAGGATTCAGGTTCCTGTGTCCGCAAGGACGTGAGGGTTCAAGTCCCTCCTCGCGCACTCTGTGATGTCGCGAGACATCCCGGACACCCCGAACCCTCAGGGTCGGGGTGTTGTCCGTTTTCGGGAGCGTGGCAGGCCGGTGGGTTGGTAGTCCCGGGTGGGGTCGAGTTCGAGTGCTCGGAGGAGCTCTCCGGTGGCGGCGTCGATGACGCGGATGTCGAGGTCGTCGACGAGGAGAAGGACGTGGGTTCGGGCGTGGGTTCGTCCGATGCCGATGTGGTGGAGCCGGCCGTTGTGTCGGAGTGTGACCTTGCCGGTGGTGTCGACGCGGTCGACGCGGACCCGGTGGTGGTGGCCGTCGGGGCCGGGTGTCGGGGTGGCTTTGGGGCGTGCGGTGTAGATGGTGGCGGGGGTCGCTCGGTTCGGGAGTGAGCGGTGTGGGCGCTGGTGGTTGTAGATCTCGACGAAGGTGTCGAGCTGCGCTTGGAGCTCGTCGATCGTCGCTGCTTGGGGTTGTCGGGTGAGCCATTGCTTGAGGGTCTGGTGGAAGCGTTCGACCTTGCCGCAGGTGGTCGGGTGGTTCGGCTTGGAGTTCTTCTGTGCGACGCCGAGCTCGGCGAGGAGTGTCTCGAAGGCGTTGCGTCCGCCGCGTCCACCCGCGAACCGGGCGGTGTAGACGAGCCCGTTGTCGGTGAGCGTGGAGGCGGGGATGCCATGTGTGGCAACGGTTCTGGTGAAGGTGTCGACGACCGCGGGGCCGGTGACGGGGCGGTGCGCGGTGAGCGACAGGACGAACCTCGAGTGGTCATCGAGCCATGCGAGGACCTCGATGTCGGTGCGGTCCGCGAGTCGCCAGTGGGTGAAGTCGGACTGCCAGCATTCGTTGGGCTGGTCGGCCTGGAACCGGATGTAGCTGCTCTTCGGGCGTTTCTTCGGAGCGGGCTCGATGAGCCCGGCGCGGCGGAGGTGACGCCAGATCGTCGCGGTCGACACCGTCAGCTGGTGGTGGTGTTGAAGGTGCCAGGCGATGGTCGTGGCGCCGGCGTCGAGTCCTTGGTCGACGAGCTGGGTGCGGGTGGCGATGATCAACTCGACAGTCGCCTCCGTGGTCGCGGTCGGTGAGCTCTTCGGTCGTTTCGATCGTGGCTGGAACGCGGTGTCGCCGTCGGTTCGGTGTCGGGCGAGGAGCTCGTAGATCCATGAGCGTGACACGCCGTAGGTGGCGGCGACCTCGGCGACTGGTCGGCGCTCGGTGATGACAGCGGTGATGACGAGACGGTTCTTCGACACCCATCACGATCGGCGAGGTCCTGTCCGGGATGTCTCGCGACATGTGTCCGGGATGTCCTGAAACAGCACACCTCCTCGCGCACTCCTCGTTGTCGGATCGGCAACGTACGATCAGAGCGTGGTTCACTCGCCAGCGCCTGCTGACACCGACGTCGAGGTCTTCCGTCGCCAAGTCGACCGCTGGCGAGAGATGACACCCGCCCAGAGGGCGGAGCTGGCTGACCACCTGAGCGTCGACGTCGTCAAGATGGCTTCGGCCGGCATTCGCCGTGACCGACCCGACATCTCCGCCGACGAGCTCGCTCGAGAGCTGGCTCGTCGGCGCTACGGGCGAGCGTTCGCGGATGCAGCGTGGAACAGCACTGATCCGACGTGAGCGACTCGGGCCCCCTGTCCCTGGTCATACGTGTTGCCGCCATCCTCGACGAGTTCGACATCACGTACGCACTCGGGGGTTCGATGGCGAGCTCGTTCTTCGGCGAGCCGCGAGCGACCGCTGACATCGACGTGGCGGTCAACCTCGACGCTGGCAGCGGTGATCGACTGGTCGACCGGTTGCAGTCAGAGTTCTACGTGCCAACAGCCTCCGCGCGAGCCGCTGTCCGTGCCCAGGAGTCGTTCAACATCCTCGCTGTCGAACAGGGGCTGAAGGCGGATCTGTTCGTGCTGGGCGACAGCTTGCTCGATCGCCGACAGATCGAACGACGGGTTCTCATCGTCCTCCCCGGCTCAACGCAGGGTCTGTGGGTCACATCGCCCGAGGACCAGATCCTCCGCAAGCTCGACTGGTACTGCCGTGGCGGATCCGTCTCCGACCGCCAATGGCGCGACGTCCTGGGCCTACTGACCGTCGGCGGGGATGCACTGGAGGTCGACTACCTGCATGAGACCGCGGCGGAAGTGGGTCTCTCGGACCTGCTCGAGCGAGCGGTCGCAGCGGCGAGTGAGGGCTGAGCGCGACGTCATGTCGCCTCGGCGGCCAGCGCCGCTGCGACCTCCACCACGGTCGACCGAGAGGTCGAAGATCCGGTCCGCCACGCCGACGCCGCCATGTCCGTCGCCAAGTCGGCGGTTCGCGACCGGCTCGCGTTCTCCACCGCCTGCGGGATCCGAAGCGGGCCATGATGGTCCGATGCGCATCGGAATCAACGGCTCAGGTCTCATCGCCACCGGCGCTCCGGTCGGCCAGATCACCGAACACGCCGCCCAAGCCGAAGCAGACGGCTTCTCGTCCTACTGGCTCGCCCAGCTCGCGGTGCCCGACGCCCTCACCGCCATCGCGACGATGGGCGAGGCCACCTCGAGCATCGAGATCGGAACCGCCGTGGTCCCGACCTGGTTCCGACACCCGTTGATGCTCGCAGCACAGGCCGTCACGGTTCAGCAGATCATCGGGCCTCGGCTGGCGCTGGGGATCGGTCTGGCCCACAAGCTGTCGGTCGAGGCCACGCTGCGGATCCCGTTCGCGACGCCGGCCAAGCACATGGACGAGTACCTGTCGGTCCTGCTGCCGGCGATGACCGACGGATCGGTCGACGTCACCGGCGACATCTGGTCAGGGTTCACCGAGGGCGCCCCACCGGCTGAAGGGCCTCCCACGGTGCTGCTCGCCGCGATGGGGCCGCGGATGTTGCAGCTGGCGGGGTCCCGCTGCGCCGGGACGATCCTCTGGTTGTCGGGACCGAAGGTGATCGCCGAGCGGATCAAGCCCGCGGTCGACGCCGCCGCGGCCGAGGCGGGCAGACCCACCCCCCGGATCGTGGCGTCGGTGCCCGTGTGCGTCACCGACGACGCCGACGGAGTCAAGGAGATGGTGGGAGCGTTCCTGGCCGGCTACAACGACCTGCCGTCGTACCGCGGGGTGATGGACGCCGAGGGTGCGGGTGGCCCCGCGGACGTCTCGGTCATCGGTGATGAGGCGACCGTCCGCGCCGGGATCGCCGCGTTCGCCGAGGCCGGAGCCACCGACTTCGCCCCCGTCGAGATCGGGCTCGCCGAACGGGATCAGGTCGCCACCCGCGACCTGCTCAAGGAGCTCGCCGCGGGCTGAGGATGCTCAGGTCCCGGCGACGGTGATGTTCGAGCGCACCGAGTTGGCGATGAAGCAGCGGTGGTGGCTGTCCCGGTGAAGCTGGGCGAGGGCGGCGTCGTCGGGCTCGGGCCCGCTCCAGGTGATCACCGGATGCAGCTCCACGTCGGTGATGGCGAGCACCCCGTCCTCCACACGTCCCATCGTGGCGACCGCGTCGTCGCGGTAGGTCTCGACGGGGAACCCGGCGTCGGACGCCAGGTGGAGGAACCACAGCATGTGGCAGCTGGCGATGGCGGCGACGAACGCCTCCTCCGGGTCGACCCTGGCCGGATCGCCGTTGAGGTGCGGCGCGGAGGACGCCGGCACCTCGACCCCGCCGTCGAAACGCCAGACGTGGGCCCTGGAGTAGGTGGAGTCGGTGGGCGCGCCGTCGCGGTGCCACTCGACCTGGGCGACATGAGTGCTCACAGACCCATCGTACGGACCGCCCCATCGTACGGACCGCCCCATCGTACGGACGGCCGGAGTGGCCACGATCCCCCGCCTCGGCGGGACCGTCGGCGCGAGACTCGCCGCCATGACGACGAGCGGACGGACCACGCCGGCGCTCCGGCGGCTCCGGGCCACGGTGTCGATGGTGCTCCTGCTGGTCGGGGTCGCGAGCGCCTGCTCCGGAGGAGGCTCCGAAGAGGGCTCGGCCCGGGGCGGGAACCCGACCGACTCGGCCGCCACACCGTCGAGCAGCGCCACGCCGACGGGAACCCCCAGCACCGGGTGCGGCACCTTACCGGCGACCGAGTCGGTGGAGGCTCCTCCCGGAGACGCAGTCGTCACCCTCGGTGACCGCTCCTACCGGCTCGGGATCCCCGCCGACTACGACCGGGACCGCCCCGTGCCGCTGGTGATGAACCTGCACGGCAGCGGATCGAACGCTCTCGAGCAGACGACCTACTCCGAGATGGCCGCACGCGCCGGTGAACGAGGGTGGATCACCGTCACCCCCGACGCGATCGGCGGCAAGTGGGAGCTGGCCCCGACCGGCGCCGACGACGAGTTCCTGACCGCCGTGTTCGACCAGGTGACCGCGGGGTACTGCGTCGACCTCGACCGGGTGCACCTGACCGGGATGTCGCTCGGGGCGTGGAAGGCCGCCGCGACCGCGTGCGCTCACGCGGACCGCTTCGCGTCGATCGCCCTCGTCACCGTCGAGGTCCACCCCTCGGACTGCCCTCCGATGTCGGTGGTCGCGTTCCACGGGACGGCCGACACGGTCGTCCCCTATGGCGAGGGCGCAGATCCGGGTGTGGTGGTGACCGGCCCGAACGCCGGACTTCCCGGTGCCCGCGGCAACATGGCCGGCTGGGCCTCGGCCGCCGGGTGCGGCGCGGACCCCCAGGTCCAGCAGATCGGATCAGACGTGGAGCACTGGACGTACCCGGGCTGCCCGGACGGTCGGGGCGTGGAGCTCTACTCGATCGAGGGCGGCGGCCACACCTGGCCCGGGGCCTCGATCGACATCGGGCCGACGACGCAGACGATCGACGCCACCGACATCGCCCTCGACTGGTTCGAGGCCCACCCCCGAGCCTGACTCCGGAGTGGACCGCCGGCGCTCAGCCCGCGCCGGTGGCCGCCGGGTCGGCGGGGCGACACGCCGCACCCAGAGCGGGGTCCGCGGCCCCGATCGCGTCGAGCGGATACGCGACGACGTCGTGGGTGACCGGATCGGACGCCGCGATCAACCCGACGGCCCGGCCGGTGATGTCGATGACGACCCCGCCCGAGATCCCGGGGACGGCGTCGACGTCGACCACCATCACCTCGGTGGTCGCGCCGTAGCCCTGGCGGGCTTCCACCGACCGCACGGTTCCCGACGCGGCGAGGAAGCGACCGTCGGGGTAGCCCGCGACCATGACCCGGGAGCCCAGGACCGGTCGGGGCCCCGCCTCGAGCGGCTCGGCACCGCCGTCGGAGAGCACCGCGCCGTCGACCTCGGCCACGTCGCGGTCGGCGACCACACCCGACACGTCCGCGGAGCCGGCCACGCCGTCCACGTCGACCCGGTCGGTCCCGGCGACGACGTGCTGGTTGGTCAGGCCGACCACCGTGTCGGCCCGTCGTAGAAGGGTCACCGTGGCCTGACGCTCCTGGCCGCACCCCGATGCGTGGACCCGCAGCACCGAACGCTGAAGGGCTGAGCTGACGGCGGGGTCGGGGCCGTCACGGTCGAGCACGGCTCCCGCGACCGCGGCAACCGGCTGGGGAGCCGCCAAGGAGCGACCCGCGTGCCAGCGCACGACCAGCGCGAAGCCGAGGACCAGCAGCACCGCCATCACGAGCACGGCCCCCGGCCGCCGTTCCGCCACGCCGCGAGAGAAGCGCAGCAATGGGGGTCCGGGCAAGCCCGAAGGCAGAACTTCCCGTGACGCCACCCTCCTGACTTGTGCATTGCATGACGCAAGTTGCCGTCGTACCCTTCATGGCATGATGCAATTCGATCCCGCCATGGCCGACCTGGCCGCCCTCCGGGAGCGGAGGCTCGCGACCCCCGACCCCGGGGCCCGGCCGATCATCCGATCGATCACGCCCGACGACGGTCCCGCCCTGACCGAGATGGCACTGCGGTGCAGCCCCGACTCGATCCGGCATCGCTTCCACGCCCCTCTCACCGGCGCCGAGCCGTCACGCCTGACCGCGCTGCTGCGCGGTCGCGGGGCGATCATCACGTTGGTGGCCGACGTCGACGGAGCCGTCGTCGGGATCGCCACGCTCCACCGGAGCGGTCGCGGCGCCGCCGAGGTCGCCGTGCTGGTGGAGGACCGCTGGCAGGCCGGCGGCGTCGGGACCCGCCTGCTGTCCCACCTCATGAGGCACGCGGCACAGCACGGGATCCGCACCGTCGACGCCGACGTGCAGCGCGAGCAGGGGTTCCTGATCGACCGACTCCTCCGCGGCGTCCCCGACGCTGCTGCGTCCTTCGACGGTCCCGTCGCGACGCTGCACCTACCGGTCGGACCGGCCTCGTAGGGTGGGGTCGTGCGCCGCGCATCGTTCACCGACATGCAGTGCTCGGTGGCCCAGTCCCTCGAGCAGATCGGCGAGTGGTGGTCGCTGCTGATCATCCGCGACGCCCTGCTGGGCGTGAGGCGCTTCGAGGACTTCCGCACCCGGCTCGGCATCGCCAGCAACATCCTGACCAGTCGACTCGACACCCTGGTCGCCCACGGCATCCTCGAGCGTCGGCGCTACTCCGAGCACCCTCCCCGCGACGAGTACCGCCTGACCGACAAGGGTCGGGACCTCTGGCCGGTGATGACCGCCATCCGTCAGTGGGGCGACAAGTGGGCCCTCGATCTGGAGGACCATCCCACCGTCCTGGTCCACGACACCTGCGGTCACGTCTGTCAGGCGGTCCCCCACTGCAGCGAGTGCGGCCAGGAGCTGGAGCTCGGATCGATCCACGTCGCGCCCGGACCGAACGACTCCGACCCGTCGTTCATCCCGCGCCGTCCCGCTCCTGGGTCGGACAGGTCCTGAACGGACAGGTCCTGAGCAGTCAGGAGCGGCACTCCAGGTAGCGCCGCCACACCTCGTCGACCGCGACGGTCGCGGGGATCTCACCGTCGTGGACCCGTTGCCGCGCCGCGTCGAGAACCGCCCCCATGGCGGGATCGGTCCGCAGATCGTCGCGCAGCCGGTCGTCGAGCATCGCCCACATCCACCGGACCTGCTGGTCCCGTCGACGTTCCTGGAGCTCGCCGGTGGCCGACATCCTGGCCCGGTGGATCACCACCTGCTGCCACAGCTCGTCGAGCCCGTCGCCGGTCAGACCGGAGCAGACGACGACGGGCGGGCTCCACGTCGGCGATGCCGGCGACATCAGGTGCAGAGCGGCGCGGTAGTCCGCGGCAGCCAACTCGGCCCGGGGGCGGTTGTCGCCGTCGGCCTTGTTGACCGCCACCAGGTCGGCCAGCTCGAGCACCCCCTTCTTGATGCCCTGGAGCTCGTCGCCGGCGCCGGCGAGCATGAGGACCAGGAAGAAGTCGACCATGTCGGCCACCACGGTCTCGGACTGCCCGACCCCCACCGTCTCGACCAGCACGACGTCGAAGCCTGCCGCCTCGCACAGCAGGATCGTCTCCCGCGTCGCTCGGGTCACGCCGCCCAGCGAGCGGCCCGCGGGCGACGGCCGCACGAACGCCGCCGGGTCCACCGCCAGTCGTTCCATACGGGTCTTGTCGCCCAGGATCGAGCCGCCGGTGCGCGAGCTGGTCGGATCGACCGCCAGGACCGCGACCCGGTGACCGGCCGCGGTGAGGTCGATGCCGAGCTGGTCGATGAAGGTGCTCTTGCCCACGCCCGGCACCCCGGTGATGCCCACCCGATGCGCGCCACCGGTCGACGCCAACAGCTCCTGCACCAGTGCCTGGGCGACCGTCCGGTGCTCCGGGTTCTGGCTCTCGACCAGGGTGATCGCCCGGGCCAGGACGCTGCGATCGCCGGCGCGGATCCCGCGGGCGTAGTCGCTGACCGGGAGCAGGGCCGCCATCGACGGCACCCTACCGGGCATCCGAACCGGCGTGATCGTGCCCCGCCGCCGCTGTCGCGAACCGGGTTCACCACTCTCGCACGCCCGGCTCTAGGGTGATCGCCGGGAGAGGGCCGGCACGATCAGTACGGATGACCGTACGACACACCACGATGGCGCGCAGGACCCGGGAAGAACGACGACAGGACTACCTGGATGCGGGCGTGGAGCTGCTGACCGAGCAGACCGCGGCCCGACCCGACCCGGGGCTCGCGTTCGCCCACGTCCGCGTCGCCGACGTGGCCGCCCGCGCCGGGGTCACCAAGGGAGCGCTGTACCACCTGTGGGACTCCCAGGAGGCGTACTGGCACGACCTGTTGGAGTTCATGCTCGACGAGGGCCGGCTGGCCGGGATGCCCGCCGTCACCGACGCCACCCGCGAGCTGGCCGAGGCCACCGACGACCTTCCGACACCGGTCGAGTGGGCCGACCACGTCTTCGAACGGTTCAAGGACGACCCGTCGTTCTTCGCCCGGATCGGGATGCTGTCGTACCTGCACGACGGTGGAGTCCACTCCGACCTCGACGAGGAGTTCCGCGCCAGCCTGGCCGAGTTCGAGGCGATGGTCGCCACCTCGGTGCGACAGCTCGGACGGCGGCCCCGAGTCGGGACCGACCTGCGGGACTTCAGCGCTGCGGTCGCCGCGCTGATGCACGGCTTCTGCCTGGAGCATCGCAACGACCCGGACCGTACGCCCGAGGTCGTCGTGCAGGGCCGACCCCAGAGCCTGTTCGCGTCGTGCATCACCGCCTTCCTCGACGCCTTCACCGAACCCGACACCGCCCAAGAACCCGACACCGCCCACGAGAGCGGGGGGAACCCCTGATGGCGCGACCGACGGCGGCGGAGCGGCGCCTCGACTACCTGCGCATCGGCGCGGATCTGGTCACGGGCTTCGGCGACGCCGGGTCCCCGGCGGGCCCCCTCGAAGCGCTGGCGAACGTCAAGGTCTCCGACGTGGCCCGCCACGCCGGGGTCACCAAGGGAGCGCTCTACCACCTCTGGGACTCGCAGGACGACTACCGGCGCGACCTCCTGCAGCACCTGCTCGATCAGGTGGAGAAAGAGGGCCTGGAGCGCGCCGAGCAGATCATCGCCGAAGCGGTCGACGACGAGGGCCGGCCGTTCATCGACGTGACCGACCTGGCCGTGCACCTGTCGACCGGTTCCTACCGGGACCTGCGCGACGACCCGCGGGCCCAGGCGCAGTTCAGCTTCTACAACTACGTCCACGATCCACGGGTTCGTCGCCTGCTGGCGACAGGCTCGTCCGGCTTCGACTCCTACTACGACCTCTACCTGGTCACGTCTGGTCGCCGGATGCGCGAGCCCTACACCGTCGGGCACCTCATCACGTCGGTCAACGCCTTCATGATGGGCTCGGTCATCCGACACCGCATCAGCCGAGGATCGGACACCTCCGCCGACGATGCACAGATCTACGCCACGGGCTTCCGGGCCCTCCTCCTGCACTTCACCGAACCCCTCCGCGACACCGAACCCCTCCGGTGACGCCGCTCTGTAGTGCGAGATCCAGGCGTTCGCCTGGATCTCGCACTACAGAACCGGGACGGGGACGGAGTCCTCAGGTCGAGAGGTCGTAGCCGAGCTGGTCGGCCAGGCGGTCGAGCAGGTCCGAGGCGGCCTCGTGGATGACGGTGCCGGGCGGGAACACCGCGGCGGCACCCGCGTCGTACAGCGCCGGGTAGTCCTGGGGCGGGATCACCCCGCCGACCACGACGAGGATGTCGGGTCGGCCGAGAGCCTCCAACGCCTGCTTGAGCTCGGGGACCAGCGTCAGGTGTCCGGCGGCGAGCGACGACGGCCCGACGATGTGCACGTCGGCCTCGACCGCCTGACGGGCGACCTCCTCGGGGGTCTGGAACAGCGGTCCGATGTCGACGTCCCAGCCGAGATCCGCGAACGCCGAGGCGATGACCTTCTGGCCGCGGTCGTGTCCGTCCTGACCCATCTTCGCCAGCAGGATCCGCGGCCGCCGGCCGTCAGCGGCCTCGAACGCCTCGACCTTGCGCCTGACCTGGTCCACCGCGGCACCCCTCTCTCCGAGCTCGCTGCGGTACACGCCGGAGATCGACCGGATGTCGGCGCGGTGCCGGCCGTACACCTTCTCCAGCGCGTCGCTGATCTCACCGACCGACGCCTTGGCCCGCGCCGCGGCGACGCCGAGGTCCAACAGGTTGCCCTCGCCCGAGGACGCCGCGTTCGTCAACGCCTCCAGCGCGACCCGTACCGCCTCGGGGTCGCGTTCGGCGCGGAGGCGCTCCAGCTTGGCGATCTGCCCGGCACGCACCGCCGAGTTGTCGACCTTGAGGACGTCGATGTCCTCGTGCTCGTCCAGGCGGTACTTGTTGACCCCGATCACCGGCTGACGGCCGGCGTCGATGCGGGCCTGGGTGCGCGCCGCAGCCTCCTCGATGCGGAGCTTGGGGATGCCCGCCTCGATCGCGGCGGCCATGCCTCCGAGCTGGTCGACCTCGGCGATGTGGGTCAACGCCCGCTGGGCCAGCTCGGCGGTGAGCCGCTCGACGTAGTAGCTGCCGCCCCACGGGTCGATGACCCGGGTGGTCCCCGACTCCTGCTGCAGGAACAGCTGGGTGTTGCGGGCGATGCGGGCCGAGAAGTCCGTCGGCAGCGCGAGCGCCTCGTCCAGGCTGTTGGTGTGCAGGCTCTGGGTGTGGCCCTGGGTCGACGCCATCGCCTCGACGCAGGTGCGGATCACGTTGTTGAACACGTCCTGCGCGGTCAGCGACCAGCCCGAGGTCTGCGAGTGCGTGCGCAACGACAACGACTTGGCGTTGCCGGGATCGAAGCGCTCCTTCACCAACTTCGCCCACAGCAGCCGCGCCGCGCGCATCTTGGCGATCTCCATGAAGAAGTTCATGCCGATCGCCCAGAAGAACGACAGCCGCGGCGCGAAGGCGTCGACGTCGAGACCGGCGTCGAGGCCGGCCTGGATGTACTCGAGGCCGTCGGCGAGTGTGTACGCGAGCTCCAGGTCCGCCGTCGCGCCCGCCTCCTGCATGTGGTAGCCGGAGATCGAGATCGAGTTGAACCTCGGCATCCGCTCCGAGGTGTAGCTGAAGATGTCGGAGATGATCCGCATCGACGGCGTCGGCGGGTAGATGTAGGTGTTGCGGACCATGAACTCCTTGAGGATGTCGTTCTGGATCGTCCCGGCGAGCTTCTCGGGCGCCACGCCCTGCTCCTCGGCGGCGACGATGTAGAGCGACAGCACGGGGAGGACCGCGCCGTTCATGGTCATCGACACCGACATCTGGTCGAGCGGGATCCCGTCGAACAGGACCCGCATGTCGTAGATGGAGTCGATGGCGACCCCCGCCATGCCGACGTCGCCGGCGACGCGGGGGTTGTCGGAGTCGTAACCACGGTGGGTGGGCAGGTCGAAGGCGACCGACAGCCCCTTCTGCCCGGCGGCCAGGTTGCGCCGGTAGAAGGCGTTGGAGTCCTCGGCGGTGGAGAACCCGGCGTACTGGCGGATCGTCCACGGCTGGTTGACGTACATGGTCGGGTACGGACCCCGCAGGAACGGCGCCAGACCCGGGTACGTGTGCAGGAAGTCGAGCCCGTCGAGGTCGGCCGCCGAGTACAGCGGGGCGACGTCGATGCCCTCGGGCGTCTCCCATCGCTGCTCGTCGACGGCGAGCCCGGTCGCGGACTGCGCCGCGGCGGCCCAGCGATCCCGGGCCCCGGGATCGGCGGCGGCCGACGCGGCCAGGTCGACGGTGCTGAGGTCGGGGACCTCGAAGCGGGGTCCGTCCGCGGTCATGACGACACCTCCAGGATCTCCTGCGCCCGTTCCAGGGTGGCGAGCACGTCGACGCCGACGTGGACGAACTCGTCGACTCCGGCGGCCTCCTCGGCGGCGCGGCGGTCGCCCGGGTTGCCGGCCAGGTACACCCGACGTGCCCCCGCGGCGCGCAGCGCCTCGGCGGCTGCGACCGCGTGTTCGGCGTAGACGGCGTCCGACGAGCAGATGCACACCAGGGCTGCGCCGCTGGCGGCAAAGTCCTCGGCGGCCTCGGCCGCTGTGGCGAAACCGGTGCCGGCCCCTCGGTCGGAGGTGACGGTGCGCAGTCCGCCGGCCTCGAAGAGGTTCTTGGCGAACGTCGCCCGGGCGGTGTGGGTGGCGACCGGACCGAGGTTGGCCAGGAACACCACCGGCCCGCGACCCGCGGCGCGGGCGGCGTCGGCCCGGTCGCGCAGGTCCTCGAATCGCTCGGCCCAGCGAACCGGGACCAGCAGCGGGTCGGCGTCGTCGGGTTCCGGTGGCGGTGGCGGTGGGTCCTCGCCGAGGTCGGGGAACTCGCTGACCCCGGTGATCGGAGCCCGACGGGTGGCGATCCGCGCCAGGCGGGCGTCGCGGACATCCGCGATGCGGGCGGCGAGGGTGCCGTCGAGCAGCACCGTCGGCATCCCACCGACCGACTCGAGCTCCTGGAGCAGACGCCACGCAAGGTCCGCGAGCTCGTCGGTGAGGCTCTCGACGTAGCCGGAACCGCCCGCCGGGTCGATCACCCGCCCCAGGTTCGACTCCTCCTGGAGGAGGATCTGGGTGTTGCGGGCCATGCGGCGGCCGAGGTCGCTCGGGTCGCCGAGCAGGACGTCGTAGGGGTGGGCGGTCACGCCGTCGGCGCCGCCGATGCCCGCCGCGAACACCGCCGCGGTGGTGCGCAGGAGGTTCACCCACGGGTCTCGACGGGTGAGCATGCGGCGGGCCTCGACCACGTGCAGCACCGGTGCGGGAGCGTCGCCCGACACGCCGACGGCACCGAGCAGGTTGGCCCACAGGCGACGGGCGGCGCGCAGCTTGGCGACGGTGGCGAACACGTCCTCGTCGGCCGCCAGCTCCAGCTGGATCTGTCCGGCGGCCTCATCCGCGCTGAGCCCCGCGGCGGACATGGCCCGCAGGTAGGCCGCCCCGGTCCCCAGCATGATCGCCAGCTCCTGGGCCTCGGACGCGCCGGCCTCGACCGCCGGGAGGGTGCTGACCGTCACGGACCGCACCCGGGGGTGGGCGGCTGCGGTGCGCGCCGCCAGTGTGCCCAGCTCGGTGAGAAGGGCCTGCGGGTCCTGCCCGGCCCCGCCCCGGGCCGCCAGCACGGCGAGCGGGTCAGCGCCGAATCCGCCGACGGCCTGGGCGGGGTCGATCCCGCGCTGGTCCCACAGGGCGATCAGTGCGTCGGCGGCAGCGGTGAAGTCGAAGCCCGGCCGCAGCACGACCGGGGCCAGGTCGAGGTGGACGCCCGACAGGACCGCGTCCAGGTCGGTCGCCTCGGTCCAGGGCACCTCGAGGCTGGTGACCCCGCGCTCCAGATCGGTGAGCGCCCGGGCGTTGGCCGTGGCGGGGTCCGGCCCGCCGACGACCGATCGGATGTCCCAGGCCACGTCCGGACGTGGTGCTGGGTGCGTGCCGCGGGTGAACGGTGCCTGGCCGGGGAAGCCGGCCTCGTCGGCGGCTCCCGGGGAGTTGTCGGGGGTGTAGAGCGGCTGGACCGTGACGCCGTCGGCGGTACGGCCGACCAGCTTGGTGAACGGTGCCCCCTTGAGCACCTTGTCGACCGCGGCGAGCCACGCTTCCTCGTCGGCCGGATCGAAGCCCCCGGCCAGGGCGGTCGCGGCCGTCGGGGCCGTCGTCGGTTCGGACACGCTGATCTCCGTCGTCTGGGTCCCGGTCGAGGGGACCTCCGGCGTGGCGGCAGCTCCGCTCGACCGGAACGCCGTCGAGCGAGGTTACCGAACGTGCGGCCGACCTCCCGAGGCCGGGAGTCGCTGCGTCGCGCGCCAGGATGGGGGCATGGACGACCGACCCGACCCGATCGAGCTCCCCGACGGCCTGGAGCTCGCCCGCACCACCGACGTGTTCGACGAGGCGAACCACCCCGGCGGCCTGCTGCGGGCGCACCAGGTGGCGGCCGGGGTGTGGGCCCGTCTGTTGGTCCACACCGGGAGCCTGCGCTTCGTGTTCGAGGACGAGTCCGATCGGCCCCGCACCGTCAGCGCCGGCGGGTCCCAGGTCATCCCGCCGCAGCGACGGCACCACGTCGAGTTCGACGGGCCGGCCACGTTCGCCATCGAGTTCCACCGGCCTCCCGCCACCGCCGGGCCGGCCGAGGGACCGGCCGAGGGGGCGGAGAGCACCGGCCTGCAGCCCTGAGATCGGCTCGGCCGGGATCCGACCCGATCGGGTCGGTTCGGCTCAGCTGCCGCCGGAGTCGGCGGCCGGCTCCGGGTGGTGGAACACCACGAGGGTGCCGATGCCGGCGACCAGTCCGAGCACGCCCGCGATGAGGGCGCCGCGCCAGTCCCGGGTCAGGTCGTCGAGGATGCCGAGGGCGTGGTCGAGGGACCACTCGCCCGGGCCGAGCGCCCCGATGCCCCAGGCCAGGAACCCGAACACCATCACGTACTCCCAGCCGTTCTTGAACATGAAGAACGACCCCCGGTGATCGGTGCGGGCCGCAACGACCATGATCCCGATCAGCCCGGCGGCCGCGAACGGGGTGAGCAGGCCGACGGTCAGCAGCACGCCGGCTCCCATCTCGGTGCTGGCCGCCATCCAGGCGTTGAGGCGTCCTGGCTTCATGCCCAGGCCCTCGAACCAGCCGGCGGTCCCCTCGATCTTCCCGCCGCGGAACACCTTGTTGTAGCCGTGCAGGAACAGCGTCACGCCGGCCGCGACGCGCAGGACCAACATGACGGTGTTGAACTCGGTCGCGAACGCTGCGGCGTGGATCATGGTCACCTCCGGTCGGCGATCGTAGGCGCGGGGTAGACCACAGCACGATCCCCGCGCACCCGCCGGGGCCTCGAGCACCCGAACAACCGAACACCCGAACACCAGGAGACCCTTCGATGGCCGAGTTGAGGACCTTCCCCGAGGACTGGGACCGCGCGCTGGCCGTGGTCGCACACCCCGACGACCTGGAGTACGGCGCCGCGTCCGCCGTCGCCCGCTGGACCGCCCAGGGCAAGGAGGTCATCTACCTGTTGGTGACCGACGGCGAGGCCGGCATCGACGGGATGGCGCCCGAGGAGTGCGGTCCGTTGCGCCGCGACGAGGAGATCGCGTCAGCCGCGGTGGTCGGCGTGCACACCGTCGAGTTCATGGGCCGCCCCGACGGGCTGGTGGTGGCCGACGTGGACCTGCGCCGCGACCTGGCCGCGGCGATCCGCCGGCACCGCCCCGACGTGCTGATCGCCACCAACTTCCGCGAGCACTGGGGCGGCGAGGGCTGGAACCACGTCGATCACCGCAACACCGGACTCGCGTTGCTCGACGCCGCTCGTGACGCCGGCAACCGCTGGCTGTTCACCGACGCCGGCGAACCGTGGTCCGGCACCCGCTTCGCGGCGTTCCTGGGGTCGGACATGGCCACCCACGGCGTCGACGTCGGGGACTGGATCGACAAGGGCGTCGAGTCGCTCGAGGCGCACCGCACCTATCTGGACGCGCTCCCGCCGGGGACGCCGGGCACCGACCCGGAGCCGTTCCTGCGAGGCATGGCCGAGTGGGCCGGGCCCCGCCTCGGCGTCGACCTCGCCGTCACCTTCGAACTCATCTCGATATAGGGGTCCTCAACGACACACCTTGTCGCAATCCGGACCCCAGAAATCCGAGCCCGGACCCGTCAGCGGGCGCCGCGGAGCAGTCGACCCGGGCGAGCGCCCTGGTCCTCGCCGTCGACGAGGGTGACCTCGCCGGACTTGACCGTCGCCCGGTAGCCGTCCGCTCGCTGGATGAATCGGCGGGCGTCGCCGGGAAGGTCGTGCACCATCTCCGGTCGCCGCAGGCTGAGAGCGTCGAGGTCGATCAGGTTCACGTCCCCGACCCGGCCCGCTGCGAGCACACCGCGATCGCCCAGCCCGTAGAGCGACGCGGTGTCCGAGGTGAGGGTCCGGACCGCCTGCTCCACCGGCAGCCCGTCGGCGCGATCGCGGGCCCAGTGCGTCAGCAGGAACGTGGCCGCTGATGCGTCGCAGGTCGTTCCGCAGTGGGCGCCGCCGTCGCCGAGGCCCCACCGCGTGACCGGGCTGGACAGCATCTCGTGCACTGCATCGAGGTTGAAGTCGCTGTAGTTGAGCAGTGGTCGCATGATCAGCGCGTCGCCGTCGTCGCCGAGGAGGTCGTCGTAGTACAACTCCCACGGGCTGATGCCCCGGGCCCGAGCCCGAGCGCCGATCGTCTGGTCCAGCGACGGCTCGTAGTCGGGAACCGCCCCCATCGTGACCACCCGCTCCGGGTCGAGGAACTGGGCCATGGCCGGGTCCATCTCCCCGACCTCGGCCAGGAGCCGCTCCCGGAACGCCGGGTCGCCCATCGCCCGGACCCGCTCCGCGATCGACAGCAGACCCACCTCGGACCACGACGGGCAGTACGAGAACGGGTGGAACGTCTGCAGGCCGAGCAGCAGGTTGATCGGCCGGGACGCGACCTGCGGGATGACCAGCGAGCCCTCGTCCTGCGCCTCCGCGCTGAGCTCGAGCATGCGACGGTAGGCGAGCGGGTCGTGGTCGTTCTGCGTGAGAGCGAACACGATCGGACGGTCGATCGCCGCGCCGAGCCGACGCATCCACGCCATCTCCGTGTCGGGCGCGGCCAGGTCCTCACCCAGGGCACCCGCCGGTGCCAGCTCGAACACCCCGGTACCCGCCTCGGCGAGGGCGGCGCCGATGCCGAACAGCTCGTCCTCGGCGGCGAAGGTTCCGGGGACCGGTTCGCCGTCGATGGCCATGTGGGCGATGGTCCGCGAGGTGGAGAACCCGAGCGCACCGGCCCGCACCGCTTCTCCGACGATGGCCGCCATCATCTCGATGTCGTCCGCGGTGGCCGGCTCGTTGCGGGCCCCGCGCTCGCCCATCACGTAGGCCCGGACCGCACCGTGGGGAACCTGGGTGCCGACGTCGAGCATCTTGGGGGCCCCGTCGACGGCGTCGAGGTACTCGGGGAAGGTCTCCCAGCTCCAGCGGATCCCGTCGGACAGCGCAGCTCCGGGGATGTCCTCGACGCCCTCCATCAGCCCGATCAGCCAGTCGTGGCGGTCCGGGTGCACCGGGGCGAACCCGACCCCGCAGTTGCCCATCACCACCGTGGTCACCCCGTGCCAGCACGTCGGGGTCAGCATCGGATCCCAGGTGACCTGGCCGTCGAAGTGGGTGTGGATGTCGACGAATCCCGGGGTCACGAGCAGCCCGTCGGCGTCGAGCTCCCGGCGGGCGGGGCCGTCGACGCGACCGACCTCACTGATGATGCCGTCGGTGATGGCGACGTCCGCGGTACGGGCCGCGGAGCCCGTCCCGTCGACCACCGATCCGGCGCGGATGATCAGGTCGTGCACGTTCCGTCCCCCTTGTCGGTCCCCCCGAGCGATCCACCTCCGGTGGTCCGCCCCGCCATTGTGCCTGACCGGGTCGGCCGGCGGATTTCTGGGGTCCGGATTGCGACAAGGTGTGTCGTTGAGCACCCCTATATCGATGTTGTTCAGTTGGGGGTGGGACGCGCCGACGCTGGTGGGACGATGCCAGCCGATCGACAGACCGACCCCGACGCGCCCTTGACCGACCCATCCGGCCCCGACCTGGCCGGCCTCAGCGCGTCCATCGACCGGCTGACCGACCACGCCCACGACTGGAGCACCCAACGGCTGCTCGACGAGGGGCTGGACCTGGTGCGCGACGCCTGCTGGGCCGACGCAGCGGCGCTGTTCCGCGTCGGTGCCCGTCGGGCCGCCGCGGTCCACGCCCGACCGTCGGTTCGGTCGCGACGTACTCGCCCGGGCGGGGTGTGCGCGCCGGTGCCCGACGCGGTCGACACCGGCTGGTTCCCCTGGGGCCTGGCCCCGTTGGCCGCGGACCGGTTCGTCCTCATCGACGACGCCCGCGCCCTGCCCGCCGACCCCGACGGCGCCCGCACCCTCGGTGAACTGGGCGTGCGGTCGTGCCTGCACCTGCCGTTGCGTCAGCGGGGCCGGACCGTCGGAGCGCTGCAGGTGTTCTGGTCAGAACCCCGCCTGGCGTGGGACGACGACCGTGGTCGTCTGCTGCGGACCCTGGGTCGGTTCCTGCTCACCTGCGACGGTCGCGTCCGGACCTGATCCGCGTCAGTCGCTGCGACCCTCGGTCGGCCCCGTCTCCCGATCGTCGACGCTGCCGGCGACTTGATCGGAGCTGTCGGCGGCGTCGGCTGACGAGGCGCGATCAGGGCCCGTAGCGGGGTCGAGCGGGATGCCGTCGTCGTCCATCCGTCGCACCCCGACCGCGGCGTCGCCGTCGCCCATGCGCAGCATCCGGCGCATGGCCCGGCGCACGCCCTGGTCGCCGGACTCGGCGCGGATCTCCTCCATCTCGGTCAGGTGCGAGTCGACGACCTCGTGGCGCTCGAGAACCGTCGAGACGAACGCCTGCACCACTCCGGCAGCGGGCAACGCCATGATCGCCCCCATCGGTCCGAGCAACGTCCCGCCGACGATCGCGGACCCGAACGCCACCGCGGGGTGCAGGTCCATGGTCTGTGCGGTGATCTTGGGGGCGAACAGGTAGTTCTCGACCTGCTGGTACACGAGGATGAACCCGAGCACCCACAGCGCGTCGATCGGGTCGTTGAGCAGAGCGACCAGCACCGGCAGCGCGCCGGCCAGGTAGGTGCCGATGGCGGGGATGAACTGGCTGATCAGCCCGACCCACAGCGCCAGCGCCAACGGCGAGGGCACACCGACGATCGACAGGAACACCCACGTGCACGCCGAGGACAGGACAGCCAGCAACAACCGCGAGTAGATCCATCCCCCGGTCTTCTGGATGGCCAGCTCCCACAGCAGCAGCACGGTCCGCTGGTTCCGCTGCGGCAGGATCGAGCAGACGTTGCGTCGCAGCTGCGGGCCCTGCGAGGTCATGTAGTAGCTGAACAGCCCGATCGTGAACGCCTGGAACAGCAGTCCGAACAGCGTGCCGGTGACCGACAGGACCCGACCGCCGAGGCTCTTGGCGATGTCGGTCAGGTCGTCCTGGTAGCTCTCGATCTGCGTGGTGATGTCGTCGGTGGTGATGTCGGTGTCGAAGGTGTTGTTGATCCAGTCCGCGGACTCGTCCAGGTACGAAGGGGCGCGGTCGACGAGATCCTCGACCTGGGTGACGACCAGGTCGCCCATCACGAACAGGAACAGGCCGCCGACCACGAACAGGGCCAGGAAGCAGAACAGGGTGGCCAGGCTGCGCTTCCAGCCCCGGTCGGCCAGGAAGTCGACCGCGGGTTCGACCGCGAACGACAGGAACAGCGAGATGGCGACGATGAGCAGGAAACCCTGGAGCTGGATCAGGATCGACCGGCCGAACTGGTACGCCGCGACCGACACCGCGACGGCGACGATCGCCCGCCAGAACCAACGGGGGAGCGCCCGGCCCTGCCCCATGTGCAAGACGAGCTGCGGCACCTCGACGTCGGGGTCCGCGGCGGGCTCGGTCGATCCCTCGGGTGGACGTCCGGCGGTGAGGTCGGTCACCCGCCCAAGGTTGGCACCGGCGCCTTGCCTGTTCGCGGACCGCTCAGCCGGGACCGAACATCATCAGCCACTGCTCGGCGCTGCGCGGCTTGAACACCACGTTGCGGGCCCGGGTGTCGCCCATCAGGTCCGAGGACTCGACCGAGTACTGGTGGCCCGGGAACAGCAGGGCGTCGTCGGGCACTCGGGCGAGGGTTCCGGTCAGCGAGTGGTACAGCGCCTCGGGGTCGCCGCCGGGCAGGTCGGTGCGGCCGCAGCCGTCGAGGAAGAGCGTGTCGCCGGACACCAGGCAGTTGTTGACGTAGAAGCACTGGCTGCCCGGCGTGTGACCCGGGGTGTGGATCAGCTCGACGGGGATGTCACCGACCATCACGGTGTCGCCGGCGTCGTGGGTCACCAGGTCTGCAGCCGTCAGCTCGGTGACCTTGAGCACCCACTCGGCCTCATCGGACTGGACGTGGATCGGCACCCCCGCCACCTCGACGAGCTCGGCCGCGCCCTCGATGGTCATGCCCATCATCGATCCCCCGCAGTGGTCGGGGTGGTAGTGGGTGACCAGCGCGCCGCTGAGCGTCATCCCGTCGGCGGCCGCGACCGCGACCAGGTCCGACACCGCGTAGGCCGGGTCGACCACGACGCACTCGCCCCGGACACGGTCGCCGATCAGGTAGGCGAAGTTGACCATCTGGGTCGCGACCGGGTCGCCGACCGCGAAGTCCCGACCGGCGAGCAGCTGGCGGAAGTAGAAGCGGTCGTCGAACGCACCCGGGCCGTGCGCGCCCGCGGTCCGGGGGTGGTCGTTCGGTTCGGGACGGGGATCGCTCACGTCCGGCACGCTACTGCGGCCCTCCCCGTTCACCCCGAGCGGAGCCAGCCCGCCAACAGGTCCCTGTAGGCGCGGTCGTATCTCTTGTAGTCGGCACGCAGCGCGTCGCCGGGCCAACGCCGGTCGAGCAGCTCCCGGGGCAGCAGCGGATCGGCGTTGAAATGGCGCAGGACCGCGGCGGACAGCACGAACCCCGGAGCGAGGGCGTCGACGTCGCCGGCGTCGAGGCGTTCGAGGAGTCGGGCCATCTCCCGTCGCAGGTCGACGGCGTGCTCCCCCCACGACGGCAGGTCCCACAGCCGGGTGGCCAGGTCGGCGTCATCGTCGGGGTGGACGCGGAACCAGCGGGTGAACGGCGCGACGACGCTCCGGGATTCGGTTCGGTCGTCGTCCATCGGCAGGTTGTCGGGACGCAGCCAGACGCCGTCGCGCAGCTCGGCCATCCGCAGTCGTCCCATCGCCCGGCGCAGGGCCGCCCGGTCCGCGGCGGAACGACCACCCGGCTCGACCACGGCCTGGGTCCAGGCACCGGACCACTCGAGCGTGGTGGCGGATCGGCTGGCCTCCTGGCGTCGTTGGCGCTCGGCGAGCTCACCGGTCAGCTCGTACCAGCCGTCGTCGTCACGAGTGGCATCGCCGGCTGCGACCATCCGCGACAGGGCGGTGCGGACCGCTCCCTCCTCCAGTCCGAACAGAGCTCCGGCGCGAACCAGCGCCGGAGCCGGCATCCGAGGGGGGTGGGTCCCCAACAGCGTCGACGCCAGCACCGAGCGGGTGGTCAACGGACGGTCGGCCACCACCGGGGGTCTCGAGGTCGGTGGGGCCACTCCCCC
>ERZ795053.1272-NODE-1272-length-32208-cov-9.032034_pt1 | contig 32208 bp, 38 predicted proteins | sample MGYA00375137_ERZ795053 | MGnify/ENA primary metagenome ERZ795053 (study PRJEB30182, sample SAMN05720284) | activated sludge metagenome | isolation source: Anaerobic digester | place: Hong Kong | collected 2014-12-17 ...
AAGCTGTTACCGTAAACTGGAATCCTGATTTTGCTGGTACAGCCAATTTAAGAGTTGTTGGTACTAATAATTGTGGTTCTGGCGTATATTCCGATTATTTGACGATAAACGTTAGTCCTTTGCCAGCTAAACCAGCTAAACCAAGTGGTGAAGTTAATCCTTGTCAAGGTGGAACGTATCAATATTCAACAACTACAACAGCAAATAGTTTATACTATGATTGGTCTGCAACACCAGCAGAAGCAATTGAAAGTATTTCTGGAACTGGTAAAGTTGTTACAATTGATTTTGCTGATAATTATACAGGTAATATTCTAATTTCTGTACGTGGTGAGAATAATTGTGGTTATGGTATTCTTTCAGAAGATTTATCTGTTAATATCAGTCCATTGCCTGGAAAATCCGCCAAACCTTCAGGTGAAATTGAAGTTTGCCAGGGAACGACAACAACAGCTTATTCAATTCCTGAAACTTCTAACGCTGATTATTATTCCTGGTCTGTAAATAGTGTGGCTGGTAGTATTGTAGGAGCAACCGTAAATTCAACATTATACTGGTCAAGTTCTTTTGTTGGTGAAGCTAAAATCGTTGTTACTCCGCATAATGTTTGCGGTGAAGGTACGCCTTCAGATACTTTAAAAGTCACAAAACATCCATTGCCTGTTAAAGGGGCAACACCAACAGGGCAAACTACCTTGTGTCAAAATTCAGGAGATATAATTTACATTTCAAATACAATTCAATATGCAACCAGTTATGAATGGTCTGTTTATCCTACTGAAAGTGCTCAAATTATAGGTTCTGGCAGAAGTATTACATTGCGTTATAGTCCAACTTATTCAGGCTTAGTTCGCCTTGCTGTACGTGGTAAAAATGCTTGCGGTGATGGTGAATGGTCAGAAGATTTGATCATTCAGGTTAATGCCTTGCCTTCGGTTTCATTAAGTAATTTTAATGTTAAATGTTCCAACGGGGATGAATTTTTATTAACTGGTGGATTTCCTACTGGCGGTCAATATACCTGGGCTGGATATCCTGTTACTTCTTTTGACCCTGAAACCGCTGGTGTTGGTGAACATACCATTACTTACACTTATGCTGATGGAAACGGTTGTTATAATTCAGCGAGTAATGTTATTACTGTATATGACCATCCTGAAACACCTGAAATTTCAGAATCCTATATAGTAAATGGTAATTCTTATGTTTACGGAATTGCAGGGCAAACTGTTAATATTGAAATTGAGAATCCTTCAGGTAATTATTTTTGGTATAATGAAGCAAGTTTACAAAACTTAGTAGGTGTTGGCTCTAACCTTACCAGTTCAACTTTACCAAATAGTTTAGACAATTTAAGTTATTGGGTTACCGCTTATGATGGTACTTGTTATTCTTCACCCAAAAAGGTTTTAACTAAATCAGTTATAAAACCTGGTACACCCCAAATACTTAATGATGATGATGTTTGTCTTGGTGAAACCATAGAACTTATTGCTGTAAAGAATAACGCCCCTTCAGCAGAATACAATTATAAATCTGTTTGGTATAACAGCTCAATGAATAGAATTCATACAGGTGATACTTTAACGGTTACTTATGATCAGGAACAGCGTTATTATTTATCAACCTTGGATTCTGTATTTACAGGGTATGAACATCTATTAAATGAGAGTGATAAGGTTAATGTACTTGTTAACATTGCTGAAGTCACCCCTGTTACGTTAAGTATTGAAGATGAATATTGTAAATACGATGATGTTGTTTTATCTGCTTCGGGTGGTTCAAATACCATTGTTTGGTATGATGATTCTTACAACCAAATTCATGAAGGTAATTCTTTTGCGGTTGGTAGTGTAACAGATGATTGTACTTACTATGTTTCGGCTCGTAATATAGAAGGTTGCGAATCTAATAAGGTACAAGCAAATATTAATATTCAGAATGTTGTTGCTGATTTTATTTCAGATGTTTCCAGCATTAATATTGGTGGTAAAGTACAGTTTACAAATAATAGTTTAAATGCTGTTTCTTATACCTGGAATTTTGGAGATAACAGCAGTCCTGTTACTCTGGAATCCCCTGAACACTACTATTACACTTCAGGAACTTTTGACGTTCAATTAATTGCTACCAGTGATATTTCATGTTCTGATACTTTAACTAAAGTTGATTTCATTCATGTGTTAGGTGGTACAACTGGCATAGAAGATTTTAAAGGAGATTTCAAAGTTTATCCTAATCCTTTTAAAAATACGATGGTTATTGAAAATCACTTTGATGCTGAAATATCTATTGTTGTTTACAACATAACCGGAAATAAAATCTTCGAAACTAATTCAACAAAAGATAAAATCTTTATTGATCTTACTTATAAACCATCTGGAATGTACTTTATTGAAGTACGCAACGGTTCAGATAAATTCGTTAAAAAATTAATTAAAGAATAAACTATGAAAAAATTAATTTATATCGCTTTACTTGGATTGTTTTTCATTGCTTCATGTGATGATACAACTGATTATTGGTACGAGATAAACGACAATCCAAGTTTAACAATTCGTAAGTATAATAATGGTTCATATATAGAAAACCTTTATGATTCTTTAAAGTTAGGTTTCGGTAGTTATAAAGCTCAATATAGAGTTATTGATACCAACGAAACAACAGTTGATTTCAATTATGTTCAAGGTTTGGGTTCTGTTGAAATTAATGATGTTGTGAATACTTTTACTATTGAAACTGATTCTTTAGGTGTTCAAATCATTGATTTTAATGCTACTGACATTCTAGGTAAGACGGGCAAAGCTCGTCTTACTTTAGAAGTCTTTGAAAATTTACCCCCTGTTTGTGAGTTTACCACTTCTTTAGGTTCTAATTATACGGTTGTTGTTGATGCTTCAGCAAGCTATGATCAGGATTCTAAATTTGGCGGTCAAATAACAAAGTATAAATTTTCTTCAGGGAATTATACTTCAGACCCTATTAATTTAAGTACTTTTAATCTTCAATTTTCCAATGCTGGTGCTTATAATATTACGGTTTGGGTACAAGATAATAACGGGATTTGGAGCGAAGAAAATACGCAAACTGTAAACGTCTTATAATTACCATTATGTTTATTAGAATTTTACATAACACTATATCAATTACTTATATTTATTAATTAAAATTTTGTCTAATGAAAAAGAAAATTATCTCAACAATTATGTTGCTTTTCCTTATCGGTTATGACCTTATGGCACAGCAACGATTAACACAATTTAAAGTTGGAGTAGCTAATTTTAACAAAACTTATCTATTGCCTTTCTTCTTTGTTGTCTTAGGCTTGTGGATTATTATTACAGGTCTTATGAATATGTCAGATATGAGAGAAGGTGGACCAAAAGCGAAAGCAGCAGCAATAAGCTGGTTAACTTCGTGCTTATGGCCTTTTGCTGTAATAGTATTTGCTGAAGGTATTCTTTTAATTTTCGCTGGTTTTGGTCAATAATCTTGCATGAAAGAGTTCGACAACAAGAAAACTAAAGAAATAGTTCCACGTATATTAGGCGGTTTAAGCATTCCTTCAGGCGTGGCAATGGTAATACTTTTTGTATTGTCTTTTCCTGTAATGTTTATTCCGTCTTTTAAGTGGATTAAAGTTCCTATTTGCTTGGTTATTTTAGTAATTGCCTACTCTGTTTTTACTTACATAGATGTTTCGAACAATGGTATTCAAAACGTCTTTAAGAAACTATTCATGAAAGACATTGACGGTGTAATCGTCAAAAAAGTATTAACCAATCCTAAAAAAGATAATGATTCTTAACGTAGAACAACTTAATCCTATACAGGCTGTTGACGGCAATTGTGCGCTTGGTAAAAATGGCGATATATCTTTTTTATTCATGGTACATTTGCCTGAAAAATATAGTTTAGGAGATATTGATTTTGACCAAATTTATCTTGACAGGCTACGTTTCAACTCAATGTTGCCAGCTAATACAGTGGTTCATAATCAAAATGCTTATTTAAAGTCTGTTTTTGAAGGTTTCCCTGAAAATGATACTTTCCTTCAACGGGCGTTTAATAATCACTTTACAGGTCGAGAATGGATGAACCATTTATCTTATATGATTATTACGCTCACAGACCTTAAATCAATTCGTAAATCTTATTCTAACTCTAAATTTATTCAGCCTACAAGTAAAAACCAATATGTAAAAATTGATCTTAATAAAATCAAAGAATTTGCTAAAGCTGTTGACAGGGCGGTACATTATCTAAATAACAGTAAATACATATACCTTGAAGAATTTACAGAAAGTCAGGTTTGGCAAGTTGTAATGAATTACATTGTTGGGTTTAACGGTCGCAAACTTACAGATATTCAGTTTAAACCTTACATGCAAATTGGTGATCATTTTTACAAATCTTATGCCTTGGTGCATCATGGTTTTTTATCATCACCTGTCGTTCGTAATGTAACTGAAGAAACAAAATTCAGTACTCCCCAAAATCCTTATTACAAAAGTTTCTTTGAACAACTTGGACTTGATTTTGAGTTTAACCACGTTGTAAACCAATATGTTTATTTAGATGAACATAAAGACCACATGAAAGAATTAGACCAACGTTTAGACCGACTTAACACCTTTTCGGCATACAGTCGTGAAAATAAACTTGGTTCACAAGAATTAGAAAAATATGTTGATGAAATTATTTCCGATGGAACTATTCAATTGATGCGTTCACACATCAATATTTTTGTCTGGACGAAAGAGCAGTCAGAGCTTGATTATATCGATTCCAAACTTATTGCTTCAATGCAAGAGCTTGATTTATTACCTTATCAACCTATTTTAAAAGAACAGGCACATTATTTCATTAGTAGCATTCCTACTAATGCGGGATGCTTACCACGCCAGGAAACTTTTAATACCGAACTTAAAAAATCTGTTTGTTTTGATATTACGGAAACAAACTATTCCAGCGATGAAAAGGGCATCATATTAAACGACAGACTAACAAATTTACCAGTCCGTAAAGACGTTTATTATAAACCCTATAAAGAGAAACTAATTTCTTCACGTAACTTTTTCATCTTAGCCCCTTCCGGTGGTGGTAAAACTGTTTTCTTATTAAAGAAAATACGTACTTTCCTGGAAGATGATTTCACTTGTATTTTGATTGACCTTGGCGGATCAGGCGAAGTGTTATCAAAATTATATCCAGACATTACATTACATGTTAAATACGAACAAGGCAAGCCTTTAGGTGTAAATCCTTTTCATATCAACGATGTTTCTGAACTTGATTCTGATAAAATTGAAACCTTACGTGACTTTGTTACCATCCTTTGGTTAAAAGATGAAGATGTAAAAAAAGAACATAAAGTTTCGCTGGGTAAAATTATTAAAGACTACTACTCCAACCATTCAGGTAAATATGATTTTTATACTTTCTATGATTATGTTCATGAAAATAAAGATACCATACTTGAAAGGCTTAGCATAGAAGATTTTTTCCCTATCGAAGAATTTTTACACCTTTTAAGCGAATATTACAAAGATGGTATTTATGAATACCTTTTTCGTGATTATGGTCATATTCAGGATATTGACAAGAAGAAATTTATAATATTCGAACTTGATTCTATTCGTACAAATGAAACCTTATTGCCTGTTGTGTTGCTAATGATCAGAGATACAATTGACAACCTGGTATTTAAAAATTCTGCTGGTAAAAAATTACTTTGTTTTGAAGAAGCCGCAGAATCAATAAAGATACCAACTGTTTTTAATGCTATCGACTATTTTGACCAAACTGGTCGTAAATATGGTTGTGCAACTGGCTTAGTATTACAATATATTGGTAATATTCCTGACAACCCGAAAGGTAACGCCATCATTCAAAACACCCCGATTTATTATTTATTTGAACATGATAAAAAGTTTGATGAATTACAAAATCGTTTAGAGCTTACAGATCACACAATTTACCAGTTAAAAAGTGTCCGCAATGATTTTGTTTCTGATATTAAATATACTGAACTGGTTGTATGTTTTTCAAATAAAATATCCAACGTTTACCGTTTGGAATTGCCAAAAGAAGAGCTTCTTTGCTATATATCAGAAAAAGAAGATAAACCTATTATTCTTAATGAGTATGAGAAAACTGGTGATATGGAACTTGCTATTAATAATGTTATAAAAAATGATTTATTATGAAAAAATTAATCCTTGTTATCCTTATTTTACTTTCGGTATTCAGGGGATTTAGTCAAATTCCTGTTACGGATGCCGCTACTGCTGCATTGGTTGAACAAATCGCCATGCAAGATAATATCAGTCAATTTTCTAACTATGCTGAATATGCACAGCAAACATCTACCCTTCAATCTACTTTAGATATGATTAAAGAAACCAGGGAACTTTTATCTGAAGTAAGTGCCGTTGTTCAACAAGTTATTTATTATAAAGATATAATTCAAACGCAGCTTACAATTATCAGTTATGAGATTGATTATATTACCGATCTTAAAAATGACCCTAACATAACCACAAGTGAACTTTCAACTGCTTCAAGCATGTTTGGTGATATACTCGTTCGTAGTGAAAGCCTTTTAGATTTGGCTTTATCCTTGGTTACTTCAGGCGAAGAAGATATGGAAAGCTCGGCAAGGATTCAATTGTTAAAAGAAATTGCCGATGAAATGTCAGGTTTATTTCTTGATATGACCATTATTCAATATGAGTTTGAATACATTAGTAAAGACAGAGCTTTAGAACAAATCCTATTAAACTGGTAAACTATGGATGCTGAATTAATTAACGAAATATATCAAAAAATACTTAACTCACAGCTTGTTTATAATGTGAATCTTGCGGCTCAAATTCTTTGTGCATCAGTAGTGATATACACTTTATTGCATAAATTATTGTTAAGTACTGCAAAAAGTAAAAACGCTAAACTTCAACCCTGGGATATAATTTTGCCTATTGTAATTGTAGCTTTAATATTCATGTACAATTATATTCTGGAATGGATGGATTGGTTTGCTGTTGAATTAGAAAAAATATTTACCGACTTTTCGCCTGGCGCACCTGGTTACGCTCGTTCTGTTGACGTTTTCGCTAAAGCTTCAGAAACTGCAACTGATATGGAAGAAGTAAACGGGATTAATGCTGTAGTTTATTATGCTCAACGCATTTGGAACTACATAACCCATCCTGGTATATGGATAATGGAAAGCGGAAGAAACATTTTTCTCGCCATTGATATGTTAATTTTTGGTATTGCCTTAATTAAACGTGCTTTTAGAATGTTTATTCTTCGTGTTGTTGGTTCATTTTCTTTGTTGGCATCCATGCACAAACGATATGAAGGCTTTGCTGCTAACTGGATTATGCTTTACATGTTAAATTATCTTTATGTGGGAGTGCTTTACATTATCAATTACTTTTGTGAATATGCTTTTCACGCTATCAGAGAAGCAAAACTTTCCGGCGTTGAAGATGAACACGGCTTTATGACTACCCTTGCTTATATCGCTGTCCTTTTTGTTAAAATCGGAATGTACCGTAAATCTTATGATTTCTTAAAAGAAATATTCTCAAACCCTAAATAATATGGATAAAATACTAGAAACATATAAGGATATCGTTGTTTCCACCAGGAAGCTTAAAATTCGCAACTATTCTATAACTGTTATTGCGATTGCAATTTTATTGATATCCGCCTTTACCATTTACAGTATTCACATGAGTTCTTTAAATAATATGGTTATTCTGGACTATGATGGTCATGTTCGTAATCCAAAGGTTGTTTCTCCCGAAGAAGGTAAAATCATAAAAGCACAAGCTTTTATTGAAGATTGGCTTGACCACATGTTTACCTATGACCCTACAAACATTCATGAGCGTTTGGAATATGCTGTCGAACTTGGAGATAACAGCGTTAAGGATTTGTATAAAAACTTTAAAGCTCGTAACTGGTATAACGACATTGTTGCAAACAACCTTCGACAAGATTATTATTTCGTTACTGAACCTGTTGTTGAAGAAAGTGGCGGTTTTTATACTGTTTATTGTGAATGTAAATTGACCCTTCAGGATATGGCAGGGCAATCTGAAGTCCTTGAATATGGTTTCGATTTTACCTGTTATTTAGTTCCTATTGCTCAATCGTTCCCTAAATTTAAACAGGGCTTATTTATCAATAATTTAGAATTTAATTTAACGGAGTATTAGTTATGAAGAAAAATAATTCAATGGTTATTATAGCCTTTTCTGTTATGGCTTTATTTTTAGGTGTTGTTGTTTTTGGTGTAATTCGGCTGGTTTCTCCCAAAGGAGATAAACCCGAAAGTTCTTCAAAAATTAGACCTTTAAACTTAGATGATCAAAAGAAAGTTTATACCAAAAAAATCAATGCTTACAACGATCAAATTCAAGACAGCATAATTCGTGTTAGCAATGAAAATGTAAAGGTTGACCTTAAGAAACTTTGGGGTAAAAAAGTCAATAAAGACTCGAATGATGTAGGTAAACAATTAGCTGAATTTTTAGAAAAACCAAAGGAAGAAATTCAACCTAAACCAAAACCACAAGTCAAGACTAAAATTATAACTAAGCGTGACACAGTTTATTTAAAAGATGATACTACCCCTACATACAAACGCAAAAACGGTTTTTATTCTTCGCAGTCAAACGATGTTCAAGCCAATGATCAAAACGATTATATGTACCTGGTTGTTCATGAAAGCACCAAAGTAACTAGCGGTTCTGTCGTTAAGCTTAGAACTATCAAACCCTTTGAATATAATGGTGTAATTATTCCTATTGGTACTTTTATCAATGGTGTTGCTCAACTTTCAAATGAAAGGGTTTTGTTAAAGTTTGCCAGCTTTGCTTATGACAATCAACTTTTTCCTTTACGCAGTTTTACCGCTTACGACCCTGACGGTTGGGAAGGCGTTCATGTTCCTGGCTTGGTAGCTAACGAAGCTCTTAAAGATGCAGTTAACCAAACAACAGCTCGTACTCAAATAAACATTCCTGTTATTGGTGATGTTGCGTTAAATACAGCTCGTAATGAAAACAACAAAGGTTATGCGACCTTGGCACAAGATTATCCAGTAATTTTAAAACGTAATTAATATGAAATACTTTGCTTTATTTATAATGCTTTTCGTTGGTTTGGCATCTTATGGCCAAGACACAATTTTATTAAGTTATCATAAAACTGTTAACCTTATTTTTTACGCTGATGTGATTGACGATGATTGTTCAACGGATGATATTTTTATGGAACGTAAAAATAACATATTAAAATTAGGTGTTTCGCTCCCTTTTGAAAATGATAAATCAATCAACGTTTATACTGCTGATGGAATGCTTTATACCTTTGTTACTCGTTATGATGAAAATTTAACTACTTTAAATTATCTTATTCCACAAACCCAGGGTATACCTATTCCTAATTTTGAATCTAAACCGGAAAATATTATTGAATCTGCTGATGGAGTAAAAGTGGATGCTGACAGTCTTGATGTTATCTGTCGTAACGTTTTACGTCAAAAACGTTTGTTTGATGATATTGGCGCACCGTATAAAAAAATTACCGTTGAACTTGCTGGTATCTGGATTAGTGGCGAATACCTTTACTTTAAACTTTTAATGTCAAACGAATCAAATATTCCTTACGATATTGTTAGCACTAATCTTTACATTCAGGAAAAAGGCTTCGCGCGCAAAGCTTCTACACAACCCATCGAAAAGAAACCTTTTTATGTGTATACCGATTCAAAACGTATCCCCCCTGGTTCAATTCAAAAGGCGTACATTATGGTTTTTGATAAGTTTACCATATCCAAAAACAAAAAGTTAATGTTTGAAATGATCGAAAAAGATGGTGGCAGACGATTAGAATTTGAAGTTAACAAGGACTTTATCATTCAAGCCCCCAAGTTAAAATAAATCTGTATATTTGTCGACATTCTTACATTTTCATGACTGAACGTATATACACTTATAATGAAGCTTTAGAAAAAATAAAGCCTAACTTGAAAGTTTTGATTAAAAAACGTAAACTACGTGAATTTTATCGACTTTACAGGGATAAGTATAATTTGTCATACCATACGTTACAGCAGATAGCCAGTGATACCAATAAAAAAGAATTTCCTGATACTTTGTTCGCATTAATGAAAATTTTTGGATATAAAACCGAGCGTACCAAGGCTTTTAGGATTTATGAAGATGATAATTTAGATAATAATTCAGATACTAATTTTTCCGTTGAATAATTTTATTACTGTCGACAATTTTTGGTTCTGCAGGATCTCCAGGAATTAATTTTTGTCGACTTTTATTTATTCTTTGTCGTGAATGCTCCGAAAATTCAATTTTATTTCCAGTTTAAGTGCCTGACATTTTAATATTTGGTTAATAAACAACAGTTTGCCTATAATATTTGATAGAAATAACAGTAATATCGGTATTTATGAGATTATTTGGAGCTTATTTTTAATTTATCAATTAAAAACAAGCCGCACTTGAAATTTCTACATATCTTTTGACAAGCAAAAGGATATCACGCAATTTCTTTCTACCGCTAAAACACACTTAACGTTATCCTTCACGTAAATAAAGCAACTTTCTCTTATCCTGGAAAGCCAGGAAACGTTCAAGTGCTTTATTTACTCTGTACCACACCACCGTTAAAAGTGTTTTTACCCAATACTGAAGGAATAAACAATAAGAAAAAATATCCTTTCATTTCATTACAGGATTTATTTTCTTATCCTTTATGATTTTATAAATGAAAACAAGTTTTCATATTGCCCCACGCTAAAACACACATTAACATCATTACACTAAAAAATTTTACACCGTACCCGGCCAATAAATTGAGCCTGGGAACGGGAAAATTTTTCTTAACGTTTCATTTCTGTTAATAAGTGTTTTTGCTCCATACGGGTATATACCAAAATAAAAATTTGTGGATCCTTACACGTTGTTTCAGGATTAACAAATTTTGATTTCCGTATATGATTTATATTGATTGATTTTTGTTCCTTGCTTTGCCCTTTTCTGTATTATCCATTGTAATTTTTTAAAAACTTTTAGATACATCCAGCAGACCCTTAGTTCTTCTTATATCGTGTTTCGCCGCACAAATGTAGGACACTCCGACAAAAAGGCAACACCAAGACAAGCTAATCCCCTAACTATTCAGCAAGCTGAATACTAAGGGTATTAGGTGTTGCTTCATTTGTCTTAATGAGTGTCCTTTTACATTGTTAGCGAAACGACGATAGAACTAAGCGTACTGGGATGTATAACTAAAACTTAAAAAAATGGAAACAATGTATAACACAGAAAACAACAAAAATCAAATTAGCTCAACAACTCCTGAATCTAGCACCCAGGATATATTTAACGAAATTGAAAATTTAATGACTGACAGAGAACGTCTGGTTAGATTTTTAAAGGGTACAAACTTTTATAATCAAAAGTATAGAGATTTTAAAATTGATGAATCAGGACTTTTTTTAAAAGTGTTTATACCTATCATTTTAAGCGATGAAGTTGAACAAATAAACGATTTTATCAAAACACTTGAAAGTTATACAAGCTACACAATTAAAGTAACTAACGAAAAAATCGAAATACGATTTAACATTTAATAATCTAAATCTTATTAATCATTTAAAACCTAGTATCATGAAAAATTTAGCAATCTTAACAGGAAAAGTAAAAAGTGAAATTGAAGTTACAGAAGTAAAAGAAGGAGTAAAAAAAGCTGTTTTTAGCCTTGTAACTTGGAAAACTTGGAAAGATGAAAACAACGAAAAGCAAGCAAAAACCCAACTTCATAGAATAGTTTGCTGGCGTGGACTTGCTGAAATCGTTGAAAAGTATGTAAAGAAAGATTCTTTACTACAAATTGACGGAGAAATCGAATACAGCGAGTACACTAAAGACGAGATTAAAAGGTATTCAACCGAAATTAAAGCGGATAATATCATAATCCTACCAACCGCAAATAAAGAAGAATCAAACTCTTAATAACTCAATTAGCCCCCTTAATTGGGGGCATCCTTCAAACCTTGTAAAACCTTTTAAAACGTTGAATCATGAAAGCCGAGAAAAAAGAAAAAATTCAAAAATTACGCACCTGGTTAGCCAATTTAAGCGATGAACAAAAAGCCGAATTAATCCAAAAATTAGGTATTGTAACCGTTGAAGGTCGCCCCCTATCAGGACGAAACCAAATGATTTTATTTGCTCAGAATGAAAATGTTTCTGTTGTTGCTGGGTATAAGCAATGGCAAAAAGCAGGTAAACAAGTGAAAAAAGGCGAAACCGCTTTAATTATTTTCGTTCCTAGTGTTTCAAAAACTAAAATAGAAGATTCTGAAACCAAAGAAGGAGAAGCGGAAGAAGAAGAAAATATCAATTTCTACCCTGCAAATGTTTTTGATGTTTCACAGGTTGAAGATATCCAAACGGAAGAAGAACCAGCAGAAGCCGAAGAACTAACAGAAGCACCCCACATTTAAAAGGGGTTCTTCTTAATCTAATTAAAATAATTATTCACTAAAATTTTAATAAAATGAGTGTTTTAGTACCGAGTTTAAAAGTTTACGAAGCAGTTTATAATAAAGCAATTGATTATACATTTAGAAAGGTTGTTGATATTAACTATTGTTCATGCCTGGGAAGATTAACCGAGAAGGATATAAAAAACCACGTTTCTAACTGGCTGTATTTAAACGAACTTAGTTATATAAGAAAATACAAATTTCGAAAAAACGAAAAACCGGAATTAAAAGAATTTTTGACTTTCCGCAGTAACTACGATATTAACCCTTATCAAATGCTTAAATATTTAGAGTGCATTTTTTACAATATCGAAATTGATACCATTAAAACAGGGCATGACGGGAAACAGGCAGAAATTGTAATCTCTTCAATAATGATTAATTCTTATAATCTGTTAAAACGTGCTATTGATGAGATTAGACAGGCTATAATTGGAGAACTTCCAGAATATAAAGCTGCTGAATGGTACGAATTTACAGAATTTCAAGCTTATTCAAGATATGCAATATAGGGGTGCAATTTGCGCCCCACCGCACAAAGCTAACCCAATGTTTAATAAAATTTTATAATATCATGAAATCAAACTTTAACGAACGCAGACAGGCAAGAATTGAAAGATACAAAGAACTTGCAGAAAAGAACGAAAATATTTCTTCTGAACTATTCGCACAGTCAAGAAAATTAGCGGATGTTATACCCTTTGGTCAACCTATTTTAGTTGGACACCACAGCGAAAAAGGGCATAGAAGCCACTTAAAACGTATTGATAATACTATGCGTAAATCTGTACAGACAGCCGATAAAGCCGAATATTACGCAGATAAAGCAAAAGCGGCAGAAAACAACAGAGCAATTTTTTCTGATGACCCCGAAGCAGTTAAAAAACTAAAAGAAAAGATTCATGCACAGGAAACACAAAGAAAGCACATAAATAAAGTGAATGCAGCTTGGCGCAAATATGCCAAAAATGGCGATGATTCAGCGTTAAAAGCTTTGGGTTTAACTGATGAAGGAATACAAGACATAAAAAAGGAGCTTGATAATTCACCTTATACAAAGAAACAACCGTATCCATCATATATAAATCAGAATCTTAGTCAAAACATTAATCGCAATAAAAAACGTCTTGCACAGCTTGAAAAACTAGAGCAGGAAGAAACAACAGAAAAAGAAATTAACGGTGTTCGTGTTGTGGATTCTGTCGAAGATAACCGCTTACAGCTTTATTTTCCTGATAAGCCCAGCGCAGAAATACGCACACAATTAAAAAGAAATGGTTTTCGCTGGTCACCATCAAAAGGTTGTTGGCAAAGACACCGAAGCAACCACGCTAATTATGTAACTGAAAATATTCTAGGTTCAATAAATGGTTAATTAAACCACTTGTGTACAGGGGCGCATTTTTGGCGCGCCCCCACCGCACAAGCCGACCCAATAAAGCTTTTTGATAATTAATACTCTATGAATTTAAAATTTAATACCATGAAAAACAGTACGGTTAAAAGCATTATTAATTTTTGTTACTTCTTATATAATTTTCCTATGCCATTTGAAAGGATTATTCATCAAGCTTGGGAAAATGACCCTAATTTATCAAGTCAACACCTTTTAGATAAATGGTCAGGTATTCAGTTAAAATATAAAGAGCTGGAATATACTTCACCACAGATGATACTTGATTTTATGATGTTGCTTAGTGATAATCACAAGGCAGTTTTAATTGAATGGATTGAAAACAACTATAAAGCTTAAAATTATGTACCCAACTACTCAAACTTATACGCACAGTTCAATAAGAACAAGATTTAAAAATGTTTACAGAAAGTCTTTTATTCAACTTTCTGATTCTGAGAAAGACAAAACCGTATTCACGATTATGTCAAAACATTTTAAAATGCACAACTCTATTGCACGAACAACCGAATTATGGAAAAATATTTATGATCTGTTAAGAGATCAAATTTTTACGGTTCGTGATAATGTTTGGTTTCCTAACAACCTGAATGAAATTTTAAACTTTTAACCATGAAAAAATTAACTAAAAAAGGAGTTTTCAATTTGAATCGTGTTAACATTAATTATACAATAACGAATAATTATTTTGATTCAAATGACCCCCAGGCACATTGCGAATTTAAAAGCAATCAGGACACACGCCCGAACATACTTTCTGAAACAGGCTATTTAAGTCATTTCTTAGGTGCTTGCACTCCCGATTTTAGCAAGCTGATTGAAAACGATACTGAAAATTTAATTCGTGAGATCGTGACCAGCTTAGCCAGAGAAAATAAAAAGATCGTGCGAAACCTTGATTTTGAAGAATTGCCAGAAGGTAAATTCGAAAGAGTTACACAAGGCAACCTTTTTGATCTTTAATTTATTGTCAAATTTAAACCTTATTAGATATGTTAGAACTTGAAATTAAAAAACCGAAGTGCAACACTCAAAGCACAGAATTAAGCAATCAAATGAAACGTAAACTTAAAGAGCTTTACAATTCTTTAATTGTTGTTGGCTCGATTGCTTCAGATGAAGAAAAAAATTCAGAAGAAAAACTTCAGATCATTAGCCAGTTAACCAATTCGCAACTATCCAAAGCGGATAATTTTATATTTTAATTATTAACTTTAATAACAAATTTGAATTATGGCAAAGAAAAATTCCACACCCGAAGATTTTAAAAAAGAAGTCTATATCAGAAATATTTCTGAAGAAGATAATTTAATGTTACGTCAATTAAGAGAAGTAACAGGAATCAAAACCAATACACAAGCTTTACTTTATGCTGGATATAATTATATTAAGTTTAAAGAATTGAGCGAAGAATTACAGCGTAAACTTAATCGTGCAAACAGACAGCTCGAATCTATTAAGTATAATTATAACCGTATTGGTGAACATGAAAAACAATTAAAAAACTTAATCAATGAAGAAATTGACGACAATTAGAAAAGGGAGTTTGACACCATCCAGCCGGATCAGGCTTTTTTGTGTCGACAAATTCCGCTTCCGGAAGATCTCGAGTAAACTGTTTTTGTCGACAATATTTAACACCGGTACAGCTCCAGGAAAATTACTTTGTCGACAATTAGCCAATAAAAAAATTGGCCAATTTTAAAAAGCCTTTTTTGTCGATCTTTATTTAAACTATTAATATGTCAGATACAGATAATAAATATAAACTATTCAAAGGATTCAAATTAATTGATGAATTTACCAGCATTCAGGAAGCAAAAAAACAAGCTCCCAAAGATGATGGAGTTTATAATTTGATTGGTGAAAATTATCGTGATAGCTGGCAAATTGTTAAAGGAATCTTATATTCTAATACTGATTAATATTTTTTTTATCAATTACATAAGATTTCTTACTAAGGTTAGTAAGATTTATTATAATTATAATTTATAAATGATATGTTAGATTATTTTAAGCGATTTTTGAACCGCAGAAAAATTAAAAAATTAAACAAAAAGATTAATTCTTATATTGTTGACAAGGATTTTAAACCAAGTTATAAATATTTATGCTCGTTAGGATTTCAGGAAGTGAATTATTGTTTGCCGCATCCTTATGACGTGTGTTGTGAATTTGAACTTGGTTCAGGATTTAAACTTTCAATGAATGCCTTTCATGAATTTTCTTTTTGGTTTGAAAGTTCTGCTTACAAAGAAATATACTTTGTAAATGATGCACACCTTTTAGATTTTCTAAAAGTTTTTACCCCTGTTTATAACCAGTCAAGTAAGAATTAATATTTTTTTAATCAATTACATAAGATTTCTTACTAAGGTTAGAAAGATTTATTATATTTGTTTAACGAAAACAATAATATTTATGACTTCAATTTATTTTGATACCCAAAAAAGAGATAAGGAAAACTCAATTAAAGTAGCCTGTTTTGTAATCAATGCTATTACTGTTTTCTTTAGTTTTATGCTCATTACTGCATTATTATTTAATGCTGGAATAACAGGTCTGTTACTTAATTATCTTACTTTAAATACACCCTTAAAACTCGTTTTACAGTTATTGACTGTTGTTGCTTATCCTTTAATTATTGGCTATGCTTCAATGGCTCTTTCTTTTTGGTTTTATTATGGTATTTACAGGCTATCCAATAAACAACGATTCTTAATTTTTATGTTTAAATTCTATTCCAGAAAGACCGTCAGAAATAAATTTTCTTTGGTTGGTTTGCTGTTTATTTTAGTTCCTGTAATTGTTTTACTTTACAGACACATAATTACATAAGATTTCTTACTAAGGTTAGAAAGATTTATTATATTTGTTTAACGAAAACAATAATATTTATGATTGGAGATAGTTTAAATATTCATAATTTGGAGTCCATAAAAAGGGAAATGGATAAAATTTCTAAAAATGATCGATCACAATTCTTTAATAATTACTATAAAGAAATTACTGATCGCCTTAGTTCTCTTTACAAGGTTTATTCAAAATACACCTGTATTAATTGTGGAGAGCCGTTTATAATTCAAAACACAAAAGAAACCATACATTTGGATGTTTTACCTAATGAATGTAGGTTTTGTGGTTTAACTGATGTTTTAGAAAAATGTATTAACAAATAAATTTTAAAAATATGCACATATTTACAGTAATAAACAATAAGGGCGGAGTTGCAAAGACTTCATCCGTTGCTAATCTTGGAGCTTACTTTTCTTACCTTGAAAAGAAAACTTTGATAGTTGACACAGACCCACAAAGTAACTTAACACAACATTTTGATTCTGCTTTAGAAGAGCTTCAAATTGATAGAACTTTGTATCACGCTTATGTTGATTTTAAAGAATTTGGAGTTAAAACCGAAATTCCTATTTATAAAATCAATCCTTTCTTATACATCATTCCGGCATCAAACGAGCTGGCAAGTATGGAAAAAGAGCTTGCAACGTACAACAATAACCAAGGTATCATGACTAAGCTTTTAAAGCAATTTAAAGAACACTTTGAATTTTGCTTTATTGATTGTCCGCCATCACTTGGTTTTTTAACTGATAACGCAGTAGTAGCCTGTAATAGTGTTATAATTCCGATTGAAGCTTCAGCATTCAGTTATAAAGGTGTTGACACGATTATAAACTATCTTGAAAAATTAAAGCTTCATAATGATTTAGAATTTAATCTTTCAGGTGTATTTATGTCAAAATTTGATGTGAGAGAATCCATATCAGAAGCTGTACTTTCCGAAGTTAAAGACAAGTTTAAACATTTGATGTTTAATACTCAAATTAGAATCAACACCGATATTAAAAAAGCCCAGGCGAACGGTGAAGATATTTTCGTATTTGCGAAGAATAGCAATTCAGCGAAAGATTATGCTGACCTTGCAGACGAAATTATTCAAAGAACTGGAATTAAAACAACCGTATAATGACTAAAAAAGATTTTAAAAGTCTTAAAAAAACCAGTAACAGCATTAGTAAAGGCGGTTTAGCTTCTTTTTTGGATGAAAAGGATTCAGAAGATAAAACCTTTCATAATCCTTTAAGAGATAAAAGAAAACCGCCTAAAAAGGACGATTCAGACAAAAAAGAAACCCCTTCGGAAATTCAGGAAGAACCTAAACCAGCAAAACCTGAATCAAAACCGAAAGTCGAAAGGGAACTTGCGGACCAGGAGAAGAATATTTCTCCTGGACCACAAGTAAAACATCAAAGGGTTTCTTTTAATCCTGAATCTATACCCGATGATTTTAAAAGTCATTCGGCGCTTTTCTCTGCTGATCAACTGGAACGATTAAGAAGGTTAGTTAATTACAAGAAATGGAAGGTTAACCCAAAATATACAATTCAATTTGCAATCTATGAAGCTATTGAAATGTTATTCAACGGAAGGATTGAAATAACTAACTTTCCTGATGATTTTGAAACCTATTCGCCTTCATTTTCTGCTGATCAACTGGAACGGTTGAAAGATTTTGTTTATGAAGTGCGGTTCAAAAGCAGCTCAAAGTATGCGCTTAAATATGCCATTTTTGAAGCTATCGAGTTGTTTTTGGAAGATAACCCTATTCCTGAATAATTTTTAAAATATGAGCTTAAAATAGCTTTTTATGGCACAAAATAAAATACCACCAAAATTAAAAGCTTATTCCGTTCAAACTATTAACGGTGCAATTTTACGCTCTGCTGGTTTTATAACCGATGTACATAAGAAAAATGAAATTTCTACAAGCGCACATTCTTTGCCGGAAGAAGCAACAAAAATTAAATTTCGCTATTTGAATGATGATAAAAGAACGTTCGCCTGGACTGATTGGAAACTAATAAAAAGAAAATAATTATGAATAACACTTTAAATAAACCTATTTGGCAAGCCAAGCCTTCACAAATTCGATATTTACACATTCATATTTTTAATATGATTCTTATAGTGTTTATTATCTATGTGAGCAATCCTTTAATAGATTTTGCCCCCTTTATTAAACCCTTATATTTAGTAATCTTAATTTCTATAATTGCCCTTAGAAGTATTTATCTTGCTGTTAAACTTCTTTGCACTCATTATAAACTATATGAGCGTAAGATTGGTTTTAAGCGTGGTATTTTCAACTTAAAATACGATGAAACCCAACTTTATAGAATTGAAGATTATTCTTTAAATGCTCCATTCTTTTTAAGAATTTTTGGTTTATCAAACCTAAAAATTATTTCCAATGATCAGGAGCTACCCGAAATTAATTTTGATGCTATACCTAAAGGATTTCATTTCCTTGATAAACTGGATTCAATGGTAGAAGCTGAAAGAAAACGCACTGGAACTAAAAAATTTGAATAATATTAACCTTTAATTAATTTAATTTATGGAAATAGATGTTGACAAACTAAATGCAAAATTTAAACCTGCTGAACAAGAACTAAGAGATAAAATTTATAGCTCTGTAATTTCAGGTTTGGCAGCTTCAGGAGATTATAAAAACGAAAAAGCCTTATTTGATAAAGCTTTTGAATTATCTGTCAAAGGTGTAATTTATATGAAAGAACGCCAACCTGGCAAATTAGCTAAATTATTTAATTTTGGTGGTTAAACTATTGCTTATAAACGCCTTATTCTTTATATTTGTAATGCACTAAGGAAGGAAACGAGCAATGCAGGAATGCAACTCGTCAGCGCCCTCTGGTGTGACGGAGAAATCCAAATAAGGCGGTGAATGAACCGCCTTTTTTATTAACCTTAATTTATTACAATCATGAAACATTTAGCTTTATTTATTCCTTTGTTTTTAATCGTTTTTTCAATTAAAGCACAACAGGATTTAATTATTACATCGGCTAACGATTCAGTTTATTGTACAATTACCAGCTTCGATGAAGAAAAGCTTTATTTCACCTTAGAGACTGATAATTATAAACGTTCTTACTCCGTTAATAATCTCAGTATGGCTATTTTTTCAGATGGTCAGATAATAGATTTTCAAGCTGGGGATTTTACAAATTATACTTTGGAAGAACCATCAGAAGAAGAAACCTTTTTAATCGATTCTTTGCCGGAAGAAGTTATTTCTTTAGCTCCACGAAACAGTAAGGTTTTTATAAAATGTGTAGACCATAATGCTGTAATTCACGCAAAAGATTATCTTGATTATTGGGGTTACTGGAAAGCTGTTTCTTCTTATCAGGATGCAGATTTTATTTTAAAAATAAATATTCGTTATCAGGCTTACGCTACTTATATTGCATTTGCACAGTTTATAAACCCTAAAACAAATAAAATCATTTACAGCACGCCTGAAATTGCTTCAGCTAAAAGCCCTAAAAAGTTTGATTTTAATCAAAAACGATCTGCTATAAATGTATTGTTTAGTGATTTAATAAAGCCTTATTTTAAATAATCTTTTATCGACAATTTTATATAGTAACCAGGTTTAGTTTGGTGTGATCCTGAAAACTACTGTCGACAATTTTTGTTTCTGCAGGATCTTCCGGGAGTTGTTTTTGTCGACTATTTTAATGTGTGGCCAGGATATTACAGCTGGTTATTGTCGATAATTTATTCTTTTAAAAAATTAATAGTATATTTGGTTTATATCGGTTCTAGGTATAAGGTTAATAACAAGGTAATTTTCTCAGAATCATTTTCTTTATACAAACCCTAGAGCCGATTCTTCTTTTAAAGCACCCCTAGCCAGTATAAAATTATCGCTATCACAATAATTATTAATCCAATTATCAAATTTCCTTTCTGTCGTTTCCAGATTCCTTTTGAGTAGTAGTCGTTCATTTAGTGGTTTTTTGATTGGTTTTGTTTAAATTGGAATGAAATTTTTAGCTGTTTTCCTTTAGTTCTTTTTGGAAACTTATTGTAAAAATCCAAGCCAATATAAAATTAAAAAAACGACAATAATTATTAAACCGAGTATTAAATTTCCCTTTTGTCGCTTCCAAATACCTTTCTCGTAGTTGGTGGTCATATCACATCAATTTTATTTGTAAAGTTAACTAAACTTCTAAAAACTGCGCTAAAAGACTACGGCATAAAGCCAGTCGCAAGCTCCTTATTTATTCCGTTTCCTTTTGCTTGTTTTTCGATAGTACGTTGCAAGGAAACAAAAAAATTAATGTTTAACTTTAAAATTTTAATACTATGAAAACATCAATTTCAATTTCAGGTCAAATTTCGGGTAATCATACCTTAGCACGTGCTTGTGGTACTTTTGACAGCGAGCAAAAAAGAACCATGTTTAATGGCTTCGAAATAAAATTTAAAACAAAAAAACAAGCTGTCAAAGCTCTATCAGATGCTTATCAATACTTAAAGAAAGAAGAACCCGAATTTTTCAAAGAAGGTGGTATTTCTTATAAACGTGGTTATGGTCTTTGGTACGATGCTTCAAAAGCCATTATTGAAAGAACAGAAAATAACTCTTAGGAGTTATTTTTTTATGTTCATTCCTTTTTTTAATTTTACTTCAAACGTTTAGAAAATGAATATTCCAGATAAATTTAAAAATTACTTTTGGGGAGAAAATAAACTTTTCTTTCCAGATGAAGAATTTGTAATCAAACTTTCTTATCCAAGAGTTTTTGTTCGTTACAATATTGCTGATTCTATGACAGACTTTGACACTTTCATACATGAAATCGTAGAAATTCAATATTTAGATGATGAACGCCCATCGGAACGTGAACAAAAAGAAATTCTTAAAGATGTTTGGAATTATATTGCACTTGAAGAACGTCAACTGGATGATGATCTTGCTAATGATGAAATTGAAAATTTCTTAGAATATTAGTACTCTTTTCATCATTAAAGTAAAAACTTACCGGAGAGTTTATTTCACATATAATTGTTTTTGCAAAGGTAACTAAGCTATTTAAAAAATCACTAAAAGACTACGGCATAAACCCCCACAAGCCCCATCGGCACACAACCCCATTTATTCCGTTTCCTTTTGTGCTATTTTAAATTAGCCCGTTGGTAGAAACAAAAAAATTAATGTTAAATTTAAACTTTAGAATTATGAAAAAGATTTGTCCAAATTGCCAAAGTCCTAAATTTAGAATCAAAGATGATTTTAATTTTTGTCCTGAATGTGGTTCAGAATTAGTTGCTGATAATAGAAGTATGCAACAAATGGATGCAGATGAAAACTCGATTCCATTAGATGATATTCTAATGGATGATGTTAATTTCGCTTTTAACTTTGTAGTAGATTATATGGACGAGAGCGAAAGAAAACATAGAATGTTAACTTTCTTAAAAGAAAATAAGCAACTTTAGGGTTGCTTTTTTTTATGTTCATTCACTTAATTTTATAAGTTTCAAATACTAACATAAATAGTACTTTTTGGAAACTTTTTTATTTATTCTTTGTCCTGAATGCTCCGAAAATTCAATTTCCCCCTTAGGGGGTTAGGGGGATAATCGGCGAAGCCACCGCCTTATAAGTTTAATTCAAATTCTTTGTTTAACGTAGCTACCGTATAACCACCAAGATTGTTAATTATCTGCTTTTCTTTTTGTTTATCAATACCTGATATTACAGCAAATAATCTTTCCCTTTCTATCATTCTTAAAGCCTTCTTAGCTTGTTCTTCATTTAATCCATATACTTTTGTTAGTTTTTCGAAGTCGCTAATATCCTTTAGTTGTTCTTTCAAATCCTTATTGCTCGATGTTATACTATTTGAATTAAATTGTTCCAGGTTAATAATTTCTTTATTGCTTTTATTCTCAATTATCCACTCTATCCAGTATACTTCACGTCCAAACTTTTTTGTATTGTAAGCTACTTTTATATTACTGACAGCGTTTATTTCTTCTTTAGCTACTTTTAATACTCGTTCATTGAAATGATTCCACTTTTTATACAATTCTTCGCCTGTTTGCTGATTCTTATATCCAAGTCTTATTTTAAAATCTTCTATTGTTTGCATTTCTATTATTGATCTGTATTTTCCGCAAGTTGGTCTATGGCTGTTTAAATATAGGTAAAGTTTCTTAGCGTGTTTTGATGTTAGGCGTAGTATCGAATATAATTGATGTTCGTTATAATTTTGTGTAAGCTCAAGTAAAAAGGGTTTCATTTCCGCAGATATTTTAACTTGCATTACTCCCTTATTCTTTATATATCTTGCACTACTTAATATACCGTCAATTAATATTTCTTCTTCACTTTCTATTTCAAATGTAATGCTACGCAGTTTTTTAATTGTTGATTTATATTCTTCAAGATTATGTTTTCGCTTCGTTAATTCCTGAAATTCATTTAAACTTAGGTTGTAATTGGTTTCATCTCGATGTGATTTGCTTATTTTTGCAAATAAAAAAAACATGGTTTCGTATTCCAGCTCTTTTAGGCTGATTTGGCTTAATGTTTCAGTTAGGGACTCATGTATTCTAACTTTCTTTCGTAGGTCAATTGTGGTCATTTTCGCACTTATTTTAAGGTTAATACGCCAAATGTATAAATTTTAAACCACAAAAAAAAACCATACGTGTTTTTTATTTGTGGTATTAATCCGAGAATTTGTGGCTTTTTGGGTCTAATTTCATGTTTTTTTATTAAGTGCAATCCGAGAATTTGTGGCTTTTAATTTTTTGTTTAATTTTCTGTGTTGCCTATTATTTCAGTCTTACAGAATTTTTATGCTCTGTAAGCCTTATTATACCTAAAACGAGAATTTGTGGCTTTTAATTTTGGGGATATTGAAAAACAACTACTTACAGAAGCGAAATTCATTATATACTTATTGATATTATATACTAATCATGATCATATTTACGTCAATTGATGTTGATAACTTCCCATCCGCACAAATTTTCAATTTTTAGGCATTCTTGGTGAAATTTTTTGCCATATTGACAGACTTTTCTGTTTTGACAAAGGAAAACAAAAAGAAAAATAAATCAAAAAAACTCAATTCGAGCGAAGCGAGAAAGAGCGGAAGCCAGATTTTAATTAAAAAACCTTCGCCGCGCGCATCGATGTATATAGATAATTACATATTTTATAGTTAAGTCTTTCATATTTTGAATCTTAACCCCTTTAGAATCGCATATTTGTTTTTACCTTAGCCTTTCCCACGTTATACCTTACTGTACAGGCTCTAATTACCATTAATACTCATAATACAGAAATTTTTTAATAATATAATCCGAGAATTTGTGGCTTTTAATACAATATTTATCTCTTATATAGTTGTTTATATTCCTATTTGTCGACATATAATAAACCTGGCCATTTTCCTGGAGCTGGTTTTTGTCGTAAATTTTTTAAATAGACCAGTTAATTTGTATTTCTAAATTTAATTTTGTTCAATAGCCAGTTTATATTTTTAACTTAATTGAAAGAAGATTTTTAAAAGCAAAATTTCATTAAACGAAATTGTAAAATTCTTTGTCCTGAATGCTCCGAAAATTCAATTTTATTATTTCATATTTTAACCATTCACAAACGAAGTTTGACCTTTTATTTTTTAATAACGTTAACAGCGAACTTTAATAAGAATTTCTGTTTTTTCAATTTAGCATGTTCGATATTTCATATCGAGTTCTCCATCGCTAGGGAGAAGCAAGCAGGAATCATACAGAGTATGATTCTCCCTGCTTGATTTTTAGTTTAATCAACTAAAAATGAGCAAACTATCGTTTGCGTTAAGAATCCAAAAGTATACTTATCAGTATACTCGCGCGTGTAACACTTTGAAAATTAAAATTAATTAGTTTACTTTGTGGTATACTATTAACTAATTTTATATAATTATGTCAGAAACTTCGTTAGTCAAAATTAGTAATGATCACAAAGAAATACTACAAAAATTAATTAAAGTAAGCGATCTTAAAACTGAAAAAAGTTACATTGAAAATGCGATAGAATTTTTTCTCGATACAGGTTTAGACCCTTTAGATCGAGTTAAAAAAGTTTCAGGAGAATTGAAAAAATTAAGAGATTTATTTGTCAGTTTTATTCGCGAGCAAGAAAAAAATAAATTGAATCCTATCATTAATAAAGTTGACGATCTTACAAGTACACTAATTTTATTTTTAAAAGAACAGGCAGTAACGAAAGAAGATTTAAGAGAGCTTTTAAATAATCAAAAATTGCAAACTCATGAATCCAAGTTTGATGATTCAGGAAGAAATTCTAATTTAGATCGTGCAAAAGAATTATTGAAAGAAATTAAATTACATGCAAAAGAAAAAAAGGATTCCTTTGTTATTGATAGAAAAGCCTTTTTACATATTCAAAACCAAATAGACGGATTATAATAATTTATGTTTGTAAAAACACATACGGAGAAAAGCGCATTAAAAGGTAATACAGGTTCAAGTTCAAACCTTTTTGAATATCTTGAAAAAGAAAATGAAGATAAAATGCCAATAGACAAAGAATTCTTTTTCAATGAAGATAATCCTATTGTAGATGATGAAAGAGCAATGAGAGAAATAGACAATAATGTAAAGGGTTTGGGTAAGGATGAATATAAATTTTTTATGGTTTCTGTTAATCCTAACCAGAATGAATTAAAACACCTGGCTCGTTTAGCTTCAGGAAAAGATGTTAACGATATATCAGAACTTACAAAAAGCGAACTTACTACTTACAATAATTTATTTAAAGAATATGTTAACCAGGTGATGAATGATTATGCAAAAAGTTTTAATCGTAAATCCAGGGATTTGACAAATAAAGATTTACTCTATTTTGCGAAAGTCGAACAACAACGCACATATAAAGGCTTTGATTTAGAAGTTAAAGAAGGCAGGGCTAAAGTGGGTGACCTTAAACCTGGTTTACAAACTCATTCGCACGTTGTTGTTTCTCGCAAAACTAAAGATATGGAAATGCGGATTAGTCCAAATGCTAAATCTCGTGGTCACAGCGATAAACATAAATTAAATGGCAAAAATGTAAATGTTGGTTTTGATAATGTTCAGTTTAAGGTTTCTGCTGAAAATACCTTTGATGATATGTTCGGTTATCAACGAAAATCTAAGGATAAGGTATTTAATCAAATGTTAAAAGAAAAGCCGGAGTTACGCATGGCTTATGATGCACTTGATAAAACTGAATCTGTTTTGAATCCTCGCAGGGCAATTAATAAAGCAGTTAATAAAGCACTTCAAAATAATGATCGTGCAAGGGCAATATATAATAATGCTATGATAAGTAGAACTTTATTAAAGCCTAAAGCTGTTTCAAGTATGGTCGTTAGCAAAGCAGCAAATATAACACCAGCAACAGCAGTTATAAACAAAGCTTGGAAGGTTGCGAAAGCTGCAAAACGTATTGTTAGTAAAGGATTAGATATATAATTTATGAATTATTTGACGACAATTAGAAAAGGGAGCTTGACACTATCCAGCCGGATCAGGCTTTTTTGTGTCGACAAATTCCGCTTCCGGAAGATCTCGAGTAAACTGTTTTTGTCGACAATATTTAACACCGGTACAGCTCCAGGAAAATTACTTTGTCGACAATTAGCCAATAAAAAACGAAAACCTTTAATTATATAACACTATGAAAATATTTGACCTTGTTTTTAATTCTGATCTGCAAACCAAGTTATTCATTGGGGTATCAATAGTAGTCTTATTTATAATTCAATTATTTTTATTTCGATTAAAGCGCATTAAAATTGTTTTTTTTATTGTCTTACATTCTTTGTTTGGTTTTTTACTTGCGGCAGTAACAACTTACAATCCTTTTGCTCATGCTATTATTTATATATTGCCGAGTTTTCTTTTGTCATGGTTCGTTAGAAAACTAACTCATAAAAACAAAGAAGTGAATAATGAAATGAAGTTTACATTTAATTTCACCAGCTCCAATAAAAAAATTGAAGTTTACCGTAATGGTATATTTAGACATTTCGGAGTTTTTGGCGGAACTGGCGCAGGGAAAACAAAGTCCATATTAAAACCAACCATAAAACAAATGGCTTATTATGGTATGTCAGGAGTTATAATTGATTATAAATACAATGATTTAATAAAATCTGCATATACACATTATTTAGGCTCATCCGTTAGTTTTAAACCAATAAATACATTTGATTTAACACGATCTTTACAATGTAATCCTGTTTCTTCTAAAATCATTAAAGACCCTGAAGATGCAATCGAAGCAGCAAAGAATGTAATAGCTAACCTGGCAAAGGAATCAAAAGAAGGTTTTTGGGTAGATGCTGGCGAATCTTTACTTTCGGCTGTTATATGGAAATACAGAACGGAACTTTCTGATCTTTGCTATTTACCTTATGTAACTGCAACTATATCAAGGACAGATTCACATACTTTAATGAATTTTCTTGCCAATAATACGCAAGCCTGGGATTTGGCAATGCCATACTTTAAAGCAATTAAGAGTGATCGTACACTTGGCAATATTGAAACAACGGTTGCTAATGCTCTAAGAAAAATTTCTGTACCAAAAGTTTCATGGATTTTAAGCGGTGATGATATCGACTTTTTTAATATTAACAATCCTGAAAAGCCTAGTATACTTAGTTTGTCAAATAATATGGCAAAAGATACAACTTATTCGCCTATCATTGCGCTTATTCTTGCGACTGCTTCACAATTAATGAGTTATCCAAACAGAAACCCTTCAGGAATAATTATTGATGAAGCTTCTCGTATTCGATTGCCAGAATTAGAACGTATACTTTCTACACTTAGAGAATATGATATTTTCGTTATGTTATGTATGCAGAATATTTACCAGGGAGAAAAAATTTATAAAGATGATTGGCAAAGCATTTTAGATAATTTAAGCGGTAAATTTTTTGGTTATACATCTAATCAAAAGTCTATTGAAATGTACGCTAGGATGTACGGTAAATTATATAAAGCTTTTAGTAGTAGAACAAAAAGAAGAACTGATTTGCTTGATTCTTCGGTAACTGTTTCTGAAAGGCAAGTATTCATTAAAGAGCCGAACGAATTTTTAGATTTTGAAGAAGGTCATTTTTTCGGAAGACTGAAAAAAGCAAACATTCAAGCTTTTGACGAAACTTTTGAAATGTACAATGATAGTAACGAATATGATATACCTGTAATTAATTCAGGAGCAACTGAAAAAGCTATTCAGGATAATTACGAAAAAATTATTAATACGGTTTTGAATATCATCGAGCCTTTCAGGCCCAATGATTAGTTTTTTTTCTTGCTGATTTTTAACCGCTTATGTTTTTAAACATATTTTTTTCAAAAAAAAACATTATTTTATGTCTTACTATTTGGTAAGACTTTTATCTTTGTAAAATAATTTATTAACAAAACGATACATATTTTATGAGAAAATTCTTACTGCTAATGCTATTGGCATTGTCTTTTTCTACACTTAAATCCCAATCCTTACGAAAAGTTTCAGGAGTAAAATATTTAGGTGCTAGTTACGGTTATCAAATAAACGGTAACAATTTTAATATTCATTATGACGGATATTTAAAGAAAAATTTTGCCTTTTATGGTCAATTATCGTATGAAAACTATTCCGAGAATAGCTTTAAGATGAACGATTTTTATTTGACTGCTGGCGGAAAATACTTCTTTGGTTTGCCTGTAAATAATTTATTTATTGGTGGTTCTTTAGGTGCTTACTTTGGCAAACAATATGCGAAACATAACATTTTAAATGAAAGCTCTGAATCTTGGACTTGGGGAATACATTTTTCTCCCATAGTTGAGTATTATGTTATTAGCAATTTATCTGTATACCTTGCTTATTCACAATATTTTGATCTAAACAATGATTTCAGAAACTATCATTTTTCTTTTAACTTAGGTGTTACCTATCAATTCTGATTAATAACCAAAAATTAAATATTATGAGAAAAATTATTTTACTCACGGGAATTTTGATTTCTTCTTTTTTCTCTTTTGCGGCTACTCACGGCTTATATATTACAGAGTGGGTGTATGATGAAAATTTACAAATCGATAACATTTATTGTGGGGGAGCATTTAACTGTTGTGAATATCCGCAAACTATGTATTGGGAATTAAAAAGAGACGGTATTACAGTTGCTTCCGATGAATTACCCAATTATTCTGGTTGGTGGAAAGGGCAAACAGATTGTATGGGATGGTATATAAATCCCAAGGAAGAAGCAACAAGGGCTGGTTATACTATGAATTGTGATCATGATTGGACTTTATTCTTTAATGTTGCAGTAGAAGAATCACAAGCTGGGTATGAATATTATACTGGAACGGTTAATTTATTAATAGACCCTGTACTGACAGTTAGCTCTGCAAGTCAACAATGTGCTGGTACAAACCAAAACTTTACTTATGATCTCAACTATTGCGATGGTACATTTACTTACGATTTTAATTTAACCGGAACGGGTGTTACCTATTCGCACAATGCAGCAACTAAAACCATAACAGTTGTTGCCAGTTCAAGCGCACCTACACAAACGGCTAAGCTCTATGTAAATGCAAATTGTAACGAATACCCTTCTTTAGATCAAACTGTTGTTAGGAATATTTCTATTTTACGTACACCTGGTACAATATCTGGAGAGATCGAAGGTCAAGCTTCAATTACCACTTTTGGCATACCTTACACGTACACAATTTCTGGAACAAGTTCGGGTTCTACTTCTCATACTTGGGAAATAAGCCCTTCTAATTCTTATAGTTCTTTTACGAAAGTTTCCAATAATGAAATTAATGTTTTTTGGAGTAATTCTTTTAATGGTGATGCAACCGTTTCAGTTTATGGTACAAATATTTGTGCTGATGGTGTTGCAGATACAAAAACAGTTAATATAGTTGGTCTACCTGGAAAAGCAAGTAAACCTTCAGGTGTTGCAAGTGTTTGTCAAAATGGTGCAAATGAAAACTATACCACTTCAGCCACTAACAGCACAAGTTATGAATATGATCTTAGCCCTTCAACTGCTGGTACTATTTCGGTTAATTCCAGTACTTGTACAATTAATTTTAATAATTCCTATTCAGGTTCAGCATCATTGAAAGCTAGGGGTGTTAACTCTGCTGGTGCTGGTGTTTGGTCTGACCCTTTAACAATTACTATTAATCCACTACCTGGAAAGGCGGCAGCTCCAACTGGTGCAAGTACAGTCTGTCAGAACGGAGCAAACGAAATTTATTTGACTTCAGGAGCAACGAACGCAACATCTTATAATTATTTGGTGACCCCTTCATCTAGCGCAAGTACTACTGGTACTGGAACTTCTGTTACTTTAGACTGGTCAAGTTCTTATCATGGTTCTATTACATTACAGGCACAAGGTCAAAACGGATGCGGAACTGGTGTTTGGTCTGACTCTAAAACAATTACAGTTAATCCTTTACCAACACAACCAAATGTACCAACTGGTAATATTGATGTTTGCGAAGGTGGTTCTGACCCTTACTCCGTTGCTGGTGATCTTTACAGTACATCTTGGAGCTGGGAGTTATCACCATCTAATTACGGTGTTATAAGCGGCAACGGTACACGTAATATAACTATTGATTGGGCAAATGGTGTTAGCGGTGACTGTACATTGCGGGCTAAAGGTATTAATAGTTGTGGTGAAGGAGCTTATTCCTTATATCTTGAAATTACTGTTAATCCCAAACCTGAAAAAGCAGCAAAACCTTCAGGAGAAACTGAACCGTGTCAAGGTGGTACTTTTTCTTATAGTAGCGTTGGTGCTGTAAATGGAGTTAGTTATCAATATGAAGTTGTACCTTCAGAAGCCGCTGAATCAATTACTGTAACTGGTTCAAATGCTTCTATAAAATTTAGCAATTCTTTTAGTGGAAATGCGGATATAAGACTAAGAGCTGAAAATGATTGCGGTCTTGGCTCATATTCTGATTATCTTAATATTGATATTCAACCAAAACCCTTAAAGGCTTCAATTCCTTCAGGTGAAATTGAAGTTTGCCAGGGAACAAATTCAACTACATATACGACCCTCGGTTCTGTTAACTCTTCATCTTTGGTTTGGCAAATTTCTAAGCCTGAAGCTGGTAGTATTTCAGGTACAAGTTCAACAAGTACAATGAATTGGAACTCTGGTTTTGTTGGCTCTGTTGATATTACTGTTTATGGTATTAATAGTTGTGGTGATGGTGTTGTTTCTGATGCTTTAACGGTTCAGCGTTTGCCTTTGCCTGGGAAACCAGCCATTCCTTCAGGAGCTACCGGAATTTGCCAAGGTACAATTAGTACAATTTATTCAACTTCAGGAGCAACGAACGCAGATAATTATACTTATGAAATAACGCCTTCAACTTGCGCCAGCCTTTCTGTTTCAGGTCAAGCTGTTACCGTAAACTGGAATCCTGATTTTGCTGGTACAGCCAATTTAAGAGTAAAAGGTAATAATACTTGCGGTTCTGGTGCATATTCCGATTATTTAACGATAACCGTTGACCCCTTGCCAGCAAAACCCACTAAACCAACAGGTAATACTTCGCCTTGTCAGGGTGGAACGTATCAATACTTTACGACAGTTGCAACAAATGCTGATAGTTACATTTTTACTGCAACTCCTTCAGATGCAATCGAATCAATAAATACAAGCGGAACAGCAGTTACCATAAATTTTGATGATGCTTATACTGGTCAAATTTTATTAGATGTTAAAGGTCAAAATAGTTGCGGTTCAGGACAAACTTCAGAAAGTTTGGCTATTAATATAAGTCCTAAACCAGGTAAAGCTGCAAAACCTTCAGGAGCTATTGAAGTTTGCCAGGGAATTAGTTCAACGACTTACACCACGCAGACCCTTACAAATGCAGGTTCTTATGTTTGGGAAATTTCTAATCCTTTGGCTGGTAATATTTCAGGTACAAATACATCAAGTACAATGAACTGGAACTCTGATTTTGTTGGTTCTGTTGATATTACTGTTTATGGTACTAATGGTTGTGGTGATGGTGTTGTTTCTGATGCTTTAACGGTTCAACGTTTGCCTTTGCCTGGGAAACCAGCAACGCCTTCAGGTACTACGAATATTTGTCAAGGGACTTTAAATACTATCTATACCACCAATGGCGGCACTAATACAGATAATTATTCTTATGAAATAACCCCTTCAACTTGTGCCAGCCTTTCCGTTTCTGGTCAAGCTGTTACCGTAAACTGGAATCCTGATTTTGCTGGTACAGCCAATTTAAGAGT
>ERZ795053.1273-NODE-1273-length-32199-cov-5.273955_pt1 | contig 32199 bp, 23 predicted proteins | sample MGYA00375137_ERZ795053 | MGnify/ENA primary metagenome ERZ795053 (study PRJEB30182, sample SAMN05720284) | activated sludge metagenome | isolation source: Anaerobic digester | place: Hong Kong | collected 2014-12-17 ...
ATTCTATTGTTATGACGGTAAGCCTGAGGTTTTGTTCGTATGTGCCGGCAGATTCAGTAAAGACGGTGTAAAATACAGTGCCTATGATATGGATTGGAACCGGATATATGTCACAAAAGGCAAACCCGGTCTGGACATCGAATTTGAAAAACCCGATACCTTTGAAGAACTCAAAAAGACAGCAGCTGCTCTTAGCAAAGGGTTCCCCTTTGTCAGGGTCGACCTTTATTCAGTGGAAGGAAAAGTATACTTTTCAGAGTTTACATTTTATCCTGATACAGGAGTCATCCCATTCAGCCCCGATGAGTACAATAAATTCTTCGGAGACTTCTTCATTCTAACACCGGTCACATGATCCGACGGATGACGTGACCGTTTTGGTATGATGATCCGGATCCGACGGATAACGTGACCGTTTTGGTACGATGATCCGACGGATAACGTGACCGTTTTGGTACGATGATCCGACGGATGACGTGATCACTAGACAAAAAGCAGGAGGCTTATGGCCATGACTATCATGCCGGATACAAGACCATATATGGAAAGATGGGCTTCACCGTATTCCCGTGCTGCGGGCAGAAGACCGTCAAGGGAAATGAAGACCATGATGCCTGATACTGCCGCAAAGAGTATTCCGAACATGACATCACTCATGAAGGGCATCAGTATCAAAAATCCAATGAGGGCTCCTACGGGTTCGGATATTCCGGATAGGAAAGATAACCAAAAGGCTTTGCGTTTGTTTCCGGTGGCATAATATACGGGGATTGAAACAGCAATTCCTTCGGGAATATTGTGTATTGCAATTGCTACTGCAATGGCTATACCTAAGGAAGGGTCCTTGAGTGCTGATGTAAATGTGGCAAGTCCCTCTGGAAAATTGTGAATACCGATTGCCAGGGCTGTGAGCACACCCATTCTCATAAGTTTCTTTTTTGCTTCGGGTGTTTCAAGTATTGATGAGTCACCTGCCTTGGTCATATCATGGGGGTTTTCAATTTCAGGGACCAGTTTGTCTATAAGGGCTATAAGAAACATCCCTCCGAAGAATGCTGCTACGGTTACCCAGTAACCGGCTCTTTCACCCATGGCTCCCTGAAGCGAATCCTTGGCCTTGAAGAATATCTCTATCATTGAGACGTAGATCATTACACCTGCAGAAAACCCAAGGGCTACTGCCAGAAAACGGGTATTGGTTTTCTTTGCGAAAAAAGCCAGTGCACTTCCTATCCCCGTAGAAAGACCTGCAAACAAAGTCAGGCCAAAGGCAAACAGTACCGTTGAAAAATCAAACTGCATATTGAACCTCCATGGATGGATTATAGCAAATATCATATGGATTACATAGAGTCAGTCTTGAAAATGATTTTTCCGAACCATGGTTGCCATACTGGTAAAAATATGAATTTTAAGATAAAATCTACTGGAAACCTTATATAGAAACCGGAGTTTTACAAATGAAAAGAATTAAAATTTTATTGGTAGTCCTATTGTCCCTTGCGTTGCTGGTTTCCTGCAACCAAAATGGTGGTGCAGAGAATTCTGAGTCGCCGTCTCCGGCGGTCTCACCTTCGGCAGAACCTACCGTAACTGCAGAACCCACACCCACGCCTTCAGTAACTCCTGAACCTACTGAAGAACCCACGGTATCACCGGGTCCAAGCCCAACACCAACCACAGAACCGAGTCCGACCCCGTCACCCGTACCTACGGCAACGGCTTCACCATCACCTACGCCGACACCTTCCATGGTTCCGGGGAATCCTGAATTGAAGGAAATACCGGTTGTCAGGGGGATATATTTGTCCGAAAGCCATATTTCCAACAGGACAAGATTCGACAACTGGCTGAAACTTGCCGAGGAAACCCAGATAAATACATTTGTAATAAATGTGAAGAATGACTCCGGATACCTGGTATATGATTCGCAGAATGAAACAGCAAAGGCTGCAGGAGCCATTGCACCGGCATTCAATGTTAAGGCCTTGACCGATGAACTCCATGCAAACGGCATTTATGCAATTGCCAGGATTGTATGTTTCAAGGATGATGTCATGGGTGAGTTCAATTCCGACTGGGCTCTGAAGAAAACCGACGGGACAAACTACAGGGAAATTACAAACAGCGGTTCAACCACCTGGATGGATATTTCAAATGTTGCTGCCGGTGAATACATTGTTGAAATAGCCCGTGAGGTCCTTGAAAAAGGATTTGACGAAGTTCAGTTTGATTACATCAGATTTCCGGGCAACGGACATGGCATAGATTACAGTTACCTTACGGAACCCAGGGAATTCTATGTAGAGAGATTCATCAATTATGCATCAACGGAACTTTCGGAATACATTTTATCAGCTGATATATTCGGAATAACATGTATTGAAAGCTATGATGCAGGAGGTATAGGTCAGTCACTATCCGTATTCAGTCAAAATGTTGATGTAATATCTCCAATGATTTATCCTTCCCATTATGCAAATTCATCCAACTCAACCATGGGCAATGGGGTTGGCTCAATGATAAACGGTACACTTTATGAAAAACCCGACCTTGACCCGTATGGAGTTGTTTATGACACCCTGGCACTGGCTACATCAAAGATGAATAAGATAGAGAATTTCAAGGCAACCATGAGACCATATATCCAGGGGTTCACAGCCTCATATCTGCCAAATGGATATTGGGCGGAGTATGATGCAGAGAAATTCCAGCTTCAGATGCAGGCGGTATATGATGCCGGGTATGATTCATGGATAATCTGGGATTCAAGCCCATCATATACAAAGGAACTTATTGACGGAGAATAATCAACAATGAATCAAAAGGCAGTAATATTTGATATGGACGGGGTTCTTGTCCATTCGGAAGATGCAATGAAAACAACGGCAATTGAATCTCTCAGACGTTTTGGGATAAACCCGACGAAGAGTGATTTCGTGGAATTCACAGGGATGGGTGAAGATGCCTTCATCGGAGGGGTCGCCGGAAAGTACGGTCTTGAATATACTACGGAAATGAAGGACTATGCATATATGCTATACGTCGAAAGGGCAAGGGAGCTTGTTGAGGTCTTTGACGGAGTAAAGGAAGTTCTTCTGAAAGTAAGAAACCTGGGGCTTAAGGTTGCCGTTGCATCGGCTGCTGATTTGATAAAGGTCAGGACAAATCTGGCATGCATCGGACTTGATGTTGATTTCTTTGATGCACTTGTCACGGGAAGTGATGTTGAAAAAAAGAAACCGGATCCTGAGATATTCCAAAAAGCCGCCCTACTGATAGGCATCATTCCGGAAAACTGCATGGTTGTAGAGGATGCAAAAAGCGGAATAATGGCGGCAAAGGCAGCAGGAATGTCCGTAATAGGAATAACAACTTCGTTCAGTGTGAAGGAACTTGAAACCGTAGGACCGGATTACATTGTCAATGATATAAAAGAGGCATATAAAAGAATAGCTGATTGGAAATCCATGTAAATAAAATATAATCCTTGCATTTTACACAACTTGTGCTATTATAGGCAAGGCTAATTGTAATATGCAAATAATTCATCTTATCTATATATAACAAGCAGGCAAAAAAGAATAAAGGAACGAAATGGAAAAAATTAAATTCACGGATATGGAATTATCCGGCCCGATACTGCGGGCAATAGAAGACATGGGTTTTGAGGAAGCTACTGCAATACAGACTGCAAGCATACCTCTCATTATGAGCGGACGTGACGTTACGGGTCACTCAGAAACCGGAACGGGAAAGACAATAGCATTCGGCATACCTGCAATTGAAATGATTGATGCAGACAACAGGATGCCGCAGGTGCTGGTTCTTTGTCCCACAAGGGAGCTTGCAATACAGGCATCGGGGGAAATCAGAAGACTTACCAAATATATCGATGGCATCAAGGTCATTCCCATTTACGGCGGACAGCCCATAGACAGACAGATAAAGGCACTCAAACAGGGAGCGCAGATTATAATAGGAACCCCCGGAAGGGTGATGGACCACATGAGAAGAAGGACTCTCAGGTTTGACGAGTTAAGAATGCTTGTTCTTGATGAAGCCGATGAAATGCTTAACATGGGATTCAGGGAGGACATAGAGATTATTCTCAATGATGTTCCCACGGAACGCCAGACAGTGCTTTTTTCAGCAACGATGTCAAAACCGATACTTGCTATAACACATCAGTATCAGAATAATCCGGAGTTCGTAAAGGTAGTACATCATAAACTTACGGTGCCCGGCATTGAGCAGTATTATTGCGAAGTACCAAGAACCAGAAAACTGGAATCCTTGTGCAGGCTTATTGATGTATATGACCCCAGATTATCCCTGGTCTTCTGCAATACAAAGAGAATGGTTGATGAACTGGTGGGTCAGATGCAGCAGCGGGGTTATCTGGTCGATGGCCTACATGGGGACATGAGGCAACCTGCCAGAACCAAGGTCATGAATGCTTTCAGGGATTGCAGGATTGACATACTTGTCGCCACCGATGTTGCAGCAAGGGGAATTGATGTAGACGAAATAGAAGCAGTTTTCAACTATGATGTTCCGCAGGATGAGGAATACTATGTTCACAGAATCGGAAGGACCGGCAGGGCAGGAAGAACCGGAAAATCCTTCACATTCATCACCGGAAGAAAGCAGCTCAGGGAACTTGAGGACATACAGAGCTTTACAAATGCAAAGATAAAGTTCATGAAAGTACCCACGGACAGTGATGTAGAGGAAACAAAGAATACCAAATTTGCCGAACAGCTCAGGGAAATATTGGATGAGGGTGGACTTGAAAAGCATATGAAAGTGATTGACAGGCTGATGGAGGAGGATTACTCATCGGTTGATATCGCTGCAGCACTGGTGAAAATGGCCATGGGAAGCAGTGACGTTATCACTGATGAAATTCTGGATTCAGATTTTGACAACTCAGGTGCCGAACCGGGAATGGTAAGACTTTTCATCAATATAGGAAGAGACAAGAAAGTAAGGCCCGGAGATATTGTCGGTGCCATAGCAGGTGAGACGGGAATCCATGGGAAACTCATAGGTTCCATCGATATATATGATAAATTCACCTTTGTAGAAGTACCCCGTGAAAATGCGAGGGAGGTACTTGAGGTGATGAAGAACTCACAGATAAAAGGGAAGAAGATAAACATAGAGCCTGCAAAAGCTTAGTTAAATTTTATCAAAAAGAAAGGACGCAGCTGCGTCCTTTTGTTTTATAAGCCCTTGAATATCACGGTTCGCTTTGTAGGCGACCAGTCTGTGAAATACACAGTGAAGGCATCGGGTACCTCGGGATATGAACCTCTCAGTTCATTATGATAATTGGTGTTTCCGAAGGCACCTTCAACCCTTATTGTGTCATTGCCTTTGATATAGTCATACTTGCCGTAGCGTACCATGATATGCTGGCCGCCTGAAGCTTTGAATTCAGTCTGGTCGCAGTCAAAGAAGCCACCGGGTTCATATATCATCTCAAGCTTGCAGGGCAATCCTTCAACACCCATCGAATCGATGTCAACCCTTACCCCGTCATCAAAGGGAAGAATGTCGATGTTGACTTCAAAGACCTGCATATTGGCTCTTTCCCTGTGTTCAATGTTTGTATGTCCGTTTTTTGTCGGTCTGTCAGGTTTGCCAAGGGGACGCACATAACCCCAGTCACTTCTGTAATGCAGTCTGTACCCTCCATCAATTTTCACGAGGGAGTCAGGGGTAAACCTGCCTTCTGTACCAAAGAATGATGCTGCAAATCTGATGAAAACCTGGTTGAGGCCTTTTTGGAACTTCATGAACATGGGACTGTCGCCTATGATTGTGGTTATGGCATCACCATTCCTGCGCCTTACGATATTGGAAAGGTCATAGAATACTTCATAATCAGTCCAGTCATACTTTTCCTTTTCAAGTTCATTTTCCCTCAGGAAATCATGGAGCATGTATCTTGAAATGCACTTTGGAATATTGCCTGCTCCAAGCGGGCCTGTATCACCTTCATAATCATTGACCATCCTGAACAGATAATCAGCCATGTATGCAAGATGCGGATCCTTCAGATAATGTGCGGTCATGAGGAAATTCTCATAATATTTCATGGGATACATTTTCTGTCCGATGTCCTGTCTGTGGGAATTCATTGTGAAGATGGTATCATCAGGCTCCAGGTAATTGAACATCATGAAGAGGTTTCTTCTTGCATGTTCAAGAAGTTCCCATTTGCCAAGTTCCTCAGCCATGATTATCATTCCGTCGTTGTTGACCTTGTTGTATATGCCTGCCGACCTCTCCGTCCATTCACCCTGCGGGTTACAGTCAATTCCTTCATTCAGATACAGGTCGATTTCATCAAGCAGATCCTGCCTGCCGATCTCGTTGTAGCAAAGTGCCAGGGCAGAGGCTATTACCCAACGGTGGTTGGGGGTGTGGAAACCACCGGTTACCATACCATCGGCACCTTTTGTAATGTATCTCAGTATCTTTTCCTGGAGTTCATCCTCGCCGGGAGTATGTTGGTTGTATTTCTTGATTACACGATATCCCGGTACGACGTTCTGAAGAGTGAAACCCATGGTGGCTGCACAGTGAATGTTGGTTTCAACCAAGTCTATGGTTCCGTCCTCATGCTGTTTTGAGAGGGTGAAGTCAGCTGCACGGTTTGCAGCCAGCAGAAGCCTCTCATCACGATGGTACCTTGAGTCCTCGTTATAGTAGAGAACTGCCAGGCTTACGGCATTGCCGATACCAGCTGAGTGCTCGGTGAATCCTTTTCTCATCTCAGGGAATCCTCCGAACTCGGGACTCATGACATCAAGACACTGACGTTTCAAGGTGTTTTCCACACCTCTGTCTGCATATTCCAATAATTTTCTGTAATGGCTTTTCATTTTCAAACCCCCTCAATTAATCTGCAGACAATGCTGCAGTTTCCTTTTTTCATTTCTTTCTTATTATATATTGTTAGTCTGTACAATACTTCACCCCAGCTACTTTTCAGGCTGGTGTCATCAAGCTGTATTGTCTCGAATTCCGCATCGAAATCCTCAGGGAATATGATTTCCATGGTTGTACCATCATTTGCCATGACTATATGATTGCCATTGATCCTGGGTATTGGGCAGGTAATAAGGTTAAGTCTTATGTCAGAAGAAGGCATTTCAAGTTCGAAGTCATCGGATACAACCACCTCTGCCTTTTCATGGTCCATGGTGACAGAACGTCTCCACTTTGTAATACCGGAATCGACGGGATAAGCCTTCTGGATGTCCGCTGAAAACCGAGAAATGTTTCCTTCATTTGTGAAAGAAACATCCGATGCCCTGTAATCACGTCCGTTGATTTGTTCAAGGTCATTTACCTCAGGAACATTGTGCCATCTTGAGTTATTGTTCCAGATTTCATACCTTTCTGAACTGAAGGTTTTTCTCGTATATTCCTTGGCTCCTACATCCACAATAAAAGGTTTGCCGGCTCCATATATTATGAAGTTACCGATATCGTTGTGATTGTGGTTTTCAAAGTTATTGCCTCCTTTTACTGCTGTATAAAGCTCACCGCTGCTGCTGTCTGTCCGCAGGAAGGCAACCTCAATGTCAGGAAGGAAGGATGCTTTTTCCGGGACATATTCCCCGGAGTATGAGAGAATCTCATCCCTGGTTCCGGCCTCGTGCAGTGGTCTGATAATCCCGAAGCGACCAAGTGTTGTATTGTCATCTATGGTTTTGTATAGATGGGCACCGAATGCCATGCCGGTTTCATCCTTTACAAACCGGGCAAAGCGATATATCAGGGAAGGAGATGCCGTAGCCCTGGGACCTGCATCAGCAAAATTCACAAAGTAAGGACCGACTATGTGAGCCCGGTAAATATATTTTGACATATTTACAATCTTGGATTCCCCATAGATGTCTATGCTGCCTCCGGAAAAATCATACAGGAGGTCAAGACATTCAAAGCATGATGCGCCGGCGCGACCCCAATAACCGGGACCTTCGTCACATCCGCCGTCTTCGGGATATGAGTCTATGTACCTGTCAAGGCTTTCGGTAAGCTTGCGAAGCTGGTAGAGCCGTTCCTCCCGGTTGTCCTCAATGAGAAGAAGAACCATCAGGACATTGGAGTTAATCCAGGGGTTCCAGTTGTTGAGCTGTTCCTTCGCCTCGTGGAGAAATCCCATCCACCAGTAGTCTGTATGATCCCTGTAAGGTTTCAGTATTCTCCTATGCAGCTCACTTTTTATCCTTTCGCTGATCTGGGGTGAAACCATGTCAAAGCTGTCCTTGAAGAAGTAATATGCCAGAGCCAGTGATGCGGCAACATCCGCGGACATCAGGGCTACTATGGGTCTGTCATAGTCGGGAAGCGGTCTGCATTGATGCTGATAACCGGCAACCTTGTTATGGGCCGGAATTATCCATGTAGTCTGTTCACAAAGCAACCAAACCATGTCAATCATAAGGTCTATGAAACGACCCTTGTTTTCAAACAATTCCGCCAGCATTGCAATATTCAATGCATGACGCCTGTGCCCATAGAGATTTTGGTAACCTGTTCTGTTTCCTGTGCGGTGATATTCCATGAAGTCAGTTGCCTTTAGAACAGGAAAATCAAAGGTGAGATATTCTTCTGCGGCCTTTATATATTTGGTCGACAATTCAGAAGACACTTTGTCCCAATGACTGCGGTCGGACAATGGCGGAAAAGGTTGATAGGTTGCGGGGAGGGAGTCCCCGGCTTTCTCGAGTAATTGTACAAGCATGTCAAATCTCCTCTGTCATAAACTACCACAAGCCATATACCAAATCAATAGAAAAGGGCAAAGGAAGAAAAATAGCTTGGTTGCCAGGTTCAGGCATGAGTGATAGTATTTAGTGGACATTGGTCGGAGGTTATATGAAAGTCATATCAGTTAAAAAATCCATATGGCTTATATTGATGGTTTTCTTTCTGCTCCTGGTGACAGCAGGTATTTTCCTGCTTCCTTCGGGGGACGGAGGAGCCGACTTCAGTCAGCTCATTCTGCTTGTTGCCGGCGTATATGCAGCATATATATTGTTTGCAATGATTGAATCTGAAAAGCAGGAGCTGAATCCATTTACTGACTCCGGTAAAAGAGCAGTCATAATCATGGCTGTTGTCATCACGGCGGGGTTGGTTCTGCGGGTTCTGATAGGTCTTGCGGTTCCGGGTTATCCCGCAGATATGTCATGCTGGACGGCCTGGTCCCAGGCAGCCGCAGGCAAAGGACTGTTCAGTGTCTATGAAAACACTTCATTCCTGGACTATCCTCCGGGATATCTTTATATATTGCATGTACTTGGAAACATAGGGAATCTGCTTGGCATCGAAAGCTACACCCCTTTGTATAATCTGATTCTGAAGATTCCTGCAATCATAGCAGACCTTGGAATGGCCTGGATGCTGTATGCCCTTGGAAAGAAAGAGAACAATATAAAACTGGGACTGCTGCTGGCTGTCCTTTATGCGATCAATCCCCTGACAATTCTGAACTCCGCTGCATGGGGCCAGATAGATTCAATACTTACCATTGCCATCGCAGGATATTTGATTCTTCTTTACAGAAAGAGAATTGCGGCAGCTGCGCTTGTATTTGTCGCAGGCCTTTTACTAAAACCCCAGATGCTCTTCTTCGGGCCGGTTCTGGCAGTTGTATTTATCAAACATCTGTCTGAGGATGGAATTCGAAAGGGGCTTCGGACGTTCTTATTTGGATTCACAGGAGGAGCTGCACTCTTTGTACTGGCAGTGCTTCCTTTTTCAATCGGAAAGGAATGGACCTGGATAATTGACAAGTACATGGGTACAATAAACAGCTATCCCTATGCCACCTTGAATGCTGCAAACCTTTTCGGTCTTTTGAAGTTCAACTGGCAGCCAATTGAGAATACGTTCCTGGGGGTGAAACTGTCGGTCCTAGGAATGGCCGGTCTTGTGTTTTCGGTTTTTGTATACTTTTTGCTGTCCTTCATCAACAGGAAGAGAAGTGATATATTCATTCTTACGGCATTGCTCATGACGGGCATCTATGCACTGGGACATAAAATGCATGAACGATATCTCTTTCCTGTTATGGTAATATTACTGATAGGTTTCATATATCAAAAGAGAAGCGAATTGTTTTTTCTTTATGGACTGGTGACCACCGCTTTGTTCATAAACGTTGCACAGGTTCTTGCCGTCATCCACATACCAAAGGAGGACGCATTGTACAGGCTGTCCTCCCTTGTGATTCTGGTATCATATCTAATTTTGATTGTGTCGGTTTGCGTTTATTCGTTCAAGTCGCGTAAGATGATTGAAGAAGACGTCATTTGCGATGAACAAGAGGCAGAATCCTGTCAGGATAATTCGTAAGTATTGTATCTATGCCATCCCTGAGCCTTTCATCAACCTTGTCCGGGTTGTCCTCAAAGAAGAGATTGCTTGAAATATTGTGTTCTGCTGCTTTTTTGACGATTTCTTTTGAATAAACTGTATAGAAATGCTGGACTGACTGGCACTTGTATAAGAGGGCCATATCGACAATATCCCTGTCTTTTTCAAAGCACTCAAGCATGCATCTTCTGATGCCCGGAGCTTTCTCAAGACAGACCTTCATCTCCCTTTCCTGTGCTGCAAAATATACATGGTCCTTCATTTCATATTTTGAAATAAGTTCCCTGAGTTCATCAACCACAATACCGTCGGGACCTGTTTCATATACATGGATATTGAAGATGATCTGTCTGCCAAGAAGTTTGAATATTTCTTCAGGCGTGGGAAATGAAATGTTCTTCCATCCCATGTAATGTCCCGCATTCAGCCTTCTGATTTCATCAAAGGTCAGGTCGGAGACGTTTCCGGAGCCATCGCTTACCCTGTCCACGGTATTGTCGTGGCATACTATCATCCTGTTGTCCTTTGTCAGCCTGACATCAAATTCAATTTCATCGGCTCCCAGTGCCAGGGCTGTCATGAAGGCCGGAAGTGTGTTTTCAGGTACCAGTCCGCTTGCTCCGCGGTGGGCACATACCCTTGGATATCCGGTATCTGCGGATATTAAGGAAGGACCTCCCTGCCTGTATAATTCAGGTCTTCTGAATTTTTCTATTATCTCCCTTGAAGATATCCTGGAAAGTCCATGGGCAAGGGGGCGCATTCTTTTTTCCATGGGATTGAATTCAACCCGGAACATCCCAGTCTTCTGACAGGCATCAAAAATGACCTCACCATTGGGACTGACAAGGTATGATGAACCACCTTTGGTTGATTCAGAACCCATGGAGTAGGATGACCGTAAAAGCCATGCTCCGCTGTCCAGTGAACGACCCATTGCCTGTTTCAGGAGAACATCAGAATCCTCAGACCGCTGGTAACTCGGGCTGATTATGAGGTCAGGAGATTCTTTTGAAAGTGCTTCGAAGAATCCGGGGAAATAGAGTTCGAAGCAAACTGCAAATACAATCCTGGCTCCCATGAACTCAAATGACTTTATTTCATTGCCTGCAGTCAGTCCCATGGGATTTATCTCCGGTTGAGCCAGATGGGTTTTGTCGTATCTGCATAGTTCCGTTCCGTCTTTGTCGATGAACAGTGATCTGTTATACCATTTGCCGTCTTCTTCAGCCAAAATGTTCAAGGCAAGTGCAACTGATTTCACTGAGGCTTCAACTTTAAGGGTCTCAACGAAGTCCAGTGTGTGAATACGGCAGTGATCCATCATTTCACCCATGTCGTTCATTCCCGGGCAGTTTGAGTATTCAGGAAGAACAACGAGATCTGTTCCGGGCTCACTGTTCCTTATATAATCCGTCATGGTCTCCATGACAGACAGTGTTTCCGGATAGTTCCCGGGATACGGAGGCTGGCAAATTGCTGTTTTCATAATAACCCCTATATGTATTTGACTTTGTAACCGTCCTTGGTGTCTTCGATGAGCACTCCCAGGGATTTAAGTTTGTCCCTTAGCTCATCGGATTTTTGGAAATCCTTCCTGGCTCTTGCATCAATCCTCTCATTTATAAGAGCCTTCATTTCATCCGTGAGCTCTACCTCTATCTCCCTTTGCAGAATTCCAAGGACATCTCCAAGCTCCCTTATGAGCGAAGAAGCTGTACCGGCAGCATCAGCAGACACAAGCGTATCTGAAGAAATCAGCAGGTTGATGTTTCTGACAAGGTCGAATATATCTGCAATTGCATCGGCTGTATTAAGGTCATCATCCATATGGTCAATGAAGTTATCCCTGAAAACCGAAAGACCAGCGATCGCTTTTTTCTCTTCCAGGGAAGATACAGTCTTTGAAGTGCTTTTTATATGAGCCAGATTCGCCAGTGTTTCATACATCCTTGCAAGTCCGTTCCTGGACTGCTCCATGAGCTTGTCTGAGAAATTCACAGGGCTTCTGTACTGGGCAGACAGAAGGAAGAAACGTATTTCCTCGTAGCTGTAATGCTGTACAACATCCCTTACTGTAAAAAAGTTCCCGAGGGACTTTGACATTTTTTCATTGTCCACGTTGATGAATCCGTTGTGCAGCCAGTATTTTGCAAAAGGTTTGCCTGTTGCGGCTTCACTTTGTGCTACTTCGTTTTCGTGATGGGGGAACAGCAGGTCCTGCCCGCCGCTGTGTATGTCAATGGTTTCACCCAGGTATTTCATGGACATTGCCGAGCACTCTATGTGCCAGCCCGGTCGTCCCTTGCCCCATGGGCTGCCCCATGACGGTTCCCCTGGTTTTTCAGCCTTCCAGAGCGCAAAGTCAGCAGGATTCCTTTTCCTTGAATCGGCACTAACCCTGGCACCTGCTTCCAGGTCCTCTAGGTTATGGCCTGAAAGTTTTCCATAACCTTCATAGGCTCCCGTGTCAAAATAGACATCCCCGTCCAGTTCATAGGCAAACCCCTTTGATTCTATTGATTTGATCAGCTTGATTATTTCGCCTATGTTTTCCGTTGCCTTGGGATGAACATCAGCTTCCCTGATTGCAAGCCCCCTGGCGTCGATGAAGTATTCCTCAATGTTCTTTTCAGCCAGCTCACGAACCGTAACATTCTCGGCTATGGACTGTGTAATCATACGGTCATCAATGTCGGTGAAGTTCTGCACGAACTTGACTTCATATCCCCGGTACAGCAGATATCTTCTCAGTGTATCGAAGACGACGAAATTCCTTGCATTTCCTATATGGAAGTAGTTGTATACGGTAGGTCCGCAGTTGTACATCCTGACTTTGTTTTCCTCTATTGGAATGAATTCCTCTTTTTGTCTCGTTGCAGAATTGTATAGCTTCATAAATCCTCCCTTTCAATAAAAAACGCCTCATACATATGTAAAGAGGCGGCATGCGCGGTTCCACTCTTGGTTTAACTCACTTTGATAACGGTGCGGACACCGTAACGGTATTTGGCCGTTATGCTCCGGGGTGCACTTCACTGGTCAGGCACAGAATCCGCTTTCAGCCGGTGACGGAAACTCTCTTGTGTGCCGGGGCCAACTACTCTTCCCCTTCACTGCATCAATTCTGAGCCCGATTATACCATTGAACGGGCAACTAATCAAACATTTGATTGAGAATAAGTTTCCGTAGATTTTCATAGTCCTCAGGCTGAATGCTGAAGGGGCGGTCAGGGCAGGATTCATCGTAGCCTGAATCAGACAACTCCTTAAGAGTTGTTTTCCTTAGAATATTCTCCCAAACAAAATCCCTTGAAGAGACTGAAGAATCATCCGCCATGCAAAGAAGTTCAAAATCCTCTATTCCTCTTAGAAGAGCCTTGTATCTCAGGCTGAGAAGAGGTCTTCCGTCATTTCCCGGATACACGAAGTTCATGTCTCCGGCAAGCCAGTCAGGGGACCTGAAGACCAGGCGCTTCCTTGGATTTTCCGGCCAGACTGTATAATTCCAGCGAAGGAATCCTGAAAGTCCCAGATAGTGGGTCAGAATACATATAAGCCGGCTTTCCAGAAGATGGGACTTCAGGAATGTATTGGGGAAATGGGGACGGCAGCATACGTACCAGCTGACCATCTTGTCCTCCCTGTTCAGTAAATTCTGTCTGATGAAATCATAATCCTGTGCAAGGCACTTGAGTGAAGGTGTTGCATCACTCATGACAGAGTCGAATTCAGTGGTGAATTCAGCCTTGTTTATCGCAATTGAAAATCTGAAGTCCGGAGCTTCCTCGAGAATCAGCTTTATGGTTTTTCTGTATATTTCAAGGTCGGCGGGTTCGTCAGCGGTAATACGGACCAAATCAAGCCAGCCCTTGTCTGTGAAGTGTTTGTAGAGTTCCCTGATAAAATTCCTGATCTGCGTCTCACTGTCCATGTATCCATGGCATCCTGTCTCTGTGTCAAGGTATCTGATTCTCACACCGTCAGGAAAATCAGCAGCCACTTTTCCGTATCCGTTTTCTTCAGTCATCCATATTCCGCAGAGGCCGAAGACTTCAATCCTATCCTTTATGCCATGCTTCATGCAAAGTGATATGTAACGGTCCATTGCAGTATAGTCATATGTAAATGAGCCGTCCTTGTTCCTGTATGTCCTGATATATGAGTATTCAAAAAGGTCCGTTGGTTCATCCAGGTCATTGAATGTCCTCTGACCGGACCATGGTATTTCGGTTGCGATTACCGTTATGTTCTTCTGGCCAAGTCCTGCAAGGGATGCGACATAGTTTTCCAAAACACTGAAGTGTTCTTCGGAAAAGAGTCTGACATCGTGCTTTCTTGAGATGTTTGAAAGATGCTGCCATAAATCAAGGTGCATCCGGTATTGTGCGGGAGAGGGGAGTGTAAGATCATGAACGGTAAGTTTCATCTTTTCTTCATGGATGAGTTTCTCAGTTTCAAACATCTCATGGGAATATACCCTGAAGAAACCATCATAAGTTCCTGCGGGAGTATCGGCGGGAACAGAGGTCTCGCACCATAGATTGCAGTGCTGTTTTGCTCCGACATGGTAATAGTCACCGTTTTCAATGCAGTCCCAGCGCAGGATTCCGTCATCGTCTTCAACGGGGGTTACAAAACTGACCTGAACTTCTCCTATTCCGGTGAACTCCGAGGACACACGAAGCTGTTTGTTTTTAGGATATATTGAGAAGGAAGCGGCATCAGTAAGGCATATATCAAAGGCCTCATCTGATTGCAGAACAGCCTGGAATGCGGTGAAGCTGTTTTTTACGCTGCTCAGTTTCAATGATTCCCTGCCTGACGGGAAGTTTCCCGGCAGAGCATGTTTGTAAGACTCTTCAAGTAAAGCCAGTTCAAGTTTCATATCTTATTCTCCGTAAATCTGATTGCATACAGGTCTGCATCCTTTAGTCTGAATCCAAGCCTAACAGGCTTTCCCTCATAACTCCCCGGATACTCACCCAGATCAACCTTTTCAAATATTTCATCTCCATATATTACATCTGATGAACAAACATGATTCATGTCTGCGTCAAGCATCTCAACAATTATGCTCCCGGCTGCAGATGTCGAGTAATTGATTTCAAGTGATGTACCACTGTATATGAAGGGTTTGGTAATCATGATTCCTTCCCCAAAGTCTGCATGTACGGAGGAAAATCCATGTTTCCTTATGGACAGACGCCTGATTCCGTTTGATTCATTCCTGTAGTTTTCACTTATATACATGGAAAATTCCAGGGGTGATGTTTCTATTATTCCAAGGGCAGGCATGTTGTTGCGGTTGACCCAGTTCTTCCTGTCCGTACCGGGTCTGACCCACGCTTCCCTGAAGGTTCGGTTCCAGTAAGTTCCGTTTCTGCTTGTCATGAAAACTGCATCAGATACCCCGGGGGAATCGGTGTAGAAATCCCTTTTGCGATCTGCCATGAAACGCTTGGGGAATGACATGTAAATGTGTTCGGCACCGGGACATACAGTGGTTGCATTTGTATAGAATTCTTCCTTGTACGTTACGTCATATGAATTGTCGATTCCCGGTTCCCATTGGATCATATCCCTTGAGACCGAACTCCTTATGGAGCGTATGCCCTCATATGGGCCGGCATCTTCTTTGTCCTGTTTGTCAAAATACCTGTAATAGCATCTGTATCTGTCTATGTTTTTATCGAAGAAAACTAAATTCTGTGAATCAAACATACCATCTGTCAGGATGGGCTCCTCGGACATCCTTTGCCACTTTATTCCGTCTTCAGATACAAGACCGTACAGTTTTGCATGGTAATCATCGATTCTTTCATGACCACCGACAGCTCTGTATCTAATATCTGAACGGAGGTTTGTATCAATGAAAGGAGTGAAATTATGACACTCAGGAACACTTTTCAGTATTATATTGTTCTTCCTGATACCATCATACTCAAACAATCCAAGGTCCGGTCTTGTGAAATTGACTCCATCTGTGCTGTATGCCAGACAGGTAACTTCATCGGATTTTCCATCGACCTGCCTTGAGGCACCGCGGTAATACATCATATAACCGGGACCACCGGGTATTATCGTGACATAACCTGAAGTAGGACTTTCCCATGGTTTGTCAAATGTTATTACCTTTTCTTTTCTAACAGGAGGATTGAGCCGGAGACTGCATCCTTCCATTGATTCAATCAGTTCCATGTCCAGGAACATCTCGATTCTGTTTTGGATATCCATTTGAAACCCCTTGTTATCTTTTATACCAGAACAGTATAACAGATACTTATATGCATCAGGCATTGTCATTTTGATATAATGTGTGCATGAAGAGTATAAGATTCGTGAGGGTTTACAGGATAATATCCATTGTCATACTGGCAATGTGCCTGTACCTGTTCCTGCTTCCCCTGATATCCCCGCTCATTGAAAAACTTCTACCCGGGCTATGGGTGTGCCCCTTTCTCAGGATTACAGGTCATGATTGCCCGTTCTGCGGAATAACAAGGGGATTCGGAAGCCTGTACAGTCTGGATATGGGAAGTGCCAGCATAATATCAATGGTTGCTTTCCTGCTGCTCCTTACGGAAACGGCCCTTAGGACGATACTTGTAATTTCAATCGGATCACTGAGGGCAAGGACAGTGGAAATCTTTGCATTCATTGATGTCATTTATCACCTGATACTGGTAATTGCTGTCACAATATATGTTATAATGTTCTTGTCAATGAACTTCTGAAGGAGAAAAGCGTTGGGACTGACTGCACTGATACTTGGAATATTATCCGTTTTGATTTCAATAGTTCCTTTTTGCAACTATGTCGGACTCATTCCTGCTATCATAGGAATAGTTCTTGGAGTGGTTTCCCTTACGCAAAAGGATGAATCCTACAATGCAAGGCCCCTTGCAATAACCGGTCTTGTGTTTTGTGTAATTGCCGTAATAATGAGTATAGTCTGGTCGGTTCTTCTCCTGCTGCCTCTTAGATATGCCATACTCTGACAGGCTTGTTCTGGTTTCCCTGAACTCAAAATACATTCAATCAAATACTGCGGTATATTATCTGCATGAAATCCTGCAAAAAGAGGGAATGGAATCCGATGTGCTTTCCCATAGTATAAATGAGGATTTTCATGACATTCTTGCCTCTATATTGAAATCAAGCCCCGCTATAGTCTGCTTTTCCTGCTATATTTGGAACATTTCCCTTGTCCGGGAATTATGCAGTGCCATCAGAACCATAGATGCAGGAATCAGAATCATGCTGGGAGGACCTGAGGTTTCCTTTGAACCTTCTGAAGCCATGGAAAAAAGCGGTGCACATCTCAAAGTCCGTGGGGAGGGAGAAACCGTAATTGCTGAAGCAGTGAGGGGAATAAAGAATGGGGTATATAAGGCAATACCGGGCTTATACTATTTTGACGGGGAAAATGCAGTTGATACAGGGTATGCCGTCACAGAAAATTTGTCTGCCATACCTTTTCCATTCACACCGTATATGATGGAAAGGGAAAGGGGAAAACTCCTTTATTATGAATCTTCAAGGGGATGTCCTTTCAATTGCATATACTGCCTGTCCTCTGCAACAAAAGGTGTAAGATACCTGGACATGGAACGGGTCAGGTCTGAGATCCTGAAGATCATTGAATATGAACCGAAGGTTATAAAGTTCACTGACCGGTCCTTCAATTCCAATCCTGCAAGGGCTGTCGAATTGCTTGAATTCATAGGGAGACTTGATACAGGGACATGCTTTCACCTTGAAATATATCCCGGCATGATGAACGAAGAAATGATTCTGGCGCTTAGTCAAATGCCTGCCGGAAGAGTCCAGATTGAAGCCGGTATTCAGTCGACGGATGTGAATGTCCTTGAATTTTCAGGCAGGCCTCAGGATTCAGCTGCAGCACTCTATAATCTCGGCCGTATAATGGAAATGGGAAACATACATGTGCATATAGACCTGATTGCCGGTCTGCCGGGAGACAGCATTAAATCGTTTTCAAAATCCTTCAATGCGACCATTTCTGTGCTTCCCCATAAGCTGCAGATGGGATTTTTGAAACTTCTCAAAGGAACGAGGGCAAGGGATATCAAGGGGTACAGATACACCCAGGGTCCTCCGTATGAGGTTCTGGTGAGTGATGCGATGGATTATCATGAAATAGAGGAGCTTAGAAGTGTTTCGAGGTTTCTTGAGACCTTCTACAACAGCGGACATTTCACTGAATATTTCAAATACATCCTTTCGAAGACAGATGATATCTTCAAAACCTTCAGGGAGCTTTCACAGCAATATGAAAAGTTCATACCATCCGGAGCCGGGGTTTCAAGGGACGGCAAGTACCTTATGCTTTCACAATACTCAAGGAACGATCCCATGGCACTGGATATCCTGGGTTATGATTATCTGTCTTCATTCAGGACAAAGGTTCTTCCGCCTTTCCTCGGAGGTAAAATCCTTGGGAAGGAAGAATCATTTGATATCCTGAGAGGTACCGGGGATGGGAGTCCCAGGGAACTTTATAAAACCTGTACAATCGCTTTTTTCAGTCTTTTTGAAAAAAGCACATGCCTGTTCGACTATTCGGCCATGGACGAGGTCACCGGCAGATTTCGCGTTGTTAAGATTTCAATTTAACTGTCAGTTTAAATATTCACTCCGATTTAATTCCTGGTTTAATGACTTTTCCCGATAAATCCCTTACAATTAAATGACAAATAATGGAAGGTGGCTCTTATGAATGACAGAGGAACCCTTGCCGCAGAAACAGCTGTTGTTTTTCCATTGTTCCTGCTTCTGCTTGTCGTGCTGATTCTTGCCCTTGCCAGGACGATTACCTATGAGAAACCGGAGAAGAAGGAACTGACGGATATTATATATTTCATTGATTCCGTAAAAAGAAAGGTCTCTATGCTTGATGAAATCCTTGAATGAAAAAGGTGTGGTCACGGTATTTCTTGTTGTGATACTGCCTGTACTGCTCATATCCGGTATGGTGCTGGCCGATGCCGCTGTTTTGTTGACCGGCAGGGATATGGCAGAGGATGCAGTTGATTGTGCAGCTCTTGCTGTTCTTGGCAAGTATTCCTCGTTTCTGAGGGAGGAATATGGCATCTATGGTTTTTATCTTACGGAAGACGAGATTAAGCAGATTATCAAGGATACGGTGGAAAGATGCCTTGATAATCCGGGACTATATGATTTTGTTCTGGAGGATGTTCAGATTGAAGTTTCCGGACCACTTGCGGATCCGGAGGTTATGAAAAACGCAATATTATCCGTCGCTTCCGATGATTTGTATGAAAATGCAATAAATGGTTTCATTGAGAGGTTTGATATTTTGAAAGGCTTCGGAGGTGCTGCTGAAATCATTGGACTCAAGATGAAAGTGGACGAAGCGGTTATGAAGTTCAGGGAAGCGGGGGAAATGCTGACTGATCTTATAAACGGAGGGGAGGGCTATGAGTTCTATATCAACGGCATAATGGAATTTGAAGGACTGGAAGAAAGCGCAGACAGACTTTCCGGGATATTTGAGGAAATAGGGAAGCTGAAGTCTGAAATTGATGCCCTTGCAAAAGCAATTGAGGAAACCGAGTCGGAAAGAGTCGGTGAATTGAATTTGAAGGAAGAGGCTCTTGGAGCATTGAGGGAGATTGCAGCTGAAATATATCATGAAAGTATGGAAGAGATAATAGGTGGACTAAGGGATGCCAATGCAAAGGCCGTTGAATATATAAAAACAATGCTGGAGGAAAAGGTAAACATCAATTTGCTGTCAGGACTGATAAGTGAAAAGGTCAGCAATTCAAACGACTTCCCGGGATATATCAAGGAACTTCTGCTTATGGTTGCTGATGTAATAGAGGATGTTGAGAACGAGGCCGTGGACCTGGCCTTTGACATGATGGAAGAAAAGATAAATGAGAATATAATGCTGCTTTCGGATGTCATCCTTTTCGTTGAGGAAGAAATCGACGGAGACGGTGCCGGCAGAGAGGTTTCCATAATGGATGGCATCACGGGATACAACTGCGATATTGCGTTTTGTTTTAAAAAGTCAGGTTCTGCAGGGACTGATGAAGATGAAAGAGGTTTCTTCGAGGAGCTTGGAAAAAGGGTTCTGGAAAAAAGAGTGGGAAAAGATGTGGAGATTGGTGACATGTCCGGACTCCCGTCATTCGTTTATAAAATTCAACAGAAGGAAGCCGGCTTTGATGTAACTGCCTGCGGTGAAAGTACAAGGAGTGCGGAATCTGGTTTGTCAGGCCTTGATAAATGTGCTTCACATGCCCCTGGCTCTATGCTTGATTCACTTGCGATAAATGAGTATCTTCTGAACCATCTTGCAAATGAAACTTCAGAGGCTTCTGCCGGTCACTTCTTTACCAATGAGGTTGAGTATATTCTATGGGGTTCCAACAGCCAGAATCTGAACAGGTTCTACACCAAATCAGCCCTTATGGGAACGAGGTTTGCCCTCAATGCCATTCATGTTTATACGGATTCTTCAAAAAAACTAAAGGCAGATGCCATTGCGGCTGCAACTGCCGGTTGGTGGACCATGGGAGCAGGGATACCCGTAATGTCCAATCTGGTGAAATGTGCGTGGGCAATTGCAGAGTCCGGATTTGATGTTGGAAGATTGTGTGATGGCGGAAGTGTCGCAATTGTAAAAAGGAAGGCGGACTGGGTCACTGACATAGGTTTGAAGAGTGCGGGCATTGCATCGCCTGAGTTCCTGTGCATGGATTATGAGGATTACATGCGGATATATCTTCTTATGACCGGCATGGACGGGGAGATGACAAGATTTGCAGACATAATCCAATTGAATTCAGAAGGCAAAGCTGACATATTCAATACATATACAAAGGTAAGCATCAGGGCGGTAGTGTCCTTCAGAAGTATTACAGGTGGAAGACATGAACAAATCATTGAAATTGTCAGGGAATACAAGGGGCACGGTATCAGCTGAAGCCGCAGTGGCTTCAGCGGCAATGCTATTGTTGTTTGCAGTTTTCATATCAATCGCAGGTTATTGTGTAACGGCTGCAAAGATAAGGTCAATGGCAGGCGAAAAAGCCATGGCTACAGCCCTTGCAATGTACGCTGTCGATGTAAGCATACCACTGACCGTATATTCTCCTCCGAGCGGGGATGATCTGCCCCGTCCGGCCAAGGAGCTCATCTTCTGGGGAGTGACTTCTGAAGACAGCATTGAGGTGACGGCGGTGTATAAATATGCTTCACTGTTCGGGGATATAGAAACAAAGGTTTCTTCCATTTGTACCCTTTGGTCAGGTGACGGAATGTCATCGTCCTCAACGGAATGTGTATGGAATCTGCCACCCAATGAAAGAGGAAGGCGAATTGAGGAAATATTCGGCGGTAATCTGCCGGAGTTTTTCCCAGTGGCGGACTCCTTTGACCCGATGACAGGGGAGGTTGTTGCAATTGTAAGCATTGATACAACCCTTTTAGTATATGAATCCGGCAGTGAAATAGAGAATGTGATTGCAGGCAAGGCGGGGGAGCTTGTCAATTTCTCTTCGGGCTCATCTGATGATGTTGAAATAAACAAAGGGGAAATAAAGACAAGAAAACTTCTGGTTGTCATCCCTGAAAACCAGCTCTCAGAAAGGCAGCAGACCAGTCTGGATGTTGCAGCCCAGGACACAATTGGTCTTGGCATTATCGTTGAAATAAGAAGATTCCAATATAGCGGCACATAGGTCTGAAAGTGCTTTACAACAGGCGTTTGGGCGTTTTTGTGCATATTGAAAGCAATATGCACATATGGTATAATCATGGCAGTAAACACACCAGATATAGTTAATATACAAATGAAAAGGATATGAAATAATGACAGATAAGGTTAAGTCATATAACAACGAGAGCATTTCTGCTCTCAAAGGTCCGGACAGGGTCAGGAAACGCCCTTCGGTCATATTCGGATCAGATGGTCTCGAAGGTTGCCAGCACACAGTATTTGAGATATTGTCAAACTCCATTGATGAAGCCAGGGAAGGTTCCGGCAAAGTCATAGAAGTCACGCGCCACAAGGATAGTTCGATTACCGTAAAGGATTACGGCAGAGGGATGCCCGTTGATTACAATACCAAGGAAAAGCGTTACAACTGGGAACTTGTTTTCTGCGAACTATATGCCGGAGCAAAATATGGTAACAACGAAGGCGAGAGCTACATGTTCAGCCTTGGTTTGAATGGTCTTGGATGCTGTGCCACACAATATGCTGCAGAGTATATGGATGTAGAGGTTTTCAGGGATGGTTATCAGTACAACCTGCACTTTGAAGAGGGTGTTAACAAAGGTGGACTCAAGAAGAAGAAATCCGACTACAAGAAGACCGGTACGGCAATCAGATGGAAACCCGATATAAAGGTTTTCACGGAGATTGATATACCCCTTGAATATTTCAAGGATATGATGAAGAAACAGGCCATTGTAAACAAAGGTCTGAAACTTGTTCTGTTTGATGAGGAGAGCAGGGAGAAGTTTGAGTATTTTTACAAAGACGGGGTCGAGGAGTACATAAGGGAAATTACCAACGGATACAAACTCACTGAAATTCATACTGCAAACCTTAACACCAAGGGACAGGACAGGGCTGACAAACCGGAATACAAATTGAAACTCTCTGTATCATTCTGTTTTTGCAATGAAGTCAATCTTATAGAGTATTACCACAACTCCAGTTTCCTGGAGCATGGTGGTTCCCCGGACAGGGCTGTAAGGACTGCATTCACCTATGCTGTTGACAAATTGCTCACCGATGAAAAGAAGTACAACAAGAACGAAAACAAGATAAACTTTTCAGACATACAGGACAGCCTGGTTCTTGTGAGCAACTCATTTTCCACGATAACAAGCTATGAAAACCAGACAAAGAAAGCCATAACAAATAAATTCATCAAGGATGCCATGACGGATTTTCTAAAGCATGAGCTTGAGATATATTTCATAGAGAACAAGCCCGAGGCCCTCAGGATAATAGAGCAGATCCTTGTAAACAAAAGAAGCAGGGAAACTGCGGAAAAAACCCGCCTGAGCATCAAGAAGCAGCTTTCAAAGAAGGTTGATGTCACAAATAGGGTGAAGAAATTCGTTGACTGCCGTTCAAAGAAAATTGAGGAGAGGGAAATCTATATAGTTGAAGGCGATTCTGCCCTTGGTTCCGTCAAACTGGGAAGAGATGCGGAGTTCCAGGCAATCATGCCTGTAAGGGGAAAGATACTCAATTGTCTTAAGGCAGACTACAACAGTATTTTCAAGAACGAGATAATCACAGACCTTATAAAAGTACTGGGCTGCGGAGTGGAAATAAAGACCAAACACAACAAGAACCTGAGCACATTTGATATAAACGACCTCAACTGGAACAAGGTTATCATATGTACTGATGCAGATGTGGACGGTTTCCAGATACGGACACTGATACTGGCAATGCTCTACAGGCTTGTACCTACCCTTATAAATGAAGGCAAGGTGTTCATTGCCGAATCACCGTTGTTTGAAATTACTGCCGGTGGTGAGACATATTTTGCCTACAATGAAGTTCAGAAAAATGAAATCCTGAAGGACCTGGAGGAAAAGGACATCAAAAGAATTACAATCCAGCGATCAAAAGGATTGGGTGAGAATGAGCCTGACATGATGTGGAAGACAACGATGAATCCTGAAACCAGGAAATTGATACAGGTGCTTCCCACGGATGCCGCAGAGATGGAGGAAAAATTCAATCTTCTTCTAGGTGACAATCTGGCAGGGAGGAAGGAATACATACAGGAAAACAGCTACAAATACCTGGAAATGGCTGATGTAAGCTGAGAGAGGCCCGGATGGATCACAACAACATCACAAAACAGAAAATAACAGATACCCTTGACCAGAACTATATGCCTTATGCAGTAAGTGTAATAGTTTCGAGGGCAATACCTGAGATTGACGGACTAAAACCTTCCCACAGGAAGCTTCTTTATACAATGTACAAGATGGGGCTTCTCAAGGGTACCAGGACAAAATCTGCAAATGTAGTCGGGCAGACCATGAAACTCAATCCACATGGTGACCAGGCGATATATGAAACCCTTGTCAGAATGACCAGGGGGAATGAAGCTCTTTTGCATCCGTTCATAGACTCCAAGGGAAACTTCGGAAAGCAGTATTCCAAGGACATGCGTTATGCAGCATCCAGATATACGGAAGTCAAGCTTGAAAAGATCTGTCAGGAAATGTTCAGGGACATAGAAAAGAATGCAGTTGAGTTCGTGGACAATTATGACGGAACAATGAAGGAGCCTTCAATTCTTCCTTCGGCTTACCCAAACATACTGATCAATGCCAGCCAGGGAATAGCAGTCGGCATGGCAAGCAATCTGTGCAGTTTCAACCTTGGGGAAGTATGTGATGCAACCATAGCAATGATGAAGGATCCCGGCATCGACGTAGGAGATTATCTCAGGGGACCGGATTTTTCCACCGGCGGCATCCTTCTTTATGACAAAGCCGAGCTGGATGAAATCTATAAGACCGGCAGAGGCAGTTTCAAGGTAAGGGCGAAATACTCCCTTGATAAGAAGAAAAGACATATTGAAATAACAGAGATTCCTTATACAACTACTTGTGAGGCAATCATTGATACCATTGTTGCCATGATAAAGAACAAACAGATCAAGGATATCAAGGATATAAGGGATGAAACTGACCTGAAGGGACTTAAGATTACAATAGACATCAGACCGGGAACCGATGTTGAGAAGCTCATGAACAGGCTGTTTCTCAAGACGCCGCTCCAGGAGGCCTTCAATTGCAATTTCAATATTTTGATTGATGGTAATCCAATGGTTCTTGGGGTAAGGGAAATACTTGAATATTGGCTTGAGTTCAGGATCAAGTGCATAATGAACAGACTTGGATTTGATCTTGAAAAGGACAAGGAAAGGTTGCATCTGCTTCTGGGCCTTGACAGAATTCTTATCGACATAGATGAAGCCATAAGGATAATAAGGAATACCGAGAAGGAAGCTGAAGTAGTTCCGAACCTGATGGAGGCTTTCAGACTGGATGAAGTGCAGGCAAACTACATAGCTGAAATCAAGCTCAGATATCTGAACAGGGAATATATTCTCAAAAGACTTGATGAAATAAAGGAACTTACCGATGAAATAAAGGAACTTGAACTTACCCTTGGCAGCAAGGCGCGGATCAAGAAGATAATTGCCGGCGAACTTGAAGAAATAAAGGAAAAATATGCCGTTGGGAGACGAACTGACATTCAGCATGTTGATGATGTGGATGACAAGAGTCTGGTGGAGCATATTCCGGAGTACAGCTGCAGGATTCTCTTCACAAAGGAAAACTATCTGAAGAAAATTCCTGAAGATTCACTGAAGGGTGACCAGGAGCAGAAGCTGAAGGATTCGGACAAGGTTGTCCAGGAAATATCAACCCACAACAAGGCAGAGTTGATTATGTTCTCGAACAAGGCAAATGCATTTAAACTGAAGATTCATCAGCTCGATGATTGCAGGGCTTCGGACTTCGGGGAATTCCTCCCGGTTTATCTGGAACTTCCTGAGGATGAAACAATCCTTTATATAGTTGTTACCGATGATTTCAAGGGTCATATGATCTTTGGATTCGAAAACGGTAAGTTTGCAAGGGTTCCTCTGAATGTATATGAAACAAAGACCAATAGAAAAGTACTTGCCAAGGCATTCAATGACAGCTCGAAGATTGTGTATATGAATCTGCTTGAAGAGACCGAATCATACGATATGGCTGTAATCACCAATGAGAGAAGGGCTCTTGTTTTCAATACCGACTCAATTACCCTGAAGACAACCAGAAGCACACAGGGTATTACGATAATCAAGATAAAGACAGGGGATTATGTTATAGAGGCAAGGCCTCTTAAGACTGCAAGGCTGAAGGATGTGGAAGCCTACAGACCTGCAAATGTTCCTGCAGTCGGAAAGAAGCTGACTGCGGCTGATTCCAAGCGGAGACAGATAAGTTTATTTGATATTTGAGATCAAAGCTCAGGCTGTAAGCCTCTGGTTTGCAGGGGCTTTTTTCTTATCTGTTATAATAATGTGTGTAAATGAAAAGGAAGTGGTTTTGTGAAGTACAGAAAATGGAAGAATGTAGAAAAGGAAATATCGGCACTGGGATTCGGTGCAATGAGGCTGCCTGTACTGGATGGCGATTATTCAAGAATAGATGAAGCCGAGGCAACAAGGATGGTTCGTCATGCCATAGATTCCGGGGTCAACTATATAGATACGGCATACCCTTACCATGGGGAGAAGGGTGAGATTTTTGTCGGCAAGGTGCTGAAGGACGGATACAGGGAAAAGGTTTTCCTTACGACAAAACTTCCTGTAGGCAGACTTGAAACAAAAGAAGATATGGAGAGAATCTTCAATGAGCAGATGGACAAGCTGGATGTTGACTATCTTGATTTTTATCTTCTCCATGCAGTGAACAGGAAAAGCTGGGAAAATTGCAAAAAACTTGGTGTGCTTGAATATTTGGTGGGGTTGAAGGAACAGGGGAAGATACGGGCCATTGGTTTTTCCTTCCATGATTCCCCTGATGTTTTCAGACAGGTTGCTGATTATTTTGACTGGGATTTGGTGCAGCTGCAGTTCAATTATGCAGATACAAAAGTACAGGCAGGCATTGAAAGTTTCAATTATGCCAGGGAAAAGGGTTTCAATATTGTAATAATGGAACCGCTTAAGGGAGGTACCCTTGCAGATGAACTTCCTGATGAGCTTAAAAAACACTTCAAGGAAAGTGGTTTCGACAGATCACCGGTGGAGTGGGCTTTCAGATGGCTGTATAATTTCCCTGAAGTAAAATGTATATTAAGTGGAATGAGCACCATGGAACAGGTTGAGGAAAATCTAAGGATTTTCAGTAAAGCCGAAGCAAACTCCATGGATGACAACGAAGTTCGGATAATGGACGAGGCCATTGAGATAATCAAAAAGAACACAGCAGTACCCTGTACCGATTGCAAATACTGCCTGCCATGTCCGGTGGGAGTCAGAATCCCAACAATGTTCAGGCTGTATAACGCATATACCGGTTTCAGCAACAAACAAAAGGAAGTGGAAACCTATAATAACTGGAGAAACAGGAAAGATGACAGGTTCACTGCAGATCTTTGCATCCGATGCAACCAATGTGTCGAAAAGTGTCCCCAGGGAATAGCAATCCCCGACAGGCTGGAAGAACTGGACAAGATCCTCCGCACTTCCGGGTAACCACATCTTCCCTACATCACCCCTTCTTTTAACTTTCACCCCTGGGGTAAAAGTTAAATTATTTTACTTTCACCCCCGGGGTAAAAGTTAAAAAACAAGAAAACGGGCAAACATTTTCGTGTTTGCCCGTTGTTGGTTTTTGTGGTCAGATGCTAGTCGTTGAGGATTTCCACTTCGTGTTCCTCAAGGAACTGGCTGGTATACAAATCGTAATAGCGGCCTTTTTTCCTTATAAGGTTCGTATGACTGCCCTGTTCAACTATTTTTCCTTTGTCAAGAACGATTATTCTGTCCGCCTGCTTTATTGTACTTAGTCTGTGTGCGATTACAAAACTCGTCCTTCCGGAAATAACTGTTGAGATTGCCTGCTGGATTATTCTTTCCGTCTGGGTATCAACCGATGATGTTGCTTCATCCAGGATGAACACGGATGGATCCGCAATTATTGCCCTGGCAATGCAAATCAACTGTTTCTGCCCCGTTGACAGGCCGCCTCCGCCCTGGGAGACTTCATGGTCATAACCTTTTTCAAAGCCCGTTATGAAGTCATGGGCATTAACAAGCTTGGCGACTGACTCAATTTCCTCATCAGTAGCCTTGAGATTCCCATAACGGATGTTCTCGCGGATTGTTCCACTGAAGAGATGGGGAGTCTGCAGCATGTATCCAAGGTTGCCGTGGATGTACATCAGGGGAATTTCCCTGTAGTCAACCCCGTCAATCAGTATCCTTCCTTCCGTGGGTTCATAGAACCTGCTGGCCAGATTTACAAGGGTTGTCTTTCCCGAACCTGTTTCTCCGATTATCGCAAGGCTCTCACCCGGTTGAACATCAATGTTGAAATTCTCAAGCACCTTCTCTCCATCCTTGTACTGGAAGCCCACATTTTCAAAGGTTATACGCCCCTTGATCTTCGGAACTTCATCGGATGGTCTGACAAGGCCATACTTTTCCAGAACTTCTGCTGAATCCTTTATCAGCGGGTCTGTCTCCAGCAGGGTCATTATTCTCTCACCGGCTGCCTGGGCTGACTGCATCTCTGCCATTATATTGGCAAGGTCATTTACAGGCATGAAGAACTGCACCGTATATGACATGAAAGCGGTCAGCGTTCCTATTGTAAGCGCCTGTCCAAGCACCATCACACCACCCTGCCACAATGCAAGGGATGTTCCGAGGGTGCTTATGGCTGTAACAATCGGGAAGAACAGTGCTGAATAGATAGCGACTTTTATAGCGCTTGATTTCAGCTTCTGTGCCTTTTCATCAAACTCTGCAAGGTTCTTTTCTTCCCTGACCAATGTCTTTGTTGTGGTGGCACCCTGTATTCCTTCGTTGAACGAAGAAATGATTATTGCATTGTTCTTCCGTGCATCCCTGCTGGCCTTCAGTATCATCTTCTGGAAATACATGGATACAACCAGAAGAAGCGGAACCACAGCCAGGGTTATCAGGGCAATCTTCACGTTCAATGTAAACATGACTATTGTTATCATTATCAGAAGGCTTAACGCCCAGGACACATCCACCAGTCCCCATGAGATGATTCCCGTGAGTCTCCTGGTGTCAGAAGTCAGTCTTGCAACCAGATTGCCTACGGTATTCTGGTCATAATAGGTGAATGACAGTTCCTGCAGCTTTATGAACCCTTCTTTTCTTATGTCATGCCCGATGTTGACCATCAGTTTCTCAGCAAGGAATATCAGTAAGAAAATGGTGATGGCCTTGATTGAGGACAAGAGAAGGTAAACCAATATGAATCCGGTTATTGCTTCTGTTGTCTGTCCGGCAACAAATGTATCTATGGCATATCTTGTCATCAGAGGCATTGCCGTATCGGTTCCTGCCAGTGTAATCATTACAAGTATCAAAAGCAGTGAAATCTTCCGGTATCCGGCTATGTATCTGAAAACCTTCTTCCAAAGGGATAGGTCAAATCGTTTGTTGTATTCCTCAGTATTGTCGTGCATTTAAATCACCTCGCTTCCAACTGAGATCTTAATATCTTCCTCAAGGGAATTCTGTATATCAAAGACTTCCTTGTACAGCCCTTCCTGCATTACAAGCTGTGCATGGGTCCCCGATTGTATTATTTCACCTTCATCCATTACAAGAATCTTATCCGCCTGCATCAGGGTACTTATCCTGTGTGAGATGATGAAGGTCGTAACGCTGCTGCAATGTATCTTCAGCTGTTCCCTGATGTGTGCGTCAGTCTCAACATCGACTGCACTCAGGGAGTCATCAAAGATCATCACCGGATGGTTTTCAAGGAGCATGCGGGCAATTGCAACCCTTTGTTTCTGGCCTCCTGAAAGTGTAACTCCCTTTTCTCCGACCATGGTTTCGAAACCTTTTTCAAAACCCTTGATTACATCGAAGACTGATGCTATTCGCGTTACTCTTTCAAGTTCATCCATGGAGCACTCATTTCTGGCTATTGCCAGATTTTCCCGGATCGTCCTGGAAAAAAGAAACGGCTCCTGAAGCACTATTCCGATATTTCGTCTGAGCCACTTCTTGTTGATTTCCTTTAGCTCAACTCCATCGATGCTGACGCTACCGCTGTCATAGTCGAACAGTCTTACAAGCAGGTTCATCAATGTTGATTTTCCCGAGCCTGTTCCACCGAGTATTGCCACTGTCTGGCCTTTTTCCACTGAGAAGCTTATGTTCTTCAAAACAGGATGGCCTTCCTCATAGCTGTACGAAACATTATCGAAAATGATGTTTCCACTTATTTTCGGAGTCAGACCCGTGCTTTCGGCCTTGTCTTCATTAAGCTCATCCAGGACTTCCTTTATTCTGGTCAGCGAAACACTGGCGCGGCCCATATCTGCAAGTACCCTTCCCAGCTGTCTTAGAGGCCATATCAACTTAGATGCATAGTTTGTAAAGGCATAAAGCGTACCTACGGTCAGCATTCCCTGTGCCGCCCAGAAAGTTCCAAGTATCAGAATGAATCCTATCTGGACATCACATAACATATCAGACATTGACCAGTACCAGGCCATAAGCCGGGAAATCGTGAAATCCTTCTTGCGATAGTCATCACTGGCAGAAACAAACTTGTCTATTTCATAATCCTGCCTTGCAAATGCCCTGACAATCCTCATGCTTGAAAGATTCTCCTGAAGTATTGTAGTCATTCTTCCTTCAGCTTCATCGGCTATCTTGAACTTGTTCTTGATGAACCGATAGAAGATATATGCCGACACCGTCAGAACAGGAGTGATTGAAAATGAAATCAATGTCAGCCTGGGGTTTAGTGAAAGCATTATTACAAGGGCTGAAGTAACCAGCGCAACAGCTCTTACCACCTGGAAGAACTGATCTGCCAGAAATCGTCTGAGAGTCTCAAGGTCACTTGTACATCTTTGTATAAGGTCACCTGTCTCAGCCTTGACATGGTAGCTGTAGGTCAGATGCTGTATATGGTCGAACATTGTAGTCCTGACGTTCTTAGCCATGATCTCGGATGATGAAGCAACATTCTTTCTGTAGAGATATGCCACTACTCCATCCACAAGGGAGAGCATTACAAGAATCATCCCGCAGATCCAGAGGTTCTGTATCAGGTATGTTTTCCCACCGAGGCCAGTCAACCAGTCTGATAAAAAACCAGGAAGCTGCATGGGAACATCCCCCAATATAGAGTCAATGGTTATTTTGATTACCAGAGGATTCAGCATGGCAATTGCGGTGCTGGCAAAGATCAGTATAATGGCTGAGGCATATGCTGCCAGGGTGCCTTTCATGAATGATAATAACAGTTTCAGCTTATTCATTACGAACCTCCTTTCGAAACGACATTATCTGTGTTCTGGCCCGGGAGATTTTGCGTGTTAAGAGACAAATAAAAACCACAGGCCTTTCACAACCTGCGGTCAAACGACAAAGCGATGCAGTTACTTACTGCAGACCGGAGGCGTGAATAAAGTAGAAGCTGCGAGATATGCAGGTTTCCTTCTTATTTTGATCATTATTCTTCCTCCTTTCCTTTTATTGTTTTTTAATCCGTAGCCAATTATATAGAAAGCCATGTAGGGTGTCAATGAGTTGAACATTGCAGTTTTGTAACAAACCATTGAAGACGGCGGCACAGAATATATAATTCAGACATGAAGGAATTTGATGAAAGAATATACAGACTCGCAGCAATGATACCCGAAGGAAAGGTGGCAACCTACGGTCAGCTTGCAGCTATGGCCGGATTTCCAAGAATGGCCCGGGCTGCCGGAAGTGCCATGAAAAATGCACCGGCAGACCTGGACATACCGTGCCACAGGGTTGTAAGCCAGAGCGGGGATCTGGCCCCATCCCATGTCTTTGAAAGCAGGGAACACCAGCGAAGAATGCTGGAATCAGAGGGTGTCATATTCAAACCAAACGGAAAAATCAATATGCAATTGTCCAGGTGGAAGCCCCTCTGAATTAACTTTTTTACATTCACCTCCGGGGTAAAAGTCAAATCTTTTTACATTCACCTCCGGGG